>Ga0154020_10000193_pt1 | contig 72021 bp, 67 predicted proteins | sample Klosneuvirus_201_FD_109709 | JGI IMG/M metagenome (GOLD analysis project Ga0154020, IMG submission 109709) | Active sludge microbial communities from wastewater, Klosterneuburg, Austria - Klosneuvirus_20160825_MG | ecosystem: Engineered > WWTP > Aerobic digester > Activated sludge | place...
CTGCCCGTCAGCCGCTAAGCCGCCCCTCCCAGGCCCCGTCCAGGCTCATTCCTCGTTGGAATCGCGAGCCCGGCTCCAGGCTCATACCTCGTTGGACAAGACTTTGGATTGACATGCGCAGTGCCCATGCATCACACTCGCGCCACGAAGTCGCACGATGGGCGCCCGATGCCCGCTCGCGACCTCGACGCCCGGCGCGACGCGCCGGTCCCGCCGGCCCCGATAGCCTGAGGAGGATCGCCATGATTGCATCGAACGCCGTCCCCGGGTCGGGCCGCGCCTGCTGAGCCAGTCAGCGCCCCCGGACTAGACGCACGCGCAGCGGCCGCTTTGACGGCCACTGCCGCGCCCGCCTTGCTGCCAGCCTGATGGTGCCCGCTGCGCGGCGCCGACCTGCCCCCTATTCACACCGCTCCCGCGCCACCCCAGGTGAGCGCGGGCTCGGCGCCCGCGCGTCGCGCCTCGACTGAATCGCGCGTGTCTGGCGCCGCCCCAAGGCAGAGCCCCACGACGTGATGAATTTCGACCAATTCGAACGACTCCATGCGATCGGCCTGACCGCTGCACTGGCGCAGCAGTTCGCTGATTTCGAAACCGATCCTGATGCGCAGCCGATGCGGGTGCTGGAAGTGCACCGTGAGCATCTGCTGCTGCACGACGGCGCCGACGAGCGGCGCGGCCGGCCGACGCCGCGCCTGCTCGACCAACTGGCTGTCGACGACCAGGCGCCGGCTGTCGGCGACTGGGTGCTGGCCTGCCGGCAACAGGCGGCACCTGACCGCGTGATCGAGCGGCTGAAGCCGCGAAACCAGCTGTGCCGACGCATCAACGACGGACGGGGCGCCACCCGCCGCCAGGTCCTGGTCAGCAACGTCGACATGGCGCTGCTGGTCATGGGGCTGGATCAGGACTACAACCTGAGGCGGCTCGAGCGCTACCTCGCACTGGTGCGGCTGGCCGGCGTGGCGCCGGTGTTGCTGCTGACCAAGGCCGATACGGTGGAGTTGCCGCTGCTGGCGCACCGACTGGCATTGGCCCGCGACCTGATGCCAGCAGGCGCCCCGGTGCTGGCTGTTGATGGCCGCGACGCCAGCCTGTGCGACCGACTGTGGCCCTGGCTCGGCCGCGGCCGCACCCTGGTGCTGCTCGGATCCAGCGGCGCGGGCAAGAGCACGCTGACCAACACGCTGGCCAACTCGCTGGCAGATGCCAGTGTCGACGGCAGTGACTCTCATGGCCCACAGCCCGACGCCCTGCCCGAAGCCCGTGCGTGGCCGGCGCGCACGGATTCAGCCCCGCAGCGCACGCAGTCCGTACGGGCTGGCGACGATCGCGGCAGGCATACCACGACGGTGCGCAGCCTGCACTTCACACGGCCCGGGGCGTGCATCATCGACACGCCGGGCTTGCGCGCACTGAGACTCGATGCTGGCGATCCGGCGCAGCTCGATGCCGTGTTCGACGACGTGGCGCGGCTCGCGCCGCAGTGCCGATTCCGTGATTGCCGGCACCAGGACGAGCCGGGTTGCGCCGTGCGCGAAGCGCTGCCCGCGCAGCGGCTGGGCAACTACCACAAGCTGCTGCGAGAAGCTCGGCGTGACAGCCTGACGGCGCTCGAGCGGCGCGATCAGCTCGCCATCTGGAAGGCGCGCGGCCGGGCGGGCCATGCGCGGGCCAGGGCCAAGCGGGGCGAGCCCGACTGAACCGCTCCCCAGGCCTGGCGCGCAGCCGCAGGCCCGGGGTCTGTCAGTAAGCCAGGCCCATGGCCTCGCGCACGTCCTTCATGGTCTGGCGGGCCACGGTGCGGGCGCGCTCGGTGCCCATCTCGACGATCCAGTGCACCTGCTTGGGGTTGGTCAGGTAGGCCTCGGCGCGTTCGCGCCAGGGCTGCTGTTCCTTGAGGATGGCGTCGATCACCGGTTGCTTGCACTCCAGGCAGCCGATGCCGGCGGTGGTGCAGCCCTCCCACACCCACTCCTTGGTGGCGGCGTCGCTGTAGACCTGATGGAACTGCCACACCGGGCACTTTTCGGGGTTGCCCGGGTCCTCGCGCCGCACGCGGGCGGGGTCGGTGGGCATGCGGCGCACCTTGCGCTCGACCTCGGCCGGCTCCTCGCGCATGGCGATCGCGTTGCCGTAGCTCTTGCTCATCTTGGCGCCGTCCAGTCCGGGCAGCTTGGTCACTTCGGTGTGCAGCGCCTGGGGTTCGGGCAGCACGGTGCGGCCGCTGCCCTTGAGGTGACCCAGCAGCATCTCGGCTTCGTCGGTGCCGAGCACCACGGCGGCCTTGCGCACGATGGCCTCGCCCTTGGCCAGCGCCTCGGCACTGCCGTCCTGGCCATAGGCCTTGCGCTGCTTCTCGTAGTAGCGGGTGTCGTCCTTGCCGAGCTTGGCCAGCGCGGCGGCCACCTGGGCATCAAAGCGGCTGCCGCGGCCATACAGGTGGTTGAAGCGGCGCGCCACCTCGCGCGTGAGCTCCACGTGCGAGGCCTGGTCTTCGCCGACCGGAACGAACGCAGCCTTGTAGATCAGGATGTCGGCCGCCTGCAGCAGCGGGTAGCCCAGGAAGCCGTAGGTGGCCAGGTCCTTGTCCTTGAGCTTCTCGATCTGGTCCTTGTAGGTGGGCACGCGCTCGAGCCACCCCAGCGGCGTGCCCATCGACAGCAGCGTGAACAGTTCCGCGTGCTCGGGCAGGCGGCTCTGGATGAAGATGGTGGCCTTCTCGGGGTCGAGGCCCGCGGCGATCCAGTCGATCACCATGTCGTAGACATTGCGCTCGATGATCTCGGAATCCTCGTAGTGCGTGGTCAGCGCATGCCAGTCGGCCACGAAGTAGAAGCAGTCATAGTCCTGCTGCAGGCGCACCCAGTTCTTGAGCGCGCCATGGTAGTGGCCCAGATGCAGTGCCCCGGTGGGGCGCATGCCGGAAAGTACGCGCGGTCGCATGATCGAAGGCGGATGGTCGACGAACCGGCGATTCTCGCAGACACGTACACTCGGCGCCCGTCATGAAACGCATCGTCGTCCTGATTTCCGGCCGTGGCTCCAATATGGAGGCCATCGTGCAGCGCAGCGCGGCCGAAGACTGGCCGGCACGTGTCGTCGCGGTGATCGCCAACAGGCCCGACGCGGCCGGCCTGGCGTTTGCCCGTGCCCACGGCATCGCTGCAGCAGTCGTCGACCACCGCGCCTGGCCCGAGCGCGCGGCCTTCGACCAGGCGCTGGCGAACGCCATCGACGCCCATGAGCCCGACCTGGTGGTGCTTGCCGGCTTCATGCGCATCCTCGGCGCGGATTTCGCTCGCCACTACGAAGGGCGGCTGCTGAACATCCATCCGTCGCTGCTGCCGGCCTTCCCGGGTTTGCACACCCATCTCCGGGCACTGCAGGCGGGCTGCAAGCTGGCCGGTGCCACGGTGCACTTCGTCACGCCCGAGCTCGACCACGGGCCCATCGTGATGCAGTCGGTGGTGCCGGTGCAGCCTGGCGACGACGAGCACGTGCTGGCCGCGCGCGTGCTGGCCACCGAGCACGTGATCTTCCCGCAGTCGGTGCGCTGGTTCGTCGAAGGGCAGCTCGTGCTCGGCGATGGCCTGGTGCGGCAGCGCGAAGGAAGGCCGCAGCTGCTGGTGGCGGACGCCACGCCGCTGGTCCACCGATAATCGGCGCGATGCACCCCAATGCCCTGCTGGACCTGGCCACCGAACTGCTGCGCAACGTCCTGAAGTTCGACGCACCGGCCGATTCGGTGGTGTCGTCGTTCTTTCGCCTCCATCGAGCGTTAGGTGCACGCGAGCGCCATGCGCTGGCCGAAACCGTCTACCACGTGCTGCGGCGCCGCGCGATGCTGCAGCATCTGGCCCAAAGCGGCACTGGTGCGCTGGAGCGTCGCCTGGCCATCCTGGGTTGGCAAGGTGGCGACGGGCTGCTGCGCGGTGCGCTGGGGCCGCGCGAGCAGGACTGGCGACGCCAGGTGGGGTCCATCGATCCGGCGGGCTTCTCCGAGAAGCTGCGGCACAACCTGCCCGAATGGCTGGCTCATGCCCTGCGTACCGAATTGGGCGATGAGGAGTTCTGGGCGCTAGTGCGTGCACAGGAGGTGCCGGCCCCGTTGGACCTGCGGGTGAACACCCTGAAGGCCCGGCGCGAGGATGCGCAGCGCAGCCTGCAGGAAGCGGGCATCACCTGTGAGCCCACGCCGTATTCGCCCTGGGGCCTGCGCGTTCCCGGCAAGCCGGCACTCAATCGAGTGCCGCTGTTCGAAGCGGGCGCTATCGAGGTGCAGGATGAGGGCAGCCAGTTGCTCGCGCTGCTGGTGCAGGCGCGGCGCGGTGAGATGGTGGTCGATTTCTGCGCCGGTGCCGGTGGCAAGACGCTCGCGCTCGGTGCTGCCATGCGAAGCACAGGGCGGTTGTATGCGTTCGATGTGTCCGGCCACCGCCTCGAGGCGCTCAAGCCGAGGTTGAAGCGCAGCGGTCTGTCCAACGTGCATCCGGTGCAGATTGCCCACGAGCGCGACGACCGCATCAAGCGCCTGGCAGGGAAGATCGATCGTGTGCTGGTGGATGCGCCCTGTTCTGGCCTGGGTACCCTGCGCCGCAATCCCGACCTGAAGTGGCGCCAGTCGCCGCAGGCCGTGCAGGAACTTTCGGCGAAGCAGCGAGCGATCCTGGACAGTTCGGTGCGCCTGCTCAAGCCCGGTGGCCGGCTGGTCTATGCCACTTGCAGCCTGCTGCGCAGCGAAAACGAAGACGTTGCCGACGCGTTCGAGGCCGCGCATCCCGAACTGCGCCGGCTGGATGCGGCAGCCGTGCTGGAACAGGCCGGCGTGCCCGACGCCGGCAGCCTTGCGCGAGCAGGTTGCCTGCGCCTGTGGCCGCACCGCCATGGCAGCGACGGCTTCTTCGCGGTAGTCTGGGAGCGGCAAATCGCTTCTTGAGTCGTCGCGTCAAAGATTCCAGGCCCGGTACGCTTGTCCGATGTCAAGTGCCTAGAATGCAGACTTGGCTTTCAGCCCCTGCCGGGGTGCCGTCATGACCGACTTCGACGTGCTTTGGTTGTCTTTGGTCGACGCTGCGGCCCATGGACTGTGGCGCAGTGCCAGCGCCTGGACCCTCGTCGCTTACACCCTGGCGTTGACGCATGTGACCATCGCTGCGGTCACGATCTTCCTGCATCGGTCGCAGGCCCATCGCGCGCTGGATCTTCATCCACTGCCGGCTCACGTCTTCCGCTTCTGGCTGTGGCTGACGACCGGGATGGTGACGCGGGAATGGGTGGCCATCCACCGCAAGCACCATGCGCGCTGCGAGACGGCCGACGATCCGCACAGCCCGGTCAGCAAGGGTATCGGCACGGTGCTGTTGCGCGGCAGCGAGCTGTACCAGGCGGAGGCGCGCAACGCCGAAACACTGAGCAAGTATGGGCACAACACGCCCGACGACTGGCTCGAGCGGCACTTGTATGCACGCTACACCTGGCAAGGTGTGGGCGTGATGCTGGTGATCGACCTCATGCTGTTCGGTGCGATTGGCCTCACGGTCTGGGCGGTTCAGATGTTGTGGATACCGGTCTGTGCAGCTGGCATCATCAACGGCATCGGCCACTACCGCGGCTATCGCAACTTCGAGTCGGCCGATGCCTCCACCAACGTGGTGCCGTGGGGCATCGTGATCGGCGGCGAGGAGTTGCACAACAACCACCACACCTATCCCACGTCGGCCAAGCTCTCGGTCAAGCCGTTCGAGTTCGACATTGCCTGGGGATACATCCGCGCGCTGGAGTTGCTGGGCCTGGCGCACGTACGCAAAACGGTGCCGCACCTGCAGCGCGGCCCCACCAAGCCTGTGGCTGACGCGAAGACCCTCGAAGCTGTCATCGCCAATCGCTACGAGGTGATGGCTCGTTATGCAAGCGCGCTGCGGCAAGCGTGCGCCGCGGAGTTGCGCAGCCTGAAGACCCAGGGCATTCGAAACGCAGGTCGACTGAACGAGTTGCGACTCGCACGGCGCTGGCTGCCGCGCGATGCTCAAAAAATCCCGCCGGAGTTGCGCGCGCGCCTGGACCAGGTGGTCGCAGCCAGTCCGCATCTGGCCAAGCTGGTGAGCATGCGCGAGGAGTTGCGTCAGATCTGGACGCGAACGAATGCCTCGGCCGAGCAACTGGTGGGCGACTTGCAGGCCTGGTGCCGCAAGGCCGAGGCCAGCGGTATCGTGGCCCTGGAAAACTTCTCGTTGACGCTACGCGCCGCCCGCATGTAGCGCGCTTGAAGCCCGCCATGTCATCTGGGCACGGTGGGCTATGGCCACCTGTTCGTGTCGAGGCGGGCTGCTCGCTGCCTCTCCGCCTTCGCGGCGGACGTTTGGGTCAGGCGCAAGTGGCAGGACGCCACTGCAAACCGCAGCGGGCAACTGGCGTGGCGCGCATCGCGTCAGGCCGGGCATGACCCGGCCCGCGCGGAGCTCACTTGAGCTTGATTTCCTTGTAAAGGACGTGCTTTCGCGCCTTCGGATCGAACTTCATGAATTCGAGCTTCTCCGGCGTGGTCTTCTTGTTCTTGGCCGTGGTGTAGAAGTGGCCGGTACCCGCGGTGGATTCCAGCTTGATTTTCTCACGTCCGCCTTTGGTTGCCATGGTGTGCTCCTGGTCTGGGGATGGTGAAGGGCCTGATTACAGGGCGCCCTTGGCGCGCAGGTCGGCCACGACCTGGTCGATGCCCACCTTGTCGATCAGACGCAGAGCGGCGTTGGTCACGCGCAGGCGCACCCAGCGGTTTTCACTTTCGACCCAGAACCGACGGTACTGCAGGTTCGGCAGCCAGCGGCGCTTGGTCTTGTTGTTGGCATGGGAAACATTGTTCCCGACCATCGGGCCCTTACCCGTGACTTGACAGACGCGTGCCATGACGCTTCTCCAGACTTTAGACTGTTGCAGGCACGGCAACCGGATTCGATACGACGGGAGCGACCCCGACAGCAGCTCTGCCCGGTATGCGCCCCGAATCTGGTGCCGGAATTGGCAAAGACCGCGATTATAGCCAGATTTGCCTGTGGCGTTAACGGTTCGCGCCAGGCCTCTCAGGCCATGGCCGCTCGATCAGGCCTGTTGCTCCAGGAAGCGCTGCGCATCCAGCGCCGCCATGCAACCGGTGCCCGCCGATGTGATGGCCTGGCGGTAGACATGGTCCTGCACGTCACCGGCAGCGAACACGCCGGGCACGTTTGTCATGGTGGCGTAACCGTCATGGCCGCCTCGGGTGAGGATGTAGCCATCCTTCATCTCGAGCTGGCCCTTGAATATGTCGGTGTTGGGCGAGTGGCCGATGGCGATGAAGCAGCCCTTGAGCGCGAGTTCGCGCTGGGTCCCGGTCTGCACGTTCTTCAGCCGCACGCCGGTGACACCGCTGGCATCGCCCAGCACCTCGTCGAGCGTTTCATGCAGTTCGAGCACGATCTTGCCGGCGGCGACCTTCTCGTGCAGCTTGTCCACCATGATGGGCTCGGCGCGGAACTTGTCGCGCCGGTGCACCAGGTGCACGCGCTGGGCAATGTTCGACAGGTACAGCGCCTCTTCGACGGCGGTGTTGCCGCCCCCGACCACGGCCACCACCTCATTGCGATAGAAGAACCCGTCGCAGGTGGCACATCCGCTGACACCGCGGCCCATGAACGCTTGCTCCGATGGCAGGCCCAGGTACTTGGCGCTGGCGCCGGTGGCGATCACCAACGCATCGCAGGTATAGGTGCCGCTGTCGCCCTGCAGACGAAACGGCCGGCTCGACAGGTCGACCCCGCCGACCTGGTCGAACACCATCTGCGTGGCGAAGCGCTCGGCATGCTGCTGGAAGCGCTGCATCAGATCCGGGCCCTGCACGCCCATGACATCGGCGGGCCAGTTGTCGACCTCGGTGGTCGTCATCAGTTGGCCACCCTGTGCCATGCCGGTGACGAGTACCGGGGCGAGGTTCGCGCGGGCGGCATAGATGGCGGCCGTGTAGCCGGCGGGGCCGGAACCGAGGATCAGGACTCGGGCATGGAGGGCAGGTTGGCTCATGTTGAAGCAGGGATTCAGGAATGGCCGGGTACAGCCTTCGGACCTAGCCCCGGCGATGCAACATTGTCACATGGGGGTCGATCGCTATACCGTGGCCGGTGTCAATCGGCACAATAGCGAAATTCATCACGTTCGGGCGGCCTGCGTTGCGGTGCCCGGGCGTTCGCCGTTTCTTCCCTGCGGCTGCTCTCCAGCGGCAGCCACCCGACAACAACCGAAACGACGTAAGAGGGGATTGCGCAATGTCGATGCTGACGAATCTGGACCTGATTCGCCGTGTGCCGCTGTTCTCGATGCTCACCAATGAACAGGCGCAATCCATCGCCGATGCTGTCGTCAAGCGACGTTTTCGTCGCGGCGAGCTGGTCGTCGAGCAGGGGCGCAAGAGCAATGCGTTGTTCATTCTGCTCAACGGCCGTGCCCGTGTGCTCACCTCCGACTCGCGCGGACGCGAGGTCATCCTGGCCGTGCTGGAAGCCGGTGACTACGTCGGCGAAATGAGCTTGATCGACAACGAGGCCCATTCGGCCACAGTGCGGTGCGAGATCCAGACCGACATGCTGATCCTGGGCCGGGCCGACTTCGCGCGCTGCCTGCCCGAGAACTCGACGCTGTCCTATGCCATCCTGCGAGGGCTCGTGCGCCGGCTGCGCCACGCCGACCGGCAGATCGAGTCGCTCGCCTTGCTCGATGTGTATGGCCGCGTCGCCCGTACGTTGCTGGAGATGGCCGAGGACATCGACGGCGTCAAGCTGATTCGCGGCAAGGTCTCCCGGCAGGACATGGCCAAGGTGGTGGGCGCGTCCCGTGAAATGGTCAGCCGCGTGATGAAGGACCTGGAGGAGCGCGGCGTCATCGAGACCCAGGAGAACGGCTCGGTGGTCATCAAGGAGCGCGCGCAGCCCGAGTGACGGCATGCCGCCTGGCTGCGGCGGCCGGACCAACGAACTGTCGCGGGGACCTTGCGCCACAATGCGGCGCATGACGTTTCCACTCGGATCGCTGCGCGCCGATGGGGCGCACGGCCTGGCCGGCGCCGCCGTGGGTGACGATGCCGGTGCGCCGCTTCCGCGCTGGACCCGGCAGGTGGCGCTGCTGGCCAGCGTGGTTGGCTGGCTGCTCCTGGTTCTGGCGCTGGCCACGCACCACTCGGCCGACCCGGGCTTTTCAACCTCTGGGCAGGGTGGGGGTCTGCACAACCGGGTCGGGCTGTTCGGCGCCTGGTTGGCCGACCTGCTGCTGTTTGGGTTCGGCTACTCGGCGTGGTGGTTGCCTTTGGTGAGCCTGCGCGCGTGGTTGCAGGGCCTGGCGCACAGCCTGCGCGGATCGCCAGGGTCCGGGGCTTCAGCGTCGCGCTGGCCGTTCTGGCTCGGGCTGGGCCTGTTGCTGTCGGCCAGTTGTGCGCTCGAGTGGACCCGGCTCTACCGCTACGACACCCTGCTGCCGGGCGGTCAGGCCGGTGGCGTGCTCGGCCAGGTGTTGGGGTCTGCATCGATGCGCGGGCTGGGGTTTGCCGGCTCAGGCGTGTTCTGGATCGCCACCCTGGTCGCCGGTTTGAGCCTGTCGATGCGGTTCTCATGGGTGCGCACGGCTGAATCGCTGGGTACCTGGGTCGAGGGTTTTGGGGCGCGGCGCCATGAAGCGCGGGAGCGCCAGGAAGACCAGCGCATCGGCGAGCAGGCCATGCGCGAGCGCGAGCAGGTGGTCGAGGTCGAGCGTTCGGTGGTCGAGGACCATGTGCCCATCGTGATCGAACCGCCCGTGGTTGAAGTGCCGCGCTCGACCCGCGTCGCCAAGGAACGGCAGAAGCCGCTGTTCGCGGAGCTCAGCGACACCCGCCTGCCGCAGGTCGACTTGCTCGACGCGCCCAATGGCCGCCAGGAATCGGTCACTCCGGAGTCACTGGAGATGACCTCGCGACTGATCGAGAAGAAGCTGCGCGATTTCGGTGTCGATGTGCGTGTGGTTGCCGCGTCACCTGGCCCTGTGATCACGCGCTACGAGGTCGAGCCGGCCACGGGCGTGAAGGGCTCGCAAGTCGTGAACCTCGCCAAGGACCTGGCGCGTTCGCTCTCGCTGGTGAGCATCCGCGTGGTCGAGACGATTCCCGGCAAGACCACGATGGCACTGGAACTGCCCAACGCTCGCCGCCAGACCATCCGGCTGGCCGAAATCCTGGGCTCCCAGGTGTATGCCGATGCGATGTCGCAGCTCACCATCGGCATGGGCAAGGACATCGTTGGCGCGCCAGTGGTGGCCGACCTGGCCAAGATGCCGCACTGCCTGGTCGCTGGCACAACCGGATCGGGAAAGAGCGTCGGTATCAACGCGATGATCCTCAGCCTGCTGTACAAGGCCGAGGCCCGCGACGTTCGGCTCATCCTGATCGACCCCAAGATGCTGGAGATGAGCGTCTACGAGGGTATTCCTCACCTGCTGTGTCCGGTGGTCACCGACATGAAGCAGGCAGCCAATGCGCTGAACTGGTGCGTGGGCGAGATGGAGCGTCGCTACAAGCTGATGAGCAAGCTGGGCGTGCGCAATCTCGCCGGCTACAACAAGAAGATCACCGAGGCCCACGAGGCGGGTCTGTCCATCCCCAACCCCTTCAGCCTGACTCCCGACGCCCCCGAACCGCTCGAGCGCCTACCCTTCGTCGTGGTGGTGATCGACGAACTGGCCGACCTGATGATGGTGGTGGGCAAGAAGATCGAGGAGCTGATCGCCCGCCTGGCCCAGAAGGCCCGTGCGGCAGGCATCCACCTGGTCCTGGCCACGCAGCGCCCCAGCGTGGACGTGATCACTGGCCTGATCAAGGCCAACATCCCGACGCGGTTGTCGTTCCAGGTCTCCAGCAAGATCGACAGCCGTACGATCCTCGATCAAATGGGCGCCGAAGCTCTGCTGGGGCAGGGCGACATGCTCTACCTGGCTCCTGGCACCGGGTTGCCCGTACGCGTGCATGGCGCGTTCGTGTCGGACGAGGAGGTCCACAGGGTGGTTGAATACCTCAAGAGCCAGGGCGCGCCCAACTACATCGAGGGCATCCTCGAGGGTGGCACTCTCGATGGTGAAGCCGACAGCACGGGCACCGGCGGTGGCGGCGCCGACGGCGAGAGCGACCCGATGTACGACCAGGCCGTGGCCATCGTGCTTCAGAACAAGAAGGCCTCCATCTCGCTGGTGCAGCGGCACCTTCGCATTGGCTACAACCGGGCCGCGCGCCTGCTTGAACAGATGGAGCGCTCCGGCCTCGTATCCGCAATGGCCACCAACGGAAACCGCGACCTGCTTGTGCCGCGGCGCGACGAGTGACGGCACCCTGCAGGCTGCCCAGCCGGTGGGTGCGGGCCACCCTGTTGGCGCTGGCCAGTGCGCTGCCGATGGGCGTCGCATGGGCTGACGGCGTGGAACTGCTGCGCGGCTTCGCGCGCGATGTGAGGTCCGCCCGTGCGGCCTTCAGCCAGACCGTGATCTCGCCCGACGGCGCCCGGCGCAAGACCTCGACCGGGCAGTTCGAGTTCGCCCGCCCGGACCGGTTCCGATTCACCTACCAGCGACCGTTCGAGCAGATCATCGTGGCCGACGGTCGAACGGTGTGGCTGCACGATGTCGAGCTCAACCAGGTGGTGGTGCGGCCATACGCCCAGGCGATGGGCTCCACGCCAGCGGCGCTGCTGGCCGGCCAGGCGCTTGAGCGCGATTTCACGTTGTCGCCTTTGTCGCCGCGCGACGGGCTCGAGTGGGTGCAGGCGCAGCCGCGCCAAGCCGATGGGCAGATCCGCAGCCTGCAGGTCGGATTCCGGACCGGTGTGCTGGCGGCACTCGAGATCACCGATGCCTTCGGGCAGCGGTCGATCTTGCAGTTCAGCGACGTGACGGTGAACCCGCGACTGGGTGACGAGCGCTTTCGCTACGAAGTCCCGGCTGGGGTCGAGGTGCTCAGGCAACCGTAGAGGCGTGGTGACCTAGAAGGCGGCTGCCAGGCTGATCGCGACCGCTTGCGCCGGGGCTCGGCGCGTCAATCCAGTGTGCAGCGCCAAACGCAGGTGCGCCTGGGCGCCCATGCGCAGTTCGACGCCAGTATCCAGACTGGCGCGCACGGCGTCGAGTGGCTGACGCAGTGCCTGTCGAACCGGCAGGCGTTCGCCATCGAGGGCGACATAGCCCGAGGCGCCAGCCCCCCAGGCTCGATGGGTGAGGACGGCCCGTTGTGGTCCGCCGTCCTGGGCGACAGCGGCAGTGGCGACGAGCCCCAGAGTGGTGGCGAGCATCGCGCGCATGGGGCGGTTCATCATTTGCACCCGGGGTGGTCGGGGTTCTGCGCAGGCATCAGTGCACGGGCATGTCCATCAAGCCCATGTCCGCGCCGGCGAGCAACTGCTCGATGTCCATCAGGATCAACATGCGCTCGCTGTCGCCGACCTTCACCGTGCCAAGCCCGGTGATGTAGTCAGCATCGATCTGCGCGTTGAAGTCCGGCGCCGGACGGATCTGGTCGGCGCCGAGTACGAGCACGTCGCTGACCGAGTCGACGACGATGCCCACCGTGCGGCCGGCCACGTTCAGGATGATGACGACGGTGAAGGCGTCGTACTTCACGTCAGGCAACGCGAATCGCACCCGCATGTCGACGATGGGCACGATCACGCCGCGCAGATTCACCACGCCCTTCATGAAGATGGGCGTGCCGGCGATGCGAGTCGGCGCCTCGTAGCCCCGGATCTCCTGAACCTTCAGGATGTCGATCCCGTACTCCTCGGTGCCAAGCTTGAACGACAGCACTTCGCGTGGCGCGAATTGCGCGGCCGACGATACCGCCTGTGATGCTGCACGCGAAACGGCCTGGCTTTCCGGGATGGTGATGGCGCTCATGTCAACTCCATGGATCATCGGTACGGGGGCGCGGCCTGGGCGGCGTCCCGGCTTCGATACTGGGCAGTGTGCAGCGGCAAGTCATGCGCGCATGGCCGCAAAAGCGCCGTAACGAGACCGCAATTCGAGATCTGCAGGCGCTGCGACAATGGCGCCATGCGTGCGCAGGAGTCCTTGTTCGACGGTGATGCTGCGCCGGCCGGCGACATGCTGCCCGGGGCGGATGCGCATGCGCCGCTGGCGGAACGCCTGCGCCCGCGCACGATCGGCGAGGTGATCGGTCAGGGGCATCTGCTCGGGCCCGGGCAGCCGCTGCGCGCGGCGATCGAGTCTGGAAAGCTCCACTCGATGATCCTCTGGGGCCCCCCGGGCGTGGGCAAGACCACGCTGGCACGGTTGCTGGCACAAGCGGTGCCCGGCGCGCAACTGCGTGTGCTCTCGGCAGTGCTGTCCGGCGTGAAGGACATCAGGGATGCGGTCGACTGCGCCCGCGCGGCACGCAGGACTGGCCACCCGACGGTCGTGTTCGTCGATGAGGTCCACCGTTTCAACAAGGCGCAGCAGGATGCCTTCTTGCCACATGTGGAGTCGGGCCTCTTCACCTTCATTGGCGCTACCACCGAGAACCCGTCGTTCGAGGTGAACTCTGCGTTGCTGTCGCGGGCAGCCGTTCATGTGCTCGAGCCGTTGGGCGAGACCGACCTCGCGCGCCTGCTCGACCGTGCGCGAGCCGAGCTGGCCATGCGAGAGTTCACCGAGGACGCGCGCCAGCGGCTGGTGGCGCATGCGGACGGTGATGCCCGGCGATTGCTCAACGCCTGCGAGGCCGTGGCGGCACTGGCTGGTGCCGGGCGTGCCGGGCCGATCGACGAACTGCTGCTCGAGCAGGCGCTCGGGCGGATGCTGCGGCGCTACGACAAGGGCGGTGACCTCTTCTACGACATGATCTCCGCGCTGCACAAGTCCGTGCGTGGATCGGACCCCGATGCCGCGCTGTACTGGTTGGCCCGCATGATCGATGGCGGCGCCGATCCGCGCTACGTGGCCCGTCGCGTCATCCGCATGGCCAGCGAAGACATCGGCCTGGCCGATCCGCGCGCGCTGCCGATGGCGCTGGACGCCGCGCAGACCTACGAGCGCCTGGGCTCACCCGAGGGTGAACTGGCGCTGGCGCAAGTCGTCGTGTACCTGGCGGTGGCGCCGAAGTCGAATGCCGTCTACTCGGCGTGGAAGGCCGTCCGTGCCTTCGTGGCCGCCGACGGCACGCGGCCCGTGCCGCTGCACCTGCGCAACGCGCCGACGGCCCTGATGCGCGAACTGGGCCATGGCGAGGGCTACCGGTACGCCCACGACGAGGCCGGGGGCTATGCCGCTGGCGAACGCTACTTGCCCGAAGGAGTTGAACCGGAGCCGTTCTACCGCCCGGAACCCCGGGGACTGGAGCAGCGCATCGGCGATCGCCTGGCGGAATTGCGACGCCTGGACCTGGCATCGAAGAACTCACGGTAGTCGCCCGGTAGATCCGCGCAATCTTCGGATCTGCAGCGGGAATGCCCTGCCGCGACGACGCCGACCCCCTCCTACAATCCCGCGCAGCCCGCAGCCGTCGTCGATGACACTGGCTGTGCCGCGAGTGCCGTTCACACCGAAAAAGCGTCCCGCTGTCGCGGAGACACCTGGAGACCCGCTGATGGACATCTTTCTGCAGCAGATCATCAATGGTCTGGTGCTGGGCAGCATGTATGCGCTCGTGGCACTGGGCTACACGATGGTCTACGGGATCATCAACCTGATCAATTTCGCCCATGGCGAAGTGCTGATGGTGGGTGCGCTGACGAGCTGGACCGTGATCATGGCGCTGCAGGATTCCGGGCTGCCAGGCTGGCTGCTGCTGATCCTGTCGTTGGTGGCAGCGATCGTCGTGTGCTCGCTGCTGAACTTCCTGATCGAGAAGATCGCCTACAGGCCATTGCGCAATGCGCCGCGCCTGGCGCCGCTCATTACCGCCATGGGCATGAGCCTGATGCTGCAGACCCTGGCAATGATCATCTGGCAACCCAGCACCAAGCCCTATCCGATCTTGCTGCCGTCGGAGCCGTTCTTCATCGGCGGCGCGGTCATCAACGTCACGCAGATTCTGATCCTGGCGATCACGGGCATCACGCTGGCTGGCCTGATGTACCTCGTCAACCGCACCCGGCTGGGGCGGGCGATGCGGGCTACCGCAGAAAATCCGCGTGTCGCCACGCTGATGGGCGTGCGCCCGGACATGGTGATCTCGGCCACATTCATCATCGGTGCGGCGCTGGCCGCGCTGGCTGGCGTGATGTACGCGGCCAACTACGGTTCGGTGCAGCACACCATGGGCTTCATGCCCGGGTTGAAAGCCTTCACTGCTGCGGTGTTCGGCGGCATCGGCAACCTCGCCGGCGCCGTCGTCGGTGGCGTCTTGCTGGGCCTGATCGAGGCCCTGGGCTCGGGCTACATCGGCACCCTCACCGGCGGCGTTCTGGGCAGCCAGTACCAGGACATCTTCGCGTTCATCGTGCTGATCCTGGTGCTCACGGTGCGACCGCAGGGCCTGCTGGGCGAGCGCGTCGCCGATCGTGCCTGACCCCACCGTATCCGGAGCTTAAAGATGAAGAACAAGCTGGTCGTCTTCGTGCTCGCCGCCATCGCCCTGATGGTGCTGCCGCTGGTGGCGCAGGTGGCGGGCAACTTCTGGGTCCGCATGATCGACTTCGCGCTGCTGTACGTGCTGCTGGCGCTGGGCCTGAACATCGTCGTGGGCTATGCCGGCCTGCTCGATCTGGGCTACGTCGCGTTCTACGCCGTGGGCGCGTACATGTTCGGCCTGATGGCTTCGCCGCACTTGTCCGACACCTTCGAGTTCATCAAGGCCACCTTTCCCAACGGCATGCACACGCCGGTATGGCTGGTCATACCGCTGGGTGCGGCACTGGCTGGGGTGGCCGGGGTGATCCTGGGCGCGCCCACGTTGAAGCTGCGCGGTGACTACCTGGCCATCGTCACGCTGGGTTTCGGCGAGATCATCCGCGTGTTCATGAACAACCTCGACCGCCCGGTGAACATCACCAACGGCCCCAAGGGCATCCAGCAGATCGACAGCATCAAGATCCTGGGTGTCGACTTCGGGCGGACCGGCGAGATCCTTGGCTACGAAATCTCGGGCGTCACCAAGTACTACTACCTGTTCCTGCTGCTGGTGGTGGTGAGCGTGGTCATCTGCTACCGGCTCGAGCGCAGCCGGATCGGCCGCGCGTGGATGGCCATCCGCGAGGACGAGATCGCCGCGAAGGCCATGGGCATCAACACCCGCAACCTCAAGCTGATGGCTTTCGGCATGGGTGCCACCTTCGGCGGTGTGTCGGGTGTGATGTTCGCAAGCTTCCAGAACTTCGTGTCGCCGGAGTCATTCGCGCTGCAGGAGTCGATCATGATCGTCGCGATGGTGGTGCTAGGCGGCATCGGACACATTCCCGGCGTGGTGCTGGGCGCCGTGCTGCTGGCGGCCCTGCCCGAGGCCCTGCGTTGGGTGGCCGGCGAGCTCGACCTGCAGCGGGTCACCGACGGCCGCATCGATGCCGCCATCCTGCGCCAGCTGCTCATTGCGTTCGCAATGATCGCCATCATGCTCACGCGTCCACGCGGCCTGTGGCCTTCGCCTGAACATGGCAAGGCTGCGGCCACGCCTGCGCGCTGAGATCGGAGTCCACGATGAGCCAAGTCGTTCTCAAGGTCGGCAACGTATCAAAGCGCTTCGGTGGCCTCCAGGCGCTGTCGGATGTCGGCATCACCATCGAGGCGGGACAGGTCTACGGACTGATTGGCCCGAACGGGGCCGGCAAGACCACCTTCTTCAATGTGCTCACCGGGCTGTACACGCCCGACTCCGGCACCTTCGAACTTGGGGGAGCACCTTACCAACCCACGGCTGTGCATGCGGTTGCCAAGGCTGGCATCGCACGCACTTTCCAGAATATCCGCCTGTTCGCCGAGATGACGGCGCTCGAAAACGTGATGGTCGGGCGGCACGTGCGCACGAATTCCGGCCTGTGGGGAGCGGTGCTGCGCACGCCTGGCTTCAAGGCGGAGGAAGCTGCCATCGCCGCGCGGGCCCAGGAACTGCTCGACTACGTGGGCATCGGGCGCTATGCCGAGTACAAGGCGCGCACATTGAGCTATGGCGACCAGCGTCGCCTCGAGATCGCGCGTGCGCTGGCTACCGACCCCAAGCTGATCGCACTCGACGAACCCGCTGCTGGCATGAACGCCACCGAGAAAGTAGTGTTGCGCGAGCTGATCGACCGCATCCGCAATGACGGGCGCACGATTCTCCTGATCGAACACGACGTCAAGCTGGTGATGGGCCTGTGCGACCGGGTCACCGTGCTCGACTATGGCAAGCAGATCGCCGAGGGCACGCCTGCGACGGTGCAGAGCAACGAGAAGGTGATCGAGGCCTACCTCGGCGCCGGCCACAAGGCGCATTGATGTCAGCCCCCACGCGAGGCAGGTAAACCATATGGCAAGCAACAACGTCCTGCTCAAGGTCAGTGGCCTAAAGGTCGCGTACGGCGGTATCCAGGCCGTCAAGGGCGCCAGCTTCGAGGTCTGCGAGGGAGAGCTGGTCAGCCTGATCGGCGCCAACGGGGCTGGCAAGACCACCACGCTCAAGGCCGTCACCGGCACCCAGCCGGTGGCGGCGGGTGACATCCAGTTCATGGGCCGCAGCATCCGCGGCCAGGGCGCCTGGGACCTGGTCAAACAGGGCTTGGTCATGGTGCCAGAGGGGCGTGGCGTCTTCGCGCGCATGACCATCGTAGAGAACCTCCAGATGGGCGCGTATGTACGCAACGATGACGACGTCGAGGCCGACATCGACAAGGTCTTCGGCATCTTCCCGAGGCTCAAGGAGCGCGCCACGCAGCTGGCAGGCACGATGTCCGGTGGCGAGCAGCAGATGCTGGCCATGGGCCGCGCGCTGATGGCGCGGCCGAAGGTGTTGCTGCTCGACGAACCCTCCATGGGCCTGTCGCCGATCATGGTCGACAAGATCTTCGAGGTGGTCAACGACATTCACCAGCGCGGCACCACTGTGCTCCTGGTCGAGCAAAACGCCAGCCGCGCGCTGCAACTGGCCAACCGGGGGTACGTGATGGACTCCGGCGAGGTGACGATGAGCGGCGACGCGAAGCAACTGCTCAGCGACCCCAAGGTCCGCGCGGCCTACCTCGGGGAGTAGTGCGCGGCCTGGGCAGGCGAGCGCGGCGTGAGGAGCTGCACGCCCGCGCTCCATTCGTGCCTCGGGGTTACCCCTGACCTTACGGAATTGCAAGCCGGCTTTAAGGTCCGCGTCGTTACCTTAGGGCCTGCGCACCGCATCCGGGGCGCGGGAGTCCTGCGATGAGCATTTTTGTGCGCAGCCGGCTGGTGGTCGGGGCCTTCGGGGTGGCGCTGGCGTGGGGAATCACCGCGCAGGCTCAGACAGCGGTGCCTGCTGCTGCCGCAGTGCCGGCCAACGCGCTGAGGGTGGGCTTTGTCTGCCCGTTCACGGGCGGGTCGGCCGACTTCGGCAACAGCGCCCGGCTGGGCGCCGAGTTGGCAGTCCGGGAAATCAACGAAGCGGGTGGGTTTCTCGGGCGACACGTCGTGCTGGTGCAACGCGACGATCAAGCCAACCCAGACCGCGGCCGCCAGGCCGCGGAAGACCTGGTCAAGGTCGAGAAGGTGGCATTCACGGTGGGCTACTGCAACACCGGGGTCGCGCTGAAGTCACTCGATGTCTTCCAGGACAACCAGCACCTGCTGATGGTCCCGGTGTCCACCGGTTCGGCTGTCACTGCCCGCTACCCTGCGGCACAGAGCTATATCTTCCGCGTGTCTCCACGCGACACCCTGCAGGCGGCATTTCTCATCAAGGACATCGTCGATCGGCGTGGGCTGACGAAGGTGGCCGTGTTCGCCGATCGCACCGGCTACGGCGAGGGTGGGCTGAAGGACGTGCTTGCGTTCCTGGCCGAGCGCAAGCTGGCACCTGTGCATGTCGCGCGCTTTGACCTGGGTGTCACATCACTGCGCGACGAGGTTCAGCAGGCGCGCGCCGCCGGAGCCCAGGTCCTGGTAGGGTACACCGTGGGGCCGGAACTGGCGGTGCTGGCGCGGGCAAAGGCTGAGACCCGCTACGAGGGTCTGCTCTACGGCCCATGGCCGATGTCGTTCCGTCAGGTGTGGGAGAAATCCAGTGGCGGCGCCGAGGGCGCAATGATGGTGCAGTCCATCATCCCGAACCTGGCCAACGAGCGCCGCAGTTCCTTCATCGCCAGGCTCAAGCGACAGGCCGGCAAGGAGTCGGTGGCTTCGTTGATGGCCGCGGCGCAGACCTATGATGCGGTGCATCTGATGCTGCGCGCTCTGTTCCAGACCCGCGGCGACACCCGCGCCGAGGCGTTGAAAGGCGCGCTCGAGAACCTCGACAAGCCTTATGTCGGTGTGGTGACCACCTACGACCGACCGTTTTCCACCGCCGACCACGACGCGTTCTCGCTCAACATGATCTGGCTGGGCGCCTGGCGGCAGGGCGAGATCCGGTTCCAGTACGCCGAAGACGAGAAGCGCGCCAGTTACATCCGCCGCAAGCAGGGCGAGTGACCACGGAGAGCGAACCGCCCTGACCCGGCATCAGCCGGCGAGGCCCGCTCATTCCGGTCAGGGTGCCGATGCCCGGTCGGCCGCCGAGCTGAAGGCGTCGCTGTGGAAGGCGTCGGGTGCCAGGCCGCAGCGGCTCGTGAAGTCGCGCCGTGCGGCTTCCACCATCACAGGTACTCCGCAGGCGTAGACATCGTGGGCCGACAGATCCGGATGGTCGGCCATCACTGCTTCGTGCACGAGGCCGGTGCGGCCGCTCCATGCATCGTCCTGGCGCGGCTCCGACAGCACCGGCACATAGTGCAACCATGGCAGTGTTGCAGCGGTGGCTACGGCCCAATCATGCAGGTAGAGATCGACGCGCGAGCGGCAGCCCCAGTACAAAGTGGTCTCGCGCGCGCAGCCCTGGTCTTGCATGTGCTCGACGATGGCCTTGATCGGCGCCAAGCCAGTGCCTGAGGCCAGCAGGACGATCGGCGTCGTGGAGGTTTCGTGCAGCCGGAAGCCACCCAGCGGCCCCTCGACGCGCAGGATGTCCTTTTCCTTCATGCCGACGAAAACATGATCGGTGAACAGCCCGCCGGGCATATGCCGAATGTGCAGTTCGATCGATGGGGGGGTGCCCAGGCGCGTGGGGGCGTTGGCCATCGAGTAGCTGCGCCGTGCGCCGTCACGCAGGAGGAGCTCGATGTACTGCCCGGCGTGGTAGCGGAAGCTCTGGTTGCCGGGCAACTGCAGCCGCAGGAGCGCCACGTCAGGTGCAGGGCGGGAGATCGACAACACCCGAGTAGGCATCTTGATCACCGCGAAGTCACCTGCGGCTGCAACACCGCGCGCCTGCAGGGTGCAGTCGCTTGCAGGCACGGCGCAGCAGGCCAGGATGCGGCCGCCGCGTTCTTCGTCGTCGGACAGGGCTTGCGGCTGGTGCGGTCGATGCGTGACCTGCCCCTCGACCAACGTGCACTTGCAGGAGCCGCAGGCGCCGTCCCGGCAGCCGTAGGGCAGGCCCACACCCTGGCGTATGGCTGCACTCAGGATGGTTTCGCCGTCGTCGACATCGAATTGCAGGTCGGCTGGGGTCACGCTCACGCGGAAGCTCATGATGCTTGGTTTCAGTATCGGGTGGGGCGGCCCTATAGACTTCGGGGCGTCTTCGCCGGGGCCGGATTGTGCCCCTTGCCCCCGATGGCCCTGCCCTCGGCAAGGCCGAGCGTCCGACCATGACCCTGCCTGCCGCCACCATGCACCGACCGACGCTGCTGCTCGTGGGCTGCGGCGATGTGGGCCTGCGCGTTCTGCGCCTGCTTCATCACCGCTGGCGAGTGCTGGCGCTCACGCGCGACCCTGGCCGGGTGACCGAACTGCGTGCGGCAGGCGCCCTACCGCTGGTGGCGGACCTCGACTGCCCGGCCACGCTCGGGCGCTTGGCCGGGCTGGCCGACGCCGTGCTGCATCTGGCGCCGCCGCCGTCGCAGGGCCGTCGCGACGGGCGCACGCGGGCGTTGCTGCAGGCGCTGGCACGCGGCGGGCGCACACGCCGACTGGTCTATGCCAGCACCACCGGTGTCTACGGCGACGCCGGTGGCGCTCTGTTCGACGAGAGCCGTGCGGTATGCCCAGCCACCGACCGCGCCGCTCGCCGCGTCGATGCCGAAGCGTTGGTGCGCTGGCGCGGACGCGCCAGTGCCATGACCGTGTCCATTCTGCGAGTGCCCGGCATCTACGCATTCGACCGACCGGGCGGAGACCCGCGCGAGCGCCTGTGGCGTGGCACGCCCGTGCTGCGTCCGCAGGACGATGTCTACACCAATCACATCCACGCCGATGATCTGGCACGCGCCTGCATCGCGGCGCTCTATCGCGGGCGACCGCAGCGCGTGGTGAATGTGTGCGACGACTCGCGGCTGCGCATGGGTGACCACTTCGACCTTGTTGCCGACCTGTGCGGCCTGGCGCGTCCTGCGCGCATCTCGCGCGAGCAGGCCCTGGTGCAGCTCAGCGCGATGCAGATGAGCTTCCTGTCCGAGTCCAGGCAACTGCGCAATGACCGGCTCAAGCGCGAGTTGCGCGTGCGGCTGCGCTATCCGAGCGTGAACGAGGCACGGTTGGCTCTGGGGTAGCACTGGACGCGTGAACTCGTGGTTCCCGGGTCACGCGAGCCCACTCGCGCAGGGGTCGAGTCGAGGTCAGCGCCGCCGGCCTGAGCCGAAGGGGAGGCGGCCCCGCCAGTAGCTGATCATCAACCATGCACCGGCCATGCCGCCCAGGTGCGCGAAATGGGCCACACCGGTCGGGCCGAACAGGCCCAGCAGCAGTTCGAGCGCGCCGAACACCATCACGAATGTGCGCGCTTTCATGGGAATGGGCGGTATCAGCGGCATGATGATTCGGTTCGGGAATAGCATGCCGTAGGCCAGCAACAGCCCGAACAGGGCGCCCGAGGCGCCCACCGTGTACCCGCGCGACCCCAGCAACAGCGTCACCACCAGCTGCGCCACTGCCGCGGCCAGTACGCTGGCCGCCAGCACCTGCAGGTAGCGCCGCGTGCCCCACAGGCGTTCGAGCTCGCTGCCGAACATATACAACCCCAGCATGTTGAAGAACAAGTGGGTGAAGTCGCCGTGCAGGAACCCGTAGCTGATGACCTGCCAGGGCAGGAACAGGCCGCTGGTCAGTGGCCAAAGTGCGAGGAAACGCTCCATCAAACCCACCGGAAGCAACAACTGGGCGCAAAACACCGCCGAGCAGATGAGCATCAACGCCTGGGTGACCGGTGGCAACGGGAGCATGTGCAGCGAAGAGGGGGTGGTGCCCGCGGCCAGACTCGAACTGGCACGCCTTGCGGCGGCGGATTTTGAATCCGCTACGTCTACCGATTTCGTCACGCGGGCCGAGAAGGCACGCCGAGTTTGGTGCGGCGTGGGCGGCGGATTATGGCATGGGGGTCCCGCGCAACCGGTGCTGCGCTGCCACAATCGACGCCAAAGGAAGCGCTGTCCATGCCCGTCTATCCCACTGTCGAGGAGGTCATCGGCCGCACGCCGCTGGTGCGCCTGCAACGCCTGCCGGACCCGGCCTGGGTAGCGCGCCGAAACGTCGTGCTCGGCAAGCTCGAGGGCCACAACCCGGCCGGCTCGGTGAAGGACCGACCCGCCATGAGCATGATTCGCCGTGCCGAGGAGCGCGGCGAGATCCATCCGGGCGACACACTGATCGAGGCCACCTCCGGAAATACCGGCATCGCGCTGGCCATGGCCGCAGCGATACGTGGTTATCGCATGGTGCTGATCATGCCCGAGGATCTCTCGGTGGAGCGGGCGCAGACCATGAAGGCCTACGGCGCCGAGCTGATCCTCACGCCGCGCTCGGGCGGCATGGAGTACGCCCGGGACCTGGCCGAGCAGATGCAGCGCGAGGGGCGCGGGCGCGTGCTCGACCAGTTCGCCAACGAGGACAACCCTCGGGTGCACTACGAAACCACCGGCCCCGAGATTTGGCAGGACACCGAGGGCCAGATCACCCACTTCGTCAGTGCCATGGGCACTACCGGCACCATCACCGGCGTGGGGCGCTACCTCAAGGAGCGCAATCCGGCCGTGCGAGTCATTGGCGCGCAGCCTTCCGAGGGCTCGCGCATCCCGGGCATACGCAAGTGGCCCCCGGCCTACCAGCCGCGCATCTACGACCCGAGCCAGGTCGACGAACTCGTGCCGGTGAGCCAGGCCGATGCCGAAGAGATGGCACGCCGGCTGGCGCGCGAGGAGGGCTTGTTCGCCGGCATCTCGGCAGCGGGCGCGGCCTGGGTGGCGCTGCAACTGGCCGCCCGGGTGGAGGACGCAACGATCGTGTTCGTTGTCTGCGATCGCGGCGAACGCTACCTATCCACTGGCGTGTTCCCTGCTTGAGCGCACCGAATCATGAGCAACGCCTACCGCTACTGCCCTGCCTGCGCCACCGAGCTGGCGATGATCGAACAGACCGAGGATGGCGGGCCGCGCACCCGGCTGCGCTGCCCTGCATGCCATTGGACGCATTGGAACAACCCGACGCCGGTGCTGGCCGCTGTCGTGGAGTGCACCGACCGCGCCGGCCAGGTGCTGCTGGCGCGCAATGCCGCCTGGACGCACCGCATGTTTGCCCTCATCACCGGCTTCATGGAGGCGGGTGAGACACCGGTCGAAGGCATCGCGCGCGAGGTGGTCGAAGAAACCGCGCTGCAGGTACAGCGCACGTCGTTGATCGGCGTCTACGACTTCCAGCGCATGAATCAGGTCATCATTGCCTACCACGTGCAGGCACGCGGCGAGATCCAGTTGTCGCCCGAGCTGGCTGAATACCGGTTGTTCGCACCGCAGGACCTGAGATGCTGGCCTGCCGGGACGGGCTATGCGCTGGCCGACTGGCTGCGCAGCCGCGGCCTGGCCCCGGTATTCATGGAGCCACCTCGGCGTGACCCGTCCTGACCGACCTGCCGCGTCACCCCCCTAGAATCAACGCTTCCCCGCTCGACGGAATGCCGACGATGCAAGCGCAGAAGGAACTCGATACGCGCGGCCTGAACTGCCCGCTGCCCATCCTGAAAGCCAAGAAAGCGCTTTCCGAGATGTCCAGCGGCCAGGTGCTCAAAGTGGTCGCGACTGATCCTGGATCCATGCGCGATTTCCAGGCATTCGCCCGCCAGACTGGCAACGAATTGCTCGAACAGTCAGCCGAAGGCGCCGAGTTCGTGCACTATCTTCGTCGTCGATGATGCGGCCGCCCTGCGCGGAACGACCCTCGTGCAGCCCTGATCGCGAGCCGCCAATCCCCCACCACACCGGGGGGAGGGGGGTGGTGCCCCCCCGGAACCGGGGTGAGGGAAAGAACCCTGCGTCGGTCAACAATCGCTTACATAGAATGCCTTCAGGTCTGTGCCGGCCTGTCCGGTGCCATCCGGCACGGGCAGCACGGGCCACCCCGGTGCGTGGGAGCCGATGGATATCCTGATCGTCGAACCGCTGGATCCCGAAGTGATGCACTGGCTGGTCGCGCGCCATGCCGTGCGTTACGCGCCGGATCTCGGCCGCGAACCGCGCAATTTCCGCCAGGCGCTTTACAACGTGCGTTCGATGATCATTCCGCCGTCGGTGGCGCTGGATGCGGAAACGCTGCATCACGCACCGATGCTGCGCGCAGTGGGACGCTTGAGTGCCGGCGCCGAGAACATCGACGTCGACGCCTGCGCCCGGGCAGGCGTGGAGGTGGTGCGCCCGAGCAATGCCACAGCCGCGGCCGAGGCCGAGTTCGTGGTCGGCGCGCTGCTCCAGATGCTGCGGCGGGTGCCGGTGGTCAATGCCGAAGGCCTGCTGGTGGGCCGCGAGATCGGCGGCTCCACGGTCGGTCTGGTGGGTATGTCGCCCGCCGCGCGGCCCCTGGCCCAGTTGTTGGCCGCGTTTGGTGCGCGGGTCGTCGGCTACGACCCGGCCGTGCATGCCAACGATGGCATCTGGGCGCGCTGGAAGGTCGAACCTGTGGGCCTGCGCGAGCTGCTCGAGGAGTCCGAGGCGGTGGCGGTGCTGCTGACCTATTTCACCCGTTACCACGGCCTGATCGGTGAACGCTTTCTGCCGTTCTGCCGCCCGAACCAGGTAATGGTGAGCATTGCGCCTTCCAGTGTGTTCGATGAGGAAGCGTTGGCCGATGCACTGGGAACGGGCCGCATGGCCGCTGCCTGGTTCGATAGCCTGGAGCCTGGCATGCTGGAGCCCGGGCGTCCGCTGCACGACATCGATACCCTGCAGATCACGCCGCGCGTGGCCAGCACCACCCGAGAGTCGCGCGTGCGCAGCGCGTGGGGCGTGGCGCGCCGCATCGACGAGCTGCTCACGCAGCCCGTCGTGCGCGACTTCCGCTCACCCGAGCGGCCTACAGACGAGCCGCTTGATCTTGCAGCCGGCGGAGCGTCTGGCTGAAGTCGTCCAACCGCCGACGCTCCTGCTCGACCACCGCAGCCGGTGCGCGTGCCACGAAGCTCTCGTTGCCGAGCTTGCCCTGTGCCTTGATGATCTCGCCCTGCAGCCGCGTGATCTCGCGCGCCAGCCGCGCGCGCTCGGCCTCCACATCGATGGCCACGTGCAGCGCCAGTCGCAACGCGCCGTGCACGGCCACCGGCGCCTGCGCGCTGGCCTGTGTGAAGGCGGCCTCGTCGTCGAACGCACGCACCTCGGCGAGCTTGCCCAGGGCCTTGAGCACCGGGGCGGCTTCGTGGATGAAGGCGGCATCGCCGATGGCATACAGCGGCACGCGCTCGGCCGGTGACAGTCCCATCTCGCTGCGCAGGCTGCGCACGGCGACCACGACGGCCTTCAGGCGGGCCATCCAGGCGTCTGCGGCGGCATCTATGCGCTCGGGCTGGGCCTGCGGGTACGGTGCCGAAGCAATGGTGTCGCACACCTTGCGTCCAGCCACGGGTGCCACTTGGTTCCACAGCTCTGCAGTGATGAACGGCGTCACTGGGTGCAGCAGCCGCAGCACGGTTTCGAGTATCCGGATCAGCGTGCGCCGGGTGGCACGCTGCTGCGCGGCGCTGCCGCCGGCGATCTGTACCTTGGCGATCTCGAGGTACCAGTCACAGTACTCGTCCCATACGAACTGGTAGATGGCGCCAGCCACGGTGTCGAGCCGGTACTCGGCGAAACCCTGGGCCACCGCAGCCTCGACACGCTGCAGCTCGCCGGTGATCCAGCGGTCGGCCCGGGAGAATGCCAGTGTCTCGTGGCAGCCCGCCGGGGTGGCGCAGGCAGCCTGGGCGGCGTCGTCCAGGCCGCAGTCCTGTCCCTCGCAGTTCATCAGCACGAAGCGCGTGGCGTTCCAGAGCTTGTTGCAGAAGTTGCGGTAGCCCTCGCAGCGCTTGCTGTCGAAGTTGATGCTGCGACCGAGCGTGGCCATGGCCGCGAACGTGAACCGCAGCGCGTCGGCACCGTAGCCCGGAATGCCGTCGGGGAACTCCTTCTCGGTGGCCTTGCGCACCTTGGGCGCGGTCTCCGGCTTGCGCAGCCCCGTGGTGCGCTTGTCGAGCAGCGGACCGAGCTCGATGCCGTCGATCAAGTCGACCGGGTCGAGCACATTGCCTTCGCTCTTGCTCATCTTGTGGCCGTGTGCGTCGAGCACCAGGCCGTGGATGTAGACGCGATGGAACGGCACCTTGCCGGTGAAGTGCTTGGTCATCATGATCATCCGGGCGACCCAGAAGAAGATGATGTCGTAGCCGGTCACGAGTACCGACGACGGCAGGAACAGGTCCTGCTCGACCGTGCGCTCGGGCCAGCCCAGTGTGGAGAAGGGCACCAGCGCGGAGGAGTACCAAGTGTCCAGCACATCCGGATCGCGCGTCAGCGCTCCGGTGTAGCCCGCCGCGGCGGCCTGCTTGCGGGCGTCAGCCTCGCTGCGCGCGACGAACAGTTGGCCGTCCTCGCCGTACCACGCCGGAATCTGGTGGCCCCACCAGAGCTGGCGGCTGATGCACCAGTCCTGGATGTTCTTCATCCATTGGTTGTACGTATTGACCCATTGCTCGGGCACGAAGGTCACTTCACCTGAGGCCACCACGTCGATCGCCTTGCGTGCGATGCTGGCGCCGTCTGCTCCCGGTTTGGTCATGGCGACGAACCACTGGTCGGTGAGCATGGGCTCGATCACCTGGCCTGTGCGGGCGCAGCGCGGCACCATCAGCCGGTGCTTGCGGGTCTCGACCAGCAGGCCCTCGGTGTCGAGATCGGCTACCACCGCCTTGCGTGCGACGAAACGGTCCAGCCCGCGCAGGCCCTCGGGGATCTCGGGCAGGTCGGTGCGCACCGTGGCCTCGAGGGTGAAGATGGTGATCATCTCCAGGCCGTGGCGCTGGCCGACTGCGTAGTCGTTGGTGTCGTGTGCGGGCGTGACCTTCACCACGCCGGTGCCGAACTCCTTGTCGACGTAGGCATCGGCGATCACCGGCACCAGGCGCCCGGTGATCGGCAGCTTCACCTGCTTGCCGACAAAGGCCGCATAGCGTTCGTCTTCGGGGTGCACCATCACGGCGGTGTCGCCCAGCATAGTCTCGGGGCGCGTGGTGGCCACCACCAGCGAGCCCGAGCCATCGGCCAGCGGATAGCGGATGTGCCACAGGTGGCCGTCTTCCTCTTCGCTTTCCACCTCGAGGTCGGATACCGCGCTCTTGAGCACCGGATCCCAGCTCACCAGCCGTTTGCCGCGGTAGATCAGGCCCTCTTCATAAAGCCGCACGAAGGTCTCGGTCACCACCTTCGACAGCTTGTCGTCCATGGTGAAGTACTCGTGCGCCCAGCTCACGCTGGCGCCCATGCGGCGCATCTGGCGAGTGATGGTCGAGCCGCTGTGTTCCTTCCACTCCCAGACCTTGGCGGCGAAGGCCTCGCGCCCCAGGTCGTGCCGGGAGATGCCCTGTTCCTGCAGTTGCCGCTCCACGACGATCTGGGTGGCGATGCCGGCGTGGTCGGTGCCCGGCACCCACAGCGTGTTGAAACCGCGCATGCGGTGGTAGCGCGTCAGCGAGTCCATGATCGTCTGGTTGAACGCATGGCCCATGTGCAGCGTGCCGGTGACGTTGGGCGGCGGCAACTGGATCGAGAACGAGGGCTTGCTCTCATCGAGCGTGGGCGCGTACAGGCCCGATTGCTCCCAGCGCGGACCCCAATGGGCCTCGATGGCGGTGGGTTCGAAGGACTTGGGCGTTTCGGTCATGGCAGAGACGATTGGACACATTGCGCAGGGCGGGCCCTGTCAACGAATGCGCATTCTGGGGGGTTGCCGATTGTAGGTGGCTGCCCTGGGTGGGCGCTGCCATACTGGCCGAACTGGAGCCCGTCGATGCATCGTGTCACCGCACCCCTGATCCCAGCTGTGGAGTCATCCACGCCCACGCCCCGCGTGGCACGGTGGTCTCGTCCGGCAATGGCCGTCGCGGCTGCGGTGGCGCTCTTGGGCGGATGCGGCGGCGGCGGCGGTGATCCCGGCGATCCCATCGTCTCGCTGACGTGCCAGCCCAACTCGCGCAAGGCAGCGCTGCGCGACTACTTCGACGACTGGTACTTCTGGTACGCCATCAGCCCGCGGCCCGACCCCTGGGGTGGCGCCTCTTTGGATGAGTACTTCAAGTCGCTGCTGTTCACCGGCAATGCCACGTTCCCGGCCGATCGCTGGAGCTACTACGAGAACACTGAGAGCTTCAACCGCTTCTACGGCGATGGCCAATCCCTGGGCTACGGTGTGGCAGTGGCGGGCGTGGAGGTCACGGGCCGACCCGATCTGCCGCTGTACGTGCGGCATGTCGAACCGCAGTCGCCCGCCGGGCTGGCCGGCGTCGCACGTGGCGACCAGGTCTTGGCCCTGAACGGACGACCGGTGGGCGAGCTGATCGCGGCCAACGACTTCGGCGTGCTTACGGCAGATCGTTCCGGCCAGACACTCGCATTGCTGCTGCAAGGCGCCAGCGGGCAACGCACGGTCACGCTGGCTGCTGCGGTGTATCGCCTCAGCCCCGTGCCCCGAAGCGCCGTGGTGAACACGCCAGGAGGGCAACCCGTGGGTTACCTCATGGTCAAGGACATGATCACGCAGGCGCTCACGCCGGCCACCGAGGCCTTTTCGCGCTTTCGCGCAGCTGGCGTGCGGGAGCTGGTGGTCGACTTGCGCTACAACGGTGGTGGCTTGGTCAGCGTCGGCCGCGACCTTGCCTCGCTCGTCGCTGGCGTGCGCGCGGTCGGCGCCACTTATACCTCTTTGCTCTACAACAATCGGCAGGCCGCACAGTGGAACACCAGCTATTCGTTCACGCGTCCGGCCGACGCACTGGGCTTGGCGCGGGTGTACCTGCTGGTCGGGCCGCGCACCTGCTCGGCCAGCGAGCAACTCGCCAACGGATTGCGGCCATACGTCGATGTGGTGATGGTGGGCGACACCACGTGCGGCAAGCCGGTGGGCTTCCTGCCCAAGGAAGACACCTGTGGCACCACCTACAACGTCGTCAACTTCGAGTCGGTGAACGCGCGTAATGAAGGACGCTATTTCGACGGCTTGCAGCCCACGTGCGCGGTGGCCGAAGACTGGCACCAGCCGCTGGGCGCACCGGCCGAGCCGCTGCTGGCCGCGGCGCTGGCGCACGCAGACGGGCAGGGCTGCACGGGGCCTGCTGCTGGCGCGCGCACACGCCCGCTGGCACTTCAGCGCGAACGCGCGCAGTGGAGTGAAGGCGAGCGCCCGGTCATGATCCCGCGCTGATGCTGCGGCATCGCAGCCGCTACATGAACAGGTGTTCGCCGGCGTTTTCGCCGCCCAGGATCACATAGTTCACTTTGCGCAGGTCGGACAGCGTGCGGCCGCCGGCGTAGCTGATGGAGCTTTGCAGATCCTCGCGCATCTCACGCAGCGTGTCGGCCAGGCGTCCCTTGATGGGCTCGAGGATGCGCTTGCCCTCGACATGCTTGTATTCGCCCTTGTTGAAGTCGCTGGCCGAGCCGTAGTACTCCTTGTACAGCCTGCCGTCGACTTCGACAGTCTGTCCCGGCGACTCCTCGTGGCCCGCGAACAGCGAGCCGACCATCACCATCGCGGCACCGAAGCGCACGCTCTTGGCGATGTCGCCATGGTGGCGGATGCCGCCATCGGCAATGATGGGCTTGGTGGCCACGCGAGCGCACCACTTGAGCGCCGAGAGCTGCCAGCCGCCGGTGCCAAAGCCGGTCTTCAGCCGCGTGATGCACACCTTGCCCGGGCCGATGCCCACCTTGGTGGCATCGGCGCCCCAGTTCTCGAGGTCGATCACGCCTTCGGGCGTGCCAACGTTGCCGGCGATCACGAACGCCTGTGGCAGGCGCTGCTTGATGTGCTCGATCATGTGGCGCACGCTCTCGGCGTGGCCATGCGCGATGTCGATCGTGATGTAGTCGGCCCCCACACCTTCTGCAGCCAGACGGTCGATGGTGTCGCGGTCGTGCGGCTTGACGCCCGAGCTGATCGACACGAACAGGCCCTGGTCGCGCATGCGTCGCGCATAGGCCACCGTGTCGAGATCGAAGCGGTGCATCACGTAGAAGTGGCCGCTGGCGGCCAGGTGCTCGGTGATGGCTTCGTCGACCACCGTCTTCATGTTGGCCGGCACTGCTGGCAGCTTGAAGCGGCGGCCGCCGAATTCGACCGAGGTATCGCATTCGCTGCGGCTGTCGACGCGGCACTTGCGCGGCAGCAGCAGGATGTTGTCGTAGTCGAAGATCTCCATCGCCGGTCTCTCTCGTCACGGGGTACAGGCGCGGCGTTGATGCAGTGCCGGCGCTGGGCTGCGAGCGCGTGAGCTGGAGATCCGGCGGCCACACGCAGCCGTCTCCATGGACATGTGGGCGATGCGTGCGGTGATACCGGGCGCCAGAGAGTGGGCCCGGTGGCTGATTCTACGCGGCGAGCACAGCCCAGTGGTTGTCGGCCGACAGCCCGGCTGGCCAGCGCAGCATGCGAGCCGGATCACGGGCGTGCCAGCGCGCCAGTCCCAGGCCGCCACCGGCGATGACGCCCTGCGCGCCTTCCAGCGGCCACAGTCCGCAGGGGTTTTGGACCTGGCCGATGGGCGTGAGTTCGTCGGGGTGGTCAGGGCGCCACATCACGATGCGGTTTGCATATTGCGCAGTGAGCACGAAACCGCCATCCGGGCCTGCGGCCACGTCGCCGGCATAGCCTTCCACGACCGGTTGGCGCGGGATGCTCAGGCGCTGGCCATCCCACACCGCCAACAGCGGCGCCTCCCGCCTCTGGGTGGCGCTGTCGTGTTCGGCCTGCAACCCGATGCCGAGGAGCCGACGCTGCTGGGACCCTGCGGGCTGGTTCCAGGCGATGTGGTGCGGGCTCAGGCGGCGGTCCGGCAGCTTCCACTCGCCCAGTACTTCGCCATTGGCGGGGTTCAGCCGCACCAGCGCCGGATCCATCTGGTCGAGGTCTCGCTTGCCGCCGGTGGGAGTGCGCGGGATGCCGCCATTGGCCACCAGCAGCATGCCGTCGTCGGCCACGAGGATCTGGTGCGGGTCGATGCCTCCCGTGCGGAACTGATGCACCTTGCGCAGGTTGCGCGCGTCACGAACGCTCACCCAGCCCTCGCCGCTGCGGCGGTCGGTCTCGCCGGTGTAGAGCCATTGGCCATCCCGGCTGGCGATCACGTGCCCGTCCAGCGTGCGGGGATCGCCTTCGTCGGCCATGGCGACCTGCCGGGCCAACCGGCCCTCGGCGTCCACGCGCAGCATCCAGGTGCCCGGACGCGTGGCCACTGCCATAAAGCCACCACCGGCCTCCGGTACGACGGCGTGCGGACGGCTCGACACGGTGACGGCCGACTCGATCTCGATGCGTGCGGCGTCCCAGTGCACGCGCAGGGCACCCACTTGGTACTCGCGGTCGTGCATGCGCCAGCCGCCGGCGACTCGCACGGGCTGGCTTGCCGCTGCCCGTGCACGCGCGGCCAGGGACAGTGTGGCGCAGGCCGTTGCCAGCGCAAGGAGGGTGCGGCGTTGAATCATGGTGGCCAGTGAGCAGTGATCAGAGGGTTATTATATCCGCAATACGAATGCGAGCGATTGTTATTCAAAATGAATACGGGTCCGCTGCAGCACGGGTGGCGCACCACGGTGATCCGCGACGGTGTGTCGTCCCTTGGCGCTCAACGTTCAGGCAGATCCGGGCAGCGGATTGACTCGCGCGAGTGCTTCCGGCACTGCTGCCAGCAGTCCCGGTGGGGGGCCGCCAAACCAATGCTGCAGGTCGATGCTGCTGCGTCGCCCCAGCGTTGTCGCGTGCCGGGCCAGCCACGCGAGCGTGCGCTCGCGACCCTCGTCGCGCAGGTGTTCCAGGAACGGCCAATGCGCGATCAATCGGCTTTCGGCCGACAGGGGCGCGAGCGTGTCATGCCCGTCGATCAGGTGCCAGCTCAATGCCGCCACACGGGCCGCATCGCCGCGCGGCCAGACTCCCCTGCGCGAGCGTTCGCGTTCGTCGGCCAGTGACTGCATTTCGCGCAGGAAGGCAGCGGTGAAGCTGATTTCGCCGGCGCGCTGTTGGACTTGCGAAGCCGTCACGGGCACCTCCACGTGCTTCCAGGGGCTCAGCACAACCAACAGGATGTCGGTGACCGCGGCTGTTCGCACCAGCGGGAACAACGCGGGGTTGGCGCTGTACCCGCCGTCCCAGTAGGCCTCACCGTCGATCAGGACCGCTGGCTGCAGCATGGGCAGGCAGGCCGATGCCAGCAGCACGTCCGCACTCAACTCCTGGCGTCGGAAGAGCCGCAGTCGACCACTGTCGGCACGGGTCGCCGCGATATAGAGCTCGGCTCCGGGTGAGCGTCGCAACGCCTCGAAGTCGATTTGCGCCTCGAGCATCGCTCTCAGCGGGTTGTGGTCGCTGCCCAAGTTCGGGTACGGGGCGACCAGCCGCATCCATCCCAGCCACCAGCGCGCGGTCGGTGTCAGCTGGGTTCGGGCGCCGTGGCCCTGAGTCAGCCACTCGAACGGCAGTTGCCTGCCGAGCGTTTGCCAAAAGCGCGCCAGTGCCTCGCGGGCGGCCTCCAGTTTGTCGCCTCGACCGGTGCCGGCCAGTCCGTGTGCCAGCACCACTGCGTTCATCGCGCCTGCGCTGGTGCCGCTGATGGCCGCGGGGGCGCCATATCCTCGTTCGAGCAGCGCATCGAGCACGCCCCACGTGTAGGCCCCATGGGCGCCGCCGCCTTGCAAGGCAAGCCCCAGGCGGCATGGTCGTCGCCAACGTTGGAACCAAGTCACGGCGCAGCCCTCAGCGCAGCGCGCAGGCGTCGCTGGCCATACCGAGCATCCATCCGTCGGCGCTTTCGAGCCACGCGCGGGCCCGCACCCGGTGGGCCAGCGCCTGTTCGGGCCAGCGCAGTGCCCGCAGGTGCACCGTGCGCGCCGGCCCGCCCTTGCCATGCAGCACCAACGGCCCCGCGACGTTTCGCACCAGGACGCGGGGCTGGGCCGAGCCTTCGGCACCCGGTTCGAGTTCCTCGACGAGGGCCACCCACGCCTGGACGCCGGCAGGCAGGCGGCCGCGAACCGTCAGCCTCACGCCCATGTAGCCGCTCCAGGCTGGACCGGTCTCGAGTTGCATGCGCGTGTCGGGTGCGGGACGAATGGTGTCGCGCACGACGAGGCTCTGCATGCCCGCGGGTGCAGCCAGACCCGCACGCTCCAGGCGCTGCGCCGCATCGGTCACCGCCACAGAGCCCAGGGCTGCGGCATCACCGGCGTCGGTGGGCACGATCCAGTCGAGGCGCCAACCGGCCGGCGCGACGGCCGCAGGCCCGTCGCGGGCCGGCGCTCGCGCGGGTGCGGCCCAGCAGTCGGCGCAATCGGCGCTCAGGTAGTGCTCGGTCATCGGCGCGCTGCGCGGCGGACAAGGGTCCGGCCGTGCCGCTGCCAGACCCGAGTTGATGGCGAGCGCCAGAGCCGCGAAGCAGCGCGCTCCTAGAATGGTTCGATGCATGTCGAGGATTCTGCGCGCGTACCTGTGACGGTTGGTGGGACCGGGGCTTTGCTTGAACACCTCAATCCCGAGCAGCGCGCAGCGGTCACGCTGCCGTCGCAACCGGCACTGATCCTGGCGGGTGCGGGGTCCGGCAAGACGCGCGTGCTCACCACCCGAATCGCCTGGCTGCTGGCCACGGGCCAGGCCACGCCGGGCGGCGTGCTGGCAGTCACCTTCACCAACAAGGCCGCAAAGGAGATGCTGGCGCGTCTGTCGGCCATGCTGCCGGTGCCCGTTCGGGGCATGTGGATCGGTACATTCCACGGCCTGTGCAACCGCTTCCTGCGGGCGCACTGGAAGCTTGCCGCGCTGCCACAGGCGTTTCAGATCCTCGACTCCGCCGATCAGCTGTCGGCGGTCAAGCGGGTCATCAAGGCCATGGGGCTCGACGAACAGCGCTTCGTGCCACGACAGGTGGCGTGGTTCATCGCCGGAAGTAAGGAAGAGGGACAACGTCCGAAGGACGTGGATGTCCATGATCCACATACGCGCAAGCTGGTGGAGGTTTACCAGGCCTACGAAGACCAATGCCAGCGCGAGGGTGTGGTCGACTTCGCCGAGCTGATGCTGCGCACCTACGAACTCTTGCGCGACAACGCCGCGTTGCGCGAGCACTACCAGCGTCGCTTCGCGCACGTGCTGGTCGACGAGTTCCAGGACACCAACCGCCTGCAGTACCGCTGGCTGAAGATGTTCGCGCCGCCCCAAGGTGGCGCGGGTGGCCCGCAGGCCGTGTTTGCCGTCGGCGACGACGACCAGAGCATCTATGCGTTTCGCGGAGCGCAAGTGGGCAACATGGCCGACTTCGAGCGCGAGTACGGGGTGCGGCAGGTCATCAAGCTCGAACGCAACTACCGCTCGTACGGCAATATCCTCGACGCGGCCAATACGCTGATCGCGCACAACAGCCGTCGTCTGGGCAAGAACCTCCATACCGAGGCCGGGGCGGGCGAGCCCGTGCGGGTGTTCGAGGCCCCGAGCGACTACGCCGAGGCCCAGTGGTTGCTCGAGGAGGCGCAGCAGTTGCATCGCGCCGGCATGCGCCGCAACGAGGTAGCGGTGCTCTATCGCAGCAATGCACAGAGCCGCGTGCTCGAGAGTGCGCTGTTCAACGCCGGCATCCCATATCGCGTGTACGGTGGGTTGCGGTTCTTCGAGCGTGCCGAAGTCAAGCATGCTCTGGCCTACCTGCGCCTGATCGAGAACCCCGACGACGACACGTCCTACTTGAGGGTCGTGAACTTCCCTACTCGGGGCATCGGCGCACGCACGGTCGAGGCGCTGCAGGATGCTGCCCGCGCCAACCAGGTCAGCTTGCACCGCAGCGCGCATGCGCTGGCCGGCAAGGCAGCCGCCAACGTGGCAGCCTTCAACGCCCTGCTCGACGACTTGCGCGCCGCGACACCCGGGCTGACGCTGCGCGAGATCATCGAGCAGGTGCTCGACCGCACCGGCCTGATCGACTTCTACCGCACCGAAAAGGAAGGTGCCGAACGCATCGAGAACCTCGAGGAACTCGTCAACGCGGCCGAATCGTTCGTCACGCAGGAGGGCTTCGGCAAGGACGCGGTGGCATTGCCGCTGGACGAGACGAGCCCCGGTACGTTGGCCAACGCAGCGTTGCCCGCGGTGGCGCCTGCTCCAGACGTGGAGACCGGCGAAATCGTCTCGCCGCTGGCGGCCTTCCTGACGCACGCCGCGCTGGAGGCAGGAGACAACCAGGCCCAGGCCGGGCAAGACGCGGTGCAGTTGATGACGGTGCATGCCGCCAAGGGGCTCGAATTCGATGCGGTATTCATCACCGGGCTGGAAGAAGGCCTGTTCCCGCACGAGAACGCACTGTCCGACCACGACGGGCTCGAGGAGGAACGGCGCCTGATGTACGTGGCCATCACCCGGGCGCGCCAGCGCCTGTACCTGAGTTTCAGCCAGACGCGACTGCTCCACGGACAGACGCGCTACAACGTCAAGAGCCGATTCGTCGACGAACTGCCCGATGCGGCACTGAAGTGGTTGACGCCGCGCACGCAGGGCTTCGGCTCTGGGTATGCCCGCGAGTACCAATCGGCCTGGGCCCGGGGCAGCGGCCTGGGCTCTGTGGTCGGTGCCGGACGGGTGAGCCCGCCCCCACCCTGGGAGGCCCCGCCGGCCGCACCCCGGTCTGTACCGGCGTCCCTGGGCACTGGCGGTGCCTGGCGCGTCGGCCAGTCGGTGTTTCACCACAAGTTTGGCGAAGGCGTGATCATCACGCTCGAGGGCAGTGGCGCCGATGCCCGCGCGCAGGTGAACTTCGGGCGCCACGGCCCGAAGTGGCTGGCCCTGGCCATTGCCCGGCTCATGCCGGTCGAATGAGGTGGCTCGCCAAGGGCGCTTGCCTCGCGGTACGACGCGAGGGCTCTGCGTCGATCAACGGACGGCAATCAACGCCCAGGGGCTCCGGCTGCAGCGTCCACTGGCGGCGGCGCATCAGACCCGGTCACGAGGTCAACCGTCTTTTCGATCACGCGCCCGGTCACCTTGGCCGTGGTGGCGATCGCGGTGCCAGCGATGCTCGCCGCGGTGCCGACAACCGCACCGGCGACCGTGATCACGGCGCAGCCGGGCAACAGCGCTGCAGCTGCCAGCGCCAGCGCAACCGAGTGCAGGCGAAGTGGGCGGGCGTGGTTCATGGCAAGCGGTGTCCGGTGTGACGCGCCTCACTTTAGCGCACCGTGCCCCTGTTCTCCATGCAAGCGCTCACGACCGCGATCGTGCCCTGGGTCGCGACGTTGGCCGCTCGAGGATACCCAGCGCTTGCTCCAGCACATCGATCCAGTTGCGCTCGTAGAGGATGCCCGCGTGCAGCACCAGGTGCTGCAGGGCACGCGGGCGTGGTTCGGCGCCTTCGATGGGCGGGAAGTCGCGTCGCTCGATGTCCAGGTAGAGCTCGAGTTGCGTGCGGTGGGCATTGAGCCGCTGCCGGATTTCATCGACCAGTTCGGTGGGTCCCACCAGTGCCTCGGCGCGTAGGCGCACCATGAGCGCGTCGCGCAACGGCGATGCGCCAGCCGGTTCGCCCACCCAGCGCGCCAGCTCCTGGCGCCCGGCAGGCAGGATGCGGTAGGCCCGCTTGCGGCCGCGCGTGTGCTCGATCGGCTGGGACTGCACCAATCCCTGCGCCTGCAGCCGCGCCAGCTCTCGGTAGATCTGCTGGTGGGTAGCGTTCCAGAAGTGGCCGATCGAGCGATCGAAGCGCTGCGCCAGTTCGGAGCCCGAACCGGGTTGCTCGAGCAATGCGGTCAGCAGCGCGTGCGGCAGCGACATCAGGCAGTGGGTGCTGTAGGCTCGACCGCATCTTCCTGCAGCTCAGCATCCGGCAGCTCGAAGGTGTCGGTGAACATGAACCACTGGCTGGCGTAGAACAGCGCCGCCATGCCCAGCCAGGCCGCGGTTCCGACGGCGAGCACCAGCGGTCCCGCGCCGATGGCCAGCGCCAGCAACGCAGCCACCAACCCGATGAGCACGGCCGTGGCCATCGACAGACCGAGAAAGCTGACCAGGAACAGCACGAACGCACCCCGTGTACGCCATAGCGCCAGCGAGCTGGAGAACAACGCCTGCAGCGCGCCCTGCCGTCCCCAATGCACCAAGGCCAGTGCGTGCCAGTAAGGCACCGAGATCACGGCCATCAGTGTCATGGTCAGGTTCACGTGCCGGACCACCGCCGGATGAGTGAACACCTCGGCCAGATCCGCAGCCGTGCGCTGAGGCTTGGACAGCGGTTGCAGCGCCTCGGCCAGCTCGGAGCCAGCAGCTGCATTGATCAGGGCGAAACCGGCGAGCAACAGCGCACCGAAGCTGGCGCAAAGCACCAGGGCGTGTCGGCGCGCAGGTCCGGGTGCATGCCACACGGCCAGCAGGTGCACGATGCGCACGGGCCGTCCCTGCAGCACCTCACGCGTGGCTGCCATGTAGGCCAGCGACAGCATGGGCACGGTTGCAAGCGCCAGCCACTCACCCACCACGGTGAGGGCGCCGACCAGCGAGAACGCCGCGAAGTAGACGACGAACAGCGCTACGTAACCCAGAGGTCGCCGGCCGAATGCCAGCAGGCCTTGGCGCAGCCACAGCGCACCCTGCGATGCCGGCACCTCGCGCAGTTTCAGACCCATGATGCGGCGCCGCGTGACTTCATCGTGTCGGGTGCCACGGGTTCGCCACTCGCTCGCGCAACACGCGTTCGAAGTGCGTGGGATCCTTCGGCTGGAGCAGCGCGGCCTGCCGTGGCAGGTACAGGTCGCCCAGCCGCGACAGCCAGAACCGCAGCGCCGCTGCCCGCATGAGAGCAGGCAGCAATCGCGCCTCGGAAGCTGCCAGCGGTCGGAACTGCTCGTAGGCCTGAACCAGCGCTGCCGCCCGCGTGTCGTCGAGCCGCCCGGATTCGTCGTCGATGCACCAGTCGTTCAGGCAGACCGCCAGATCGTAGGCGTACGTGTCGGTTCCGGCGAAGTAGAAGTCGAAGCAGCCGGTGAGTTTCTCGTGGCCGGTCAGGCCGTCGAAGACGGCGTTGTCGCGAAACAGGTCGGCATGCACGGCACCTCTGGGCAAGGCGGTGTACGCCGGCGACCAGGCCAGCTGCTGCTGGAACGCCAGTTCCTCGGCAAGCAAGCCACGCTGCGCGGCATCGAGGTGCGGTTGCAGCTTCGGCACCATGTCGCGCCACCATGCCAGGCCTCGCAAGTTGGGTTGATCGAGCGGGAAGTCGGCCACGGCCAGATGCATGCGGGCCAGCAGCGCCCCGAGCTGCGCGCAGTGGTGCAGGTCAGGGGCCAACTGCGGGTGGCCCACCAGGGCGTTGACCAACGCCGCTGGCTTGCTGGCGACCGTATGGACGATCTGGCCCCGCGCATCAGCGCGCGGTTCGGGTACGGGCAACCCGCGCTGCGCAAGGTGCTGCATCAGTCGAAGGTAGAACGGCAGCTGCTCGAACGTCAGGCGCTCGAACAGGGTGAGCACCCAGCGGCCGCGGGTGCTGTCGACGTAATAGTTGGTGTTCTCGATACCCGAGCCGATGCCATCCAGCGCCAGCAGTTCGCCAGCGTCCAGGCGGGCCAGCAGCGCGGCGGCCTCTTGTGCGGACACCGTGGTGAAGACAGCCATCGGCGCATTCTAGGAGGCTGTCAGGCGTCGGGGGTGGTCCCGCGCGCGACGAGCGCCCGAGACCGCCACAATGCACGCCATGCAATCGCCTGCTTCCCCGCAACCGCTGCTGCTGCTGGTCGACGGCTCCAGCTACCTCTACCGCGCCTATCACGCAATGCCTGACCTGCGCAGTCCGCAGGGCCTGCCCACGGGCGCCATCCATGGCTTCATTGCCATGATGAAGCGCTTGCGCGAACAGGTCTTGGGTGCTGGCGGGCACGGCCACGCTGCCTGCGTGTTCGACGCCCCGGGGCCGACCTTCCGCGATGAGTGGTACCCCGCGTACAAGGCGCATCGCGCCCCGATGCCCGATGACCTGCGCCTGCAGATCGAGCCCATCCACGAGGTGGTGCAGTTGCTGGGCTGGCCCGTCTTGCAGGTGCCTGGCATCGAGGCCGACGACGCCATCGGCACGCTGGCACGGGCGGCCTCCGGCGCTGGCCACCAGGTCATCATTTCGACGGGCGACAAAGACCTGGCCCAGTTGGTGGACGACCGCGTCACGCTGATCAACACGATGTCCAACGAGCGGCTCGATACCGAGGGCGTGCAGGCCAAGTTCGGCGTGCCGCCAGCACGCATCGTCGACTATCTCGCGCTCATCGGCGACACGGTCGACAACGTGCCCGGTGTCGACAAGGTAGGACCGAAGACGGCTGCTCGTTGGCTTGCCGAGTACGGCTCGCTGGACGGCGTGATGGCTGCCGCGCCGGCGATCAAGGGCGTGGCAGGTGAAAACCTGCGGCGTGCGCTGGACTGGCTGCCGCAAGGGCGGCGATTGGTAACGGTGGTGACCGACTACGACCTGGCCGCTCATGTGGTGGGTTGGCCATCGATCGAGGCACTGGCATTGCGTCCGGTGGATCGGCCCGGCCTGCTGTCGTTCTACGAACGGCACGGCTTCAAGGCCTGGCGGCGCGAACTCGAGGTGGACCTCGGGGTGCAGGCCGCCGGTACGCCGTCATCGATCGGGCGGCACGAGGGCGGGGTGGTGGCCACAGAGACAGGCGCGCCGCCCGGCTCGACCGTGGGTACAGGAGCGCCGCTGCCCGAGCCACTGAACAAGCACTATGAGACGGTGCTCGATGCCGAGCGCTTGTCGCACTGGATCGTTCGCTTGCGGGAGGCCGCATTGGTGGCGTTGGACACCGAGACCGACTCGCTGGATCCGATGCGCGCCCGCATCGTGGGCCTGTCGTTCGCCGTGCGACCGGGCGAGGCGGCCTATGTGCCACTGCGGCACGACTACCCCGGGGCGCCGACGCAGCTGTCGCTCGAGCATGTGCTCGCCGAGCTCAAGCCGTGGCTGGAAGACGAGCACTCGGCCAAGGTGGGCCAGAACACGAAGTACGACACGCATGTTCTGGCCAACCACGGCATTTCGGTGCGTGGCTGGCGGCACGACACGATGTTGCAGAGCTATGTGTTCGAGGCCCACCTTTCCCACAGCCTGGAGAAGCTGGCCGAACGCCATCTGGGACGCCGCGGCCTGAGCTACGAGGACGTGTGCGGCAAGGGTGCGAGCCAGATCCCGTTCTCGCAGGTGGACGTGGAGCGGGCCACCGAGTACAGCGGCGAGGACAGCGAGATGACGCTGCACGTACACCAGGTGCTATGGCCGCACCTGGAGGAAGCACCCGGTCTGCGCCGCGTCTACGAGGACATCGAGATGCCCGTTTCGGCGCTGCTGGCGCGCATCGAGCGCCACGGGGTGCTGGTCGACGGTGCTGTGCTCGCCCGCCAGAGCCACGAACTCGCCGAACGCATGTTGCAACTGGAGCGTCAGGCCCATGAGATTGCTGGCCAGCCGTTCAATCTCGGCTCGCCCAAGCAGATTGGTGAGATCCTCTTCGGTCGCCTGGGCCTGCCGGTGCGCAAGAAGACGGCTTCTGGATCGCCCAGCACCGACGAAGAGGTGCTGCAGGAACTGGCGGCCGACTACCCGCTGCCGGCGCGCATCCTCGAGCATCGCAGCCTGGCCAAGCTCAAGGGTACCTACACGGACAAGCTGCCGCTGATGGTGAACCCCGCCACCGGGCGCGTCCACACCAACTACGCCCAGGCTGTGGCGGTCACCGGGCGCCTGGCCAGCAACGACCCGAACCTGCAGAACATCCCCATCCGCACGGCCGAGGGGCGTAGGGTGCGTGAAGCGTTCATCGCACCACCGGGCCACGTCATCGTTTCGGCAGACTACTCCCAGATCGAGTTGCGCATCATGGCCCATATCAGCGGCGACCCCGGGTTGACCCGGGCCTTCGCCGAAGGCATGGACGTGCACCGCGCCACCGCGGCCGAAGTGTTCAACCTCGATCCGCAAGCGGTCACGTCCGAGCAGCGTCGCTATGCCAAGACGATCAATTTCGGGCTGATCTATGGCATGGGCGCGTTCGGACTGGCGCAGGCGCTCGGTATCGAACAAAAGGCCGCCAAGGACTACATCGACCGCTACTTTGCTCGTTTCGCCGGCGTCAAGCGCTACATGGACGACACTCGGACGCAGGCCGCCGCGCGTGGCTATGTGGAAACACTGTTCGGCCGCCGCATTGAACTGCCCGACATCCGCGGGGGCAATGGCCCGCGCCGCTCGGCCGCGGAGCGCCAGGCCATCAACGCGCCGATGCAGGGCACAGCGGCCGATCTGATCAAGCTGGCCATGCTGGCGGTGCAGCAAGCGCTGGACGCTCAAGGACGTCGAAGTGCCATCGTCATGCAGGTGCACGACGAACTCGTGCTCGAGGTGCCGACCGCTGAGCTGGAGTGGGTGCGCGCCGACCTGCCGCGCCTGATGGGCGGCGTGGCTGACCTGTCGGTGCCATTGCTGGTGGAGGTGGGTGTCGGACCGAACTGGGAGCAGGCTCACTGACGCGGCCAACCCGTCGTACCGGTTGTCATCGAAATGTCTTGCAACGGTCATAGACTGGCCGAATGAACGCCCAGGCCCCGGCTGCTGCGCTGTTGCCCCCGCTGCTCAATCGCGAACGCGCGATCCTCGAGTTCAACCGCCGCGTGCTCGCCCAGGCGCGCCGTGCGGATGTTCCCCTGCTCGAGCGGCTGCGCTACATCACGATCGTCTCGTCCAACATGGACGAGTTCTTCGAAGTTCGATTCGCCGACGCGCTGGAGGCCATGCGTGCCGCGGCTGGTGGCGGACCGCAGCGCGACGCGCTGCGGCAGGTGGCAGCCGATGCCCACGGCATGATCGATGAGCAATACGCCGCGCTCAACGACGACATCACGCCGGCGCTGCAGCGTGAAGGTGTGTTCATCGTCAATCACGCCGAGCGCACGGATGCCCAACGGGCTTGGGTCGGTCGTGTGTTCGAACAGCAGGTGCGGCCGCTGCTGGTTCCGGTGGGCCTGGATCCGGCGCACCCGTTTCCCCTGGTGGCCAACAAGTCGTTGAACTTCATCGTCCAGCTTGGTGGAACCGATGCGTTCGGCCGCGAGAACACCATCGCCATCGTGAAGGTGCCACGGGCATTGCCGCGGGTATTCGCGATGCCGGGCGAGCTGTGCGCGCCCGGGACGCAGGGTTTCGTGCTGCTGACCAGCGTGATCCGCGCCCACCTGCAGACGCTGTTCCCCGGTCGCGCTGTCGAGTCGTTCTCGCAGTTCCGGGTGACGCGCGACTCCGACCTCGAAGTCGACGAGGAAGACGTGGCGAACCTGCGCCAGGCATTGCGCACCGGGCTCACCACCCGCCACTTCGGCCTGGCCATACGCCTGGAGGTGGTGCGCAGTTGCCCCGAGCCGCTGTGGCGCTTCTTGCTGGACCAGTTCAGCCTGCCCGAGGAGGCGCTGTATCGGGTCAACGGGCCGGTGAACCTGGTCCGGCTGAACCAGCTCATCGACCAGGTCGACGCCCCGCAGTTGCGTTTCGCACCCTATGAGCCCGCCTGGCCCCAGGCGCAGTGGCCGCGGGGGGAGTCGGTGTTTGCATGCCTGAGACGGCACGATGTATTGCTGCACCACCCGTTCGAGAGCTTCGAGCCTGTCGTGCAGTTCCTGCGCGATGCGGTAGCCGACCCCGACGTGCTGGCCATCAAACAGACCATCTATCGCACCGGCAGTGACTCGGTGCTGATGGACTTGCTGCTGGAGGCCGCGCGCAACGGCAAGGAAGTCACCGTGGTCGTGGAGCTCAAGGCCCGCTTCGACGAGGAGGCCAACATCAACTGGGCCGAACGCCTGGAGGCGGTCGGGGCTCAGGTGGTCTACGGCATCGTCGGCTTCAAGACCCATGCCAAGCTGCTGCTGGTGACCCGTCGCGAAACGGGTAGCCGCGGTCAGCCGGTGATGCGCCGCTATGCACACCTGTCCACCGGCAACTACAACCCGCGGACGGCGCGGCTGTACACCGATGTGGGCATGCTCACCTGCGATGCGCAGCTCACGGCCGATGCCGATGGTGTCTTTCATCAGTTGACCAGCTTGACGCGCGTGCCGGCGCAGCGTGCACTGGTGACGGCGCCTTTCGCGTTGCACCGGCGCATGATGTCGCATCTGGATGAGGTGGCACGTGCCGCCCGCGGCGGGCAGCCCGCCCGTGTGGTGGTCAAGATCAACGCGCTCACCGATCCGGCCCTCATTGGGGCGTTGGTGGAGGCTGGCCAGGCCGGTGCCCAGGTCGACCTTATCGTGCGCGGCGCCTGCATGCTGCCGCCTGGGCTTCCAGGCGTGACCGATCGGGTGCGGGTGCGGTCGGTCGTGGGCCGCTTCCTCGAGCACACGCGCGTGATCTACTTCCGCTGGGGGCCTGGCGACAGCGACGAGGTGCTCTACCTGTCCAGTGCCGACTGGATGGGACGCAACATGTTCCGCCGCATCGAGCTGGCCTGGCCGGTGCGCGACCCCGCAATGCGCCAACGTGTGATCGACGAGTGTCTGGTGCCCTACCTGCACGACGGGCGCGATGCCTGGCAACAGGCAGCCGACGGCAGCTACAAGCGCGTGGGCGAACGCGGTCCCAGTGCGCAGGTGGCGCTGATGCGCCTGCACGGGGCAGTGGGCTAGCCCTGACGGGACGAGGGCCACCATGGACCTGATCCTGTGGCGCCATGCCGATGCGCGCGATCCTGAACTGGGTGACGACGACCTCGAACGGCCACTGACACCGCGGGGCGTGAAGCAGGCTCAGCGCATGGCCGAGTGGCTCAACCATGTGCTGCCAGAGACCACCCGCATCTTGTGCAGCCCTGCCGTGCGGGCTCGGCAGACCGCCGATGCCCTGGGCCGCAAGGTGCGCGTGGTCGACGCGCTTGCCCCTGGGGCCGGTGTGAACCAGTTGCTGTCGGCAGTCCGCTGGCCAGACAGCCGGGAGCCGGTTCTCGTGGTCGGCCACCAGCCCACGCTGGGTCAGGTGGCGGCCTATCTGATGGCCGGCGCACCGGCGCTGCATGGGCCGGCCTGGGCCATCCGCAAGGGTGCTGTTTGGTGGCTGCGCCATCGCGAGCGCGAGGGTGGGTCCGAGGTGGTTTTGGCTGCAGTACGAGGAGCCGACAAACTGTAGCCACGCGGGACGCGCATCGGCGAAAGCGCCCACGTCGATCAGCGCAGGTGAATCAGTGCATCAGAGCATCTGCATCAGCAACTGCGGTGCCCCCTGGCGCGACCAGGCTTCCGCCTCCTCGTGCAGCAGGTGCATGGTGCGCGGGTGGGTGGCTGCCCAGCCGGTGCTGAATCGCAGGCAGCCATGCCGTCCTTCGCGCAGCAATGTGAGCGCGCGCGTGTTGACCTGGCCGCGGGCGTGGCATTTGATGACCGCCAGCCTCAGCGCCAGCACCTGCCATGCGAACCGCTCACTGGCCAGCGGCGCCTCGAGTTTGCGCAGACCACCGCGCTGACCAAGCACGAGATCGGCGACCCGGCGCTGCTGGCTCTGCGAGAACCCCGGCGCATCGGCATGGGCCATCAGGTAGGCGCTGTGGCGGTGGTGGTCGTGGTGGGACACCATCAGCCCCACCTCGTGCAGGTCGCAGGCCCATCCGAGCTCGCGCAGCGTCTCGTCGTCGGCCTCAGCGCAGGCGCTGCGAAACATCGCCGTGGCCACCGCGCGCACACGCTGGGCATGCTGCCTGTCGACGGCGAAGCGGCGCTGCAGCTCGTGCACGGTCTGGTCCCGCATGTCGGCGCCGCCGGCATGGCGAGCCCCCACGTGGCGTTCGTGCAGGTCGACGATCACCCCCTGGCGCAGTGCGCCCTTGGCGGGATGCAAGGCCTCGATGCCGAAGTGGGTGACCAAGGTGTACAGCAGTGAGAGGCCGCCGCCGATGATCGCCTTGCGATCGTCCGCCAGTCCCGGCAGCGCCAGGCGGCGGGTTTCGCCCGCAGCCAGGCACTGGTCGATGCACCAGCGCAGGCCCTCGGGCGTGATGCGCCCGTCGGTCCGGCCGCTGGCTTGCAGGATCTGTGAAACCGCGCCAGCCGTGCCCGACGATCCCAGCGCTTCGCGCCAGCGCGCAGGCGGGAATGCCGTCAGTGCCTCTTCCAGTTCGGCGCCAGCGGCGACCTGGGCATCGCGAAAAGCCTGCTGGGTGTACCGGCCATCGGCGAACCAGCGCATCGACAGGCTCACGCTGCCGACCTTGAAGGACTCGGCCACATCGGGCTGGCGGCCGCGCCCGAGGATCATCTCGGTGCTGCGCCCGCCGATATCGATCACCAACCGGGGATCGTCGCTGGGCTGCAGGTGGGCAACTCCCGCATAAATCAGACGGGCTTCCTCGCGGCCTGAGATGACCTCGATCGGATGCCCCAGGGCCGCTTCCGCGCGCACGAGAAACGCGTCGCGGTTGCGGGCTTCGCGCAGCGTCTGCGTGGCGACCGTTCGCACCTGCGAGCGCTCGAACCCCTGCAGACGATCAGCAAAGCGCGACAGGCAGGCCAGCCCGCGCTGCGCCGCCTCCTCGGTGAGGTAGCTGTTGGAGTCCAGGCCGGCGCCCAGCCGGACGGTCTCCTTGAGGTAGGCGATGCGGCGGTAGCGGCCGTGCTGGAATTGCCCGATCTCGAGGCGAAAGCTGTTGGACCCCATGTCCACTGAGGCCAGTGGCGCGGCGGCGGGCGGCAGGCGAGAGGGCATGGGCCCGGATGCTAGCTGCTAATTCCGGGTTGACAGCCGGGTTGTGCCGGACCCCGGCGCACACAGCAGGTGGCACTTGTCGCAGCATTCGCCACTCATTGTTGCTTGGACCACTGAGGAGTTGTGCATGCTTGACCTCGAAGTTGACAGCCTGGCGCCTGCCCGGGCGCTCGATCGCCGTGCCTTTGTCCAGGGGGCCGTTGGTGCGGGCTTCGCTGCGGCTGTATTGCCGGTGACTGCCCAGACCGTGATCAGTACCAGCACCGAAGGCCTGCTGGCCGGCCCCGTGGCCATACCGATGGGCGATTTTTCGACGCCAGCCTACCGCGCCGCCCCGGTGGGTCGCTCCGGCGCGCCTGTGGTGCTGGTGGTCTCCGAGATCTTCGGCGTACATGAGCACATCGCCGACGTGGCGCGGCGCCTGGCGCATCGGGGCTACTTTGCTGTGGCACCGGAAATGTTCGTGCGCCAGGGCAATGCCAAGGCATACACCGAGATTGCCCGACTCATTGCCGAGGTCGTGGGCCGCGTGCCGGACGCGCAGGTGATGGCCGACCTCGATGCCTGCGTCGCATGGGCGAAGACGCAGGGTGCCGACGTGTCCAGGCTCGGCGTCACCGGTTTCTGCTGGGGTGGGCGCATCACCTGGCTGTACGCCGCCCACAATCCGGCCGTCAAGGCGGGTGTGGCCTGGTACGGGCGCCTGGTCGGTGAGGCTCAAGCCTTGCAGCCGCGCCACCCCGTGGACATCGCAGCCGGCTTGCATGCCCCGGTGCTCGGGCTGTATGGCGGGCAGGACACCGGCATCCCGCTTGACACAGTCGATAAGATGAAGGGTGCCCTCAGCCAGGGCAGCGTGGCCGCGCGGCGCTCCGAGTTCGTTGTCTACCCGGATGCGCCGCACGCTTTCCATGCCGACTACCGGCCCAGCTACCGCCAGGGTCCGGCCGAGGACGGCTGGAAGCGCAGCCTGGCGTGGTTGGCGCAGCACGGGGTGGGCTGACCCCCCGGGCCGCGCGGATCCCGAAGCAGGGGTCCGTGCGGCCGGCTGTGCTGCCGCGCACCCGGGGCGCGACCCCGACCATCCTTTGCCCACGGGCAGCACGCCGACCCCCCATGACCCTCTTCTATATTGTGCTGGCCACCACGCTGGGAGGCGTACTGTCGGTCGTGATTGCAGCCTCGCTCACCCAGCAGCTGCTGGGGCGACTGGTTCGTCATCTGGTGAGTCTGTCGGCCGGCGTGCTGCTGGGCACTGCATTGCTGCATGTGCTGCCTGAAGCATTCGAGAGCGCCGTTGCGCCCTCCGCACTGTTTGCGACGCTGCTGGGCGGGCTGCTGTTCTTCTTCCTGCTCGAAAAGGCCGAGCTCTACCGCCATGGCCATCACCACGAGGGGGATGGCCACGAGCACCACCACCACTTCGATACCGAGCAGGCCGGCCGTGGTGGCTGGAGCGTGCTGCTGGGCGACAGCATTCACAACTTCTGCGACGGCATCATCATCGCGGCGGCATTCCTCGCCGATGCGAGGCTCGGAGCGGTGACCGCGCTGGCCATCATCGCGCACGAAATCCCGCAGGAAGTGGGCGACACCATCGTGCTGCTCAATGCCGGGTTCAGCCGCGCCAAGGCACTGGCGTTCAATGCGCTGTCAGGCCTGGCGGCCGTGCTGGGCGGCGTCCTGGGCTACTTCGTGGTCGGACCTTGGGAAGCGCTGTTCCCGTACCTGCTGGTGGCCGCCGCCAGCAGCTTCATCTACGTTGCGGTGGCTGACCTGATGCCGCAACTGCAGCGCAGGCTGCCCTGGAGGTCGACGATCGCCCAGGTGGCATGGATCGCCGTTGGCCTGACCGTGGTTGCATTTGCTCGCACATTGCTGCATGGCCACTGAGCATTAGTGCTCAAGTCGCGGGCAGGGATGCCGAAGTTCGAGGCAGCGCACTGCGCACCGCCCGAACTCCGATGCAACTGCTGCCATTGGCCGATCTCAGTCACGCGCTGGCGCCAGGCCAGCCATTGCCGTTCAACGTGCGTGACGGCCAGGGGCACCTGTTGCTGGCTGCGGGTTACCTCGTCGACAGCGAAGCCACGCTGTCGACGCTGCTCGAGCGCGGGATCTTCGTCGACGCCCAGGAGGCCGCGGCCACTGGCATACGACCCGCACAGACGCCGGCCGCAGCGCCAGCGGCGCCGCCCAAGGCGCACGTCGATCCCACGCGGGGGACACCGTTCGAACGCTGGGATGCCCTGTGCGACCGGCTGTCGCGGTTGTTGGCCAGCCCTGGGGAGCAGTATTTCATGCAGCGCGTGCGCGAGGCCTGCCAACATGTGCTGGCGCTCGACAACGTCAACGCCGATCTACAGCTGTACATGATCCTGCGCCAGGACCACGGGGACTTCGACCGCTATGGCGTCTATCACAGTCTGCACGTAGCCTGCGTGTGCAGCCTGATGGCGCAGCGTCTGGGCTGGGACGAGGTCGATCGTCAGCGCATCATCGGCGCCGCGCTGACCATGAACATCGGCATCATCGACCTGCAGGGTCAGCTCGCGCGCCAGGCAACGCCGCTCACGCGTCGCCAGCGCGAGCTGATCGACAACCATCCGCAGCGCGCGGCCCGGCTGCTGCGCGATGCAGGCCTGGATGACGCCGAGTGGCTCGAGGCGGTGCAGGACCACCACGAGCGCAGCGGTGGCGGCGGCTATCCGCTCAACCGCATGCACCCGGGCCTGCGCTCACAACTGCTGCGCCTGGCGGACCAGTTCACGGCCAAGCACAGCGCCCGCGCGACCCGGCCGGCCTTGCCTGCCCAGTTGGCGGCGCGCCAGTTCTTCGTCGAGAACCCGGGCGAGCGTATGGCCTCGCTGATGATCAAGGAGTTCGGCATCTACCCGCCGGGCTGCCTGGTGCGGCTGGCATCGGGCGAGATCGCAATCGTGGTGCGCCGTGGGGCGGCGGCCAACACCCCTCAGGTGGTGGCGCTGACCGACCGCAGCGGCCGCGTGTTGCCGGCGCCGGTGACGCTGGACACCGGGCGCGCGGCACACACCGTGGTGGGTTCCTTGCCCGAGCCGCGCACGCGCCTGCGCATACCGGCCCAGTGGTTGTATCCGGAGGCGCAGGCGGCGTGATGCGCCGTGCCCCGGGACTACTTGACCACCAGCACAGGCAGTGGTGAGTGGGTGAGCACTCGGCTGGTTTCGCTGCCCAGGAGTAGCGCCGAGACGCCGCGGCGGCCATGCGAGGCCATGACGATGAGGTCGCACCCCTGCAGCTTGGCATGGTCGAGGATGGCCTCCCAGGGATGCAGGGCCTCGACGGTATAGCCGTCGCAGTTCAATCCGCTGTCCTTGGCAGAGTCGACCACCGCCTTGACGCGAGCAGCGGCAATTCGCTCCTGTGCGTCGTAGAACTCCTGCGGCGGCACGGGTTGCATTTCGGAAATCGCGCTGTACGGGAAGGGCTCCTTCACGCTCAGCGTGGTCAGTGAGGCGCCGGTGGCCTTGGCCAGCGCCACGGCCGTCTGGATGGCCTTGGCGGTGATCTCCGAGCCGTCGGTGGGAACGAGGATGCGCTTGTACATGACCAACTCCTGGTGTGGGTGGAACGAGATGCGCCCCGCATTGGGCCATTTCAATGGGGAGTGTGCGTCGACAGGCCCGTCTATGCTTGAGATGAGTCAACCGGAACGGCAGCGACCGCCTTGCCGCGCAACATCGTGGCTGCCAAGCCGGCGGCCACGATCAAGGCCATTCCGGTCAGTGCCATCGACGTGACCGGATCGTCGAACAACCATACCCCATAGCCGAACGAGAACACGATGCCCATGTACTGCAGGCTCGCGTTCACCAGGGGGCGCCCTATCGCGTAGGCGCGTGTCAAGAGCAGCTGGGCGAGCGTGGCCAGCACACCCGTGGCAATGAGCCAAAGTACGCCGGCCGGGGTGTGGGCGTGCCACCCGCCGAACGCGGCCACGACGGCGCCTCCGGCCACCGTGAACAGCGAGAAGTGAAACACGACTCGCAGTTCCGGTTCGCCGGCGCGACCCAGCGCCGTCACTTGCAGGTACGCGAGTGCCGCCAGCATGCCCGACAACAATCCGGCCAGCCCGTGCCACAGCTGGTTGTGCTCGATCGTCGGCCGCAACACCAGCGCCACGCCTGCAAATCCCAGCAGAACGGTGAACACCAGTCGTGGATCCACGCGCGCCGAGCCCAGCAAGACGGCGCCGCCAAGCAGGAACATCGTCATCCAGATCGACGACATGTAGTTCAACGTCACCGCAGTGGCCAGGGGCAGGTTGCCGATGGCGTAGAACCACAGCATCAGCGCGCATACGCCACTGACGCCGCGCGCGACATGCATGCCGGGCACCGGTGTGCGCAACGGCGTGCGGCTGTAGCGCGCAAACACGCCGATCATCGCCGCGCCCACCAGCCCCCGATAGAACACGATTTCGCCCGTGCTGTAGATGGCCGAGGCCAGCTTCACGGCCACGCTCATGGTCGAGAACAGCGCGGTGGACAGAAGCATCAGCAATGCGGCGGGCATGTTTGCGATTGTCGTCGCTGCTCCTGCAGACCCAGGAGAGTGCGTCGCACGAGCAGGCCGGGGAGCTTGTGAGCTGCTTTGAAAGCATGCTATAGTGCAAGACTTGCTTTAAGACCAACGCGGAGTGGTAGTTCAGTTGGTTAGAATACCGGCCTGTCACGCCGGGGGTCGCGGGTTCGAGTCCCGTCCACTCCGCCAAAAAAGCAAACAAAGGTACACAGCTGAATCAGCAGCCACCCAAACCGGTGGCTGTTTTTGTTTGCGCTGTTGTTACGTGTCTTCGGCCTGCTGGTGACCTAGTGGTGTCCTGGTGCGGCGCATCCGACGTTTCGACGGTGCACGGACCATCGGGAGCAGCCGGTCACTGCGTGCGATGATGGTGCCTTTCCGGCTGCCGGAGCGATGCGAGGGGCCGCAGCATCGGACTCGTGCGGGGAACGGCATGACATACAGATTTAAGTACGCGTCACTTGGCTCGACCTTGGGGCAGTGCTGGACTTGCGGGACGCGGCTTCGGGCCGCAATCCTGGTTGTGTCGACCCTCGGATGGTGTGTCGCGGGCGTATCAGCGCCCGCGGACCACCCCACGACTCATGTCCATGGGCAGGCGGAGCTGATGATCGCCGTCGATGGTCCGGCGCTGGAAGTCGTCTTCGAGAGTCCACTGGACAACCTGGTGGGGTTCGAGCGCCCGCCGCGGACCGAGCGCCAGCGCGAGGCCATGAGGGCGCTGGGCGTCCGCCTGCGCGAGCCGCAGCGGCTGTTCCAACCCACTGCGGCGGCCGAGTGCGAGGCGACCGGTATCGCGCTGGATGCACCAGGCTGGCCCGGGGAGTGGCTGAACGGCCGCGACACGAATGCCGGCGTGACCCCGCACCGAGACGGGCACGCACACCTGGCGGCCACCTACTCCTGGCGATGCGCGGCACCGCAGAGACTGCAGGGAATCGAGGTGCATCTGATGGACGCGTTCCCGACGCTGCGAAGAGTCCAGGTGCAGGTGGCTGGCCCGCGCGGCCAGTCGTCCAGTGAACTGACGGGGCGAAAACGGCAGGTGCGCTGGTAGGCGTGCCATCTGACAGCGCAAGGGCGCGAGCCTGGGTGCGGGCCCGGGCGCGCCCCGGCGTCACGTGGTGTCGGACGAATTCCTACAAGCCGCGCCGACTCGGGCCGACCCCGTTAACGGATCCTGGCTGAACGCGCCGCAAGCGAGTCCCGCCTATTCTTGATGCATCCGATATTCGACTGTAGTGCGAGGTGGTCATGTCGTTCGATTCGTACACCGATGCCTGCGAGTGCTTCGAACTGCGATTCGAGTCGTTGTTCGTCGAAGGGCGCGGGCTGTCGTTTCCCTGCAACGCGCAGGGTCACGTCGACATGGATGCACTCAGCGAGCGCGCACGCTGCAATTACCTGTATGCGCGTGCCGTGGTCGGACGTGAGTTCCGCACCCCTGCGGTTCGCCCCAGCGACCTCCATTGAGTTCCCGCTGGCCACGGCGACGACGTGACGACGCGGTCGACGCCAGCGTCAACGGATGAAGGAGTCGCTGCCCTCGCGGCGCAAACGTATGCGCAGGTCGCCGCCCACCGGTTGGGCATCAACCAACTGAAGACCGATGGCCTGATCGAGCGCAAACAGTTCTGGCAGTTCGGCCAGGGGTCGCCCTGGTCCCAGCAGACGTGGGGCCATATATAGCACCAGTTCGTCGACCACGCCGCTGGCCAACCACGCCCCACTGAGGGTCGGCCCGGCCTCCAGGTGCAATTCGTTCACTCCCATCCCAGCGAGCATGGTGAGCACCACCGCTGGCTCAACCTTGCTTGCTGCACGGGCAATGGGTGGATGCCAGGTGCGCGCGCCGGCATCGTGCAGCGCCTGCTGGCGGTCGGCATCGGGCTCCGCCCCGACCACCAGCACCTCGCCGGGCGGCTGCAGGATCCGGGCCTCCACCGGGGTGCGCCAGCGCGAGTCGAGAACGACGCGAAGCGGCTGCAGCGTGGTCGGTAGGTCGCGGACGTTCAGCCTGGGGTTGTCGGAAAGCACCGTCCCGATGCCGGTGAGCACCGCTCCAGCACGCTGACGCCAGCGCTGGCCATCCAGGCGCGCTGGCGGCCCGGTGATCCATTGGCTGGCCCCATTGGGCAGTGCGGTGCGGCCATCGAGCGAAGCGGCCAGCTTCATGCGCACCCACGGGCGCGAGCGGATCACGCGCGAGAAGAAGCCGATGTTGAGTTCGCGCGCGGCCAGCGCCACGTCGCCCTCGGCGACGACCACGTCGATGCCGGCAGCCTGCATCCGTGCCAGCCCCTGCCCGGCGACCTGTGGAAAGGGGTCTGCGGTCGCGACGACCACCCGTGCCAGGCCGGCGTCGATCAGTGCGTCGCAGCACGGCGGCGTGCGCCCGTGGTGGGCGCACGGCTCCAGGCTGACCCAGGCGGTGCCACCGCGAAGGTCGACACCTCGCGAGCGGGCGTCGCGCAGTGCCATCACCTCGGCATGCGGGCCGCCGGCGTATTGCGTGAAGCCCTCGCCGGCGGCGGCGCCTCGTGCATCGTGCAGGACGCAGCCCACGCGTGGGTTGGGATCGGAAAGGCCGATCGATTGCTGCGCGAGTTCCAGGCATCGCATCAGCATCGGGAAATCGGCGGGTTGGGCAGGCATGGCGAGTTGTGGCGCGCTCGCGGCAGTGGCCGCAGGCAACCAGTGTGACATGCGCTTCACCGCCCGAGCCGCCAATCGGTTTGGGTTGCCGCCTCAAGGCTGATGCGCGACCGTGTTCGTGTTGAGGAAGTCGCCCATCGCCGGATCGGGTGCGTGGTCCGTGGGGCATGACTGCGTGCCGGCGATGATCAGGAAGTTCTGGTGGGCCAGGTTGCCGTTGACACCTGGACAGCCCGCACGGCCGTCCGAGCAGGTGCCTTCATGACGACCGTAGTCGGCGGGGTGGGCTTCGTCGGGCAGGTCGGTCGCGTCGCTCGGAGCGTATCGGCAAACGCGGTAGGCGTCGGCACCGGCAGCGATCGGCCAGCTGGCGATGCCGGTGTCGGCAAAGGGCAGCGGCTCGATCGTGGTGCGACCGCTCCAGCGGCCATCGGCGTTCATGGGAATGAGGCATGCATAGTCGACCTGCCAGACGCCTGCACCTGTGTGCGCCGAGGCGGGGCTGTCGGCCAGGCAGGTGGCCGCAGCCGGGTGGCCGCGACTGTCCAAGGCCAGGCGTACCCGCAAGGCCAACGCAGGCCAGCGTGGCGCTTGCGAGTCGGCGGCGGTCAGTGGAGGGCCCGCACCTGCCGCATCGAAGGGCGCCACGGGTTGGTCGAGCCGTATGCAGCCAGACAAATCGGCGGCGTCCAATGCGCCGGCTGGTGTGCCAGGCGGAACGGAGCACTGGCTGATGATGCGCGCCGGCGGCCCATCGGTGAGTACCCAGGCGACGCCACCCGGATGCACAGGCTTGAGCACCCAGCGACCGTCTGCCAAACGGTGTGTCGCCCCGCGCAAATTAAAGCGCACGGTGCCGGCCAACAGTTGGCCTCGCACCGAGGTGCACGTGCCCGCGAGGTCGGCTGTCGCCAGGCGATCACTCGGTCGGTCTGCCGCGACGGTGCAATTGGAGGTGATCTCGCCCGAGTGGTTGTCGAACACCCATGCGATGGTCCCGGACTCCACGGGTTTGAACACGCTGCGCCCGTCGCCGAGGTCGGCCGCACGCTGCGGGATGGACCGGTGGCGCCCGTCGACCGCGGCAAAGGTGCCCGGTGGCGCTTGCAGCGCCAGTGCTCCGGACAGGGCGGGCGCTGCCCGCGCGATCAGGTCACGCAGCATGACGCGCTGCGTCTGATTCTGACGATCGGGCCACTCGACCTGCAGCGATACCACTCGATGGCGACCGTCTGCGGCAGGTGTCACAAGGCGCTGCAGCCGAAAGGCTGTATTCGCATGCGCCACCTCGATGTCGCCGATGACGGTGGAGGTGATCGTGTCGAAGTCGGTCGCCGACCCAGGGCTGCCGACGCGGTCGAAGCTGCGCAGTGCCTCCAGGTCAGACTCGGCCAGCCGCACCGCCTCGCCGCGCTGGCGCGCCACGTCGGCTGCGTAGTCGAATTGCAGGTGTGCACGAACCAGCGCGAGCAGCCCGGCCGCCGTCACGGCGAACGCCAGCAGGGCTTCGATCAGAGTGGCGCCACGGGGTGCGGGGACCAGCACCCTGGGTTGCAGCATCCGGGGAATGCGGCCGCTCATGATGAACGCCAGCTTCCTGGAACTCGGACGAACGATCCCACTGCCGTGCGTATGCGCCGCACCACCGCGGGATCGCGCATGACCACTGCATCGGCGAGAACATCCATTTGAGCTGCCACCAGCGCGCCTTGCCAGTGCGCACCCGCGGCACGCCACCGCAGCGTACCCGTGACCAATGCTGCGCCCTGCACAGCCAGCGGCGCAGCGATCTCCAGGTTGCCGCGCACGACCAGCATCAACGGGCGATCGTGGGTGCCCAGGGTCACGGTGTCGTCGAGCACCAGGTCTCCGTCTATCCACAGCACGCCGCCGGGGGTGCGCTGCCACGCGTGCAGCACGTCGCTGGCCCCGCAAGGCCGGCAGCCGAGGCGCCGCGCCGCGGGCTGGGCGCTGTACATGGCCCAGGGCAGGCCCAAGTAGCGCTCCAGGAGGCTGTCGGTTGCAGCGGCTGCCGCAGCCAACTCGGCGTCCGCGGTGCGGGTAGCACCCGCGCTGCCTGCGGGGCCTATCGTCGCCAGCGCGCCGGTGATGGCACCACCGCTGTGCACGGTCAGTCCGGTGGTCGGATCGCTGTTGATCACGTGTATGGTGGCCGAAGGAGCGATGCGAATGTCTGTGCCTATCGTCAGCGCGGCCGCAGGGGCCACCGGCAGTGCCGACAGCAGCCCCAGCGTCACTTCGACCGTGGCCTGCGCATCGACTCGGGCGGCAGCGCCATCGGCGCGGTGGCAGGCATCAGGTGCGTCGAAATCGCCCGGATCCAGTCCTTGGATCGGCTCGCTGCAGGCCCGCACCGTCAAGCCGACTGCTCCCGGATGCGGGCCTGCGCCGGCTCCACCAGCGGCGCCGAGTCGGACGCGGAAGGTCGAGGGTGCCTCATCGACAGCGCCCACGAGTGTGGTCATGGCTGCAGATGGGCAGCTGCAATTCCAACCGCGATCGGACAGGACACAGCTGGGGTCGGGACGTCCCTCGCCAGCACCTGCGGGCCAGGTCGCAAACCCGATGCGGCCATCTTCATCGATGCGCAGGTAGCGATCGCGAAAGCCGCTGGAGGACGTGGCATCTGGGCGACAGGCGCTGTCGATCGTGTCGCCATTGGCCTGGGCGACCACCCAGTCGATGCCTGCCTCGGCGGCCGCCATGGCTTGGGCCGCGCGGGCGCTGTGCGCCGCCGCGCGCTGCTCGGCGAGTATCTGCCGGTTGTTGTAGGCGGCCACCAGCGCAGCGGTGAACAACAGCACGAGGACGATGGTGAGCGTGGCAATGCCGCGCTGTTTGACTCGGTGGGTCATGGCGAACACGTCAGTGGATCGTTGCGCACCCGAACGGCGGACTGCAACGCGCGTTGCACGGCGGCGTCGGAGCGGGACTGTGCCCGGAGCTCGATCAGGAGCAATCGCACGGTTTGTGTACAACCCGCCGGGGCTTCGCAACCGGCTGCCGCCACGCAAGGCAGGACGATCGGTCGGTCGACCTGACGAACGCTGAACCCGGTAACCGCCATGACCTGCCGGTCGGTCAGATCCTGGAACCCGCCGGCGCCCAGGCGCACCTGGAGCGCGCCGCTCTTTGTGTCGAGACGAAAGCCACCCGTTTCGTCTGAGTCGACGTGGTGGTTCTCGGCATCGCCCCGGTCGCGGTCGTGCGACGCGGTGAGATCGATCTCACCAGCGCCGGCTGCTCGTGCAGGCAGATAAGTCTTGGTGGCGGCTGCTGGCCCAGAGGGTGTGACAACGCGCAGCAGCTGGTGGGCACTGCCGTCGTGGCCGCTGCGTCGCAGGTCGCGCACCACGATGTCCATTGCGGCTCGCATGTCCTGTTGCAGCTGGGCGGCCGCAGCCAATCGGCGGGAATGGTTGGCATGGCCGACGGCGAGGGTTCCCGCGCCAGCCAGCACGCACAGGCCGGCGGCAATGCCGACCAGCAGTTCCACCAGCGTGAAGCCGTGCGAGCGCACCCTGAGTGGCCGAGCCGGCCGCACACTGCGGCCGGTGGGGCCGGTGGCGATCTTCACATTCCGGGCTGTCATCGCGGCCAGCAGAGGTCAGTGCCGCCGCTGACCCAGGCGCGACCATTGGCGGAGGAGCTGTAGACCAGGGTACCGGTGGTGCCGTCCATCGCGGCGCGCAGGTAGCGGCATTCGGCGTCGTCGACCTGGGCGCCCATCGCAGTGGCGGTGACTTGGTAGCCGGTGGCGGTCGCGTCGGCCAGCTCCAGGTGGTAGAGCCCTTCGGGCGACCGCTCTGCTACGCGCTCGAGGCCGCCGGGCCCAAAGTGCGAGGCATAGCGCGGCGAGTTGGCTCGATACAGTTCCTGGGCCTGAGTCGTGGCGGCGATCGCTGCTGAGGCATAGGTACGCCGGGCCTTGCGAAGGCTCTGGAGGTGGGACGGCATGGCCAGACCGGCCATCACGGCCAGCAGGCCGACGGCGACCAGCGCTTCGAGCAGCGTGAAGCCCTGGGCGGGTGCACTGGCAGTGATGCATGCATTTCGCTTCATTGCGTTCTCGGCGCGTGGTTCAGCAGCTCGGATAACCCGGTATACGGGCGCCAGGTGAACAAGACCGAACACGCCCCATCACGTTCATCACTGCGTGGATGGCGGTGCCCCCGGGCTCTGTCAGCCGCAACGTCGTCGTTGGTGTGATGGTGCCGTAGCGGGGATCGAAGGCCACCGTCTCGCGGGTGGCCGTGAGGGCCAGCACCCGGCGCGGGTCGAAGGCGTTGACGCGCAGCACGGTTGCCTCGGCGCTGCAGCGCGTGCCACCGCCGGCATCGGCGCAGCGGCAGGCGCCTGCGGAGCCGGTGTGCAGCACATAGCAGTTGCCGCTGCCGGCGGGCTGCACGGCCAGCCGCACCACCTGCTGGCGGGCCAGGGCGGCGGCCCGTGCGAACTGCAGGTCGGCCTCCAGTTCGTTGGCACTGGCCAGGAGCGCCTGGCGGGTGATCCAGCCTTGGAGTCCGGGCAGGGCGAGCGCGGCGAGGATGCCGACGATCGCCAGGACGCACATCGCTTCAAGCAGGGTGGCGCCGCGCGGTACCGCGGCGTGGCGGTAACGCCGGTAGTGCGGGTGTCGGGATGGGCGTGGGGTGAGCATGGGCGGAACCACTTGTGTCGTGGCTCGCCACTGTAGGGATACGCGCCTCTTTGCGCGTCGCCCGAGAGGGGGTGACGTGGTCCCAAGGACACCCCCCGGAAGGGGGACACCCCTGCCGCCATGGCGCCTCGGCCGCCGCGGAGGACAGCGCTGCTGCGTCGCCCGTAGACCGCTTCGCGGCTGCCGCAGGCGGTGTGGCAGGTCCCGGCTTCGCTCAGATATCGCGGATGAGCTGCCGGAACTCGTCCACGTCCTCGAAGCTGCGATAGACCGAAGCGAATCGAACGTAGCCCACCTTGTCGATGCGCTTGAGTTCGCGCATGACCAGTTCGCCGATGCGAGCGCTCGGCACTTCGCGCGCACCCGAGGCCAGGAGCTTGTCCTGGATCCGTTCGATCGCGGCGTCGACCTGCTCGACGCTGACCGAGCGTTTGCGCAAAGCCAGCATCATGGAGCCGCGCAACTTGGCCGGGTCATACTCAGTGCGCGCGCCGCTCTTCTTTACCACTGCCGGCATCGCGATCTCGGCGCGCTCGTAGGTGGTGAACCGCTTGTCGCACTTCAGGCAGCGCCGCCGACGTCGGATGACGTCGCCCTCGTCCGACTCGCGGGTCTCGGCGACCTGTGTTTCGGCGTGGGCGCAGTAGGGGCAGCGCATGGCGACGGGTCGGATCGGGCTGCAGACGTGCCGGGTGGGCCGTGTCAGCGATAGACCGGGAACTCGCGCGCGAGAGCCGCGACCTTCTCACGCGCGGCCGAGATCTGGACATCGTCTTGTGGGCGGTCCAGCACGTCGGCGATGAGGTGGGCGGTGGCACGGGCCTGGGCCTCGCCGAAGCCGCGTGTGGTCATGGCCGGCGAGCCCAGCCGGATGCCGCTCGTCACCATCGGTTTCTGGGGATCGTTGGGGATGGCGTTCTTGTTGCAGGTCATGTGCGCGCGACCCAGGACGGCCTCCGCCTCCTTGCCGGTGATGCCCTTGGCACGCAGATCCACCAGCATCATATGGCTCTCGGTGCGACCCGAGACGATACGCAGGCCTCGCTGTACGAGAACCTCGGCCATCGCCGCCGCATTGCGCACCACTTGCTGCTGGTAGATCTTGAACTCTGGCGCCAGGGCCTCCTTGAAGGCCACCGCCTTGCCGGCAATCACGTGCATCAGCGGCCCACCCTGGATGCCCGGGAAGATGGCACTGTTGATCTTCTTGGCGATCTCTTCATGGCGGGTGAGGATGATGCCCCCGCGCGGGCCTCGCAGCGTCTTGTGCGTGGTGGAGGTGACCACGTCGGCGTGTGGAACCGGGTTGGGATAGACGCCGGCGGCAATGAGGCCGGCATAGTGCGCCATGTCCACCATGAACAGCGCGCCGACTTCGCGTGCGACCTTGGCGAAGCGCTCGAAATCGATGCGCAGCGCGTAGGCCGATGCGCCGGCGATGATGAGCTTGGGTCGCGCTTCATGGGCGAGGCGCTCCATGGCGTCGTAGTCGATCGCTTCGCTGGAATCGAGGCCGTAGCTCACCACCTTGAACCACTTGCCGCTCATGTTGAGCGCCATGCCGTGGGTGAGGTGGCCGCCTTCGGCCAGGCTCATCCCCATGATGGTGTCACCCGGTTGCAGCAGGCCGAAGAACACGCCCTGGTTGGCCTGCGAGCCCGAGTTCGGCTGAACGTTGGCGTAAGCGGCGCCGAAGAGCTCGCGCGCTCGGTCGATGGCCAGCTGCTCGACCACGTCGACGTACTCGCAGCCGCCGTAGTAGCGCTTGCCAGGGTAGCCCTCGGCGTACTTGTTGGTGAGCTGGGAACCCTGCGCCTGCATCACGGCGGGCGACGTGTAGTTCTCGGAGGCGATCAGCTCAATGTGGTCTTCCTGGCGGCGGTTCTCGGCCTGGACGGCCGCCCACAGCTCGGGGTCGATGCGGTCGATGGTGGATTGGGTTCGGTCGAACATGACAGGGCAGTCCTCGTCTTGGGGGGTGGTCCCGCCTCGAACCCGGGCCAAGCCGGCGCGAGTGCGCTGCGGGCGGCCCAGGCGAACGGCAGTGACTCGGCTGAACCCTCAGGGCCGCCGTTCGCGCTTCACGGTGGTGACCCACCTCGGGCCGCAGCCGACCCTATCGCCAGTTGCGCGAAGTCCAGAGTTTAGCGCCAGGCGGCTGGCGCCCCGCGCAAACCAGATCGGTTGGCGTCTTGGCGTTCAGTTCAGCAGTGCGACCTGCCCAGCTGGCTCCGCAGATGGCCGCGACGCGCTGCCGGCCGGTACGACGGCCGATACTGGAATCGGTCCTTGCGCCCGGCTTGCAGCGGCAGATGGCGCCACTGGCGCAAGGGCGCCGTCGGATGATGCCGTGGTTGTCGCCGAGGGCAGTGTCACGGTCACCGGCACGGCTTTGCCTTCCAGCACGCGGCGCAGGTTGAATTGCTCGGCCAGCACCTTGGCCACGTAGCCACCGTCGTCGCCGCTATTGGCGGCGCCCACGTAGTAGCGCAGCCCGGCCTCGAGGCTCCCTGCACGGGCAATGCACTCCTTGAGCACCTGTACGCCTACCCGGAGGTTGGACACCGGGTCGAAAGCCGCGCGCGATCCGCCGTAGGCGTCGTACTTGTCGTCGTGGATCCGAGTCATCACCTGCATCAGCCCCTGAGCACCCACCGGACTCTGGGCGAAGGGATTGAAGCTGGACTCCACAGCGATGACAGCCAATATGAGGGTCGGCTCCAGGTTGGCACGCTGGCCAATCTGCCAGGCTTCCTGGACCAGGCGTCCGATGGGCTCGGTGGCGACACGGTAACGGCGCGCCAGCCAGTGCGCCACCGCAGCCTGGGGCCGAGGCAACGCGGCTGGGTCCACGGCCGTGGCCCGAGCCACTGCATCGGGTTCGGCGGGCACGTCCATGACTGCCGCCGGTTCGCGCGCCTCATGGCGGGCTTGCAACCAGTCGAGGGCGTGCCGTTCGACGCTGACCCGGAGATCGGGACGCCCGGCGGCAAACAGGGTTGCGGCGACGACGCACAAGCCCAGAAGGGCCAGCGAGTTGTGGCTGACCTCGAGCAGGCCTGCGCCAACGTCGCGCAGAAACACGTTCGTGCTGCTCGCCACTTGGCGGGATAGCACCCGGAACCGACCGGTCGCTGTCATGCAAGTCCTTTCTTCGGCAACACACCGGCACGGTGGCGGCACTGGGCCGGCCAGACGCGCAGGAGGAGCGCCGACGATAATGGGCCGCTTGCTGGAAGGGCCGCCATGAGGCAGCGCCAGCGCGGCCCTGGCAGCGTGCGCCGATCCATCCCAACTTGGATGTGGCGCGGGGAAACCCTGATCTAACAGGCTGGCCGCATTCTAGGAACCTCTGAAATAACCGGTCAAGCATAAAAAACGCCTCTCTAATAACTGAAACAAATGAAATATCGCGATCTCCGCGACTTCGTGGCTCAACTCGAACAGATGGGCGATTTGCGCCGCGTGCGCGAGCCCGTGTCCCCGCAACTCGAGATGACGGCGCTGTCCGATCGGGTGTTGCGCGCGGGCGGACCGGCACTGTGGTTCGAGCAGCCCACCGGGCACTCGGTCGCCGTGCTGGCCAACCTGTTTGGCACAACGCGTCGGGTAGCGTTGGGCATGGGCGCGGCGAATGTGCAGGAACTGCGCGATGTGGGTACGCTCCTGGCCAGGCTGAAGGAACCCGAGCCGCCGCAGGGCCTGAAGGACACCGGCCGCTTGCTGCAAATGGTCAAGGCGGTATGGGACATGAAGCCGGTGCGGCGCCGAGACGGGCCGTGTCGAGAGGTGGAACTGCGCGGCGATGATGTCGACCTGGGTCGGTGGCCCGTCCAGACGTGTTGGCCAGGCGACGTCGGGCCCCTGATCACGTGGGGCCTGGTGGTCACCCGCGGTCCGCAGGAGGGCGTGGCCCGTCCTCGTCTGAGGCAGAACATCGGTATCTATCGCCAGCAGGTGATCGGCCGCCGCGAGGTCATCATGCGCTGGCTCGCCCACAGGGGTGGCGCGCTGGACTTTCGCGAGTTCACCCAGGTGCACCCTGGGCAGCCGTTCCCTCTCGCCGTGGCGCTGGGTGCCGATCCGGCCACGACGCTGGGCGCGGTGACACCCGTGCCCGACTCCTTGTCGGAATACCAGTTTGCCGGGTTGTTGCGCGGGTCGGCGACCGACCTGGTCGACTGTGAGGTCGGCGAAGCGGGGCGCCCGCTGCAGGTGCCCGCGACCAGCGAAATCGTTCTGGAGGGGCACATTCCGACTGCCGCGGCCGGCTATGCCGGTCACAGCCAGGGCGGCGTGCCGCTGCGCGAGGTCAACGGCTACCTGCACGCGCTGGAGGGTCCGTTCGGCGACCACACGGGCTACTACAACGAGCAGGACTGGTTTCCCGTCTTCCGCATCGACCGGTTGACGCACCGACGCGACCCGGTCTACCACTCCACATACACCGGCAAGCCACCAGACGAACCGGCCGTGCTCGGCGTTGCGCTCAACGAGGTGTTCGTGCCCATCTTGCAGCGGCAATTTCCGGAGATTGTCGACTTCTATCTTCCGCCGGAGGGCTGCAGCTACCGCATGGCGCTCATCTCCATCCGCAAGGCATACCCGGGACATGCCAAGCGGCTGATGTTCGGGCTGTGGAGCTTTCTGCGTCAGTTCATGTACACGAAGTTCATCGTCGTCACCGACGACGACGTGGACATCCGCGACTGGCGCGAGGCCGTGTGGGCGATCACGACCCGAATGGACCCGGTGCGAGACACCACGCTGGTGGAGAGCACGCCGATCGATTACCTCGACTTCGCGTCGCCGGTCAGTGGCCTCGGGGGCAAGATGGGCCTGGATGCCACCCACAAGTGGCCAGGTGAGACCGACCGCGAGTGGGGGCGGGCCATCCGCATGGATGCCGCGGTCCAGGACCGTATGCAACAGGTGTACGAGCGGCTGATGCGCTGAGATGGTGAATGGCAGCAGTTGTCACTTCGAACAAACCCCGTGATCAGCGGGCTTGAATCGGGCCGTGCCATCGACTAATCTGGAAGTGCCTTCCAAGTGAAGGTACAACTGTGTGCGCAGTCTCTGTGCCGCAGGGGCCCCGGACCTCTTTCCTCCAGAGCCCCACACGGTGGCCGTACGGCCACCCGCCCCCTCCGTGTCGCAAGGCCGGGGGGGTTTCGCATTCTGAGCGCCCTCAAGGGCCGGGCTGCGCCAGGGTCGCCCCTGCGCGCAGCCGCCCACGCCCGTTGCGGGCTGACCGTTCAGGCGCCGAGCCAGTACCCCAGGGCCTCGCGCAGCACCATTTGGACCTGTGTGAATCCTTCCTGCGTCGGCAGCCAACGCAGAACGGGGCGAACCTCGGCCGCGGCCAGGCCCATCGGCGCGGTCACGATCTGAACCGACATGCCGTGCTGCTGCGCGGCCTCCTGGAAGGCGCGCTGGGCACGGCGCATGTGCCAGCCGTGCGTGACCAGTACGACGGTCGAGATGCCATCGGCCTTGAGCAGGCCCAGGCTGGCCGCGGCATTGCCGCGCGTGTCGCGCGACAGGTTTTCGATCCAGCGCAGTGGCCGGCCGAAGTCGCGCGCAGCGATTCGGGCCGCGATATCGGCCTCGGCGGGCCCATCGACTTGTGCGTGTCCACTGCCGCCAGAGAACATCACGGGCGCATTGAGCTTGCGGGCCAGCCACAGCCCATAGTGGAGCCGTTGCATCGAGCGCGGCGCGAGATGCGACTCGCCGTACTCGGGTGCCACGCGCTCGCGCCCACCGCCGAGCACGACCACGGCTGTCTGACGGGTCTGCGGTTCGCGGCGCAGTGGCGCCATCTGGCTCTCGGTGAGTGGGGGAGGCACATTCAGCAGTGCGCGCTCCAGGAAGTGGCCCACGCCGATGCAGCAACTCGCCCACATCAGCAGCAGCACCGTCAGCATCACCAACCAGCCCGCGCGCCAGTGCCGGCGCGAGACCATCAGCCGCGCGCCCACCACCATCAGCAGCAGCAGTGGAACAGGCGGCAACAGCAACGCCGCGAAGATCGGCTTCCAGCCCGACAGACCAAGATTGGCGATGACACTGTCCACTGGGGTTCCTGTCAAGCGGCGATGGAAATGACCAACCGTCGATTGTGCAGTTGACCGCGGGCGTTGCACCGCTGCGATTGTGACCATCGACAATCAAACCAATGCAGGCGAAGCAAGGTGTTGCAATGGGACCGCAGGGATCGATCACATTGGCCGGGGGCTGCTTCTGGTGCCTCGAGGCGGTTTTCGAGCAGGTCGAAGGCGTGCTGGCGGTCGAGTCGGGGTACAGCAACGGCCATGTCGCTGCGCCTACCTACGAGCAGGTATGCAGCGGCGCTACTGGGCACGCAGAAGTCGTGCGGGTGCGGTTTGACCCTCGGCAGATCTCCCTGAGAGAGATCATCGAGATCTTCTTCGCCATCCACGATCCGACGACACTGAATAGGCAGGGTCACGACGTTGGTACGCAGTACCGGTCGGCAATCTACACCCATGACGACGAGCAGGACGCAGTGGTGCGCGAAGTGCTCGCGCAGGTGCAGGTGGCGCTGCAGGGACGCGCCGTGACCGAAGTCGCCCGCGAGGTCGGCTACACCCGGGCTGAGGACTACCACCAGCACTACTACGCGCGCCACCCCGACCAGGGCTATTGCGCGCACGTGATCGAGCCCAAGCTCGAGAAATTTCGCCGTACGTTCAGTCGCCACCGGCGGCGCTGACCGGTGCCGCGGCGCACGTGGTGATCAGGGCGCCAGCCGCTCGCGACGCCAGCGTCCGTCGGCCTGGCGGTAGCGGAGCCGATCGTGTAGCCGGCTCTTGCGACCCTGCCAGAATTCCCACGCATCGGGCTGCAGCCGGAAGCCGCCCCAATGCGGTGGTCGGGGGGGTGACAGCGCGAACTGCGCAGCGTAGCGGGCTGCATTGGCCAGCAGCACCGTGCGGGTCGTGATGACCTGGCTTTGCGGCGACGCCCAGGCACCGATGCGCGAATCCAGCGGCCGCGACGCAAAATAGGCGTCGGACTCCTCGTCGCTGACCCGTGTGACCGTACCCTCTATGCGCACCACCCGCTCGAGTTCGACCCAGTGGAACTGCAGCGCCGCGACTGGATGCACGGACAGTTCACGTCCCTTTCGGCTCTCGTAATTCGTGTACCAGACAATGCCGCGGGCGTCGTAGCCTTTGATGAGCACGACCCGCGTCGACGGGCGGCCATCGGCACCAACCGTCGCCAGCGTCATCGCGTTGGGTTCGGGGACTTCGGCAGCGATGGCCTCGTGCATCCAGCGGTCGAACTGGGCCAGGGGTTCATCGAGCGAGGCCGACTCCTCGAGTTCGGCGCGTTCGTAGCTCTTGCGCAGGTCTGCGATGCGACGGTTCATTGCACCAGTATGCCGCGATCGGTCGAACCCGGCCGACCCTCGGGGCCGGGCTGCACCCTACGTGAAAGGCCTTAGGTGAACCTCCGACTATGGAATGTGGCGCGGTGCCCGCATGCTAGATCCAGATCATGAAAAACGCGCCCGTCATCGTCGTGCTGGCCGCCGGCCGCGGCTCGCGCTACGCCGCCCAGGGCCACAAGCTGACCCAGCCTCTGGGTGAGTTGAGCGTCCTGGGACAGACCGTCACCCATGCCATCGCCAGCGGCCTGCCTGTGGTGGTGGTGACCACGGAACGGCTGGCTGCCGAGAGCGCTCGCTGGGTCGCACGGCGTGATGTCGTCGTCCTGCCTGAGGCAGACGGAACCGACTCCACGCTGGGCATGGGCTACTCCATTGCCACCGGCGTGGCGGCGCGGCCGGACGCATCAGGCTGGCTGGTCCTGCCTGGCGACATGCCGCTGGTCAGGCCCCGGACCTTGAGCGCGGTGGCCGAGGCGCTCGGCCAGCACGCGGTGGTTTTTTCGCAATACCGGGGCCGGCGGGGTCACCCGGTAGGGTTCGGTGCGGAGTTGTTCTCCGAGTTGGTTCACCTGCAGGGTGACGAGGGCGCGCGGCGTCTCGTGGCGCGTTATCCGAGTGTTGGCGTCGAGGTCGACGATCCTGGTGTTCTGGTCGACGTGGATACGCCAGAGGACCTGGCGGCGGTCCAGGCCGACTGGCCGCGGCAGGCGTGAGTGGGCCCGCGGCCGGCCTCAAAGCAGCCCGCTGTAGCGGGCCAGGTCGACCAAGCGCTCAATCTCACGATCGCGCAGGCGGTGCTCACGCAGCGCATTCGACGTTCGCACCAGGTAGTCCAGGGTGCTGCCGTAGCGTCCGTGGGCATGGCGCAGGATGTGGACCATTTCGTCGTCGCTGATGTGGCCGGTGTAGCTCGGGCTGCGCCTGCTGAGCGTGAAGGCCAGGGCCTGCACGGCGCCAGCGGGAGTCGTACAGGCCAGCCAGCGCGGCTCGTACACGCCGGTCGGCATCTCGCGCGCCCATAGACGCTCCAGCTCTTCGTGGACCACACTGCGCGGTACGCGGTACACCATGCCGCGGCACGCACCGCCGGAGAGCAGCGCGAACACCAGCCCCGGTCGCTCAGGCGTACCGCGATTGACCCGCGATCGCATCCGGAACGAGCGGTGCCAGCCCTGCACATGAGCTGCACGGCACTCGTCGAACACCAGTTCGGGACGCCAGATCAACGACGCGTAGCCGAACACCCACAGATCGGCGCGGCCACCCCATTCACGCCGTACTCGCTCGAGAGCCGGCGTCGGGTCGCGCTGCCAGGGCAGGTGGGGTGACGCCCCCACGGTATGGTGATCCATGCGCGGCCATGGTATGTCAATTGCTCGATCGAGGTGGGTGGACGCCTATGGCATGTAACCGTATTACCTACTTCCAATCTATTGAGTTACCATTCGCGGCATGAAGCCCCTCATCATCGAAGTGACCGCCCGGATACGTGCGCGCAGCGCCGACAGCCGCCGCGCCTACCTGGAACGGCTGGATGCGATGGCGGGGCGTGCACAGGGTGCGCGCCGGATGGGCTGTGCGAACGTGGCCCACGCCTTCGCAGCCATGCCGCCGGATGCGCGGCTGCAGATCGTCGAAGAGCGCGCGCCGCACCTGGGTCTCGTCACAGCCTACAACGATATGCTCTCGGCGCATCAGCCCTACGAGTGCTATCCGCAGCTGTTGCGCGACGAGGCCGGCCGCAGGGGTGCAACGCTGCAGGTCGCCGGTGGCGTGCCGGCCATGTGCGACGGCGTGACACAGGGGCTGCCCGGGATGGAGCTTTCGCTGTTCTCTCGCGACACGATTGCGATGGCTACTGCGATCGCTCTGGCGCATGATGTCTACGACGGTGCGCTGCTGTTGGGCGTGTGCGACAAGATCGTGCCAGGCCTGCTGATCGGTGCCTTGCACTTCGGGCACCTGCCGTGCGTGTTTGTGCCGGCGGGTCCCATGTCGTCGGGTCTCTCCAACAGCGAGAAGGCTCGGGTGCGCGAGGAGTACGCCCAGGGCCTGGTGCCGCGCCAGCGCATGCTGCAGGCCGAGCAAGCGGCCTACCACGGGCCCGGAACCTGCACGTTCTACGGTACTGCCAACAGCAACCAAATGCTGCTCGAGGCGATGGGGTTGCATGTGCCTGGCGCGGCATTCATCCATCCGCACGCGCCGTTGCGCGAAGCGCTCAGCCGCGAGGCCGTCGGGACACTGCTGTCCAGAGCCCATGGCCCCGCGCACCTGCCCATCGGCCGCTTGGTCGACGAGCGATGCATCGTCAACGCCATGGTGGTGCTGCTGGCCACCGGGGGGTCGACCAACCATCTGATCCATTGGGTGGCGGTGGCGCGTGCAGCCGGCATCGTGACCGACTGGAACGACTTCTCGGACCTGTCGGGGCAGGTTCCGCTGCTGGCACGGGTATACCCAAACGGCAGCGCGGATGTCAACGCCCTCCAGGCTGCGGGCGGGCCCGGCTACGTGCTGCGTGAACTCCTCGAGTCGGGTTGCCTGCATCGGGATGTGGCCACCGTGGCGCCCGAGGGCCTGGTGGCCTACACGTGCGTGCCGGAGCTGACACCCGATGGCGTGAGGTGGCGCCCCGCCACGCGCGCCAGCGGCGATGACGATGTCCTGCGGCCTGCCACGCAGCCGTTTTCGCCGACTGGCGGCCTGAGGCTGCTCGAGGGCAACCTGGGACGCGCAGTCATCAAGGTCTCGGCGGTTCCCGCGGATCGCCATGTCGTCGTGGCGCCAGCCATCGTCTTTGATAGCCAGGATGCGCTGCAGCGCGCGTTCCAGGCGGGCGAACTTGAGCGCGACTTCGTCGCCGTGGTGCGCTTCCAGGGGCCGCGGGCCAACGGCATGCCCGAGTTGCACAAGCTCACGCCGCCGCTGGCCGTCTTGCAAGGCAGAGGCCATCGTGTGGCACTCGTGACCGATGGGCGCATGAGCGGTGCTTCGGGCAAGGTGCCAGCGGCCATCCATGTGAGCCCCGAAGCGCTGGGAGGCGGGCCGCTGGCCCGCGTGCGCAGCGGTGACCTGATCCGCGTCGATGCCACGGCAGGGGTGCTCCAGGCCTGCGTCGATGAGCAGGAGTGGAACGCGCGCGACCCGGCTCCGATCGATCCGAACCATGCCGCCGAGAACGGCTTGGGCTGGGGTCGAGAGCTGTTCGGCGGTATGCGCCGTCGAGTGAGCTCTGCGGAAGAGGGCGCCATTTCCTGGATGTGAAACATGATTGACATCGATGACTTGCTGGCCCATGGCCCTGTAATACCTGTGATCGTGGTGCATCGCGTGGCCGACGCCGTGCCGCTGGCCGAAGCCTTGCTGGCAGGCGGCGTGCGCGTGCTGGAAGTGACACTGCGCACCGAAGCGGCGTTGCCGGCGATCGAGGCCATCGCACGCTCGGTGCCGCAGGCCGTGGTGGGTGCAGGTACGGTGCGCAGGGCGGCCGACGTCGCGGCCGCGGCTGCGGCGGGCAGTCGATTCGCTGTCAGTCCGGGCTACACGCCGGAAGTGGGGGCGGCCTGTCGCGCTGCCTCGTTGCCGTTGTTGCCCGGCATCGCGACGGCCAGTGAGGTGATGCAGGCGTCGGCCGATGGGTATCGGTTGCTGAAGTTCTTCCCCGCCGAGCAGGCGGGCGGCTTGGCCATGCTCAAGGCACTGGGCGGACCGTTCGCCGACGTGCGGTTTTGCCCCACCGGCGGCATTTCGATTTCGAGCGCTCCTCAGTACCTGGCGCTGCCGCATGTGCCTGTGTGCGGCGGCTCTTGGCTGACGCCAGCCGATGCCGTGAATGCCTCGGACTGGTCACGAGTCACTGCGCTGGCACGCCAGGCGCAGGCTTTGCCGCGGGCCTGGCAGTCGCTCGGTCGCTGATCGCCGGGCTACCTGCGGTCTGTCGTCAGCCGCGTGGTGCCCGATCGAGCCAGACCGCCAGTCCCTGGGCATTGAGTTCAGTGTCCAGCGCCAGGGCTTGCACGCCGGCCTCGACATCGGCCACGCCGTGGCGACTCAGCTGCTCGCGATAAAACTGCCGCAGCCCTTCGCACAGCGCACGGTGGCGATCGGGATGCCCGCTCAGCGGCTCGGCGAGCGAAACCAACGCATCGATCTGCTCGTGCAGCAGCTTGGCCAGCCTCTGGACATCGCGCACGCGGCTGTAGTGCGTCAGGTACATGCACTCCGGATTCCGAGCCACCAGGCGGTCGATGGATGCCCGCAGTGGATCGGGTTCGAACTGCACGGGTGTCGTGGTGGGAGTGATCCATGCACCATGGGCCGTATCGTATTCACGATAGGAGAGACCAAAGGTGTCGCCGGTGAACCAGCCGCGGGTGTGTTCGTCCCAGATGCAGTGGTGGTGACGGGCATGACCCGGCGTGTCGGCGATGTTCAGTGGGCGCCCAGCCAACTCGACCACCATGCCGTCATGCGTGGCCCGGACGCGGCCGGGGTTGATGGGCTGGAGTTCGCCATAGGAGCGCTGCATCTCCTGCGCGCCATAAACTGCGAGGGCGCCGTCGTAGAGCGCGCGCGGGTCGACCATATGCCGCACGCCCCGCTCGTGGACCAGCACGCAGGCGTTGTCCAGGTGCCGCATCAGCAGACCGACGCCACCGGCGTGGTCGAGGTGCACGTGCGTCGGAATCACCCAATCCACGGCATCGCGGGCGATACCTACCGAGTCGAGCGCGGCCAGCAGGCGTGGCACCGAAAAGTTGGTGCCGGTATCGACGAACGCCGCCCGATTGTTCTGGATGATCAGATAGGCAGCATCGAATCGAGGCCGCGTGAAGCCTGTGTCGATGGCGAAGACGCCACCGCCGAGCGGCTCCACGAACTCGGGCAGCATGTGGTGTGGTTCAACCGACGCGTTGGCGCAGCCAGCGACGCAACGAGCCGGTCAGCTGCCGTTCTGCGCGATCACTGCCCACGCGCGGCCAATATCGGCCGCGCCATCGGTTCCCTGCACACTGCGCAGCGTCTGCACCGCCTTGGCCTTGTTCTTGCTGCCGTGCATGAGGGCCATGCCCAGCCGAAGTCGCGCATCGTCCGGTCGCTTGAGGTCACCTTTGGCGATACCTTGCTCGATCAGGGGCACGCCCTTGTCGGCCTGGCCCATAGTCGCGTACGCGTATCCGATCTGGACGAGATCGTCACCGCTCTTGGCATTCGCGGCGTCGGCGGCGCGCTGGTCGATACTGGCCTTGGCCTCGGCATCGCGCTTCTCGGCCAGATCACGCAGGCGCTTGTGGCGGTCGGCTTCCGCGCCGGCACCCAATGCACCCGATGCGAAACCCTTGTCGACAATGGCTTTGCCCTCGGCCGTATAGCCAGCGTGCAGTGCGAGCTGCGTCATCTCCATGAACTCCTCGGTCTTGGAGAGGTTGCCGGTGGCGAGCTTGAGCCGCATCACGTCGAGCGCGAAACGGTCCGAGAAGCCGCTCTTGCGCTGCAGTCGACCCAAGTACGCAGCCCAGTAGTCCTTCTTGGGGTAGTTTGTCACCAGCTTCTGCAGCGTCGCGAGCTGTCCGCCCGGATTGCTTGTTCGCTGCTGGGCATCGGCCAGGCGCAACAGGTCACCCTCGTCCGGCCGGCGGCCCGCCTGCTCGGCGGCGGCAACCGCGGCAGAGGCCTCCTTCGCGACGGCACCGTAGTCGCCGCTCTGGCCTTGCACATAGGCCTGCAACTGCTTGAGCTGCGCGCTGTTTGCGCCCGCAGCCTGCGCCCGCTGTATCCACTGGTTGGTGCGGCCCCAATCGCGCAGTTGCGAGTAGGCGAAGGCCAAGCCCTCGGCGGTGCGCGCTGCCTCAGGGCCAGACACCTTCGGGAACAGCACCTCCAACGCCTGGATGGTGGCGGCGTTGTCACCCGTGCGCTGCGCCGCGGCTGCGCGCATGCGATCGATCATCAACTGCTCGGCAGCGGTCTTGCCACCGACGGCGTCGGCGTCGCGCACCTTGGCCATCGCCTCCCGGCCCTTGCCGGCCTTGATGAGATCGCCGGCTTGCTGCAGCGGCTTGCCGATCTCGGGGCGCACCGACTGGGCGTGGGTCGCTCCCAGCGCCCCGGCCAGTACGAGTGCAGCAGCCAACGCGTGGAGCTTGTTCATCGTCTTGGACTCGGGAAATTCGGTCAGAGGAACTGTTCGTTGCCGACCAAGCCGATCTTGGTGACACCCAGACGCTGAGCGCTGGCCATCACCATGGCCACGACCTTGTACTCGAC
>Ga0154020_10000194_pt1 | contig 71410 bp, 57 predicted proteins | sample Klosneuvirus_201_FD_109709 | JGI IMG/M metagenome (GOLD analysis project Ga0154020, IMG submission 109709) | Active sludge microbial communities from wastewater, Klosterneuburg, Austria - Klosneuvirus_20160825_MG | ecosystem: Engineered > WWTP > Aerobic digester > Activated sludge | place...
ACCGCGACCGCGGGCGTCGCCACGGGCCCGTCCGGGAGCGTGGCCTTCGGGGCGTCGGAAGCGGTTGGTGCTGCACCGCCAGGCCTGACCGGGACACCCCGCGACCCAGGCCCGGACTGCACTTCGGTGACGCACCCGGCGAGCGCCAAGAGCGTGAGAACGGTGACCAGGGGGCGCGCGGGCGAGAGCGTCATGACGCGGGCCCTTCGGGATTCTCGGCCGGGGCCGCGTTCTGCTCGGGGCTTGGCGCCGTGGGCACGCGCTGAGAGTCCGGCGCTTTCATGGACTTACGCAGCTCGTCCAGACGCTGGCGGAAGGGGTCATTCACCGGGTTCATGCTCTCACTGGTAGTGTTGTTGACCACCACCGGCGTGATGAAGACCAGCAGCTCTGAGGTGACCTCGCTCTTGTCGCGGCTGCGGAACGCCCAGCCCAGGATCGGGATGTCGCCCAGCAGCGGCACCTTCCGAAGAATGTTCGTGTCCTGCTTCCGCAGGATGCCCGAGATCACCACCGTCTGCCGGTCCTTCACGATGAGCTGCGTGGTGGTCTGGCGGCGGTCGAAGATGAACCCGCCGTTGGTGGTCTCTTCCGGTGAGATCGACGAGACCTGCAGGTTGACGCGCAGGTCCACGTCTCCCTGCACGGTGATGCGCGGGCGGGCCTTGAGTTGGATTCCCACGGCGCGGTAGTCAAAGGTCTGCGTGACGCTTCCGGTGTTGGCGGTCTGGCTGGACGTGGGCACCAGCACGTCCTGCCCGTCGAAGAACTCCGCCTCCTGGTTGTCCGCGGTGAAGACCTTGGGCTCGCTCAGAATGTTCACCGACTGCTTCTCGGAGAGGGCCTGCAGCAGCAGGTTGAGGTTCACGCTGCTGTTGAGCACGGAGGTGTCAAAGAGAGAGGTCGCCCAGTTGTTGCGGGTGCCGCTCGCGGAGTTCCCGATGCTGACGGAGTTGTCGGCGTTCGAGGGGTTGAGCGTCTGGCTGGACCAGCGGAGGCCCAGTTGCAGGCTGTCGGTCGCGGAGACCTCCACGACCATCGCGGCGATCAGCACCTGGCGTCCGGGCTTGTCGAGCATCTCGATCATGTCGAGCACCGACTGCTTGTACTCGGGCGGCGCGGTCACCAGCAGCGCGTTCTGCCGCCAGATCGGCACGATGCGGAGCTGGCCGACGAGGTTCGAACTCGCGCGCCGGTCGGTGGGCGTGCGCGACCGCTGCCACCAGAACGCGATGGTCTCGGCGGTGCTCCCGTCCTCGCCGGTGGTCGTGGTCGTGGCGGTGGACTGGTCGACCGCGGACTGCGAGAACGGGCTCACGTTTGACGAACTGGCGGACAGCCCCTGCTCCGACCGGCGCACCGAGGCGAGCGTGCCGTCCTGCGCCAGCAGGGCGTTGAGCTGCTCGGACAGGTCCTCCGCCGAGGCGTGCTTGAGCTCAACCACCGAGGGCAGCCCGACCGTCTGGGGCTGGTCGAGGTCCGCGATGATTTTGTCGATGACCGCGAGGTTGTCCTGCGACTTTGCGACCACGATCAGGCGCCCCGCGTCCGGCACCGCCTGGAAGGAGAACTGCCCGGCGAGACGGCCTACGCCCTGCGAGGTGGATGTGGACTGCGTGTTCCCGCCCTGCTGCCCGCCCCCCTGGTTGGTGCGGCCCGCCTGCGGGTTTGCACGTCCGAACATGCCCTCCAGCGCGTCGCGGATCTTGATCGGGTCGCTGTTCTTGAGGTCGTAGACCTTGGGAACCACCGCCTCTTCCGGGAGCTGCTTGTCCCAGAACTCCTGAATCTGCACTCGGATCTGGTCGAGGATCGTCGGGTCCGCGACCACGGTAACGGCGTTCTGCTGGGCGTTGGCGGTCACACGAACCTCGGTGCTGGCGGAGGTCCCGCCCTCGCCGCCGCCACCGGACACACCCGCGAATCGGAAGAGGCCGCCCGGGCCCTGGTTGTTCTGGTTGTTCTGCCCGGAACGCCGGTTGTTGCCTCCGCTCCCTCCCGAGCCCCCCTGGAAGAGCTCTTCGATGTTCGCCTTCACGGCTTCCGCGTCCGCGTATCGCAACCGGAAGGTCTCGGTCTGCAGCGCCGCGGACGAGGGGCGGTCCAGGCTTGTGATCAGCCTCTCCATGCGCTGCTGGAGCGAGATCGGCCCGATGATCGCGACCTGGTTGGACTCCTCGTCGATGTTGAGCTTCGCGTAGTCGGGGACGGCGTCCTTGATGACGTCGCCGAGCGCTTTGGCGGTGGAGTTGCGCAGGGCAAAGACCTTCTGCACCAGCGTGCCGCTGTCGCGACGGTTCAGCACGCTCTCGCTGGGCGGGATCACGGGCACATCGTGCTTGGAGACCTCCTCGATCGCGCGGAGCGTGATGACGTGCTCGTTCTCGACCACGCCCACGCCGTTCTGCGCCAGCGCCTGGAAGACAAGGTCCAGCGCCTGCTCCCGGGGGATGGGCCGATCGTTGAGCACCGTGATCTTGCGGCTCATCACGTCCTGCTGCGGGATGACGACCTTCCCCGTCGCCTGGACGATAAAGTCGATCAGCTTCTCGACCGTGACCTGCTTGAAGGCCAGGGGCGTGGGCTCGCCCTCCACCGGGCGACGGCCCGTGGGGCCGGTGGGTTGCGTGTCCTGCGCCGACGCGGAGAGGCCGAGGCCGGCGAGCGCCACGAGGGCCGAGGCGGTCATCACGCGAATCTGTGCGTGCTTGTTCATGTCGTTCCTTGTGCTGAACCCTGACTGGAGAGACGCGAGGATCACCGAAGTCTGTCATCCACCCAAGCCACCGCCCGTGGGCTCGCCACCGGCCCCACCATCACCCGCGGAGCCCGGGTTTGGCGGGTCCGTGGGGGGAGGCGAGGGCGGGGGCTCTGGCTTTGGCTCGGGCTTTGGCTCGGGCGGTGAGGCCCAGACAAGGTTCTCCCTCGCGAAGAGCGGGACCTTGAACTCCACCCCGCGCCACTTCAGCGTCGCCTCCCACGGCGCGTTGATGCCGGCCACCGAGACACCCTCGGACTCAGCGTCGCCCGGTTTGAGCCGCTTGCCGTCCGCGAACCAGACCTCGCCGTTGACCATCGCGATGATCGCCGGTCCGCCGTAGCTGGATGGTGGCGGCGGCGGCGCCGGAGGGCCGGGGGGCGGTGGCGGGGCCGAGTGCGTGCCCGGAGCCGCGGGGACGTGGAACAGCGACCGGCCGTCGACCTGCGCGATGTAGAGCTCGAACTGCTCTGCCCGCTGTCCGGACGCCTCGCTGGCGACGCGAGCGGGGACATCCGGGCGCGGCCGGATGACCGCGTCCACGAAGGACCACACCTGAGGCAGCACGAGAATGCCGGCGACACACGAGACCGCCGCGGCAATCTTGCCGGGCGTCCCCAGGCCGCGCCAGACCGTGTTCATGTCCGTGGGTGCTGTCACCGGCTTGTTCCCTTCTTGGCTGTCACCCAGGTTTCGACGGTAATGATGGCGTTGAGAAGGCGACCGGACTCGCTATCGCGTCCCTCCACCTGCCGGAGCTGGACAGAGGAGATCGTCGAAACCACCGGCGTCTGCTCGAGGTCCGCGAGCACTCCCGCAACGGCGGCCGGGTGCCCGGTGAAGTCGATCGTGCGGGTCAGCCGCTCGACCCGCAGGTCCTCGGGCAGGCGCTTGGTGACCAGGCCCTGTCCCATCGCGACGGTGCGGGTGGTGCCGGTATATCCCTCCACGCCGTTGGTCGCCAGGATGCCGTCGATGGCTGTGTTCAACTCCCGCGTGCGCTGGTTGTAATCGCCGGGGAACTCCACCGCGCCATAGTGGGCCAGTCCGAGCTTGACAACCTCATCGGCGCGACGGACCTCGTCCTTGGCCTCGGCGTACTTGGCAAGGGTGGCCCGGTGCACGTCCCCCAGCGCCGCGTGCCTCAGGAACATGTCCACGCCCGGCTCCACCACGAGAAAGTAGAGCCCGAGGAACAACAGAAATACCCCGAGCCAGCGCCCCGCGCGGGGCAAACGCTGCCAGGTCTGCTTGAACCCGCTCACGAGCCACCTCCCTCGGACGACTTCAATTGGTCAAAGCGGGCCTTGATCTTGGGCCACTCTTCCTCGAGCCGCTGCTTGGTCGCGGCGTCGAGCTTGGGGTTCTTCTGCGGATAAGTCTTTCGCTTCACCCACTCCGACATCGACGTGGCCCTGTCCATCTTCGCAATGTCCGCGTCGGTAACCGGTGGAGGCACGGTCTCGCTGGGCGAGGGCCGGCGCTCGGTCGCGCTCGGTGCAGAGTTGCCGGAAGAGCCGCCATCGGAGCCTCCGGAGCCGGCCGCCCCGCGTCGAGAGCGCGTGCTCCGATCAGAGCCGGAGACAGAGTCGTTGCTGGCTCCCTCGCCATACAACCGCTGCGCGAGCGGAAGAGTCGCAAAGTCCGTGTTCTTTGCGGCGTCGGCGTCCTTGCTGACGGGGACCCGTGCGAAGGGCTGGCCGACCTGGAGCGTCATGTCGAAGTCGACGCCGCCGTCCTTGAACTCGGTGCGGTTGATCGTCGACTTCGAGAAGACCTTTGAATCCACCAGCGCCGCGCCGAAGCGGGTGACAAGCTCCTGCGACTTCGCCGTCCCCCGCAGGTTCACGTCCTGCCCCGCGTTCACGCGCATGTTGCTGACGGTGACGCCGACGGGAGCCAGTGTCGAGAGGTCATTCAGCAGTTTGGTGAGAGGCCACCGGCTTGCTTCGAGCTGCTGGTAGAGAGCCGCTCGGTCTCCGAGCTCTTTCTGCCCACCCACGCGGCTCTCGATCTCCCGCACCCGCGCCCCGAGGATCGCGGCCCTTCCCGCGGCGAGCGCGATGGGGGCACCCAGGAGCAGAACGACCGCCGCCCCCGCAGTAAGCCAGGCTGTCCGCGGGTTCGCGAGCGCCGTGCCGATCCGCGCGGGGATGGACATCTTCTGCCTGGGCGGGACCGACCTCAGGCCCCCCAGCGCATTCACGCACTCACGAGGCTCCAGAGCGAGCGCCGCGGCCCCGATCGCCAGGCCGTACGAGTCCAGCCACCCGGCGTCGTCTCGCACGCCCCGGACCCTGGACCGCAGCCCGGCCCTGGCCGCGTCGCTCAGCACGAGCGCCCGGCCGCTCGGCAGCCCCTCGGGCTCCGCCGCTTCTGCCGCGGCACACGTCTCGCTCAGCACCTGCCCCGCCTCGTCGCTCGCCGCGGGTCCGACCTCCGTGGCGACCACCCTGGCCACCAACCGGGACGGGGACTGCACCAGCACCGCGACGCCACCCTCGCGTTCGTTCACGTACGCCGCGTGCTCGCCCTTGCCCGCCCACAGGGACGCGAGCGCCGCGACCGGCGTAACCCACGCCTCCTCGACTTCGCTCAACGGCTCTCGAACCGGGCCGGTCCAGGCGGTCATGAGCACGTGCCGCGCCCCGTCCACCATCGGCAGCCCCACCACCCCCGAGCCCCGCCTGTGCGCCGGCACCGACGCGGGCAGTTCAGCCTCCGCGAGCAGCGACATGGCACCCGCGGTCTGAGCGTCGTTGTCCGCCGTGCCCGCCAATGGCAGCATCGTCACCCGGCAGAGCGACTCGCGCAGCGGGGTGACCCGCACCACGCGCGTGACGCCTGACAGGAGGGACGGAAGCACGCCCTCCGCCTCGCCCCGGGTCATCGTCCGCGACTGCGACACGCTGTGCACACCGTCCGCGGGCGTCAGGGTCACCACGCAGACCGAATCGCCGGACTCGTACACACCCGCGACCGCACCCCGGGTCTCCTTCGACCGGCTCTGGGAGGTCATTCGACTCATCGCACGCTCACCTCCTGAAGCACCACCGGCAACGTCGAACGGTCCAGCACCGCGCGAATCTCCGTCTCGATGCCCGTTCTGGCGTCCCGCCCGCGGCAGGTCACCTCGTACACGTTCGACCGTACGCACAGCAGTTCGTAGATCGCCGCCAGTTGCCGCCTGCCGATCCCCGGCACGCTCAGCAGGTCCGCCAGGCTCACGAACCCGTCCGGCCTTGCCGAACGCTCCGCGATGATGGCGTCCGCGACCTCGGGCGTGATCTGGGGCAAATACTCCAGCGTCTTGGCCGGGCAGGTGTTGATGTTCAACTTCCCCGGAATGTACGCGCCGCTCTCCGCGGGGCCGACGGTCGCCTCGTCGAGCAACAGGCCGAGCTGCTCCCTCGTGAGGTTGTCGATGCGCACGGTCTGCCCGCCGCCGCCCCCGGCCTGCTGGGCGAGCTGGCGCAGGTCACGGACGATGAAGTCCCTCATGGTGGCGTTGGGATTGCTCGCGACATAATCGACGATCGCTTGCGCCTGGTTGCTGTCGGCCTTCACCCGCTGGACGATCTCCCCCGCGTCCGCGCTCTGCAGGTCGATCTTGGCCTCACCGGAGGGTGCCAGAGCGCCGTCGAGACTGCTCGCCGTCAGGACGCCCGACCACGCACGGTCGAGAATGCCGTCCGCGTTATCCGGGGGCCAGCTCTCGTCGCCGTCATCCTCGTTTGGGTCCAGCAAACCGTTGAGGTTCCAGTCTTCGCCACGGACGTCGCGCGCGTCCACGCCCGCGACAAGCTCCAGCTCAAGGATGCTCCGCATGGGGGCATTCCGTGGCTCGTAGGGGTAGGGCAAGCCCGCGTAATAGCCCAGCTCCGCCCCGAGCGGGTTGGTGTCATCGTCGGTGTCGATCCAGTCGAGGATGGAATCCGCGACGTCCTCCGACATAAGGGGCTCGATCGTGAGGAGCTGGTCCCGGGTCAGCCGGTTGATGTTGAGCCGGGAGTGCGCGTCCGCGGGCCCGAGCACCTCGCGGCTTTCCTCAAACGTCGCGATCCGGTACGTCGCCCCGTCCAGTTCACCAGTCGAGACCGCGACGAAATCGTCCATAAGCGTGAACGCGCTGCCCAGGTCCGGATTCTCGGTGCTCCACTCGAGGGTCGCGATCATGGACTCCAGCCCGGCACGGGCGGCCCACTGCGCCCGCACTCGCGCCAGCGCCTCACGCCCCGCGGTGGCCTGCCCGAAGGCGCTCGTCTGGATCATCCCGATGATGATCGCCGCGAGCGCGATGACCGCAAAGACCATGAGCGTCGCGAAGCCCCGCCTCTCGTGCCGGGTGCGCCTCATCGTGCGCCCCCCGCGGGCGCCGTGCCACCGCTGTCTTCGGTTTCCGTGGTTTCCAGCGGGATCGGCACGCGGTCGATGGCGACCAGACGGCGTGCGACCGCCGTTGTCCGCATGTCGTCGGACGTCGCGGAGACCACCACGCGCACCGCGTGCGGCATGCCGTCGGAATCCGAGTCCCACGAATCGACCCACGCCGAGCCGTCAAAGGCCTGGATGGAGAGCGACGTCACCCCCGAGGCGACGGTGGAGGCCACCCCGCCGGCATCGAGGTAGAGATCAAACGCCGGGTCGGTGCGCCGCCAGAGCGAGGCAGCCCCTCCCGCCGCTCCGGGCCGGATGCGATACTGCACCTCCACCTCCGGGCCCTCGGCGATGCCGTCCTCGCCGCGCACGGGCCGGGAGGCGTTCGCGAGGATGAGCAGCTCGTCGGTCTCGGCCCCGGGCGCCCCGCCGTTCACAACCAGCACCCGGGCAAAGGTCAGTTCGTGGTGCCGCACCGCGTTGGAGAGGTCCAGCGCGATGCGCGACGCCGCGGCGTCGCTCCGCCCGTACGCCTGCTGCCTCGCGATCGAGGACGCCCGCGCCCGTTGAAGGCTCGAGACACTCGAGACCACGGCACCGGCCACGAGCACGCCAATGACCGACGTCACGATCAGTTCGACAAGGGTAAAGCCCCGGTGCCTCATGGCAGCACCCCCGCCAGACGGTCTGTTGTCTCCGGCGGCTTACGGTCGGGGTCCGGCTCGTCGCCCAGCCTCGGGGCGATCAGGGTGTGCACGGTCTCGCTGTGGGGCCTGCCGCTCTCGGTCCACGTCACCGTGCACGAGACGCGGAAGGGCTGCCCCGCGGAGCCCTCCTGAATGCTGAGTGAGTAGTGAAATCGTGCGTAGGGCTCGTCGCACGGCCCTTCCATCGCCCCGAACGACGTCGCATAGTCCTCCGGCCCCTTGGTGAGAACCATGCTCAGCCGCTCGTCGATGAGCATCGCGGCGATCTGGAGATTCTCGCCCGCGCGCTGCGCCGAAACCGCCCGCGCAGAGAGCCCGATCATGACCGCGAGCGCCACGCCCAGCATGACGACGCCCACCAGCACGTCCACCAGCAGCACGCCGCGTCGAGACCCGGACCTTGCCACGCTCACCATGGGGTCACCCCCTGGCCGCTCGCATCCAGATCGATGAACTCCGAACCCTCCAGGCCCTCGCGTGCGACCTGCTGGCCGGCGGTCACCACGGCCCGCGTGGCACGGGGCGCGAGGTCGACGCGCCACAGGTTCCGCCCGCTCGCATCGGCCAGCACCATCGAAATCGCCGGCCTCATCTGGTTCTGGGGCAGCTCAACACGCCACTGTTTGGGATCCAGCGAAGACCCATCCATCCACGCCTCCAGCACGCGGGCGTTCCCGATGCCCGCCGCGGGGGCCAGGGCGTCGGGCTTCCAGACCGCCGCTCCGCCGGAATCCGGCTCCGGCACGTGCAGCGTCATGAGCCGGAGCTGCCCGTCGCGGGCGTCGTACTCCACCGCAATGCGCTGGCTGAGCAGCGAATCACGCCGGGCGGCGATGGTCAGAAGGTCCGCGAGGCGCTGGGCGGTCGCCTGCACCTCCCGCCCGCGGGTGGAGACCATGCGGGGCACCACCGCCATCGCGAGCACGCCCAAGATCACGACCACCACCACCATCTCAACCATCGAGAAGGCGCTCCGTCGGGCGGGCATGGCGGTCGGGTGCGTCACTGGCCTTTGCTCTCGCGGGCTACTTCTTGCCGTTCACGATGTCCGCCGCCTCACCCTCGCCGCCCAGCTGCCCGTCCGCCCCGTAGCTCACGATGTCGAAGTCCACGTTGACGTCTCCGGGGATACGGAGCCCGAAGAGGTTGCCCCACGGGTCCTTCAGGGCGTCGAGATTGTCCACGTACGGGTGCCACTTGTCGCTCTCGATGTTCGCGGGCTTGACAAAGAGAATCTCGATCGACGCGCCCGAGTCCGGCATGTAGTGGTCGGCGATGAAGAGCTTCATCTGGGTGGCGAGCGACTCCGCGTTCGCGCGGGCGACCGCCTGGCGGCTCTGGCCGATGCGCCCGAGCAGCCGCGGCGCGATGAGCGCCGCCAGCACGCCCAGGATCACGACGATGACGATGACCTCGATGATCGTGAAGGCACGCCGGGCGTGACGTGCGTGGCGAGCGTGATGGTTGCGTCTGAGCTCGGACATCATGGGTGAACTCCGAAAAGTGGGTACGAGAATCAGCCGGCCATCGCCGCGTCCTGGACCTGGAGCAGCGCCATGAGGATGGCGAGCACCACGAAGCCGACGACGCACGCGAGCATGACCACAAGGATGGGCGGGAGCGCGGTCGTAAAGAGCTTGATGCTCTGTTCAGTCTTCTCCTCAAACGCGCGAGAGGCGTTCATGAGCATCTCGTCGAGCCGCCCGGAGCGCTCGCCGAGGTTGACGATCTGCACGAGCATGGGCGGGAAATAGCCGCTCTGCTCCATGGGGTCGGCGATGGTCTTGCCGGCGGAGACCTGCTCCACCACCTCATCGATCACACGCTCCATCGCCACGTTGCCCAGCGTGCCACGGGTGATCCGCAGCGCCTGCACGATCGGGACGCCGGAACTCGTGAGCGTGCCCAGCGTCCGCGTGAACCGCGCAACCGCGACGTCCCGCAGGAGCCTGCCGATGATCGGCAGCCTCAGCAGTTTCTCGTCCACCGCCATGCGGCCCTCGGGCGTGCGGTAGTACCGCTGGGCCGCCAGCACCCCCACCAGCATCGCCGGGATGATGATGTACCAATAGCCGGCGAAGAAGTCGGAGAAGCCCTTCACGATCTGCGTGGGCCAGGGGAGCGTCGCCGCGGCACCGGAAAGCTGCTTCAGAATCCCCGGCACGATCACCGTCACCACCACGATGATGGCGATGACAACCAGCCCCAGGATGATCAGCGGGTACAGCGTTGCCCCCAGGAGCGACCGGCGCAGCTTCACATCCTTATCAAGCAGTTCCGCGGCGTGGCTCAGCACTTCCGCGAGCTTGCCCGAGGCCTCGCCCGCGCGGGTGAGGTTGATGGTGAGGTCCTGGAAGGGTGCGCCCCACGCCGCCATCGCGTCCGCCAGGCTCTTGCCCGCCTCGACCTGTTCGATGACCGAGCGCAGCATCTCTTTCTGACCCGCCGAGCGTCCCTGCCTCGCGATCGTCCGAAGCGCCTGCACCAGCGGCAGGCCCGCGGTGAGCGCGACCGACAACTCGCGGATCATCGAGGCCATCTCGACGCGCGACATGACCGGCAGCCACGAGCGAGCCACGGCCCCGGGTGCCTCGGCCGCCCCGCCCCGCGAGACAGGGTCCACGGACAGCGGGGTCTCACCCCGGCGCACCAGTTCGCGCACCGCGGAGGCCCGATCCGGGGCATCGATCGTCGCCCCCGCGGCTCTCGCGCCCATCGCGGCGGTTCGGTAGACAAAGCTCGCCATACGTCAGCCCGCCCTCCCGGCGTCCACCGCTTCCTCGGCGTCCTGCGTGGCGCGGAGCACCTCGTCCACGGTCGTGAACCCGGCCGCCGCCTTCAGAACCCCGTCCCGGCGCATCGTCGTGAACGGTGCCGTGCGCGCCAGTTCCTGCATCCCCATCCGGGCCGAAATCCCCGACCGCATCGCCGGGGTCGTCAGGATGAGCTCAAAGAACCCGACGCGCCCCTTCATGCCGCGACCGCCGCACGCCTCGCACCCGGCGCCGATGAACCCCTGCCCACCCGGGAACATCGCCGCCTCGGCGGGTGCGAGCCGGTGGGCCAGCGCCTCCGCGATCGGCGCGCGCACCTTGCACACCTGGCACAGCCGCCGCCCCAGCCGCTGCGCCAGCACGCCCTCCAGCACGCTGCTCAGCAGGAAGGGCTCCACGCCCATGTCCATCAGCCGGCCCGCGGCGGAAATCGCGTTGTTCGTGTGCAGCGTGCTGAACAGCAGGTGGCCAGTGAGCGCCGCCCGCACGCTGATCTCCGCGGTCTCATAGTCACGAATCTCGCCCACCATGATCACGTCCGGGTCCTGACGCAGGATGCTCCGCAGGCCGTCCGCGAACGAAACGCCACGCTTGGGGTTCACCGGAATCTGGTTCACCCCCGAGAGCTCGTACTCCACCGGGTCCTCGATCGTGATGATCTTGAGCGACGGGTCGTAGAGCTTGGTGAGCGCGGCGTAGAGGGTCGTCGTCTTGCCGCTGCCGGTCGGCCCGGTCACAAGCACCATCCCGTGCGGCAGGTCGATCAGCTTCTGCATCCCGTCCCGGTCTGTCTGGCCCATGCCCAGGGCCTGCAGGTCGAGCTGGATGGATTCCTTGTCCAGGATTCGCATCACCACGCTCTCGCCGTAGAGCGTCGGAACCGTCGACACGCGGATGTCGATCTTCCGGCCTTCGAAGCGGAGCGAGATGTGCCCGTCCTGCGGGGCGAACCGCTCGGCGATGTTCATCCCCGCCATGATCTTCACGCGGCTCGTGATCGCCGGCTGGAGCTGCTTCGGGGGCGGCTCCTGCTCCACCAGCATGCCGTCGATCCGGTACTTCACCCCGAGCTTCTTCTCAAACGGTTCGAGGTGCACATCGCTGGCGCGGGCCCGGATGCCCTCCAGGATGATCAGGTTGACGAGGTTGATCAGGCTGGGCTGCTCGGCCATCCGGTGCAGGTCGTCCGCCTCGATCGCCTCGAGATTGCTGGTCAGTTCCTCCTCGCCTGTGCCCCCGCCTAGCCGCGCCGCCATCTGCGCCGCGGTGATCCCGTACCCCTCGCGGAGCATCTCGGCGAAGACGTCCCGCGTCACACTGACTCGCGAGACCGGCGCCGAGCAGAGCACCGCGAGTTCGTCGGACGCGGCGAGGTCCGCCGGGTCGAGCATGGCGAGTCGCACGCGGGCCCCTTCCCTGGCAAAGGGGATGGCACGCAAGCGCACCGCGTGCTCGGGCGCGATGAGAGTGGCGACCGCCAGATCGATGTCAGGCTTCTTCGCGAGCGTGGGCGGCCCCGCGTCGGGCGCCCGGGGTTCCTGGCGGGTCTCGATCATGCGTCCTACATCTCCTTGCCGCACGCGCCAAACGCCGCGGGCGGGCCTTCCTTGCCTCGGCTTTCAGTCATTCCGCGTCGGGCTCGATCACCATGAAGTCCGCCATGGGGTTGAAAGGCTCATCCTCGCGGGAAGGCAGTTGTTCGCGCTGTGTCTCTGTCAGCACGCCGTTCAAACGCTCCAGGACCTGCTTGTCCAGATCCCGCCGTGCCTTGCGGGCGTCGCGGACAGGGTCCGCCCCCTCGTCTCCACCGCCCATGAAGGACATCGTCATCACGCCGAACGTCCCGCCGTTCTTGGCCTCCTGCTCCTCGATCGCGCTCGCCCAGCGGGTGTTCAGGCCCCGGGCATCGGCGCTGTACGAATCACGCAGGACCCGCACCTGCTCGGTCTGTTCGGGGGTGAGGTCCTTCAACTTCAGAGCCGCCTCGAGCGACTTGGCGGTGTGCGACGGGCGGTACACCCGCGGGTGCGTCCGCAGATCGATCTCGGCACCAAACTTCGCTCGATCGGCCTCCGACATCAGGTCGCCGAGCTTGCGGGCATACTCCCGGTTTGTGTCCCGGAGAGAGGTGGAGATTTCGACGATAGGCCGGAGCATCTCCTGCGCCTTCGCCATCATCTCCTGCATCTTGCTGAGGTCAAAGCCATCTTCGGCCTGTTTCATCTGGGCCGCCTGCATCTCCTCCTGCACACGCTTGAACTCGGTCAGCCTGCGGTCGATCTCGAGTTCGTACTGCTCCGCGACCGCGTCGTAGGCCTCGCTGCCCGCCATCGCCGTCTTTGTGCGGTCCGCCGCGGCGAGCACGTCCACGCCCGCCCCGCTCACCATGCCAATCCGCATGAACTGATCCCGTCGGCGGGCCCGCTCCACCGAGGGCCACTTCGCGGCCTGCTCCTCGGTGCACAGCGACCGGAAGTCATCGAGAAACTGCTTCTCCGCGGCCTGCATCCGCTCCTGGAGCTTCGCGCCCTCCGTCGCCATGACCTTGCCCATGGCGCCCCAGTCCTGCTCCTCCTGCGCCTCGCGCATCGCGTCGCGCTGCGCCTTCCCAAACTCATCCGCCGCCTTCTTGGCCTCGGAGCGATAGCCCTCGTGCAGCGCCCGCAGCGCCTCGGCCTGCTCCGGCGTGAAGCCCAGCTTCACCGCGTACGAGTCCAGCGAGCGCTTGCTGATGGACATCATGCCCATCATGTCCGGCCCGCCGAAGCCCTGTGCGCGGGCCTCCGGCGCCCCGGCGTGCAACGCGACACCAAGAGAAAGCACCGCCAGCACCACGCGGCCGGCCCTCTTCACGCGGCTCCACATGCACAACCCCTTTCAATGCTGCAAACCCACCACCCGTCCCCCGGAAGTGTACCGCGACCGCCGTCTCCGCTCTCTATACACCCCGGGCGCCCCGTTGTTGCACTACTTGGGGGGTGGAGCGTCGGCGCGATCCTCGACGATGAACATCATCCTGGGCTCGCCGTCGCCCATCTCCTCTTCGCCGCCGGGGGAAGCCTTGGGCAGCTTCTCCTGTTGCTCCGGCCTGAGAACAGACTTCAGCCGCTCGCGGACCTTCTCGTCCGCCTCGCGCCGGGCCTTGCGGGCCTCGCGGAGGGGCTCCGGCTCCTCCCCCATCCGCATGGAGATGAACCCGCCCCCACCCAGCGACATGCCGCCCTCTTGCCCGTTCCGCTCGGACTCACGGATCGCGTCCGCCCAGCGGTCGTTCAGGGGCGCCAGGTCCCGCGCGTACGCCGCCCGGAGCTCCTTCAGCCGCTCGCGCTGAGTCTCGTCCAGGTCGCTCATCGCAAGCGCCGCGTCCAGGTCCTTCGACACCCGGCTCTCGCGGTAGACCGACGGGAACGACCGCCGCCTCACCTCCGCCGCAAACTTCTGCTGCAACTCCTCCGGCAGCGATGCCTTGATCTTCTCCGCGGTGGTCGCGTTGAGCTGCACGATCTTCTCCCCCAACTGGCGCGAAGACTCCATCTGCTTCTGCATGGCCTCAACGTCCATGGGCTTCCCGGGCTCAAAGGCCGGCGCCTCGGACTGTGCCGCCTCCTTCGCCTTCAGGTGCGAGTCCATCGCCGTCTCGTAGTCCTCCAGCATCGGCGCCACGAGCTGGGCGGGCTCCGCGGGCAGCTTCATGGTGTGAACCACGTCCGTCAAATCCAGGCTCTCGCCGCTCAGCCCGCCCTTCAGGCCGGTTTCGCGGCGGCGCATCCGCTCGACGCTCGTCCAGCGCGCCTCTTGCTCGCTGGTCAGGAGCGACCGCAGGTCCCCAAAGAGCGACTTCTCCGCTGCCTGTGTCGTCTCGCGGCTTCTCTTCTGGATGGCGGGCATCTTCTCCATGAACACCCCGTGGTCGCCCGTGTCCTCCGCGCTCCGCCTCAGTTCGTCGAGCGCCTCTCGCTGCGCCTTGCGGGCCTGTTCGCACGTCGCGCTGTAGCCCTCATGAATGGCCATGGCCGTCTCGCGCTGGGTCTGGTCCAGCCCCAGCATGTCCGCGTATCGCTCCATGCTGCGCTTGGTCACCTGGCCCCCGCCCCGACCCCCCATCGGGCTCGTCGCCCGCACCGACATCGTCTGCTGCGCAGCCGCCTCTTCCGGCGCGCCGGCAAAGACCACAAGCGCCATCGCGGTCAGGCCAAGTCCGATTCGAACACCGTTGCGGTTCTTCATAGCGGGGCTCCGGTTGATCTCGCCGGCACGACCGGCGCGGCACAACGCCCCGGGTGTCTGACGCCGGGGCGCTGGCTGTGCTCACTCTAGATGTTCATACCGGAGAAACCCGTCAGGCACCCGCCTCAGGTGGGGTCCTGGGCCGGACGGTTGCGACGGCGGGGCGCGGGGGCCTCGTCGCCGCCCCGATTCTGCCCACCCTGGCCCCCCCGGTCTTCTGCCGTGGGCAGCCGCTCCGCCTGCTCGGGCGTCAGGATCTTCTTGAGGGACGCGACGGTGCTGTCCCCCATCTCCCGCCTCTCGCGCCGGATATCGGCCATCGGGTCATCCTGCCCGCCCCGCCCCATCCGCTGCATCATGCCGGCGACCGTCGCCTCGCTCTCCTGCTTCTCGATCGCCTCGCGCATTTTGGTGTTCGCGGCCTCCAGCGACCGCGTGTAGCTCTCCTGAAGCGCCGTCACGCTCTCCTTCTGCTCCGTGGTCAGGTCCGCAAGGCCAAGCGCCGCCTCGATCGATCGTCCAGCCTGCGTCGGCCGGTACACCTCGGGGAAACTCTCCCGAAGGAACGCGGTCTCGAATCCGGCACGCTTGTCCTCGGGCATCGCCTCGCCGATCTGGCGCGCAAAGCGACGGTTCACGTCCCGCACGCGGAAGGCGGCCTCGCGGCCCTTGTCCATCGCCTCTTGCGCCTTCTCCAGGTCCGGACCGCCCTCGCCGCCGAACATGCGGCCGAACTGCCCGAACGCGGCCTCGTACGCCGCGTTGCGCGCCTGAAGCGCCCGGTCCAGCTCCACGTCATACTCACCGAGCACCGGGTCCAGCGTCTGCTTCTGCTCGGGCTCCAGCCCCGCACGGTCGACAAGCTCAAAGAGGTTCACTCGCTCGCCGCTCACAAACCCGCGGCGGAGGCTCTGGTCCCGGCGCTGCGCCCGCTCGAACACCGGCCAGCGAGCCTCCTGCTCGGGAGACAGGATGCTCTTCAGGTCGGTCATGAGTGACGCGTCGAGCTTCTTGCGATCGACCTGCGCCTTCTCGCCGATCTCGCGCATCTCACCCCACACGGACATGTCACCCGTGTCGCGGGCCTTGTCGCGGATCTCCTCCATCTTCGTCCGCATCGACTCGCGCAGCTCTCGCGTCTGTTGCTCGTACCCCTCCAGGAGAGACTCCGCAACTTCTCTTTGATCCTCCGTCAGAGTGAGCACGCCGGCGTACTTGTCCATGTTCCGGCGTTCGATCGCCGGCGCATTGAAGTCGCCCATCCGGCCGCCCATCCCGCCGCCCGGCCCGCCACCCATCCGGCCACCACCACCCTGGCCCCGTCCGCCTTCGCCCGGCTGCGCCAGAGCATCCGAGGTCACGAGCGCCAGCCCGGCAACGACCGCGAGTGAGGCTGCCATCCGAGTGAAACCACCCCGAAACTGTGTGAGAAGCATGAGTGCCGCCTTTCCTGTGTTCGATCGTCCGCGCGCAGATTCTCCGCGCCTTCGTTTCATCCGTCAAACGCCCCCGCCGCCCGCCTATTGCACCGGGACGATCGGGTTCCGTCGGGCACGCCGCCCGCGCCCCATCATCTGACTCCCGAGATCGTTCCCAGGTCCACAACCACGCCGTCGGGCTGGTAGTAGTCTACCGAAAGAACGCACTCGCCCACTGTCGTCATTACAAGACACGCGCGTCCGAATCTGGCCGCGTACTCCATGTCCGCTGGGCTCGGGCCCGCGAGTTCATGGTTCCGCCAGGTCTGGGCGTGAAAGTGGAAGTGAGCCGCCGCCGTATCGCTCCGCACGATCATGTCCGGCGACGCAACAAACCGGTTATCCCCCTGACGCTCGCCCGGCCGCGGCGGGAAGAGGGCCCACGCGGCGTCGGTGCGGGGCCCGCCCCCCTCCAGCCGCACAATCCCGCCATACTCGGTGGTCTGGTCCTTCCGGTCGAGCCTCACCTGCTCGCAGAGATGCGCCCCCAGCCCGGTGGCCGTCAGCGCCTCGTCAAGGGCCAGAATGCTGATGAGGTCCGCCCGTGAAAGCCGCGGCCCGACCTGGCCCAGCGCCTCGCGGGGCCGGGTGTTCGCCGCCTCCGCGCTGCGTTCGAAGTGCTGCCGCCCCGCGACACGCGCTGTGACTTCCGCAAGCAGCGCCTCCCGGCTCTGCGTCAGCCTCTGGGGCCGATTCGCCGCGGTCCAGCGCAGGTGCTCCGCATGCCGAAGTCCCAGCGGCGACGGATCGTCGAACGCCGCGATCACCGAGCTCGCCTCCTGCCACCACGAGGCGTTCTCGGGACCCCGAAGCCGCTTCAACCACAGCAACTGCTCTCCGCTCAGCGCCACCGCCCGCAGGTCTGCGATCCCGGCTCTGAGAGCCCGGATGTCGGCATCGTCGGCCGACGCGCCCTCAATCAGCCTTCGGTGCGTCGCCCCGGACGGATCAAGCCTCGCCAGCAGGTCCCACGCGTCCAGCCGCGTGCGATCCGTGGAGGTGGTGTCGATCTGCCCCGCGGCGAGAAACACCCTGAACGCCGTCTCCTCGACGCTCTGACCCGGGAACAGCGCGAGCAGCGCCGCCCGCTCCGCGCGGTCCTTCTCCTCCGGCACCATCGGGACCTTGCGCGAGTACGACCTCACGATCGCGGGGCCAAAGTCGGCCCAGCCCTGCGACGAAGCCACCTCGCACAGCGCGAGCACCACCTCTCGAGAGCTCTCCCTGGGCAGGATGCGCATCGCCGTATCGCGGCACACCGACCGGAACTCGCTCTCGGGCTCCGAAAAAATCGTCCTGATCGCGGCGGCACGCACCGACGGAACCTCCGTCGTGTCCCACGCCAACCGCGCGAGCGCCGTGCGCCATCCGGCGATCGCCGCTTCGCTCACTCCCGCCTGCGCCTTCGCAAGCGGAATGGCGTCGATCCGCGAGCGGGGTGCGCTGCCCCGGCTCTGCATGTGGTCAAGTGCGTTGCCACGCGTCCCGGCGCAACCGGTCAGCAACGCGGCGAGTGATACCAAGCCCGCGAGAGCGCCAGACACCACACGAAGTTCTTTCATGCCCTCAGTGTACGGTCCCCGACGGACGGGCCCCGCCACGCGGCGGCCTGCGAAACAGCAGGATCGCGATCGTGCCCCCGATTCCCAGCCCCGCCGCCACCGCGCCCATCACGGGGGTGAGGCGCCCCGCAATCGTCAGGATCGCTACCGAGACCGAGAGCGAGAGCCACATCATGCCCAGCGCGGTCCGGCGGACGACCGCAGGCATCGGCTCCTTGGAGCGGATGAACCCGGCGTACTTGACGAAGAGCCTCCGCCGAAAGAACCACTCCTCCAGCCTTGGGCAACTCCGGATCAGGCAGAACGACCCGATGAGAAGGAAGACGGTCGTGGGAAGAAGGGGCGTAACCGCGCCGATCCCGCCCAGCCCGAAGCACAGCACACCCACACCCGCGAGGCCCCATCGATACGGGGTCACCCGGGCCGCGAGAGGTGCGTTCAGGCTGTCGATCGGCTCCTTCATAGCGTCGCAAATAGTAGCGGCGGGCCCTCCGCGGGCGCGGCGGCTAATCGATCAGCCCCGCCATTCCCGCGCCGATCCCCGTGAGAACCACGGCGCACGCCGCCACGAACACCCAGTCCCGCCGCCGGACATAGTGCAGCAGCGCCAGCCCCACGCACAACACCGGCGCCGCGACCATCACAAGCACCGCGAGCTGCATCCACGCCGCGGGCTGGCCGTCCGCCGCCCCGCGCGCCACGGCCCCGGCGCTGTCGAGCCCGTGTGGCTCCCCGGCAAAGGTCGAGAGGTCCGCCCGTTCGGTGCCGTGCGCCCGCAGATACGCCCCCCCCGCCACGAGTGCGATGGCCGACGCCGCCCAGACGCCCGCGCGCAGCACCCACGACAGCGCGAGTTCGAGCGCCCTGGGGTGAGGTTCTGGGGTTGGTTTCGATGTGCTCATAGCGCCCGCACCCCGCGGATGATCATCTGGATGCCCACGATGGAGAGTACGACCGCGAAGATCACCCGCAGCGTCGACACGTTGAACCGCCTGAGCAGCCTCGCCCCGATGGCCGACCCCGCCAGGGCCCCCACCGCGACGGGCATCGCAAGCCCCGCGTGCACCTGCCCCCGGTGCAGATACACCGCGACGCTCGCCGCGGCTGTCACACCGACCATGAAGTTGCTCGTCGTCGTCGAGACCTTGAACGGCATCCTCATCAGCCGGTCCATCGCGAGCACCTTGAACACCCCGCTCCCGATGCCGATGAGCGCGCTCAGCACCCCCGCGCCGAGCATCACCCCAAAGCCCGCCGGCACCCGGTGCACGGAATAGGCCTTTCGGCCATCTGGCCCCGGAAACGTCGAACCGAGCGACAGCTTGTCCGCCAGCGCGTCCGGCGCGGTGTCGCCGGGGGTCGGCTCGGGCGTTCGGCGGCTGTGCCACGCCGTCCAGATCATCACTACCCCAAAGAGCCCTCCGAGGGCCCCCACCGGCACCTGCGCCGCGAGGATGGCCCCGCCGACCGCGCCAACCACCGTGGCGACTTCGAGCAGGATGGCTACGCGGACGTTGACGAACCCCTCGCGGAGGAAGGCCCCCGCGCTGCCGCAACTGGTCGCGATGACCGCGACCAGCGAGGCGCCGATGGCGTAGCGGATGTCCACGCCCAATGCGAGCACGAGGATCGGGGTGAGGATGCCGCCCCCGCCCAGCCCCGTGAGCGCACCGAAGAGCCCCGCAAGCACGGAGGCGCCGCAGACGACAAGGGTGAAGGTCAGGGAATCCACGCCGGGCAGAATACACCGGCGCGGGGGCGGGCGTGGCGACTACCATGGCGGCTCAAAGGGAACCCCATGCACTACGACGCCCACCAGCCGGTGATCTCGGACCTTGAGGCGCGGATCTTGACGATCCGCGACTCTCTTTAACTACGAGCAGCGAGACGTCCGCCAGCGCGAGCTCGAGGCCCTCATGAACGACGCGTCGTTCTGGGAGGACCAGCCCCGCGCCCGCAAAATCGTCGGCGAGGTCAAGCTCCTCAAGGCCCAGCTCGACCCGCTGCGCACCATCGTGACGGACCTCGAGGACGCCAAGACCGCCTACGAGTTCTTCAAGGAATCCGGCGACAAGGACATGCTCGCCGAGGCCGACGCCAAGCTCTTCGACCTCGTGGCCCGCATGGAGCGCCTCGAGCTCCGCTCGCTCCTCTCCGGGCGCCACGACCATCGAAACTGCTTCCTCACCATCTCCGCGGGCGTCGGAGGCACAGAGGCCAACGACTGGGCAGACATGCTCCTCCGCATGTACATCTACTACTGCGAGAAGATGGGCTTCGAGATGGAAGAAGTCGACAAGGGCTTCGGGGCCGAGGTCGGCATCGACTCCGTGACGCTCCACATTAAGGGCCCCTACTCCTTCGGCTACCTCAAGTGCGAGCGGGGCACCCACCGCCTCGCGCGCGTCAGCCCCTTCAACGCCCAGGGCAAGCGCCAGACCTCCTTCGCCACCGTCGAGGTCGCCCCCGAGTTCGAGGAGACCGAGCTCACCATCCCCGAGAAGGACCTGAAGATCGAGCCCTTCGTCCGCGCCAGCGGCCCAGGAGGCCAGAACGTCAACAAGGTCGCCACCGCCGTCCGTGTCACCCACATCCCCACCGGCATCCAGGTCGTCGCTTCCACCTACCGCGACCAGCCCCAGAACCGCAAGCAGGCCCTCACCGTCCTCATGGCCAAGCTCGAACTGATCGAGGAAGAACGGCGCGAACGCGAGATCGCCGCCGCCCAGGGCGGGGCGCTCGAACAGGGCTGGGGTACGCAGATCCGCTCCTACGTCTTCTACGACAACCGCGTGAAGGACCACCGCACCAACCACGAGTCCAGGAACTACGAGGCGGTCCTCCGCGGCGAGATCGCGGACTTCATCAACGCCGAACTCCAGCGGCGTCGCGCCGAGCTGGAACGCCCACGCACCTGAACCACGCCCCCCCATTCAACCCCAACGCCCTGGCCCCTCTGTCGCCGAGAACCTCATGAGCAAGCAGCCCGCCCGAACCGAGCACCCCCGCTACGCCGAACTCCGCGAGTATGTCCGCAAGACGTCGCTCCTCGAGGGCATGTCCCGACTGCTCGCCTGGGACCAGGAGGTCTACATGCCCCCCGCGGCGTACCCCATGCGCAGCGACCAGACGGGGCTGATAGTCGGCCTCGTGCACGAACGCCACACCTCGCCCCGCCTCGGCGAGCTCATCCAGGAGTGCCTCGCGGACACCGAACTGAGCGCGGACCCCGCGACCGCCGCCAACCTGCGAGAACTGAAGCGCGACTACGACCTCGCGACCAAACTCCCCGGTGACCTCGTCGAGGAACTCGCCAAGACCACCACGCTCGCGCAGCAGGCCTGGAAGTCCGCCCGCGAGAAGAGCGACTTCGCGTCCTTTGCCCCGATGCTCGAAAAGGTGCTCACGCTCACCGGCCGCAAGGCCGATTGCCTCGGCGTGCCGGCCGGCGGCGAGCGCTACGACGCGCTGCTTGACCTCTACGAGCCCGAGATGCGCGCCTCCCAGGTCGAGGCGACCTTCACGCCCCTCCGCCAGAGCCTCACGACGCTCATCGAGCAGGTTCGCGCCTCCAAGGCCAAGGTGAACACCAAGTGCCTCGACGCAGAGATCGAGCCCGAGCGCCAGCACGCGATGGGCCTCTGGGTCATCCGCCAGATGGGCTTTGACCTCGACGCCGGGCGCCTCGACACCACCACCCACCCCTTCTGCGATGGATTCGGCCCCGGCGACACACGCCTCACCACCCGCTACCGCGAGTCTCGATTCACCGACGCGCTCTACGGCACACTCCACGAGATGGGCCACGGGCTCTACGAGCAGGGCCTCCCCAAGGCCTCCCACCCCGGCCAGCCCCTCGCAGAGGCCGTGTCACTCGGCATCCACGAGAGCCAGAGCCGCATGTGGGAGAACTTTGTCGGCCGCTCCAAGTCATTCTGGAAGTGGCTGCTGCCAAAGAGCAAGAAGCACATGGGCAAAGCCCTCTCGAAGTACGACGCCAAGGACTTCTTCGCCGCGACCAACACCATCAAGCCCTCGTTCATCCGCGTGGAGGCCGACGAGGGCACCTACAACATGCACGTCATGATCCGCTTCGAGATCGAGCGGGCGCTCTTCTCGGGCTCCATGACCGTCAAGCAGATTCCCAGAGAGTGGAACGACCGATACCACGCGTACCTGGGCCTGAAGGTGCCCGACGCCGCCCGCGGCTGCCTGCAGGACGTCCACTGGTCCGCCGGGCTCATCGGGTACTTCCCCACCTACACGCTCGGCAACCTCTACGCCGCGCAGTTCTGGGAGAAGATCAATCAGGACATCCCCGACCTCTCCGCCCAGATCGCCCGGGGCGACTTCGCCCCGCTGCGGGCGTGGCTCGTGAAGAACATCCACCGCCACGGTCGGCAGTTCCGCGCTTCGGAGCTCTGCTCCCGCGTCACCGGCGCACCGCTCAGCGCCGACCCGCTGCTCCGCCACCTCCGAAAGAAGGCCTCGCAGGTGTACGGCGTCAAATAGCAGCGCCCGCCCGGGCTCAACCTAGTGCCCGCCGTGCGCGTCGTCCCCGTGCCCCCCGGGCGCCGAGGCGGTGGGCTGGCCCGCCGGCGCGTTGAGCGCCGTCATCAGTTCCGATTGCCACGGATGCTCGCCCATGAACTCGACGTGGCCCGTGCTGATATCGCACACGGCCCCGACGATGCGCAGCTCCCCCTGCTGCACCTGCGCACGCAGCTCGTCGCTCTGCTTCAACAGATCAAAGACCGTCTGCCACACGTTCTCCTTCACCGCCGCCGCCACCAGCTCGTCCCCCTTCAGTGACGGGTTCTGACGCTTTGCACGATCGACCGCCGGCGCGACCCTCGCGAGAATCCCCGCCACCTGCCCGTGCACCCGCGCGTCCGCCGCCGCAGCAGCGACCGCACCGCACTTCGCGTGGCCCATCACCACCAGCAATGGCGTGTGCAGGTGCCCGACGCCATACTCGATCGTTCCCGTCTCGCTGGGCCCCGCAATGTTCCCCGCGACGCGCGTGACGAACAGCTCGCCGACGCCGCGATCAAACATCCGCTCGACCGGCAGCCGCGAATCGGCGCACGTGATGATCGTCGCAAACGGGTGCTGCCCGCCCGTGGCCGTCGCCCCGCGACGCTCCGGGTTCGTCGCCGGCGCATCCACGCGGTTCGACACCCAGCGTGCGTTCCCCTCCATCAGCATCGAGAGCGCCTCGTCGGCGGTGTACGTCCGGTCCTCCACCGCCGCCTTCGCAGCTCCCTTTGGAGCGCTGCCCGCCGGGGACTTGGGCGTTCCCTGCGGAATCCGCGATGCGGTCGAGGCGGGCCGGGGAGGCGCCGCCTGCTCCCCATGCGACGGAGGCTCCGCCCCGGTGCTCAGGGCCAGAGTCGTAAGGGCGATCAGCGCGGCGGTCTTCCTCGACTGCATGGGTGCCTCCATCTTCGGAATCAAGTCGCATCGGCAAGAGCGGCAGCCGACTTCTCCAATAACCCCTCAGTTCCTACGGCTTCTCCTCAACTTGGGCCCTTCGCTACCATGCGGGCATGCACCCCTACGCCCTGTGCGCCCTCCTCGCTCTCTCGGGCCCCGCGCTCGCCACCCAATCCGCGGACCGGCCCCAGCCCGCGACGACCGCGACCGACCCGCGAGCCCAGGCCGCGGACAACGCCGCCGCGTTCCTGCTCTCGAAGCAAGACCCAGCGACCGGTGGCTGGGGCGTCGCGCCGGGCCGGCCCGTCTTTCCCGCCATCACCGGCCTCGCCCTGCAGGGCCTCCTCACCCGCCCGGGTGCCTCGATGGACGACCCCGCCATCTCGCGCGCCGTGAACTTCCTCCTCTCTCACCAGCAGGAAAATGGCGGCATCTACGACCGCATCCTCCCCACCTACAACACCGCGATCTCGCTCACCGCGCTCGCGCAGGTGCCCAGCCCCGACGCGAAGGTCACCGCCGCCATCGCCAGGGCGCAGGCTTACCTCAAGACCCTCCAGTTCGGCGAGGGCGCCGTCGCCTACGAGTCCGGCGAGTCCGCACGCGTGGTCACCAAGGATGACCCGTTCTACGGCGCGTGGGGGTACGGCAACCATGGCCGGCCCGACCTTTCCAACTCCAGTTTCGCCATCGAGGCCCTGCACGCCTCGGGGCTCCCAGAGAATGACGCCGCCTATCAGCGCGCCCTCGTCTTCCTCCGCCGCTGCCAGATGCTCGACCTGCCCGCCGGCGACGCCAACGACCTGCCCTATGCCCGGGGCTCCAATCAGGGCGGCTTCATCTACGCCACCAGCGAAAACAAGGACAGCCTCGGGAGCGGCCAGTCATTCGCCGGCGAAGTCGCCGAGTCCCTCTCCGGCCCACCCGGCGTCTCGGTCACCTTCACGCTCAGCCCCGGCGCCGATGGCCAGCCCCGAACGCTCACCCGCGCCGAGTGCGCCCAACTCCTCGACAAGCAGAAGCAGGCCCTCATCAGCGGCGGGTCGAAGGCGGACTTCATTGTGCTTCACGGCCCGGGAATGTCCGGGGGTAAGAGCAGCGCCTTCGAGGTCCGAACCGCAGCCCCAGACCCCATCGCCGCCTCGGAGTTTGTCCTCGCCGCCTTTGGCGACGCCCTGGATCCGGATTCCCTCATCGCCAAACCCGTGACGCACTGGCAGGGCGAGAGCCGCCTGCGCGCGTACGGCTCCATGTCCTACTCCGGCTTCAAGTCCTACCTCTACGCCGGCCTTACACCAACCGACCCGCGCGTGCAGGCCGCCCAGCGCTGGATATCCGAAAACTACACCCTGGAAGAAAACCCGGGCGTCGGCACCGATGGGCTCTACTACTACTTCTTAGTCTTCTCCCGGGCGCTCCGCGCCTCCGGCCTTGACGCCGTGCCCTCTCCTGTCGGCGGACCCCCCCGCGACTGGCGGGCGGACCTTGTCACCCGCCTCCGGGGCCTGCAACAGCCCGACGGCTCCTTCAAACCCGTCGACGACCGCTGGATGGAGAACGATCCGGTCCTCATCACCGCCTACGCCCTGATCGCCCTCCAGGAAGCCCGGCGCTAGCCTCCACGCGGGCCCCGGGGCCCATACGATCGCCCCGTGACCGCACAGGCCGCCACGCTCAACCCCCTGTCCCACACCAGCGAGGAGTTCGTCGCCCTGGCAAGACCTCTGGGCGTCCGTACGCCCGCCGCTCTGGCCGCGTACCGCGCGTGCTTCCGCGACGGCGCCCGGGCCGCCGGCCCCGCCCGCGTGGAAGTGCCGGAGATCGGGACACAGGTCCGTGAGGACTCCCCCGAGGGCACGGTCATCAAGTTCACGCAGCGCGTCCCGGGCGTCGGCGCGAGCCCGGGCGCCGAATCCGGCAACAACACCGCACGCCCCGCCTTCGCCGACCTCAGCACCGAGTCCGTGCTCATCCCCATGATCAGCTCGCGGGGTGAGCGGTCGTACACGCTCTGCGTCTCGAGCCAGATCGGCTGCGCCATGGGCTGCACGTTCTGCGAGACCGCGCAGATGGGGCTGATCCGCTCGCTCTCCCCCGCGGAAATCGTCGGCCAGTGGTACGCCGCCACGCACGTCCTTGGAGTCCGCCCCAAGAACATCGTGTTCATGGGCATGGGTGAGCCCCTGGACAACCTGACCAGCGTCCTCCGGGCCATCGCCGTGCTGAAGGACCACAACGGCCCGCACGTGCCGGTTTCGCAGATCACCGTCTCGACCTCGGGCTGCGTGGACGGCATCCGCACGCTCGCGGAGCACGTGAGGCAGCCCGGGTGGCATCGACTGGGCCTGGCGCTCTCCCTGAACGCACCCAACGACACCGACCGCTCCGCCATCATGCCCCTCAACCGCAGGTGGCCCCTCGCGTCGCTCCAGGAAGCACTGCTCGCCTGGCCCCAGCGCTCCGGCAACAAGGTCTGCATCGAGTACGTGCTGATCCCGGGCGTCAACGACTCCCCGGTGCACGCGCAGCAGATCGCGGAGTTCTTCCGCCCCTTTGGCCTCCTCGCCGCGGGACGGATCGCCGGCCAGCCCATCATGGCGGTGCTGAACCTCATCCCATACAACCCCAGGCGAAACTCACCCTGGCCCGCGCCCACCGAGGACGCCGTCGACGCTTTTCTCCAGTCGCTCATCGACCTTGGCGTCTTCGCGAAGCGCCGCCGGACCAAGGGCCGCACGATGATGGGCGCCTGCGGCCAGCTCGGCTCCGAGGCCATCCGAAAACGCCGCCCCGTGGACCTCACGATCTCCGCGTGAGCCGCCCACCCCACGCATGGACGCGACGCTCCTCCCCTCCTACGCGCCACCCGGCCAGCCCCCGCTGGCGCTGTTGATCGCCGCGCTCTTCGCCCTCTCGCTCCTCAGCCGCAGACTCGGGGCCGCCGCCACGCCGTTCCTCATTGTCTCGATGCCCTGGCTACCTCCCCTGATCGTCGCGGCGGGCGCGATCTCACGCGACCTGTGGCGGGCTGCCTCTCCCCGGACAGAGGTGCGCGCCGGCGCCACCGGCGTCTACTGGCCACGCAGGCTCGCCGACGCTCCGTTCCGCGCCGGCTTCCTTGCCGCTGCACTCGCGCCGCAGCGCCGCGTCCTGCCCGCGCTCGCCCGCGCCCCCTTCACGCCGGCCTCCTCCCCAGCCCTCGCCGGCCTCGCCCTCGGCCAAATCGCCTGGGGAGCCTTGGCGGCAGCACTCTCGCACGCGGTCGCGTGGGCCGCCGCCCGAGTCCTTCCCACAGACCACGCCCTGACGCTCTGGCTCTGGTGCCTGCTGCCGTCGCTCGCGCTCGTCACCATCCTCCCCGCCGCGATCACCAGCGACGGCCGCCGGTCGCTCCGCGTGACGCTCGCCCGAACTCTTCATCACGAGTGGTGGCCCGCCTGGCTCTGGTACCTGCCGCTCCTGCCCTACCTCCTGTACCTCGCACTTCGCCATCGGGGCCTGGCCGTCTTCACCTGCTGCAACCCCGGGATCGAGAACGGCGGGGGCTGGGTCGGCGAGAGCAAGCACGCCATCATGAAGGCCTTGGGGGACCACCCGGCGGTCCTCCCCACCATCCTCATCCCGCCGGGCGCACCCGATGATCGACTCGCCTCGCTCTTGCGCGGCCTGAAGTCTCAGTCCCGCCCGTTCGACTTCCCCGTCATCCTTAAGCCCAACGCGGGGCAGCGGGGCCACGCCGTGAAGCTCGCCCGCTCGCCCGAGGACGCCCGCGTCTATCTCGCCGCGATGACCTCCCCCGCCGCGTGCCAGCCCTATCACCCGGGCCCCGCGGAGTTCGGCGTGCTCTGGGCCAGAGCTCCAGGCTCGCCAGACTCGGGGCGGATCTACTCCATCAACCGCAAGACTTTCCCCGTGCTCACGGGCGACGGCTCGCGCACGATCGAAGAACTCATGGCCGCCCACCCGCGCTTCCGCCTCCAGGCCGAGGTCTTTCTCACCCGCCTTGGCGACGACTGCCTGCGCATCCCCGCGCCGGGAGAGGCGATCCGGCTCTCGCTCTCGGGCAACCACGCCCAGGGCACGCTCTTCGCCGACGGCGAAGACCTCATCACGCCCGCTCTGGAACGCACCATCGGCGCACTCGCGTTGGGATTCGCCGGCGGGCTGGACCTGGGCCGCTTCGATATCCGATGCCCCGACGAAGACGCTCTGAGAAGGGGCGAGGGGCTCGCCATCATCGAGCTCAACGGCGTCACGAGCGAATCCGCGAACCTCTACGACCCGGCGCGATCCACCGCGTGGGCCTACCGCGTGCTCTTCGGGTTGTGGGACCGCCTCTACGCGCTCGGCGCGGAACGCCGTCGCGCGGGCGCACGGCCACTCTCCATCACCGAACTCTGGCGCCTGCACACGCAGTACAAGGGCTCGGTCTCCGGAAGCAGCATCGCGGACTGAGCGACCTACGCCGCCACCCTCCGCAGGTAGTCCTCAAGCCTCGCGGCGTCCTCGGGGCCGGCGGGAGCGAGCCCAAGCCCGTCGAGCAGGCTCTCAATGTTGACGCCCCCGGGCAGCATCCGGTGGCTGATCAGCCGCTGCCCCTGGCTGTCGTAGAGATATGCGACGAGGGTCCCCGCGGGCTCGGTCTCGATCTCGATGGTCTGCCCGCCGAAGGAAATCCGGCGCGGCGCCCGCGACTGCTCCTCTTCGAGGCTCCGCTGGACTTCGATGTCGATGGCCTGTTCGAGGCTGCGCTCGATGAGCGCCGCGAGCTGCTCGCCCTCGCCCAGCGACGCCGCCACATCGGAGAACATGGTCGATGTCACCCCATACTCGTGCGTGCAGCGCGCCACCACACCGTCCAGGTCTTTCCGCGAGAGGCCCAGCAACCTTGCCCCCGCGTCGAGTCCGGCCGACGTGTCGGTGAGCCGCGGCGCCATGACCGAGCCCAAGTTCATCATCCCCACGACGTACGACAGCCTGTGCAGCCTGCTCAGCGAGTCCCCCGCCGGCACCTCCGGCGGACGCGTGTGATGCCAGATCAGAGGCTTCGCGAGCAGGTCCGGAAATCGCCAGCGGCGTGCGAGCGCGCCGATCATGTCCACGTGCGTGAACTCCAGCGACTCCCCCTCTCGCAGGAACAGCCGCCCGGGTTCCGGATACTCCACCAGCATCTTCTGGTAAGTCTCGCCCAGCAGCCTCAGCATCAGCGGCTGGCCCGCATCCATCATCAGCCCCACGACGAACGACTCCGGCACCGACGACGGTGCCACCACCCGCGCCAACTCGGAGGCCATGCACGCCCGAAGCACCGAGGCGCCCCACAACGCACGCTCCAGCCCCGCCGTCGCCGCGCCCCCGGCCGCTCCGCGGCTGAGGTGGAATCCCACCGCAAGATACTTCAATCGCTCCAGTCCCAGCACCAGGCACGCCCGCTCCAGCGTCGTCACCGGCGTCCGCTGCGCGAAGATCGCCGAGTTCGCCAGCTTCAGCACCCGCCCGGCAATGGCATGGTCCGTCCGCATCACCTTCGCAAAGTCCTGAATCTGCGACGACGGATCGCTGATCATCTTCAGCAGCCGGAGCACCACCTCGGGCTGGCTCGCCAGCCCAATGCCCTCCAGCTTCTGGTCCAGCATCGCGGCTGTCCGCTCGACTTCCTGGGCGGTCTGGCGTGCGCGAGGTTTCATCAGCCTGCTGGCCTCCGGAAGACGCCGCCCCGTTTCGGGGCGTTCTGGCATTGAATCGACCATCGCACCCCCCACAAATCAGCCGTGATCGAGTTCCGGTCCCCTCTCCCGGCGGGCCCCGGTCCTAGAACCTCCAACCGACAGCCGATCCACACTACCCGCCAGATCCGACCAGTCGCTCTCGGCCCCGGCCCCCGCCCCCCGCCCCGGCTCCGTACCGTCAGCCCTCATGTCCCGGGACTTCCCAGCACGACGAGAACGCACCGCCCCGATATCGGCACAGGCCCTCTTCGAGAGGCAGCCCCCGGCCAGCCCCGAGGCGGAGATGTCGCTCCTGGGGTCCCTCATCCTCGACCCCAACGTCATCCCCGACATCCTCGGCGTCGTCCGAGGCGCCGGCGACTTCTACCGCGAGGCCCACGGCCAGATCTATCAGGCCATCATCGACGTCTACGACGCCCGGCACAGCGGCGACCTCGTCCAGCTCTCGGAGCTCCTGAAAGACCGGGGAATCCTCGACACCGTCGGCGGGCCGGACTACCTCCTCTCCCTCGCCGAGGCCGTGCCCACCGCGGTGAACGCCCCGCACTTCGCCCGCATCGTCGCCGAGAAGGCCAAGATCCGCCGGCTCATCGACGCCGCCGGCCAGATCCTCTACGACTGCTACCACGTGGGTGACCTCGGGGCGGAGGGCGCCCGCGAGGTGCTCGACAGCGCCGAGATGCGCGTCTTCGAGATCGCCCAGGAACAGTCCGCGTCGGACCCCGAATCGCTCGCGGGCCTCCTCGATCTCGAGATGAAGCGCATCGAGGCGATGGACTTCGAGGGTGGCGGCCTCACCGGTGTCTCCACCGGCTTCTCCGATCTCGACGAACTCCTCCGGGGACTCCAGCCCGGCGAGATGGTCATCCTCGCCGCCCGACCCTCCATGGGAAAGACCGCACTCGCCCTCAACCTCGCGGAACAGATGGCGGTGGGCGGGCCGGCTGTTCCCGGGGCGCACGGGCACGCGACCTCCGCCGTCGGCCTCTTCTCGCTGGAGATGTCCAAGAACGCGATCGTGCAGCGTCTGCTCTCGGCCCGGTCCGGCGTTTCCAGCCAGGCGCTGCGGGGCGGGCACAAGATCCCCGACGACGACTTCCGCCGCCTCATGCTGTCCGCGGAAGACCTCAAGGCCGCCCCCATCTTCATCGACGACACGCCCAACCTCTCCGTGCTCAACCTCCGCGCCCGCGCCCGGCGCATGGTCGCCCAGCACGGCGTGCGTGTCATCATGATCGACTACCTCCAGCTCATGTCCGCCCCGGGTGCCGCCCGCGAATCCCGCCAGGTCGAGGTCTCCACCATCTCCCGGGGCGTCAAGGCGCTCGCCCGCGAGCTGAATATCCCGATCGTCTGCCTCTCGCAGCTCAACCGCGCCAGCGAGCAGCGCGAGGGCAACAGGCCCCGCATGTCCGACCTCCGCGAATCCGGATCCATCGAGCAGGACGCCGACGTCATCATGCTCCTCCACCGCGAGGACTACTACCACGTTCACAACCCCGACTGGGCCTCGGAAAACCCAGATAAGGTCGGCCTCGCCGAGATCATCATCGCCAAGCAGCGCAACGGCCCCACCGGCGTCGTGAAACTCGCCTGGGACAACCGCTCCACACGCTTCCGCACCTACGACGCCAGCAGCCGGGCTCCCGCCGACCTTGATCGCCACTTCGGCGCGCCCTCCCGCCCTCCGCCGGGAGGCCCCACCTCCGCCGGCGCCTCTCGCCCTTGGACACAGTCCACGGAAGTCAAAGAGCCCCCTCCCTTTGACCCCTCGATCACCAGCTCGTTCGGCCACAAGCCACCCAGGGGCCCCGTCGAGGGACACCGCGACGGCGGGGGACCCGACCGCGACACCGACCCCGACGAATCCCCCTGACGCTCCTCAGCCAGTCCACGCCCGCACACCCGCCATGATGCGGCTGTAGATCGACAGCGCGACCATGCCCCGCGAGTCACCTCCCTGCAGCGACCCGCGCACGCTCATGAAGTCCGCCACGTACTCCGACAGAAACCTCGCCTCTCCAAACCCCGTGTCCACCACCGCCCGCGGCGCCTCGCCCGCCAGCTTCATCGCCAGCTTGTCCATGTTCTCCATGTCGGAGATGCCCAGCTTCTCGCCCGTCGCGAGGAACGAGAACCGCGACCCATCGCACCGAAGCTGCGAGCCGTCCAGCAGGTGAAGGTCCAGCACTTCCACCGTCTTCATGAGCACGCGCGCACGCGTGGGGTCCGACGGAATGGGTGCGCCCAGGATCGGGTCCATCGGCGTCCGCGCAAACTCCCCCAGGTTCGAGTTCGGCGCCGCCTCCCGCCTCGAGATCCGCACCTTTGCCCGAACCAGCAACCTCACGTCCGCCGCCCTCAGCCCCACCGCCCCCCCGTCGATCCGGTTCGCAAAGTACATCGCTTCCGGCGCGCCCTCCGCCCACGCGAGGCTCCGCAACAGCGGGGGTTCGAGCCCCGCCGCAATCTGCTCCCACGTGAGGCTGAGCGCGCCGATGCCCTCATCGAGCAGACGCTGCACAATGCCCACCGCGTCCGCCGCCGGCTCGACCCGTGCCGCGATGCAGGGCAAGCGCCGCCTCGCGACCAGCCCCGCGGTGTAGGCGTCGCACCCCACGCCCCGCTCCACCGAGCGCACCCGGGCTTCTTCATCCGGCCCCGCCGGCCATGAAACCACGATGACATAGGCTCGGTCCTTCATCACATATCCTCTCACCCGGATTCCCATGTCGAACGGCGCGCCTTCACACCTTCGTCCTCTCGGCCCAGACCACCAGCGGGTGGTCGACGCCGTGCTCCACATGTACCGGGAAGGCTGGTTCCCGATGCACGACGAGGATAAGGGGTCCGCGCAGTGGGTGCAGCCCCGCCGCCGGGGCATTCTCCCCCTGGAGCCCGATCGCTTCCGGATCAGCCGCTCCCTGCGTGGCGCGGTCCGCAACCGCGGGTTCATCCTCACCACCGACCGGGCCTTCCCCGAGGTCATCCGCCGCTGCGCCGCGCCCGCCCGGGGACGCGAGCAGACCTGGCTCTCCGACGAGATCATGGACGTCTTCGAGTTGCTCCACGCCGCGGGCCACGCCCACTCCGTAGAAGTCTGGCTCGCCAGCACCCCCGCCACCCCACCCACGCTCGTCGGTGGGCTCTACGGCCTGGCCCTCGGAAGCGTCTTCTGCGGCGAGTCCATGTTCTCATCGCCCGCCTCGGGCGGTACCGACGCCAGCAAGGTCGCCCTCGTCCACCTCGTCCACCATCTCCGCTCGCGGGGGTTCTCGCTCCTCGACGCTCAGCTCACCAACGAGCACCTGACGCAGTTCGGCTGCTACGAACTCTCCCAGCCACGCTATCTGCACCTGCTCGAAGAGCTCCGTGACCGGCCTGTGCCCTGGCTCCCCTTCGAGCCGCAGGAGCACCCCCTGCTCGCACCGGCTCCCGGCTGAGGCCGCTTCTACTCCTCGTCCTCCCGCAGCTTCGCCACCACGCTGAAGTCCTCCAGCGTCGTTGTGTCCTGCGTGATCTTCTCCACGCCCGAGGCGACGTCGCGCAGCAGCCGCCTCATGATCTTCCCCGAACGCGTCTTGGGCAGCCCCTCCGCAAACCGAATGGCGTCCGGCTTCGCGAGCGCCCCGACCTCCTTCGAGACATGTCCCACCAGTTCCGCCTTCAACGCGTCGTCCGCTTCGCGCCGGTTGCTCTTCAGCCACTGGGGCTTGAGGCTCACAAACGCGTGGATCGCGTTCCCCTTGATGTCGTGGGGCACGCCCACCACCGCCGCCTCCGCCACCGCGGGGTGGCTTACCAGCGCGCTCTCCACCTCCATCGTTCCCAGCAGGTGCCCGCTCACCTTGATCACGTCGTCCACGCGCCCCATCACCCAGAAGTACCCGTCCGCGTCCCGCCGTGCACCGTCCGCGCTGAAGTAGTACGGCATGCCCGTCGCCGGGTCCTTCAACCTCCCGAAGTAGTTCGAGATGAACCGCTCGCGGTTCCCGAAGACGCCGCGCAGCATGCCCGGCCAGGGCCCGCGGATCGCCAGCAGCCCGCCCTTGTCCGGGGGCAGCACCTCCCCCTGCTCGTTCACCACCACCGCGTCGATCCCCAGCATCGGCACCGTACACGACCCGGGTTTGGTCGGCACCGCGCCGGGCAGGGGCGTGCACACGTGCCCGCCCGTCTCCGTCTGCCAATACGTGTCCACGATCGGGCACGCGCCCCGTCCGATGTGCCCGTGGTACCACATCCACGCCTCGGGGTTGATGGGCTCTCCCACCGTCCCCAGAACACGCAGCGACGAAAGGTCGTGCTTCGCGGGCAGCTCGTCCCCCCACTTCATGAACGTCCGGATCGCCGTCGGCGCCGTGTAGAACTGCGTCACCCGGTGCCTCTCGATGATGTCCCAGAACCGGTCCTGCGCCGGAAAGTTCGGCGCGCCCTCGTACATCAGCGTCGTCACCCGGTTCATCAGCAGCCCGTACAGCACGTACGAGTGCCCCGTGACCCACCCGATGTCCGCGGTGCACCAGAAGAGTTGCCCGCAGTCCGGGATCAGGTTGAACGTCAGCCTCGCCGTCATCTGCACAAAGGCAAGGTACCCGCCCGTGGTGTGCACAATGCCCTTTGGCTTGCCCGTGCTCCCGCTCGTATACAGCAGGAACAGCATCGCCTCGCTGTCCATCGCCTCGCACGGGCACGCGTCGCTCACCCCCGCCGCAAGGTCGTGCCACCAGTGCATCCTCGCCCCGTGCCGAACCTCCCCCGTCCTGAACCGCTCGCTGGGCTTCTCGTGCGCCGTGTGACGCAGCACCACCACGTCCGTGATCGCGTGCCCCTGCGACGCCGCCAGCGACACCGCCTCCTCCACCGTCCGCGAGAGCTTCAGCACCTCGCCCCGCCGGTTCGCGCCGTCTGTGGTCACCACCACGCGGCTCTTCGCGTCGATCGCCCGCTCGCTGATCGCCGTCGCCGCAAACCCGCCGAAGATCACGCTGTGCGCCGCCCCGATCCTCGCGCACGCCAGCATCGCCACCACCAGCTCCGGCACCATCGGCATGTAGATCGTGACCACGTCCCCGCGCCCGACCCCCAGCCCCTTGAGCACGTTCGAGAACCGGCTCACCTCCTGCTGCAACGCCCGGTACGTCAGCCTGCGAATCTGCGGCTCGCATGAATATGCCGACGTGGACACCGCGTGACTCGTCGCCGGCCCGACAGGCTCACCCTCCCACACCAGCGCCGTCTGCTCGCCGTGGCCCGCTTGCACGTGCCGGTCGACGCAGTTGTAGCAGGCGTTGAGTGTCCCCCCGCCAAACCACCGCGCGTCCGGGGCCCTCCACTCCAGCACCGTGTCCCACCTGCGGAACCACGACAGCCGCTCGGCCTCCTCAGCCCAGAACGCCTCCGGGTCCTCAACGCTCCGCCGGTGCAGCCGCCGGTAGTCCTCCATGGAGGTCATGTGCCACGGCCCCGGCCCGTGCTTTGGAGGTTGAAAGACCCGGCTCTCGTGCAGCAGGTTGTCGATGGTGCCCTGGGAGTTGTCGGTGCTCATGGCCGGGAGTGTACCGGACAGGGCAGGCAGCCTCCCATCCGGCCTGTTAGGCTTCTCGCCGTCGGCCCAGTGGCGCTCGGCAGGCCGGATGACGCATTGAGAGACGCACCCGGGCAACCGCCCGGACTCCCAAAGGACGGGAATGTCGACACCGGACCAATCCGACAGGCTGGCACAGGTAGAGGCGCGGCTGCTCCGCATCGAGCAGCGCCTGGGTATCGCTCCGCTTTCGGCAGGCTCCCCTCCCGCCCCGGCACCCCACGCCCCGAACGCCGCGCCGCCGACCGCGCCGCCCACCTCATCCACCACCCCGCCTCCCATCCCCGTCACCGCCGGTTCGCCGGGCACCCCGCCCCCCATGCCCCTGGGTTGGCAGCCCCCCATGCCGGCGCCGCGCCCCATCCGGCCCATCGCCCCAAAGGCCGCGCCCGCCTTCGACTTCGAACGCCTCCTCGGCGGCCGGTGGTACGCCGTCGCCGGAGCCATCATCCTCGTCATCGGCATCGGCCTGGGCTTCAAGTGGGCATACGACAACGGCTACCTCCGGGTCTCCCCAGCCTGGCGCTGCATTTCCGGCGTACTCCTGGGCCTCGCCCTCATTCTGGGAGGTGAGTTCCTCCGCAAACGCATCAACGCCTGGGCCGCCTTTGGTGCATACGCCGCGGGCCTCGGCACCGTCTTCACCTCCGTCTACGTCGCCTACCGGCTCTTCAACCTGCTCCACCCCGGCCTCGCCTTCGCCGCCCTCGCGTGCGTCGCCGCGCTCGGCGTCGGGGTCGCGTGGCGTTCCCGCCTCGCCGCTGTCGGCGCGGTCTCGCTCATCGCGGGATACATCGTTCCGCTCTTGTTTGCGGACATCGATGGCCACCCCGCGGTGCTCCCCTGCTACCTCCTCATGCTCATGGCGATCGGCCTCGTGCTCGCGGGCTGGCTCGGGGGCACCTTCGTGTTCCTCCGCACCCTCGCGTGGTTCGGCACAGTCATCCTGGGTAGCGTCTGGGCGCTGCGCCAGGACGCCCCAAACGCGTGGTACTCCCTGGGCTTCGTCGCCGCGACCTACGGCGCGTTCCAGGGTGAACTGGTGTGGTCGGCGCTCCGCCGCGGGCTGATCTCAACCCCGCCCCCGCTCCCGGACTCCTTCTCCTCCGCCGCGGTCCGCTGGTCCGCGTGGAGGCCGCTCACCTCCAGCGTCTCCACTACGGTCTGGTCGGTCGCGCTCGCGGCGGTGGTGCTCCGCACGCTCTCGCAGCCGGAGTGGCTGGCCCCCGCCGCCGCCATGGTGCTTAGCGCGCTCGCCGGTCACATGCTCGCGGGCAACCTCACCATCCTCCGCGAGGTCCCGGAGACGGACTCTCAGAGGCTGGGCGCGTCCCACCTTGTTCAGTCCATGGGCCTGCTGCTCGTCGCCGTCGCGCTGGGCCTGCAGGGCAACATCGAGGTCGTCTGCTGGATGGTGCTGGGCGTCGGTGCCGCCGCGACCGGCCTGTGGCTCCGCGCCCGTGCCTTCACCGTCTACGCCCTGGTCGCAATGATCATCGCCACCGCCCGCCTGTGCACCTACGACGCGTGGCAGCCGGCCCTGCGCGCCAACCCCGCCCTCATCGCCGGGCTTCAGATCAGCACCTGGACCCTGCTCATGGCGCTCGGCGCCGTCGCGTGGGGCGCCACCTCCGTGCTCATCGGCGCACTCAACCGCGCCCTCCAGCGCGTGAGCCTCTTCTGGGTCTTCGTCTGCCACGCCTGCATGACCGTCGGCTGCGTGGTCTTGCTCGCCGGCTTGCTCTCCCCAAAGGTCGACGCGACCTCACTTTTCTTCGCGTGGCTGCTCCTCACGGCCGGCCTCATCGCCGCCGCCCGGACGCACACGCCCCTGGCCGCGGGTGTGCTGGCCGCGCTGCTCCTCTCGCTGGTCGCCTGGATGGTCGCGTTCCCCGCCTGGAACTGGCCCGACCGCCTCGGCACGCCGCTGGCCTATCCGGGCCTCTGGGGCGGGCTCACCTGGGCCGCCGTCACCCTCGCCGCCCGCTGGTGGCTGGCCCGGCCCCTGGGACCAGCCCGGTTCGCGCTCCTGCTCGCGGCCCTCATCATGGGATTCGTCTGCACCAGCCTCGAGACCTCCCGCGTCGCAACGAACCTCGCGTCGGACCCCGCGGTCCGGGGCGCCGCCCTCTCGATCTGGTGGGGCATCCTGGGCTTCTGCGCCATCGTCGCGGGCTTCACCAGGCGGGTCACGTCCGCCCGCAACATCGGCCTCGCGCTCCTGGGCGTTGCCTCGCTCAAGGCCGTCATTCTCGACCTCGCATCCGTCCCAGCGATCTGGCGCGTTGCCAGCTTCATCGGGCTTGGCCTGTTGCTCATCGCGGTCACAGTCGTCTACCAGCGCTTCGCGGCGGTGCTCGACGCCCGCAACGCGCCCCCAACACCTCCGACAGACGCCCCGCCAACAGACACCCCGCCCACCCAGCCACCCCAGGAGCCCGCCTGACGTTCTCGCAACGCTGGCCTGACAGTCGCGCATCGCCTCGGGCCGATATCCTCCGCCGATGGCAGAGCCACCCCCAGCGACGCGCCCCACCACGATGGTGCTGTGCGACGCCGACATCCCGGGCATCGTCGCCGCCGCCGCCACGCGCGAGGGTGAGCCCGCCGGCCCCGACACCCCCTGGCCCCTGCTCATGCCCTTCCCCGCCAGCGACCCGCTCGCCCACGCGCGCGATCCCGCCTGTCTCCGCGTCGCGGAACTCCTCTCCTTCCGCATCACCCCGCCCCCCGCTCCCATCCCCGCCCGCACCGTGGGAGAGTCCGAGTGCCACGACCTCATGGCCGCCGCCTTCATCGCCGCGGCGTTGGGCTGCGACTCCCTCATCTGGCCTGCTCACGCCGGCCGGGGTGAGTCCGTCGACATCGACCGCCTCGCCCAGATCCAGGACCGGGCCGCGCTCATCGCTCGCATCGTCTCTCTAGAGACCCGCGGCGTCGTCGGCACGCAGCTCACCATCCTCACCCCCGTCGCCGACCTCACCGACCCGCAGCTCGCCGAACTCGCCGCGGACCTCGCCGCACCGGTGGATGCCTCCTGGTGGGCCGCCCGCGGCAGCGCCACGCCCCAGGCCGCCGCCGCCATCGCACGCTGGGAGCCCCTGCTCCTCGACGCCGGGCTGACCATCGGACCCGCTCGGGACAATCGCCGCTGAGAGTCGGCCCGCCCCCCGCCGGGGCCTACCTTCTCCGCGTGGTGCCCGTGCTCGTCATCGCCGTGTTCATCGCCATGCACCTGCGCGAGGCAGTTGTTCAGGACGTCCCCGCTACCCGCCCGCACTTCGCCTGGCCCCTCGCGCTCCTCCCGGTGCTTTGGCTCATCGTCCACAGCACCAGCGCGCTCAGCGGCCGGGCGCTGGACCGCACGGGTAGCCTCGCCGCCTTCACCCTCAGCGACCGTGTCACCTCCGCCGCCCGCCTTCTCGCCGCCGCCGCCGTCGGATACTCCATCCTCTCCCTCGGCTGGCTCGAAACCGTCCGCGCACGCATCGGCGACTGGGTGCTCCTCGACGAACTCGCCGCGATCTCGCCCCTCCTCCTCTTCCTCGCCCTCACCTGGACCTCCACCTACTCCCTCGAGCGCCGGCTGAGAGAAGCCGTGATGCTCCGCGCACTCGACCAGGGGTGGCCCATGCACCCGCCCCTGGGCCGCACCGCCTTCGTGTGGTCCCACTTCCGACACGAGGTGCTCCTCTCGCTCCTGCCTCTTTCCCTCATCACGGCGTGGGAAGAGGCCGTGCCCGCGGCGGCACGCGTCCTGGGCCTCTCCGAGGCCGGCGGGCACGCGACCGCTGGATGGTGGGCCGTCGCGGAGGGCCCCGTCACCTGGCTGGGCGTCCTCGCCTGCCTCATCGTCGCCCCAGCCCTCATGTGCACTGCGTGGGACACTGTCCGCATCGACGCCGGCACCGTCCACGAGCGCGTCCGGCGCGTCATCACGCGCTACCGCGTCCGCGTCCGCGGCCCCCTCCTCTGGCGCACCCAGGGCTCCATGCTCAACGGCGCCGTCATCGGCCTTCTCTGGCCCTTCCGATACCTCCTCTTCACCGACGCCCTCATCGAACGCCTCAGCGGCCCACAGTTCGAAGGCGTCGTCGCCCATGAGATTGCCCACGTCCGCCTCCGCCACGTCCCCTGGATGGGCGCGGGCGTCCTTGCCTGCGTCATCGCCCTGGGGACAAGCGTCGAGATCATCGCCCGCAGCACGCCGGCGCTCGGGTCGGCCGATGCCACGCTCCCAGTCACCCTCGCCACGCTCGGCCTCACGCTGCTCGCCTTCGGCTGGATCAGCCGCCGCTTTGAGTGGCAGGCAGATGCCTTCGCCGCCCGCCACCTCAGCTCTACCCTTCCCAGCGAGTCCGACGGCACGCTCGTCATCACCAGCGAGGCCATCGCCGCCATGAGCTCCGCCCTCGGCTCCGTCGCGGACCTCAACGGCCTGCCCCGGCGACGCTTCGACTTCCGCCACGGCTCTATCGCCGACCGGCAGCGCCGACTCACAGACCTCGAAGGCCGCCGCCACGCCTCGCTGCCCATCGATCGCACCGTGTGGCGGATCAAACTCGCCACCGCCGCGGTGCTCGGCGCGGGCCTCGTCCTCGCCCTCGCGCCCCTGGTGCTCGGAGGAACCAACGCATGAGCCCTCCCAACCTCTCGGCCCTGGAACAACGCCTCTGCGCCGCCATCGCCGCCCGCGCCGATGACCTGCTCTCCGACCTCGCGCTCCACGTCTCCATCCCCACCGGCATGGGCCACACGCCCGGCCTCGACGAATGCCGCCAGCGCCTCACAGACCGCCTTGTCGCCCTCGGGGGCACACTCACCCTCCACCCGGGCGAGGCGAGACCTGACTGGCTCTCCGAGAGCACCGGGCACACTCCCTCGCCCGCTGCGCCGCCTCCCACCGCCGTCTGCACGCGCCTCGCTCGCGCTTCCCGCTGCCGCATCCTCCTCTGTGGCCACATCGACACCGTGCACGACCCCGCCGGTCCCTTCCGAACACTCACACTCGGCACAGACCGAACCCGCGCCACCGGCCCAGGCTGCGCCGACATGAAGGGCGGCCTGGTCATCGCTCTCGCCGCCCTCGAAGCCCTCGACGCCTGCGGCGTTCCGGCGTCCTGGGGCTTCGCCCTCAACAGCGACGAGGAAACCGGCTCCTTCCACTCAGACGCCGCTCTCCGCCGCGAGGCACAGGGCTACGACGTCGGCCTCGTCATGGAGCCCGCGCTCCCCGATGGCTCCCTCGTCATCGAACGCCCCGGCAGCGGCCAGTTCCGCATCGACTGCGAGGGCACACCCGCCCACGTCGGACGAGACTTCGCCTCCGGCCGCTCCGCCATCCTCGCCCTTTCCGACTGCACCCAGCACATCGCGCGCCTCGTAGACCTCGAGCACGGCCGCATCGCCAGTCTCGGCGTCATCCGGGGCGGCACCGCTACCAATGTCGTCCCTCCCACCGCCACAGGCTGGGGGAACATCCGCTTCCGTTCCGACCCCGACGGCGGGGCCATGCACGCCTCCCTCCTCGCGCTCTCACGCAGCGAGCCCGGCCTCCGCGTCGGCGTGAAGTGCATCCTCAACCGGCCCGCCAAGCCACAGGTCGCAGGCGTCACCGCACTCGCCAACGCCGCCAAAGCCGCCGCCGAAGCCCTCGGTCAACAACTCCCCTTCGGCACCACCGGCGGCGTCTGCGATGGCAACAACCTCCAGGCCGCGGGCCTCCCAACCATCGACACCCTGGGCGTGCGCGGAGGCGGGCTCCACACCCCCGCCGAGTGGATCGACGTCCAGAGCCTCGTCCAGCGCTGCCAGCTCCTCGTCGTCCTCATCGCCCGCCTCACAGAGCGCGGAATCGCGGGATAGCACCCTTTCACGCAGCCTCCCGCCCGCGCGGGCCGATCTACAGTCATCCACCAGCACGGAGGCAGCATGACCACCGCCAATCCCGCGGCTCAGACCGCAACCATCCCCTCTACCACCCTCGGCGCCGGCCTCCGGAGCAGCCCCGTCGTCCGCACCGCCGTCGATTCCATCCTCGCAGAGCTCGCCCGCGCCTCCGCCTCTCTCACCTCGGAACGCCCACCAAATCCCGGCCTCACGGAGTCCTACGACGCCCTCCTCGCCCGCGCCGCCGAAGTCCGTGGCCGCGCACTCCTCTACCCCTTCCTCGGCTCCGGCCTCGGAAACGGCGCCCTCGTCGAACTCGCCGACGGCAGCGTGAAGTGGGACATGGTCTGCGGCATCGGCGTCAACTTCTTCGGCCACAGCGACCCGGACCTCACCCGCGCCGCCATCGAGGCAGGCCTCGACGACGTCGTCAAGCACGGCAACCTCACCTCCAACGCCGACGCCTACGAGTTCTCCTCTCTGCTGGTCGAGCTCGCCTCCCGGCACAGCACGCTACGCCACTGCTACCTCGCTACCAGCGGGGCCATGGCCAACGAGAACGCCCTCAAGATCTGCTTCCAGAAGCACTCCCCCGCCAGCCGCGTCATCGCCTTCCGAGACTGCTTCATGGGCCGCAGCACCACCATGTCGCAGATCGGCGACGCCCCGGACTATCGCCAGGGCCTTCCCCTCAACACCCTCGTGGACTACATGCCCTTCTACGACCCCGTCGAGGCCGAACGCCACGGAAAGGCGGCGTACATCGCTTCCAGCGTCGCACGCCTGGAGGACTTCATCCACCGCTACCCGGGTCAGCACGCGTGCTTCATCTTCGAGCTGATCCAGGGCGAGGGAGGATTCAACATCGCCGACCCCGCCTGGGCCCGCGCCCTCATGGAATCCTGCCGCAAGCACCGAATCGCCGTCTGGGACGACGAGATCCAGACCTTCGGCCGCACCCCCCAGATGTTCGCCTTTGAACTCATGGGTGTGGGCGACCTCGTCGACGTGATGACCATCGGCAAGATGACCCAGTGCTGCGCCACGCTCTTCTCCCCCGAGTACAACCCGAAGGCCGGCCTGCTCTCCGGCACCTTCACCGGCGAAACCGTCTCGTTCCGAGTCGGCACCCGCGTCCTCCAACGCCTCCGCGACGGCGCGTTCTACGGCGACTCGGGCTCCAACGCCCGGCACCACGCCCTCTTCCGCCGCCACGCCGCAGACCTCATCGCCCGCCATCCGGACTGGTTCCCGCCCGTCCCCGCACTCGGTGGAGGCGGCGACCGCCTCGCCGGCGGCGTCGGAGGCATGATGCGACTCACCGCCTTCGCCGGCGAAAAGGCCAGAATCACCGCCGCCTGCAAGGCCTGCCTCGATGAGGGCCTCATCGTCTTCTACTGCGGCCACGGGCCCTACCACCTCCGCCTGCTCCCGCCCCTGGGCGTCCTTTGCGACGCCGACTGGCCCCGCGTCTTTGCCGTCCTCGAGCGGGCCCTCGCCAAGGTCAAGTAATGCCCCCCGCCCGCGTGCAGGTCGTCGACTCCCACACCGAGGGTGAGCCCACGCGCGTCGTCATCGCCGGCGGGCCGGACCTCGCTCGTGAGGCAGGCGGCCCGCGGACATCCGTCGCCGCTCAGGCAAAGGTCATGCGCGACCGCTTCGACTGGTTCCGCGCCGCCGTCTGCAACGAGCCCAGAGGCAGCGACGCCCTCGTCGGCGCGCTCATCGTGCCGCCCGCGATCCCCGGAGCCGTCTGCGGCGTCATCTTCTTCAACAACGTCGGCCTCCTCAACGCCTGCGGCCATGGCACCATCGGGCTCGCCGCGACGCTCCGACACCTGGGCCGGATCAGCATCGGCACGCACATCGTCGAAACCCCCGTCGGCCCTGTCGCCGTCGAGCTCGACCCCGCCGGCGGCATCTCCATCGAGAACGTCCCCTCCTTCCGCCACGCCTCCGGCGTCGAGGTCACCTTCGAGTGGTTGGGCAAGCCGCGCCTCGTCCGGGGCGACGTGGCGTGGGGCGGAAACTGGTTCTACCTCGTGCAGGACCACGGGCAGGACCTCTCGCTCCGAAACCTCGACACGCTCCGCGCGTTCTGCCTCGCGATCCGCGAGGGGATCGACCGCGCTGGCATCCGGGGCGACACCGCCCTCGCCCGCGGAGAGATCGATCACATCGAACTCTTCGGCCCGCCCTCCCGCGACGACTGCGACAGCCGAAACTACGTCCTCTGCCCCGGCGGAGCCCACGACCGCTCGCCCTGCGGCACGGGCACCAGCGCCAAGATGGCCTGCCTCTTCGCCGATGGAAAACTCAGGGAAGGCGAAGCGTGGAGGCAGGAGAGCATCATCGCCAGCCGCTTCATCGGCTCCATCCGCCGAATGGGCGACCGCCTCATCCCCACCATCCGGGGCGGGGCATGGGTCACCAGCGAGTCCACACTCCTACTCGACGACTCCGACCCGTTCGTGCACGGCATCCGCTGAGAGCCCCATCCCGCGCCACCCGAAGCGACACACGCACACCTCCGATCACCCGCGCGCCCAACCCCCACGACCCACTATCACGAGTAGTTCGGCGTCGGCGGTCTGAAGCTGTGCATGTCGATCGTGCGGAAGTACTCGATCGTCTTCAGCAGGCCGTCTCTCAGCCCCACCGTCGGCTTCCAGCCCAACCTCTGCTCCGCGAGTGTGATGTCCGGCTGCCTCTGCGCCGGATCGTCCGCGGGCAGGGGCAGGCTTGCCAGCTTCGACCGGCTGCCGACCAGCTCAATCACCAGCTCCGCGAGCTCCCGCACCGTGCACTCGTGCGGATTCCCGATGTTGATCGGCCCCGTGCACGCGTCCGGCGCGGCCATCATCCGCAGCAGCCCGTCCACGAGATCGCTCACGTAACAGAACGACCGCGTCTGACTCCCGTCACCAAAGAGCGTGATGTCCGTCCCCGACATCGCCTGGCGGATGAACGTGGACACCACCCGCCCGTCAAACGGGTGCATGCGCGGCCCATAGGTGTTGAAGATCCGCACCACACGGATGTTCACCTTGTTCGACCGGTGATAGTCAAAGAAGAGCGTCTCCGCCGCCCGCTTCCCCTCGTCGTAGCACGCCCGCGGGCCGATCGGGTTCACGTTGCCCCAGTACGTCTCGGGCTGCGGGTGCACCGCGGGGTCGCCATACACCTCGGACGTGGACGCTTGGAGGATCTTCGCACGGCATCGCTTCGCCATGCCCAGCACGTTGATCGCGCCCAGGACAGAGGTCTTCATGGTCTTGATCGGGTTGTACTGGTAGTGCCCCGGGGCCGCCGGGCAGGCGAGATTGTAGATCTCATCCACCTCCAGCCACAGCTCCCGCGTCACGTCGTGACGGATGAACTCGAAGTTCGGCCGGGTCAGCAGGTGCTGGATGTTCACCTTCTGCGACGTGAACAGGTTGTCGAGGCACATGACATCGTGCCCCTGCTCGACCAGCCGGTCGCACAGGTGAGAGCCGAGAAACCCGGCGCCGCCGGTGACGAGGATCCTGCGTGGTTTCATGCCGGGTGCATCATTGGCGCCCGCGCCGCCCCGCGAGCGTCAGGCCCGGCCCTTCAGCCACCCCGCATACTCGCCGATCGCCTCCGCCGGCGCCCGGGCGGGCTTCCAGCCCAGCCCCGCCCCAGTGCGGCTCATGTCCGCGAGCGTGAAGTCCTGGTAGAACCTCCGCACCTCCTCGGGCATCTCGAAGTACTCCGTGGGCAGGCTCGACTCCGAAACTCCGATCGCCCCCCGCACCGCCGCCAGCACCTGGTTGAACGACGTCGCCACGCCAGACCCGAGGTTGTACACCCCAGGCTTCGGGCACCCGCCGAACAGCCCGCTGGCGTGGAGCGTGCAGTCCACCACGTCGTGCACGCTCACATGATCGCGTGACTGCGAGCCATCCTTGAACAGCCTCGGCGCCTTCCCGCTCAGCAGTTGCCCCGTGAGCTGAAAGATCATCGACGCCATGTGAGCCTTGCGGCCTTCGCCGGGCCCAAAGACGTTGAAGTACCGCAGGCCCACCACGTGCGCCCGGGGGTATGCACCCTGAAACGTCGCGTGCTCCTGCTCCATCAGCCACTTCGAGAAGCCGTACACGTTCGAGGGCTGCCCCGCCGCCGCCTCCGGAAACGCCTCTCGACGCGCGGCGTGCGGGGGCGTCCCATAGGTCGCCGCGGACGACGCGTAGACGAGCGGCACCTTCGCCTCGTGACAGGCCGACAGCATCGACGCGAACCCCGCGACGTTCTCGTGCAGCATGAGCGACTCGTCGCTCACCGTGGTGTCCGTGATCGCCCCGAGGTGAAAGACCGCCGCGGGCTTCAGCCGATCGACCTGGAACTGCCAGTGCACCCGCGCCGAGGACTCCGGCAGCACCTCGCCCGTAAACCCGCCCATCCCCAGCCGCGCGCACGCCTCCACAATGTTCGCAAACGTGCCCGACCGGAACGAGTCCACAACCACGACCCGCGCGCCCGGCTCCCGACGCCCCAGCTCCGCCACCACGTTGGCGCCGATGAACCCGGCCCCGCCGGTCACGATGAATGTCCGCACGGGCATTTCCTACTCCTTGGGCTGGGGCGGAATCACCAGCGTCTGGCCAAGACTGATCGAATCCTCGTCCTTCAACTGATCCCGATTCGCCTCGAAGATCAACCTCGCGTGGCGCGTCGTCCCGTACATCGCCTTCGAGATCTTCGACAGTGAATCCCCGGACTTCACCACGTACGTCCGGTTCGCCGCGGGCACCGGCTCGGGCACCGTCGGAATCCCCTGGACGTTGTCCGGATCACGCGGAACCCGGATCACCCGCCCCTCCCGGATGTTCGCCGGGCTCAGCAGCGGGTTGCTCCGCGCGATCGCCCCCGCGTGCCTCGTCGTACCAAAGTACCGCTTCGAGATGTCCTCCAGAGTCTCACCCTTCACCACCGTGTGGTCAAAGAACTCCGGCGGGATGACGGCGGGGGGCACGGGCTCTGCCCGCTCAGCCTTCGAGGGCTCCGGCACAGGCACAGCCGGCACGGGCGGGCCCCCGTCCGGCACCCGCGCGACCTCTCCCCCATCCGTGTGCGCCGTCGGAGCCGCCCCGGCATGCTCGGGCCCCGCGAACGTCACCGGCGGTGCCGAGGGCCACCACCAATAGACGAAGATCCACAGCCCCGCCAGCAGCAGGAGTCCCGTCGCCAGCCTTGCAGCGCCGGAGTGCATCGCGCCTCCGCAACCCCTGGAGCATCAAGCAGGCCGGGCCACGATCCCGCCCATGCTCGCCAGCTCCCGATCAAACTTCCGCGACCACACGATCGGCGCCGCCACGGCGACCGACGAGTACGTTCCCACGATCAGCCCCGTCAGCAGGCAGAACGCGAAACTCCGCATGCCCTCCCCGCCATACATGTACAGGATCAGGCACGAGAGCATCGTCGTCCCGCCCGTGATGATCGTGCGGCTGAAGGTCTGGTTCACCGAGTCGTCAATAATCCTCGCGGTCGCCGCCGGCAGCTTGCCCCGGTTCTCCCGGATGCGGTCCATCACCACCACCGTGTCGTTCAGCGAATACCCCGCGATCGTCAGCAGCGCCGCCACCGTGGTCAGGTCGATCTTGAACGGCAGCAGCCCGATCGAGTACGCGAAGTTCTGCGTCGCCGGGTGCTCGCACAATATCTCCGCCAGCGCCAGGAAGCCGAGCACCGTCAGCACGTCGTGCACCAGCGCCACGATCGCCGCGATCGAGTACCGGGGCGTCTTGAACCGGATCCAAATGTAGATCCCGATGAAGATGAAGCTCACCACCGTGGCCAGCAGCGCGTCCCGCTGGAACGTGCTCGCGATCGACGGGCTGAACGTCTGCACGCTCGCCGGCAGCCTCGCCCGCGTCAGCGCATCGTGCAGCAGCGACCACTCCCGTGAGCGGACCTGCGCGTCCCAGCGGCCTTCATTGTCGAAGAACGTCGCCTGCTCGTCTTTCACCAGGAACACCGCGGAGCGGACCTCCGCCTCCGTCCCGTCCAGGATCACGATCCCCGTCGTCCGGCCCAGCGTGTCGGAAAACGCCGACGACTGCCGCTCCGCCTGCCACCGGGTCCGCAGAGCCTCGAGGCTCTGCGGAGGTGTGATCGCCTCCGTCACGATCGCCACCCCGCCCAGGAACTTCCTCACGTCCTCCCGCCACTCGGGGCGGTCGATGTTGGGCCCCAGCACGGGCTTGTCGATCGGATAGGCGGGCACCGTCTGCCGCCGCGTCTCGTCATCTCCCTTGAACGTCAGCCTCGGGTTGTCGGGCAGCATGTCCTGGAACGCGGGGATCACCGCCTCCAGCACCTCCGGTCCCGTCAGATTCTTCGTGCGCACCTTCAGCGTAAACCGCGCGGAGGTCACGCCGTCGTCCGCAGGATTGATGGGAATCACGTCCGCGTTGGAGAGGTTCCGCAGCTCCGTGCCCTTGGGCGCCGCCTCGGCCACCTTCTGCACGCGGTTCTGAACCGCTTCGCGGGTCATCGTCAGGCGCTGCCCGTCGTCGCCCGCCTTGAACTCCAGCGTCACCGCCGTGCCGCCCACGAACTCGGTATCCAGCATCTTCGGGCCCTGGAAGACCACCGCAAAGAGCCCGAGCGCCACGTACACCGTCGAAATCCCCACGAACAGCCACCGCAGCCGGATCCAGCCCACCGTCGGCGTCAGCATCCGCTGAAGCCCGGGGATCACGCTGGGCAGCATCGGAGCGCTCTTGAACCCCATGGCCACCGCCACGTCCAGGGGCAACCTCGTCACGATCAGCGCCGCGAACAGCGTGGAAACCACGCCGATGCCCATGGTGATCGCAAAGCCCCGAATCTCAGGCGTGCCGAACTGGTATAGCACCACGCACACGATCAGGTTCGTCACGTTGCCGTCCACGATGGACGCCAGCGCCCGGTCAAAGCCCAGCCGCACCGCGGTCCGCAGGTCCGCCCCCCTCGACAGCTCCTCCCTCATGCGCTCGTAGATCAGCACGTTCGAATCCACCGCCATGCCGAACGTGAGGATGACGCCCGCGATGCCCGGCATCGTGAACGCGGCCTTGGAGAGGGCCATCGCGCCCATGATCAGGATGGAGTTGATGGCAATCGCGAACACCGCCGCCCCGCCGCACCCGAAGTAATACACAATCATGAACGCCGCGACGATGATCACGGAGTAAACCCCGCAGAGCAGCCCCTTGTCCAGGTTGTCCGCTCCCAGGTCCGGCCCCACGGAGTTGATGCTCACGGGCTCTGGCGAGAGCTTGCCCTGCAGCGAGCCGGCACCAAGCACGCGGACGATGTACTGGATCTCCGCGGGATCGAAGTCGCCCTCGATGATGCCACCGGACGAAATCTCGGAGTTGAGCCTCGGGGCGGTGTAGACCTCGTCGTCCAGCAGCACCGCCATCTTGTCGTTCACGTGCGTCCGCGTCAGGTTGCCCAGCTTCACCGAGCCCGGGGCGTTCATGTTGAAGTGGATCGCCGGACGCCCGATGTTGTCCGACCCCGGATACGCCCTGGAGACCGCCCACGAGCCCTCGTGCTGCGTCAGGCGCGTCGTCGCCGTGTCCCAGCAGAGCATGTAGTAGTCGCCCGCGTAGGGCTCCACCACAAAGCCCATCCGTCCGAAGAACACCCTCGCATACCCCGGATCACTCGCGAACGCGTCCGCGTCCGCCTTCGTGCTGACCCACCCTTCAATCGAGTTGACCTTCATCCACCGCGCATCAGAGGCCTTCACGTTCGCGGGTCCAAGCTCCGCCACCTCCGACCGCAGCCGGGGCTCCTGCGGATGCGCCCCGGGGTCCACGGTGATCCGGAACGACAGCACCCCCGCGCCCTTCAGCATGCGGATCAGGTCCTGAGGGTCGTCAAGACCGCCCCGCTGCTCCGAGTACGCCGCCCACGCCGCCAGCGACCTGTCAATCGCCTCTTTGGACTCGGGGAACTGCTCGTACAGCGCCCGCTCGGCGACCTGCCGCGGGCTGTCGAGCGTCACGACCGCCTTCCCGTCCCGGATCGTCCTGGCCTTCGTGGACGCGTGCACCACCCGCCGGATGTCCTCCGCGGAGACCGTCCGCGTCAGCGCCGCGCCGCGTGCCGCTTCAAACGCGATCTCCGCCTGCGCCACCTCCGGCGCCAACGCCTCGCGCGCCGCCGCGTCCTGCGCCCCGCGGATCGCCTCCTGCTTCTGCGTCATCAGGTCGTACGCAACCGCCAGCGCCCGCAGCGACGCCAGCCGCGACTCTGACCCGCTCGCCATCGTCACCAGCGCCGCCTCACGCTCCGCCGCGGGCAACGCCAGCGCCTGATCCACACGAGAGCCCGTGAGCTGCGTCTGCGACAGGCTCGCGAGCTGCTGGTCAAACTCCTGCTTCAGCCGCTTCACCTTGTTGTTCGGCAGGGGCATCGTGATCTCGATGCGGTCCCGCCCCTGACGCACGATCGAGATCTCCGTCAGCCCATTGGGGTCCACGCGCTGCTTCAGCACGTCGATGACCTTGGGGATCACCTCGTCCGCGTTCTCCCCCGAGTCGATGCTGATGCCGTACACCAGGCTCACCCCGCCCTGCAGGTCCTTGCCCAGGCGGATCGGCGACTTGGGGAGCACCAGACAGAGCACCGCAATCACAGCGGCAATCACGGTAAAGATCGAGTTGCGAATGATGGAGTTCATGGCAGCAGGTGCGGGCCGAAGGGGCCTCTCACAGTCTCGGACGCGACAGGTCTGATCAACGAGTATCGGGGGAGAGTCGGCTGGAGGTTCGCGGCGTGCTTACACGGTCGCCCTCACTTCGGGCTTCGCCTCCACCGTGCCGTTCGCGGCCTTCGCGCCCGCCACCAGCGCGATCGAGGACTTCAGGACCCGCGCACGGCCCTCCTCCAGCCGCAGCACCACGTCCGTCTCCCCGACCTCGATGATCGTCCCGATCAGGCCGCCCGCCGTCTGCACCTTCTCGCCCTTCTTGATCTGCGACATCATCTCGGCGCGCCGCTTCTTCTCTTTCCGGGCACCCGTCACCTGCAGCAGCACCATCACCAGCAGCATCGCGGGCAGCAGCCAGAAGATCGCGCCCATCCCCCCCGGGCCCTGCGCCGCGGGTGTCGGGCCCGCGGCCCCCGTCGTGCCGGTCGCCGTCGGCGCCCCCGGCACCCCCACAGCCTGAATCGGAGCGCCGCCATCCTGGAACGCGATCGTCGCGAGCAAGTCGTTGGTCATCATGTGTCTCAGTCTCAAGAAAGAATCAACTTGGGCAGCCCCCGGGAACGCCCCGGGAGGGACGGCGGGCTAGAGCCCAGGAGCCGCCACCGGATAGCGGGTGACAAAACCCTGCCAGTCGTCCGTCGTGATCGTCTGGCGAAGGTCGGCCATGAACCGCTGGAAGTGGCGAAGGTTATGCAGGCTGACGAGGATCGGCCCGAGCATCTCCTCGCATTGGAACAGGTGCCGAATGTAGCCCCTTGAAAAGTGTCCCCTCGCCCCCTGACGCCCCCCAGCCTCCCCCGTTTGGCACGCCGCACAGTCGCACCCGGGCTGAATCGGGAGCGGATCGTCCGCAAACTTCAGGTTCCGCAGCCGCACCTGCCCAGTGGGCGTGAAGGCATTCGCGTTCCGCCCGTTCCGCGTCGGCAGCACGCAGTCAAACATGTCCACTCCCGCCCGCACCGCCGCCAACAGGTCCCGCTCATACCCCACCCCCATCAGGTACCTCGGGCGCTGCGCAGGCAACAGCGGCGCCGTGTGCCGCACGATCCGCGCGATCTCCTCCGGGGGCTCACCCACCGCGACCCCGCCGATGGCATACCCCGGCAGGTCCACGCCGCACACGCGGGATGCGCACCACTCTCGCCGCGCCAGGTCCGCCCCGCCCTGCACGATGCCGAAGAGCGCCTGCTCGCTTGGCCTCGCGTGCGCCCTCACGCAGCGCTCCAGCCACCGGAGCGTCCGCTCATTCGCCACGTCCAGCCTCGCCGCGTGGTCATAGGCCCCCCGCTTCGAGTCCCGCCTCGCCGCCGCCGTCCGCCTCGGATCGACCGGGGCTGCCGGGTCATCCTCCGGAATCGGGGGCGGGCAGTCATCAAAGGCCATGATGATGTCCGGCCCCAGCAGGTTCTGCACCTCGATCGCTCGCTCTGGCGTCAGCCTCACCGTCGCGCCATCCACGTGAGACTTGAATGTCACCCCGTCGTCATCCACCGAGTTCGCGTCCGCGAGCGAGAACGCCTGGTACCCGCCAGAGTCCGTCAGAATCGGACCGTCCCAGTTCATGAACCTGTGCACCCCGCCCATGCGGCTGATCAGTTCCGGGCCCGGCCTCAGCAGCAGGTGATACGTGTTGTTCAGAAGAATCTGCGCGCCCGTCGCCGCAACGTCGCTGGGGTGGATGCCCTTCACCGATCCCCGCGTTCCCACCGGCATGAACGCCGGCGTGTCGAATGACCCGTGAGGGGTCCTGACGCGACCCACTCTCGCTCCGCAGGCCGCCGACCGCGCCGAGATGTCGAAGGAGATCGCGCTCACGAACCCGACGCCCGCCTGGACTCCGACGCACGCCGCAGCGCCTCCCGCTCCGAGGCCGTCAGGCTGTGCAGCCCCTCCGCCGACACCTTCGCCAGGATCCGATCCACCTCTTCATCCCGGATCGGAGGGTTCGATGGGCGGGCCCGCACTTCCGGCGGCCTCTCCGGGCCTTTCTTGCGTGAGTCCGTGAACACATCAAAGAAATCCCGCAACAGGTGAGGCCTGCGAATCAAAAAGAACCCCGCGACGGCCCCGCCCAGGTGTGCCGCCTCGCCCCCCGCGTTGTGCCCGCCGAACAGCACGGTTAGGACCGCGATCCCCACATACACGAACGCCATGGTCCGCAGCTTCATGGGGATGGGCGGAAAGATGAGCTGCACAATCGAGTTCGGCGAGATGAACGCGCACGCCATGATCACGCCGAAAACGCCCGCCGAGGCCCCCACCAGGGGTGTGGTCGAGGCGTTGTAGAGCAGCCCGGGGATCTTCTCGCTCCCGAAGAACTCCAGCGTCACGTACCCCGCGACATTCAGCCCCAGGTACGCCAACGCCCCCGCGATCCCGCACACCAGGTAGAACGCCAGGTACCGCTTGGAACCCAGGTACTGCTCAACCATGCTCCCGAAAAAATACAGCCCCAGCATGTTGAACAGCAGGTGGGTGATGCTCGCATGCAGAAACTGAAAGGTGATCGCCCTCCAGACCTCGAGCTTGAAGAGTGTGTACGTCGAAAAGTGCCCGTACGCGTGGAAGGGAAACTCCACCCTGTACACCGCAACGCCGTCCACCGTCTGCTTGGTGTCGGCCCTCACTAGCGCCCGAGCGAGCTGCGTGCCCGGCGTGTGCACTTCCTTCGTCGCCGCGGGCGAGCCCGCGCCGGCCCCACGCACGCTGAGGTACGGGCCAGCGGGCTCCAGCCTCACCCCCACCGGCACCGACGCGTCCGCCACCCGCGTGTCGACGTACACCGGCACGCTCAGGCTTTTGAACATGAACCCGCCGAAGAACACCGCGGCGTTGACCAGGATGATCCACGTGTTCACCGAAAAGAGCCCGGGCCGGCCCATCCGTGCCGGCTTCCGGAAGACATACTCGCGGTCATAAATGCCCATGGGCCCCTCGTGCTTCGGCGTTCCCCGCGTCCGATTGCGGGGCCGCGGATGCTAGGGGCGCCTGCGCCGGTCGGTCTCGCGTGCGAGCACCTCGCGCTCCTCCGGGCTCAGGCTCCCGAGCCCCGACCGCGATATCTTCGCCAGCACCTCGTCCAAGCTCGGCTCGATACGCGACGGTGCCGAAGGCCGGTGCACCACAGTCAGGGGTCGCGGCGCGGGCTCAGGTGCCGCCGCGCCCGGGGCCGCCAGGAACTCGTGCCGCCTGAAATCCATGAAGGTCACCAGCGCCGCGAACGCCGCCACCAAAATCAGCCTCGTCTCCCCCGCCGCGCACCCATACACAAACAGTCCGGCCGCCGCCAACAGCCCGATCCGAGCCGCCACCACCGCTCCGCGACTCCCAAGCCTCGCCCTCGCAATCGCCCCCACCGCCCGTCCCGCGTCGAACGGCCCCGAGGGCACCAGGTTCGCCGCCAGTTGCAGCATGTTCGCGTAGTACAGCCACCACACCGCCACCTGCTCCGGCGTCCGCAGCGTCGCCGCCGTCACCCGCGGCGAGAGCAGGTCCGGCCACAGCGCCTCGGCCACGCAGCCCACCTTCACGCACGCCCACGCCAGCACCGGCAACAGGCACAGCCCCACCAGCAGCCCGCCCACGTCCGCCACCAGCGGCTTCGCCGTCCCCGAGACGCTCACCGGCGACAGCCCTCCCAGCGGCCACACCGCGCTCGCCTCCGCCTCCGAACCCATCCAGCGCGCCATCCCCAGCCTCGCCGCCTCACGGATCACCGCCAGCACCAGCAGCGCCCCAACCACCGCCACCACGTGCGCCGGCCCCAGCGCGTGCCGGGGAAGCCACGCCAGCAGTTCCGCACCCACCCACAGCGGCACAAACCAGTGCATCCGCAGCCGCATCGAACCCAGCCTCACGACCGGGAACGACCACGCCACGGGGTCCTCTCCCAGCCCGAGCAGCAACCCCGCCAGCGAACGCCGTTCCTTCGAAGTCGGCCCCGGGATGTCCGGCAATGTCTGTGTCACTCTTGTCACCCGAGCAGCCCCGTCGCCTTCGCCCGCAACAGCACCAGCATCGACTTCGCGTCCGTCATGACGCCATCCTCGATCATCCTCAGGCACTCATACGCCGGCGTCGGGTGCACTGTGACACGCTCATCCGCCTGCAACCCCGTTTCTCCCGACCTCAGCCCCCGCCCCACAAACGCGTGCATCACCTCGTCCGACAGCCCAGGCGACGTGTGAAACCGGAAGATCGGCTCCAGAGTTGCAGCCCTGTACCCCGTCTCCTCCTGCAACTCACGCCCCGCGCACACCAAGGGCCCCTCAGGGGGCTCCATCGTCCCCGCCGGCAGTTCCCACAGGCTCGCCTCCACGCTGATCCGCCAGTTCCTGATCAGCACCACGTCCACACCCCCACGCCCCTCCAGCAGGGGGAGCACGATCACCGCGCCAGGGTGCCTCACCACCTCCCGCGCCGGAAACGTCGGGTCCCCGGGCAGGCTCACCCGCTCGACATCGAACTTGGCGCCGCGAATCAGAACCTCGCGCGCCACCCTCCGCGGCACTCTCCCGGGCGGCAAGTTCGTATCGCCTAACATGCCCCCATCGTACCAACCGGAGCCCAGCCCGCTTGACCACTGGGGTCGACACAGCACGGAACCAGCCCAGGCCCACCGCGCACGCGGCGAGCCCCATCATCCGTCTCGAAGCCCTCGAAAAACGCTTTGGCTCCCAGATCGTCCTCGACGGCGTCTCCCTCTCCTTCGACGAAGCCAAGACCACCGTCATCATGGGACCCTCGGGCTGCGGCAAGTCCGTCATGCTCAAGCACATCGTCGGGCTCCTCAAACCAGACGCCGGTGCCGTCTACTACGACGGCCTCCGCGTTGACCGCCTCTCCGAACGCCGCTGGGGGCCCATCCGCCAGGACATCGGCCTCCTCTTCCAGATGAGCGCCCTCTTCGACTCCATGACCGTCGCCGAGAACGTCGAGTTCCCGCTCCGTGAGCACACCACCCTCTCACCGGCCCAGCGCGGTCGCCGCGTCTCCGAGGCCCTCGAGGTCGTCGACATGCTCGGCTTCGAGCAGCGACTCCCCGCCCAGCTCTCCGGGGGCCAGCGAAAACGTGTCGCCCTCGCCCGCGCCATCGTCCTGCGCCCGCGCGTCGTCCTCTACGACGAACCAACCACCGGGCTCGACCCCATCCGCGCCGCCGGCATCGACGACCTCATCCTCAAGCTCCGCCGCACCATGGGCGTCACCAACATCGTCGTCACCCACGACCTCACCAGCGCAGAGCGAGTCGCCGACACCGCCGTCATGCTCCTCCAGGGACGCGTCGCGGCCCAGGGCTCCTTCGCCTCCCTCCGCGCCTGCAACGATCCCCGCGTCCAGCACTTCCTCACGGGCGTCTACGACCGCACGGAAGACCGCGCCGGCGACCAGACGCCCCCCGACCCCGAATCACCGGAACGGCCATGAGAGACACCACCCTGTTCAGAGAGTTCCTCACCGGCCTCTTCGCCCTCGCCGCGCTCGTCGGCCTCGCCGCCACGCTCATGCTCTTCGGCGAGACCGCCAACATCCTCGAACGAAACTACCGCTTCACCGTCGTCCTCGGTAACTCCGCCGGCCTGGGTGAAACCTCCCCCGTTCGCCTCAACGGCGTCAAGGTCGGGCAGATCAAGTCCGCAAAGGTCCGGACGCCGCCCGCCGTCGGTGTCGAGCTCCTCGTCGAGATCAAGAGCTCCATCCGCATCCCCCGCTGCGCCATCGTCAGCATCGACAAGGGCTTCGTCGGCGACGCCAGCCTCGACTTCGTTCTCCAGCCCGGTGAAGACCCCGCCGCCCTCGCCGCCGTCATCCAGCCCGACGAAGTCTTCGATGGCGGGTCGCCCCTCACCATGATCGAACGCATCACCAGCACGCTCGAAAAGCCCCTCCAACGCCTCACCGCGACCGCCGACGAGATCGAGAAGATGGCCGCGACCTACACCCGCGTGGGCGAACGCCTCAACGAGATGCTCGAGCCCCGAACGCCCGAGGACGTCGAGCAGGGCAAGGACCCCAACGTCCGCAGCACGCTCGCTCGCCTCGACAAGGCCCTCGCCAGCGCCGACCACTGGCTGGGCGACGAGCAGCTCCGCTCGCGCGCCAGCGACCTCGTCGTCCGGGCCGACGCCGCCCTCGCCGACGTCTCCGAACTCGCGAAACGCTGGACCGCCACCGCGGAAAAGGCCGAGGGGACGCTCGCCCAGGTTGAGAGCGTCGCCGATGAGACCCGGGGCAGCGTCCGCGAGGTCGCCGCCCAGGCCGTCGCCATGCTCTCCAGCGCCCAGGACGCCGCCGGCTCGCTCACCACCGCCCTCGAGCAGGCCACCAACGGCCCCGGCACCGTGGGCCAGCTCATGCAGAACCCGGACCTGTACAACTCCGTGCGCAGCGCCGCCGATCGGCTTGACAAGGTGCTCGTAGAGCTCCAGTTGCTCGTCGAGAAGTACCGGACCGAGGGCATCCCGCTGAAGCTCTAGCCGGCATCCGCCCCTACGACGCCTTCCACCCCACGCCGCACTCCGGGCACCGCTCCGGATTCACAAGCCCGGTCAGGTCAAACCCGCACGCGTCGCAGCGGTTGCCATACCACCTCTTGCGCCGCCGGATCAGCACCGGGAGCAGGACCGCGGGGCCGAGCACCACCAGCCCCACCGCCCCGCAGATGAGCAGCGCCCAGTAGGTCCCCGCCAGGCAGTAGCACGATTCCTTGCGCCGCACCAGCACGTCCAGCGGAATGATCGCCGCCGCCTCCACGATCGTCCCCAGCAGCAGCTTGGCCGCGAGCCTTCCCACCATCGACTCTCGCGTGCCCCGATGGCAGAACGCCACAAGCACCCACGTGCCCGCCAGCCAGCCCGCCGCCGCCGTCCCGATCACCACAAACCGGCCGACGGCGTCAAACCCGCGCACGTCCTCCGCGTAGTTCCACAGAAACTGCCCCGCCGCCAGCCCCGCCGCCAGCAGCAACGCGCCGATCAGCAGCCCCGCCACCGCGAGGCTCAGAAACACCGAAGCCCCCGAAGCGTCCTTCCTCGTCGGCCTGCGCACCGGCCACAAGAACACCGCCTGCAGCAGCGCCATCCCCAGCGTGCACGCCACCACCCACGCGACATACTCCGGGTCGATGAGCGTGTCCAGCACCCCATCCCACTTCGGAATCGCCACAAGCCGGGCCGGGTCGTGATCCGCCGCCGACTGCCACAGCACCGCGCACACGATCCACACCACCACGCCCAGCACCAGCCAGACCTGCCCCGCGATCGCGAACTTGCGCGCCAGTGTCACTCGCCCGCTTCCCCACTGCCCACGGTCACAGCCCGAGCTCCTCATCGATCACCCGCGACACCGACTCGTACAAGTCGGGCTTTGCCCCCTGCTCCACCAGCGCGATGTTCCCGTCCCGACCGATCACGTACAGCGTCGGAAACCCGAACACGCGGTAAGGCCTCGTCACCTTCTCCGCGTTCAGCACCAGCCCGTACGTGTACTTCTTCTGCCTCATGAACCCCGCCGGGTCCGCCGACGGGTCATTCTCCGTGTTCAGCCCCAGCACCACCACGCCCCGATCCTTGTACGCGTCGTGCACCTTCTGGATCTGCGGCATGGCCTTCAGACAGAACGGGCACCACGTCCCCCAAAAATCCAGCACCACCACCTTCCCCGCATAACTCGACAGGCTCACCTTCGACCCATCCGGCGTCGGCAGCGTCCAGTCCGGCGCGGGAGTCCCCACCGCCAGGGGCTCCATCGCCAGGTCCAGGTCCGATGGCCCGGGCTCCGCATCGCCGCCCACCGCCTTGTTCAGCGCCGCCTGCACCGTCCGATGCGTGAAGTCCGACGGCGCCTCCAGCACGAACGACACCATCGACACTTCCGCCCGTTCACGCGTGGTCACCTTCAGGTCGTCCAGCCTCAGCACCCGCGCCCCGTCCACCCCCGCCAGCGTCACCAGCCGCTCGATCCGCCTTGGAAGGTGGTCGTGCTCCGCCACATAGACACGCAGCCCCGCCTCGCGCTCCGCGGTCTCAGCCTCGCCCGCCTTGCCGCCCTCCGCCGCCGACGCCTCGTGCATGGGCGGCGAGATCCGCACCACGTCGCACAGCACGCCGTCCGCCCTCTCTTGCCCCTCAAACGTGAGCGTCCCGCCCTTGGCATCCAGTGGGACCTCGCTCAATAACTCCCACGCCACCGGGGGCTTTACAGACTGCCCGCCCAGAAACACCGCGAGTTCATCCATCTCCACCACGTTGTCACGCTCGTACACCGCCTGCTCCAGGGGCCGCAGGCTCCGCACCGTCGATCCGTCATACCCGATCTCAAACTCCGTCGGCGGCGTTTGCGCATCCGCCGGACGGCACCCCCCCTTCAGGTAGAGCTTCCACCCGCCCCCCTCCGCCTGCACCTTCGCCGCAATCACCTGGGCCGAGTAGGAATCTACCTTGTCCTTCAGCGCCCCCTGCCCCTCCACCGCCGCCGCATAGCTCAACGCCACCGCCTCGCCCAGCGCCCCGCGCGACGCCTCCAGCACCTTCGCTGGGTCCTTGATCACTTTCGCCGCGGGTGCCGGCACCGGGGGCGGCGCCGGAGGTGGCGCCGGCGGCTTCGCCGGACATCCAACCATCATCGCGCCCAGTGTCACCGCCCCCGCGAGCACCGTGCCCGCTCGGAGCGCAGCGCCCACCACACCTGAACCGACACGATCCCGGGTCCACCTCGCCTTGGCCATCCCGTTGCCTCCCGATCGGGGTGCCTTCACCCCGCCAACCATCGTACCGCGCACACGCCCCCGCGCACACCCGGCCCGACGTTCGCACTCCGATGGGGGTGTGTCGATTGAGCCACCAACCCACCCCGCTACCTTCACGTTCCCGCGCCGATCATTGACCCCGCGCCGCCGCAAAGGCCGATACCTCCCACCCCATGTCAACCCGTTCCGTACACATGCCCAGGATCGCACCCAACGACCAGCAGGCTTCCGGCCCGCTCGCACCCGGGCCCTGGCCCCTTGATCCTTCCCTCGTATTCCTCAACCACGGAAGCTACGGCTCGGTCCTCCGGCCCGTGCTCCAGGCCCAGTCCGCCATCCGCGAACGCATGGAGCGAGACCCCGTCCGCTTCTTCAAGGTCGACCTCGAGCCCCTGACCGACGGCGTCCGCGACCGCCTCGGCGCCTTCCTAAACTGCCGGCCCGGCGACCTCGCCCTTGTCGCCAACGCCACCGTCGCAATCTGCACCATCCTCAACGCCGCCGACCTCGCCCCGGGCGACGAAGTCCTCGTGACCGATCACGAATACACCAGCGTGACCAACGAGCTCGCCCGCATCTGCGCCCGGACGGGCGCAACCCTGGTCACCGCGACCATCCCCTTCCCCGTCCGCGACAGCGACGAGATCCTGGCCCGCTACCTCGCCTGCGTCACACCCCGTACGCGCCTGGCGATCGTCCCGCACATCACCAGCGCCACCTCGGTCATCTTTCCCGCCGCCGCCATCGTCCGTGCCCTCAACGAGCTCGGGATCGACTCCCTGGTCGACGGCGCGCACGCCCCCGGGCAGGTCCCCCTCGATGTCGGCGCGATCCACGCCACCTACTACGTGGGCAGCGGGCACAAGTGGCTCGGGGCCCCCAAGGGCACCGGCTTCATGCACGTGAGGCCCGACCGCCAGGCCCGCCTCCGCTCGCTCGCCCTTTCCAGCCGCGCCCACAAGGTCCGCCCCGAGCGCCCTCTATTCCTCCGCGACTTCGACTACTCGGGCACCAACGACTACACGCCCACCCTCAGCCTCCCCACCGCCTTGGAGGCCACTGGCAGCCTGCTCCCAGGGGGCTGGCCCGCGCTCATGCGCGCCAACCACGACCTCATCATGCGGGGCCGCCGCGTCCTCTGCGCCGCGCTCGCCATCGAGGCTCCCACTCCCGAGGCCCTCGTCGGCACAATGGCCACCCTGCCCCTGCCCGACCCGGCCCCCCACCTCATGGACAGGGCCACCGCCTATGACGACGCCCTCCAGGACGCGCTCTACGAACGTCACCGCATCGTCGCACCCATCTGGCGATGGGGCCCGCAGAACCGACGCGTCGTCCGCATCTCCGCCTTCCTCTACAACCGCGTCGAGCAGTACGAGATGCTCGCACTCGCCCTGCGTGAAGAACTCGGCCGCGAGCAGACCGTTCGCGCCACGGCCTAGGCCCCGCCCTCCGCTTGCCCCCGGTGCCACCGTTCTTCAGAGCGGTGTTATTCACGCTGCATCACGATCCCCGCCGCGACCACCGCCGCCACCTCCACTCGCATCGTGAGCACGCCGAACCGCGCGATACTCGCCCCCGCGGCTCGCGCCTCCCCCAGCTCCTCCAGCGTCCAGCCCCCTTCCGGCCCCACCAGCAACGTCGCCCGCGCCGGCGCCGGGCCGCGCCACGCCGCGCCGCTCGCGTCCGCCACGATCACCGGTGCCCCGCCCCCCAGCGCCTCCGCGAGCGGCACGGGCCCGCCGATCTCCAGCAGGTGCGCTGCCCCGCTCTGTTTCATTGCCTCCACCGCCACACGCGCCAGCCGATCCAGCTTCCCCTGCCGAGGCTCCACCACCGTCCGCGCCGTCACCAGCGGCGAGAACCGCTCCACCCCGACCTGCGCCAGTCCGTCCACCATGGCCTCCAGCCTGTCGCCCTTGGGTGCCGCCGCGAGCACCGTCAGCCGGGGCCCCGGCCTCTCCCGCGACTCCACTTCGCGCACCCGGAGTTCGAGCGTCCACTCCCCGCGCTGCTTTGTCGCGCCGATCACCTCCGCAAGCGCCACGCCCCCGCGCCCGTCGTGCAGCGACACAACCCCCCCGGCTCCCACCCGCTTCACCCGATGCGCGTGCTGCGCTTCCTCCCCCGCGAGCGTGACTCGCCCGCCCGCCGGCGGCAGAGGGTCCGGGAAGTAGATTCGGTGGGTGCTCATGGCGGTTGCTCGGGGAGGTCGCTCGTGGGAGTCGTTCGGAGGGCGGGGCGCTCACCAGTTATCCGGGTCTGCACGTTCCATCAAGGATCGGCCGTGGTACGGTACCGGCGTGCAGCCGGGCCTCCGCCCGGACGATATGTGGACCGGCGTTCCTCCGCGCCCATGGCCATGTCCGACCTTCCGACTCCAACCCCGACCAGCCAACAGGCCCCGCCCGGCTCGGGTGCAGGCCCCACCGCGCCACCTCCCGACAGCGACCTGGGCAACCAGATCGACTCCCTCCTCGCTCAGATCGACCTCGGCAGAGCCCGCCTCGAAGAACAAGCCGCCAACATCACCCAGCCCGCACCACCCGAGAACAGCCCGGTCTCCGCCGCCGACATCGAGAGCCAGCTCGACGACTTGCTCCGCGAGTCCGGCGCCTCGGTTCCTGCCTCGTCCACCGCCGAAGACGTCGCCACCGGTGCGCTGGCTCCCAGCGTCGACTCCGCCCCGCAAGGTGCGACCGACGCCACCACCACCCACGCGCCCCAGGCCGGGACCCAACCCTCACCCGCCGCGCCCGAACCCGACGCTTTCGAGACCGTCACCGACGCAACCGCTCCCGCCTCAGACCTCTCCTCAGAGATCGACGAGCTCTTGCAGCAGGCCACCACCGCCGAGCCACTCACCCAGCCCGCCGCCTCTGCGCCCGCCGCCCCACCACCGCCCGCGCCTGCCCCCGCCGCAACGCCGTCTTCACCCTCGGAGCCTGCGCCTTACGTTCCAACGCCCGCCTCGCCCCCCGCCCCGGCAGCCGCTCCAACCCCAACCGCCACGGCGACCGCAGTGGCCACGTCCGCGGCGTCTCCCGCTCCGGCGCCCGTTGCACCACCTGCCTCCCCAATCGCTCAGCGCCTCGCCGCTGTTCTGGCTCGCGCCCTCACGCCCTTCAGCGCGCCGCTCGCGTCCCAGTCCAGCCTCGTGCGAGACTCTCTAGGCTGGGTCGCCGCCAACACGATCTTCCTCGGCGCCTGCCTCTGGGGGTACATCGAGTTCTTCCGGCCCGAACCAAAGGTCGCCCACACCCAGGGCACCTTCGACTTCGCCCACGACGATGTGCCTCCCATCCCAAACCCGGACCGGTCCCCCACAGACGCCCGCGGCTCCACCGACCACAAATCTGATACCAGCCACGGCACCGACCCGAAGGCGAAGTCCGGCACGCACGGCGTGGAAAAAAAGGCCGCCGCGAAGAAGCCCGACGCCAAGAAGGCCGACCCCCACACCAAGACGCCCGCCAAGGGCGGTCACTAGGCGCTCCGACGCACCGCGATACCATCCAGTGACCGCGCGACGCACCTCCAGCGCCGCGCGGGCACCGGAGCATCGAATATGGCCACCCTCCGCAACTCCACCGCCGCCAAGAAACAGTCTCCCAACGCCGGCGGCAGCAAGAAGCGCTCCCCGACCCGTCCCGCTCACAAGGGCAGCCGCGTCGAGCCCTCACACCTCACCGAGCAGGCCCGCTCGGTGCGCACAAAGAAGGCCGCCAAGTCCGCCCCGAAGAAGAAGCCCTGACGACGCTACTTCGGCGCGCCCGCCGGCTCTTCCTTCGCGGCGGGCTCCTTCTTGGGCTCTTCCTTCTTGGGCTCTTCGGCCGGCGCCGGCTCCTCGGCACCCTCCTCGGGCAGGGCAGCACGCCACTCCGCCGCGAGCTGCGCGAAGGGCCGGTGCAGCACCTTCACGCTCGCCTCGTCGATCGTCGCGCCCTGCGACATCTCGGTCATCCACGCATTCAGCGCGGGCCGCCCGAACGTATCGCTGATGTAGGCGATCATGTGGTGGCCCTGCGTGTACACGTGGCCCTTCCACCGGTCCTCGCAGTTCTCAAAGTCCGCCAGCGAGTCCCACGGCGCGATCCGCCCCGCCCGCGCCCACCGCTCCACCGTCGCCCGCGGCCGCCGCCCGTGCACCGCCACCTCCGACGACAGCTCCGCCACGCCCTCCAGCACCCACCACGGCATCGCGTTCGACCTGGGGCCCAGCTCAAACGTCGCCACGTGCCCGTACTCGTGCGACAGCAGCCCCCGGAGCTGGTTCACGCGCGAGCTCCGCCCCGCCAGGATCTTCACCGACTCCCTCGGCTCGTTCCACCCGCCCAGGCCATCCGTGTAGCTCAGGCAGATCGAGTGCTGCAGGTGCTTCATCGATCCGTACAGCTTGATCTTCTGCGTCCGTCCGGGCAGCGCCGCCTTCTCCAGCCCAAAGCTCTCTTCCACCTTTGCACGCACAGACGTAAACGCCTCGACCGTGTTCCTCGCAACCTCTTCCAGCCCGGGGTCAAACAGCACCATCACGCCCGGCGCCTCGTGACGCTCCCACACCTCTCCCGCGTACAGCCACCTGCCGTCCACCTCGATGAACCGCGCGTCAAACGCCACCTCGCGAGCCTTGGCGCCGGGCATCGTCCACGCCCACGTCACCTTCGCCGTCGCCGCCCCGTCCGACTCCTTCAGTTCCCCCAGCCCGATCGTCACCTCCGCCGGAGGCTTCTTCGCAAAGTCGTTCGCAAAGTACCTCTGCTCGTGAAGGAACTCGCTGTCCGCCTCCGAGACCGCCGCCATATACGCCGCGGCGTCCGCCCTCACCATCGCCTGTTCCATCACCCTCAGTTGTGACTCGATCCCCAGCCTCGCCGCGTCCGGGTCCGCAGTGGCGATGCACAACGACGCGCTCAGCAGCAGGTGCAACATGGCCCAAAGCGTAGCCCCGGCCCTCAGGACCCCTCTCCGCCGGGCTTCGCCCCTGTCTCACCGCTCGCCTCGGGCTCGATCCCCATCGCATCCAGCGCCACAGATACCAGCAGCTCCAGCCGGTGCTTCCACAGGTGGGCCCGCTCCACCAACTCCCGCCCCTCTCGCCCCAGCCTCACCCGCCCCTCCGTGTCGTTCAGCAGCTCGTCCGCCGCCTCCGCCGCCTGCCCGGGCTCCGCCGCGTCAAACACGCGGCAGACACCCCCCACCTCCGCCCGCAGCAGCGCGCGATCGTCCGCCACGCACGCGCACCCACCCGCCATCGCCAGCAGCACCCGCTCGCTATAGCTGTGCACGAACTGCGTCGGGCCCCAGGCCAGGCTCACCTTCGCCCGCGCGAACCACGCTGGCAGCTCCGCATACGCCGCCTCGCCCCGGTGCGTGATCGTCCCCGTCGCAAACTCCTTCCACGCGTCCGAGCCGATGATCGTCACGGGCAGCCCCTGCAACGCCCGCACCATCCCCGTCCGCCTCGCCCGGTTCAGCGACGCCGTCGTGTACCGCCACACCACCTGCATCAGCCGCCAATGGTCGGACGCGTACACGCCCTGCGGCATCGTCAGCTCGAACGCCTGTCCGAACGACGCCCACGGATTCCTCATCTGAAACTCCACCAGGTCCTCGCACGCCGCCCGAACAGGCGCCGGCACGGCCTCGCGCAGTTTCACCAACTCCGCCCGCGTGTGGATCGACCCCGTCACGAGCACGCCCAGCTCCCGGCCCTCCGCCTGCGAGGGCTCGATCGCCCCGGCCTCGCACAGCGCCCACTCCGGAACCCCGTGCGGACACCGCAGGTGCCTCAGCCCCGGAAACCGCAGCCTGAACCAGTGCGCGTCGTCCGCGCAGGGCATCAGAAGTCGATAGTGCGGAGCGGCCGACAGCGCATCCAGCAGCGCGGGGTCCAGCCCCAGCGGGTGATCCACGAAAAACTGCAGCAGCGCCGACCGCTGCCGGGGCCGCTTCTGCTCGTCAACCCCCGCCCACGCCCAGAGCTGCGCGAGCGAGGAGGGCATGTTGAGAAACAGGTAGACCGCGCCCCGAACCGACACCGGCTCCGTCGGGTTCACGTGCGAGCCCGCGCGCGCAAACGTGTCCGTCAGCTCCGCCGCCATCGTGCCCAGCAGCGAATACCGCGACTCGTGCACCTTCGGGATGAACAGCGCCAGTGACATCCGGGTGCTGACCTTAGGTCGCGCCGTGGCTCGGCGCAGGGCCCGTCACGCCCGGCAACTCGACGCGGAACCTCGCCCCCGCCCCCAGCTCGGACTCCGCCTCGATCGTTCCCCCGCACGCCCGGATGATGCCCAGCGCCGCCGACAGCCCAAGCCCGCGCCCCGGCCCCTTCGACGACACGAAGGGCTCGAACACGCGCGGGAGTAGCTCCGCCGGAATGCCCGGCCCGGTGTCCCGCACCTCCAGGCACACCACCACCCCGCCATCCGGCGCGCCCTGCTGATACGTCCGCACCTCCACGCCGTCCTCATCTCCCTCGGCCGCCTCCAACGCGTTGTGCAGCAGGTTCGTCACCACACGCGCCATCTGCGGCTCATCCGCCAGCACCGGCACCAGGTCCGGCGCCAGCGTCATCCGCACGTGCCCCCGCCCGGAGCTGTGCACCGCCTCCACAGCGTCGCGAACCACGCTGGACAAGTCCAGCAGCCTCGGATTCTCCCGCGTGCGCCCCGCCGTTGCCAGCAGTTGCTTCACCATCTCCGCCCCGCGCTGCGCACTCCGCGAGATCGTCGTGACCATCCGGTGCGCCTCCGTGCCCGGGGGCGTCAGCCGCTGCGCCGCCGTCGCCCCGCCCAGAATCCCCACCAGAATGTTGCTGAAATCGTGCGCCAGCCCCGCCGCGAGCATCCCGATGCTCTCCATCCGCCTCACGTCCGCCAACTGCGCCTCCGCCCGCCGCCTCGCCTCCTCCCGCTCCACGCTCTCGGTCACGTCCTCGATGCGCGCGAGCGTCGCCTCCCGACCCTCGAACATCACCGCCGTCGTCCCGCACGAGAGGTGCACCACCGCGCCGTCCGCCCGCCTCCGCACCGCCGGCACCGCCCGCGCCCGGGGCACCGACAGCGCATGCGCCAAAGACCCCTCGCCATCCCCGCCGGTCACCTCCCGCAACTCCCGCCCGATCAGCGCCGATCGGGCCCGTCCCAGGATCGCGCTCGCCGCGAGGTTTGCGTCCAGCACCCTCGCCCCAGGACCCCCGATCACCAGCAGCGCGTCCGGCGACTCATCAAACAGCAGCCGATACTTCTCCTCGCTCATTCGCAGCAGGTGCTGCACCTGCCTGGCGCTGTACGCGGCCCCCGCCACCAGCCCCGCCGCCGCGATCGCCGTGATCGCCGCCCACTGGGCCCCGAGCAACCGCGCCGACACGCTCTCCGACAGCACCATGAGCGGACCAGTGCCCTGCCGCAGTGACAGCGCCGTCGACACCACCAGCACCAGCCCCACCCCCGCCGCACCCGCCAGCCCACGCCGGACCGCCGCCCAGAAGAGAATGGGCAAGGGCAGCGTCAGCATTCCCAGCGCGATCGCGGGGTTCGCTGGCGTCACCCCCAGCACCAGCGCACACACCACCCCGCCGCCGATCAGCAGCCCTGCCATCTCGACCGCACCCCGAGACACCCTTCGCGCCCTCACCCCCTCCACCACCGCCACCACCAGCGGCGCGCTCACCAGCACCCCCAGCGCCATGCCCAGACTCTGAATCGCCGCCGCCATCGCCAGACGCGCACCGCTTCCAGGCGGAAAGACCGTCCCGAAGATGCTCGCGAGCCACGCCATCGTCCCCAGCGCCGACACCACCACCGCCACCGTCACCAGCCCCGCCGCGCCCCGCAGCCCCCAAATGCCCCGCCCCCGCCCCAGCGCCAGCCTCAGCAGCAACGCCATCGCCAGAGGCTCCAGCGACGCAACCACCACGTAAGAACTGATCCACTCCCGCCCCGAAAACTGAACCAGCGCCCCGAGCACCTGCCCGCCGAACACTCCGAGAGTCACCAGCGCCCACCGCCTCCAGCCGGCAAAGCACAGCAGCAGCCCAAGCCCAAGACCCGCCTCAGGCCGCCAGATCGTCAGCGCCGCCGGGGGCACCGCGCACCACGCCGCCGCTTGCGCCCCCGCCAGGATCAGCCCCGCGCTCAGCGGCACAAGCCACAGGTCCCGCAGCCTGAACCCCTCCCCGTCTCGCTCACTGCCCATGCCCCACCCCACAGGCCGCAAGCCCGATCGCATGCACCAGTCCATCAATATCAAATGGCTTTGGGAGCATCCACGTCCGGGGCTGTGCCAGCACGTCCCCCTCCGCCCCCCGCAACGGCACGCCGCTCGTCAGCACCACCGCAAGGTCCGGATTCAGCCGACGCAGCCTCCGCAGCGTCTCCAGCCCGTCAATCCCCGGCATCATCAGGTCCAGCAGCACGCCGTCGAACTTCAACGGGTCCGCGGCCAGCACCGACTCCGCCGCCTCGCCCGATGCCACGCTCTCCACCTCAAAGCCCGTCAGCCGCAGCGCCGTCGTGGCCACCTCCCGCACCAAGGGCTCGTCGTCCACCACCAGCACCCGCCGCCCCGGCGCCGCGTTGACCGGCACCGCTGTCGAGAGCGGGTGCGAAATCGGCCTTGACTCCGAAACGGGCAGGAAGACGCAGAACGACGTTCCCAGCCCCGGCGTCGATTCCACCCGGATCGCCCCTCGCAGCGTCCGCACGATCCCCAGCACAGCCGAGAGCCCCAGCCCACGCCCCGCGGGCTTCGTTGAAAAAAACGGCTCGAACACGCGCGAGACTTCCTCGGGCGAGATCCCCTTGCCCGTGTCCGCCACCTCGATCCGCACGTAGTCTCCCTCCGCCGCGTCCGCCGCTCCGACCAACGGCGCCAACGCCGCCGCCGTCAGGCGCTCGCTGCACACCCTGACGCTGATCGTGCCGGGCAGGCCCTGCAGCGACTCGTACGCGTTGGTGATCAGGTTCGTCGCGATCTGAAAGACCTGCGCGCCCGATGCCAGCACCCACGCCCCGCCCGGCTCGATCAGGTCCCGGACCTGCGCGCCCGCTCCGAACGACGTGCGTGCCAGCCGCATCGTCCCCCGCACAACCTCGCACACCTCCACAGGTTCGGTCGGCGCGTCCGATTTTCCCGCGTACGCCAGGAGCTGCGTCACCAGCTCCTTCGCACGCTGAGACGCCGCCTGCACGGTCGCCAGCAGCTGGTCCTGGTCCGACCCCGGTGGCGAGAGCGCCCTCGCCGCCGAGGCCCCGCCGAGAATGCCCACCAGCAGGTTGTTGAAGTCGTGCGCGATGCCCCCAGCAAGCGTCCCCAGCCCCTCCAGCCTCTGCACCTGCTGCACGCTCCGTTCCAAAGCCTCTTTTTCTTCTGCCTCCTTCACGCGGTCAGTGATGTCCACGTCCATGCACACGAACTGCTTCGCGCCGTCCGCCAGGCGGATCACGAACAGCGACGACAGCAGCCACCCCGTGGACCCGTCCCTCCGTCTGAACCGGACCTGCGTCGGGAGCTCCGGCTCGCTCCCTTCGTCCAGCTTCGCCAGACCCGCGATGAACTCCGCCGCCTCCTCCGGCGACAGAATCAGCTCGCCCAGCCCGCGACCCACCGCCTCCCCCTCTGTCCACCCGTACAGCCGCTCCGACGCCCGGTTCCAGAACACCACGCGCCCCCGCTCGTCGTACCCCTGCGTCGCCACGTTCGGCGCGCTGTCCAGCACCTGCCTCAGCCGATACTCGCTCGCCGCCAGCGCCCGCTCCGCCATCCGCTGGTCCGTGATGTCCCGCTGCGTCGCCCACGCGCCCTTCAGGACCCCGTCATCCACCTCCGCCACCAGCGAGTTGCTGAACTCTCGCAGCTCTCCGCGCGCCGTCTGCTCACGCGAATCCACATTCGACAGCCGATACCGCGACCTCACAAACGCCGCCAGAAACTCCCGGTTCCCCGGCACGCCGGGAGGCAACAGCGACCTCAATGGCACCCCGATCAGGTCCTCCGCACGCTCATACCCGTGCGCACGCGCCATCGCGTCGTTGCACTCCGCGATGTACCCCACCTCCAGCAGCTCCTCCACCTGCTCCTCCAGCCCCGCCCCGGTCTGGACTGGCCGCCGCACCCCCAGCCGCCACACGCCCTCGCTCGACTGCCTCACAAACGCCCGGTACCGCGCCTCTCCCTCCTCCAACGCCGCCTCCGCAGACCGCAGCTCCGTCACGCACATCAGCACCGTCTGCCACAGCACCCCTTCCTCTCGCTTCACCGGCACACGCACGCAGTGAATCCAGTGATCCGTCCCCTTCGCGTCCCTCGCCCGAAACTCGATGTCCAACTGCGACACCTGCCCCACCGCCGCCAGTGACGCCGCCCTGAACCGCTCCACGTCCTCCGGGTGCACCCACCGCGCCAGGCTCGTTCCCCCCGGGTCGGCCAGGTCCGCCCCCGGAAACTCCTCCTCCCAGCCCCCAACGTCCCGCCCGGTCCACTGCGCCTCGCGAGTGCCGTCCGGCCGTTGCAGCGTCACCATCACCAGCCCGGGCATCGCCCGCGACAGCAGCTCATACCGCTCCTCGCTCGCCCGCACCGCGTTCGCCTGACGTCGCGCCCGCACCAGCAGCACCACCGCCGCCGCCAACCCCACCACCGCCATGCCCAGCAGCACCGCGCCCACACGCAACGCTCTGTCCCGCCTCATCAGGGGCGGCGCCTGCCGTGGCTGATAGGGCTCAACCCACTCCGCGTACAACTCGTCGAACACCCCGCTGTCCTCGATGATCCCAAGCCCCCGGTTCAACTCCGACAGCAGCGCCGTGTCCTCCTTCCGGCATCCCATCGCAAACACCCGCGACAGCCCCGCGTCCTCCAGCCCGTCCACCCGCAGCCCCTTCAGCTTGTTCTGCTCGATGACCTGTCTCGCCGCGGGCTCCAGCGAGATCAGATGGTCCGCCCGCCCCGCCATCACCTCATCCAGCGCCGCTCTTAGCGCCCCGCACGGCCTCACGTCCAGTCCCCGCGCCACCGACCACGAGTGCCCCAGCCCGCTCGTCGCCACCACCAGCCGCCTGCCCACAAGGTCCTGAGGTGATCCCACCGGCGGCCCGTCCTCCCTGCTCACCGCCACCCCGCGCGCCACCAGCAGCGGCCCCGAGTACCCCACACGATCCAGCCTCACGTCCTGCACCGAGATCGACGCCAATACGTCAACCTCGCCCGCCTCCAGCACTGACACGTGATCCTCACCTTCCAGATTCACGAACCGAACCCTCAGCCCCGTCGCCTTCGCCACCTCCTCCACCACCCGCCGCGCAAAGCCATCACGACTTCCGTCTGCCCGCTCCACCACCAGCCCACGCGCCTGGTAGTTCTGGGACAGCCCCACCACCACCTCCCGCTCCCCCACCGGCTGCGCGCACACCACACCCGCCGCCAGCACCACGCAGGCCCACGCCATCCCCAACCACGCTCGATATGCCACTGCGCGCTCCACCGGGGTCCGGCTCCACTTTCCCCCCCCGGACACATGAGCCTATCAGCATTCGCGCAACCCCACCTTCCCTCACACCCTACCCCTTTGTCGATACCCCCGCCGCCCGCGCCCGGCCCCCGCCCGTCTACCCTTCCTCCGCGTGCGGCGGCCCCTACCGCCCGCTGCCTCTCCACCCTCGTTCAACCTCGGAGTTCACACCCATGCCCTCCCCCATCTCCATGTCCGCCAGCAAGCTCAACGTCCCCAACGACCCCATCATCCCCTTCATCGAGGGTGACGGCACCGGCCCCGATATCTGGCGTGCCTCCGTCCGCGTCTTCGACGCCGCCGTCGCCAAGGCCTCCAACGGCAAAAAGAAGATCCACTGGCACGAGGTCCTCGCAGGCGAAAAGGCCTTCAACAAAACCGGCAACTGGCTCCCCGACCAGACCATCGACGACTTCAAAAAGTACCTCGTCGGCATCAAGGGCCCGCTCACCACCCCCATCGGCGGCGGCATCCGCTCCCTCAACGTCGCACTCCGCCAACTCCTCGACCTCTACGTCTGCCTCCGGCCCGTCCGCTGGTTCCAGGGCGTCCCCAGCCCGGTCAAGAAGCCCGGCGACTGCGACATGGTCATCTTCCGCGAAAACACCGAAGACATCTACGCCGGCATCGAGTGGGCCGCCGGCACGCCCGAAGCCGCCAAACTCCTCGCCTTCATCGAAAAGGAGTTCCCCAAGGACTTCAGCAAAATCCGCTTCGGCTCCGCCGCTCGCACCGCAGAGTTCGCCAAGGCGGCCATGGACGGCCACGACACTCCCGACGACCACAAGGTCATGCTCGGCATCGGCATCAAGCCCGTCAGCAAGCTCGGCTCCCAGCGCCTCGTATACGCCGCCATCGAGTACGCCCTCAAGGAAAAACGCAAGTCCGTCACCCTCGTCCACAAGGGCAACATCATGAAGTTCACCGAGGGTGCCTTCAAGGACTGGGGCTACGAGCTCGCCACCGCCCCGGACGCCGAGGGCGGCTTCCGCAGCAGGTGCGTCACCGAACGCGAGTCCTGGATCCTCGGCAACAAGGAAGCCAACTCCGACTGCTCCGCAGAAAACAACGCCAAGCAGATCGACCCGGGATACGACATGATGACCCCGGACCAGAAAAAGAAAATCGTCGCCGAGGTCGAGCACGTCCTCAAAGCCCTCTGGGCCACCCACGGCGGCGGCAAGTGGAAGTCCATGCTCATGATCAAGGACTCCATCGCCGACATCACCCTCCAGCAGGTCCTCACCCGCCCAAAGGACTTCTCCGTCATCGCCACCATGAACCTCAACGGCGACTACCTCTCCGACGCCCTCGCCGCCCAGATCGGCGGCATCGGCATCGCCCCGGGCGCGAACATCAACTACATCTCAGGTCACGCCATCTTCGAGGCCACCCATGGCACCGCCCCCAAGTACGCCAACCTCGACCAGGTCAACCCGGGCTCCGTCATCCTCTCCGGCGAAATGATGCTCCGCTACCTCGGCTCCGGCGGCGACCCCGACTGGACCACCGCCGCCGACCTCATCATCAAGGGCATGGACGGCGCCATCGCCGCCAAAACCGTCACCTACGACTTCCACCGGATGATGGAAGGTGCCACCAAACTCAAGTGCTCCGAGTTCGGGGATGCCATCATCAAGCACATGGGATGAATCAAGAGAGCCCCGAGCGCAAGCTCGGGATTCGGGAATCGGAACGGCATGACGAGCCCTCCGCGCAAGCGGAGGGTTTTTGCGTTCGTGTGCCGCTTGCAGATGCAGAAAGGGGCTCCGCAATGCCTCCACCCCTTACCGCACCCATCCCCGGCTGGGTGGCACCAACCTCGTGGGCTGGCTGGCCCCGACCCCGTGCCACCGACTCAACCGGCTTTGCGGTTTAGTCGGTGCTCTTCGGCTGG
>Ga0154020_10000195_pt1 | contig 71374 bp, 99 predicted proteins | sample Klosneuvirus_201_FD_109709 | JGI IMG/M metagenome (GOLD analysis project Ga0154020, IMG submission 109709) | Active sludge microbial communities from wastewater, Klosterneuburg, Austria - Klosneuvirus_20160825_MG | ecosystem: Engineered > WWTP > Aerobic digester > Activated sludge | place...
ATTCTGGTGTTAACACCTTCTGGTGTTAAATTAAATGTTCCATCACCCTTAGATTTTTGCCACAAACAATAAATTGTTTCAATTGGATATTGTGTACTTGTAACCAATTGCGCTGTTGGTTTTACACCAGTGTTCCACTTGACATTTTCACTTTTCATTTTAGTTCCTTTTGATTAATGTATTCAATTATTTTTTTAGTTGTCTTGCTTAAATTTTTATTCATTTCATCACTCCAAATTATTAAACATTCATATCCATTATTTTTCATATGATTTACTCTTTCAACAGCTTCTTGTCTGGTGTGAAATATATCTCCAAATAATTCTATTATTTGTTTAGTTTTATAATTAACAAAATCTGGATTTTTACCACTTAACATAAAACTAAAATCACCTGTAAAAACAAATCCATATTGTTTAATGACACTAAATAATTTTTGTTCTGTTTTATTCATCTTACCATTTAGTGTAGCATTCCATCCAGCATATACTTTTTGTCTAAAATCTTTATTTTTCCAATCTTTTGTTTTTTGTAATGATATTTGTTTCTTAACATCATCTGTCATTCCTGATTTGATATTATTTACACACTCATCTCTTTTATTTTTCCATCTAATTTTCCAAGATTTTGATAATTTTTCTCTTGTATCCTTATCTTTCATTGGATTTTTATCACCCGAAATTTTCATTCCTTGTTTTTTAGCATAAATGATATTTTTCATTGGATTTTTATCACCTGAAATATCTCTTTTCATTTTCCATCAATCCAATCAATAATTTCTGAATATTTGTATATTCTTTTTATTCTATCATTATCTAAAATTGATTTGTTATATGTTTTATCTATCAATAATACATCAACACCAATATGACTAACTTCCAAGCTGTGTTTATCCCTATCTTCAACCATACAAATAACTTTGGCAGGAAAGACATAGTTGATGATTGCATCAGCCTTGTCTTTGTCCCAAATTATTAAATCATGTGGAATGTTATTGTTTTTCAACCATCTATATGTATCTGAAATTAGTCTTTTGAATATCCAACTTGGTCTGGCTGTCAACAATACAATTTTTATCCCTTTATTCTTAATTTCATTCATAACATCTACAATACCATCAAATACAGGTATTTTAGTGAAACCACCCATTTTTATAAAGTCAATATTGAATTGTTCTTCAGCTTGTCTTGTTATTCCATATTTTTCAAAAAATGAATATGATTTTCGATCTTTATTAACAGACACCAAGCCACAAACATTTTCCAGAAAATCAGTGTAATGATTGCTATAATCAGCAATGACACCATCTACATCAAACACAACAACCTTGTTTTCCTTTGTAAACTTGACTTCATTTTGATTCCACCTATTATCCAATTCATTGGATTTATTGGTAAACAATTCTTCAAATTCTTTAGCATTTCCACCAACCAGAATATACAAACCAACAGCATATTTTACTATGTCAACAATTTGAATTTTTGTGTTTTGTATGTCTTCTGTTCTTTCTAAGGAATGTTTTGCCCAATTGAATGTTTCCAAAAGAAAAGTATTTTGTTGATAAATTCCCAAAACAAAATCCTTAACAATGGACAATCTATAATTGCTGTCAGTTATAAATCTTTCAGCATCCTGCCACCTGTCATTATGATTTTTTTGGATGTCAAATAGTTTCTCTAAATCTGATTTCATTTTTTCCTTTTTACCTAATATACAAATTCACTAAAATCTGTATTGTTTAATTTTTTTAGCACTGTATCCCATGTTATTCTTTTGTTCCATTCAGCATATCTGCCTAACATCAAAACATTCTTAGGTATTTTTTCAATAATTTCTGAATCAACCAAATCATATGTTATTTGACCTTTGATTTTTATTTCACTGGACAAGTTTGTATTATAAATTTCAACATCTTGACCATAGATTGTTTTGATAATTTTATTAACACCAATTTTAGTTTGTGACAAAGGTATTTCATTGTTATTTATTTCAACATCTAAATTCCATTCACCATTGTAATTCAAATCCAGCCTGTGAAATGGATATTCATAGTGTGGCACATATAAATATTCCCACCATATTTTGTTGGCACCTGATATTCTAAATCTATGTATTGTTAATTTGGCTGACTCCAATTTTGTTTCTGGCTTTATATTAAGCAAATTAAACAATGGAAACACTGGAATGGTGTAAATGATCAAATCATAATCTTTAATCAATCCTGCCAACACTTCTGTGTTAATTTCTGTGTCTGTAAATGTACTCATGTTCTTCATTCTATCAATCATGACTCTCATCATTGGTTTGATCCCTATTGCTGGAACAATTTTCAATTGATTTTTGTAATTCCATGGCTCATTCATACATCTTGTATCAAATCCAGCCAATGATTTTCTTGTCTTCACCCAATAATCTCTTTGAACCTTGTCACCAATTTCTCTGCTGTACCAAAAATATTCAGGAAATGGATGTACAACACCATTTATCAATACAGCACCATTTATCCTATTTACAACACATTGTAATCCAACAACTTTATCCATAAACATTTTTGTATATGGTGTGTGTAAAATATATTTCAAACCACCTTTGGCATAATCTCCACCAATGTCTTTAGAAAATACAGAAATTTGTTCTTTTTTTATTCCCAAATTGTTTAAGTGTAAAACAGTTGAAATCCCTGTAATGCCAGCACCAATTATAGCTATTTTTTTCATTGTTAATCTCCAAAAAGTGTATTCACTAAAAATGCCTGTGGTGATTAGCCACAGGCAGGTTAATGATTTGATTGTTATTTCTTTTTATTAGGAACTGGTGGAACAACTTTCTTTGTAGGAACTGGTGGAACAACTTTCTTTGCTGGAACTGCTGGAACAACTGGTGCTTTCTTTACTGGTACAGCAGGTGCTTTTGGTTGAACTGCTGGAACAACTTTCTTTGCTGGTGTTGGCTTAACAACTTCTTCAACTTCTTCAACAACTTCAGGAACTTCTTCAGCTATTGCTTCAGCTTTCTTTGCTAATGCTTTGCCCTTCATCTTTTCAGATAATGCCAAATTTATTTCAGCCCTTTTCTTTTCAAGTTCACCATATATTGCTTTTCTGTCTTTATCTGTTTTGGCATCAAGCAATGCTTGTTTTTTGTCTGAAGATAAGAATTGGCAACCTGAAATCCACAAATTTGCTTTTCTTAATTTTTCATTGAGTTCAACAACTGATTTCAATGCTTCTTTATTTGATTTTTTAACAGGTGCTTCTGTTCCTGTTTCGATCTTTTTGGTAGCAACTGGTGCTTTTGGTTGAGCAACTGGTGCTTTTTTGCCTGGTGTTGGTGGAACAACTTTCTTTGCTGGAACTGGTTTTTTCACTTCTGTTTCAACTTCCACCTCTGGTTCATCCAAATCCTCAATATCATTTGTTTCTTCAGGAACTTCTTCAACTTCTTCAACTGGTTTTGGTTTGGGTGCTGGTTTCTTAACAGGTGCTTTGGGTGCTTCAGCTTTCTTTGCTGGTGCTTTTGCTACTGGTTCTGCTGGTGCTTTTGTTTCAGCATCAACTGATTCTAATAATTTTACAAGGATTGATTTGTCTTTTATATCCTTGTATGTTGCTGGGTCAAATTGTCTCTGTTTGCATTCATTTTTTAATGCTTCCAGTGTCCACAATTTGTATGGTGCCTGCTTTGTCATGATTGTCTCCAATCCTTTTTTGTTTATGAATGTTAATTTATTATTTTGTTTTTCAATGATCTCATACAATAATACATTTCTAACAGTAAGTTGGTATTCAATGACTGATGAATTATTTTTCTCATCATAAGGATATGTGAAAGCATCACCAGTTAAATACACACCATCATATTCAATTTTTAAGAATTCAATAACACCATCCCTAATGGCACAAAATTCAATGAAATCTTCATATGATATTTTTTTTACATCACCCTTTAATATACAAACTAAATTCACTTGGCTGTCTGATGAATTTTCTGGAATAAATAGTGAAAATTGAAAATCTGTTATATTTTTATCAATGTTTTTCATATGCTATCTAATATACAGTTGGATTCAACAAATTGTAATACTTACTTGAATATATCACCAAGTGTACAACAATTATATTTTCCATGATATTTTACTCCAGTTACATTCTTTTAATCTAAATGATACATCAGTGATGTTATATTTTCCAAATTTTTCCATCAATCTTTTTACAACATTCTTTTTAGCATTTTTATAGCTTTTCTTCAAATCTTGGTGTTTTATCACTTCTGTGTAAATTTTTTCACCAGAACTAACAAAACAGAATTTGACATATTCCTTTTCTGGTTTCATCCCAACAATCCTGTTACCAAATACTTTTTGAAAACTATTTTTATTTGCTTCATTTCTTTGTTGTATTTATCCTTTGTAATACCTAAGTATTCAACAACATCATCTTTATTCCATTCACTGTAATATATCATTCTACAAATTGTGGCTTGAAGCCTTGTTAAGTGATTAAACACTCTTTCAAAATCACATTTATAATCTGGCTCAGGAATGAAGCCCAAATCCATGCTAATTTCTTTTGGCACATATTCTGAACCATCATCATCAGTGTAATTTAATTCATCAAATCCAATGGTTGTATATTTCTTAACTTTCTTTGATTGAAAATAATTTAACAACACTTGTGAAAATTCAGTCCAAACATATTTTTCAAAGGATATTTTTTCATGATTATATTTCATTATCACTCTCATGAAAGACAGTTTCATTGTTGATTCTACATCATCAAGTTCACTGTAATCAACACCCTTTTTAACAAGCCACATTCTCAACTTTGGTTTTTTGTTATCATAGAATACAGTGTTGTAAATTTGTTGTATTAAGTTAGGATTTGTTTGAGCTTGTTGTATTTGTTGTAATGTAATCATTTTACAAATCTCCAAATACTATTCTTAGCACTGACATTAAGAATTTAGGAAAGTTTTTGATTTTATTTCTATCTTCAGAAATATGAAAATGAAACTGGTAACAAACTGAAAGATTTTTGGAAAACATATCACACCTTTATGTTTTTTGAAATTAAAATTGTTATTATTAAATTAAAAAAAGTTTTGAAAATATCCTAATGTTGTCTTATGCCATTTTATTTGATCCAAACATATTTTCAAATGACATTCTATCTCTGTCTGCCCTTCTTTCTTCACTGGCCATTCTTTGGACATCTTCTTTTCTCCAAGATGTTATTACACACCTCTCATTGGCTCTATTGACTTTGTTCTTGAACTTCTTGGTAAGTTCCTTCATCTGTTCCCAATTCTCAGATGATATTTTGTTCCAAATATCAAAGTACACTGTATCAAATACCTTGTCTGGTGTGTAGTTAAACACATCACAATGAATAATTTTTACTTTTTTATTTAATGGCAATTTTTTACCTACAAGTTGAATTACATTGATGTTATTTTCAACAACTGTGACACTCTTCACATCTTTCTTTTCTTGTATTGGTAATAATATCATTCCAAGCCCTAATCCAGCAATAAATACATGTCCATTTGCCTTGTACATTATATCCCTGTTGGATTGTCTTTCCATATCTGTTGTACTCATCATTGTTTTACCATTGATCAATAATCTTTTATAAGTTCCTGCTTCAAATCCTGCAAATTCATATCCATATCCATATCCACCCATTATTGCTTGCATTCTGACTCTTTTTACTTCTGCTTCATCAACTGTAAATTCATCAACTTGTACATTCCCTTTTTTACCATTTGGCAATACTTTAATAAGTGAATCAATTAACTTATCTTGTCTATTCAATTCTTGCATTTTTATGCCTCTATTTTTGGTTGGTGGATAAATGCCCAATTAACTTGGATCAAAGTTTCATACATTTTCCAAAATACTTTATCATGACCATGTTCTTGTCCCACATATATATGAGCCAATTCATGAAGTATTGTTCTGGTCAAATCTTCATGGTGTTTTACATTGTACACAATTTTAATAACCTTTTCTGAAAATTTACATATGCCATTGGCATCTATTCCACTGCTAATTATCCACTCAGCCCAATTAAACTTCCATGGTGGTGGCAATAATTCAGAAACAAAATTTTCATATTGTTCTTTTGATAACTTTTTCATTTCACACCTTTTTATAGTTAGGATTGTTTTTGTAAATTAAAATAAATCTTGTGTCAAACTTATTAGAACACTTGCTACACGATCTTGGTGTTGTTGGTTTATTACTTTTTTGATATGTATGGTTACATGTTTTACAGTGTACCAAATATCTCTTTTCTATCTTTACATCAGTGTGAATTCTCAATCCATCACAACCGATCTTAATTGCCATCTGTCTCCAAACATTATCATGATTATGTCCACTATCAACAATGGTATGTGCTATTTCATGAAGGATTGTATTAACAATCATTTTTCTTTCTCTATTCCCTAAGATATTCAAATCATAGCTGAGTGTAATTTTCTTTTTAGAATAAATACATTGACCATACATGCTGGTGGCTCTATTCCATTCAAATCTCCATGCTTTACTTACCATGTATTTGTCCATAAGTTCCAGTGCTATGGCTTCAATTTCTTTTGACAAGCTATCTGTTGGATGAGCAACAAATTGATTCCTAACAGTGTTTAATTTGTCATTTATTATCTCATAAACACTCTGGTCACCACCTAACAAAGCCAGCTTTTGCTGGCTTGTTAAAAATTGACATCCTTTTTTCCATAATTTATGTTGTTTCAACAGTGTATTTAATTGTTGTGGATTCATTTTACACCATCTTTATACATTCTGGGCCAATGCCATTCTCAATTGATTCTGGTACTGTTAATTTTCTACCACATCTGCCACAAGTTCCTTCATGCCAAAATTCAATTTGCTTTGGAACATTATTCTTTTCAACCTTATCTATGAACCAGTTGATGACCTTAACTGATTGAGCCTCTGTTGTTATTCTGGATTTTTGTGAGTGTTTATAAAATTTAACACCATTCTGATTCACAAATACTGTTCCAACAAATGAATAATTATTTTCATTATCAGTTCCTGTCATAACCTTAACAAACCAAACCTTTGTATCTTTGTTCTGAATTTTGATTCCATCTGTGTCTGTTTTTGGCTTGCTGAATTTGTATGTAAATCTATTCATTGTTTCAGTGTTTTGGATTGTGAAAGTTGAATTGCCAGCATACATAAATTTCTGTATGTCTTCAACTTTTTGTATGCTGTGTCTTGCTATGTGCTTGCTTCTTACTTTGGCAAGGTTACATGTTTCTGTGTCAGTATCAATCAATTGATCAAGCAAATCTGAATTTGCTTTTAATTCATTGGCATCATCAACTGATTCAACGATCTTTTTCAAATAATCATCTGACATGTCTTTTTGTGGATCATCTGTGAATCCTTGCTTTTCTTGATATGCCCAAAGTTTATTTTTCAATTCATTCAAATCACCATTCTCCCAATTGTAAACATATTCCCTAAGTGATATATCACCCAAATCTTCATTCAAGTTGAACTGTGTTGTTTGATATAAATCTGTGGTATTAAATATTGTGCTGGATGTACCATGTAAAAATCCAATAAGTGACATTGTCACCAATTTGAATGTGACTTTAGCATCCTTCAATTCCTGTATGTTGCTTATAACATCCTGACCTGACTCTATTCCAAATTTTTCCATGAACTCTTCCATCATCTGATATTCAGTTCCCAAAACAATAGATGTTGTTTTGTTTGTTCTGATAATTCCTATGTTATAACCTGCTTTCATTGTGTTGTCCTTTATAAATTGTTGTTGTTGAATTTCTTATGAATATCTTACATTCAAGTGATTAAAAACATCTGTTGCGTGTTCTGATGTACATCTTGAATTTAATTTTGCCTTAACTTCTTTTGGATATTTGTTCATGATTTTTTTCATTTCAGCTTCAAACTCATCTTTTGAACTGACTTCTAATAAATTGTCTGAAAGATTATATGAAAAAACTGATTCCAAAGACAGCTTGTATATATCCATTCCAAACTTAACTTTGATCATTTCATTTTCTTTTTTCATTTCCAAGTTCCTTTCAAAATTTCTAAATTTGTTTCAATCACCATAAGAAACTTAATAATTGTTTTGACAATATCCTAATGTTTTGTCACAATAATAAAAATTTTTTTTGATTATAATATATGATAATGGCAATTTAATTTATATCAACAGAAAAGAGATTATTTTTTACCCTAAATAAAAAGCAGGTGACATTACACCACCTGCTCTCACAACAACACAACAACTAAAATTCAAGCATCTTTGCTAATCTGGTCTGATATTGACTTCTTGTTCTATAATTAACATAATGAGAAATGTAATATGTAAATACATTATATAGTGCCCACATGTCCTTGATTTTATCCTTTGATTCACCATTCTCTTTGTTTAAGTATGCCAATGCCCTTGTTCCAAATGTACTTGATACAGCTGTATCAAATTCTGTTGTCTGGTTGAACTCTGTGGCACTTAACAACTTTACTCTTTCATTGATAGTTGGAATCAACTTGTAAGTGTCTTCCATCTGTTCCTTTAATCTATCAACTGAAAATCCAGATGTGTGTTTTGCATAAAATCTTGCGAACACTTTTCCAAATACCATTCCATTTGAACAAATACCTCTGATAGCACCCCACATTGCTTTTATTCCTTCACTTCCATCATAGCTGTTGTTAATAAACAAACTCATTGCTATGTCAGATGCTCCATCATTAAATATCAATTCAGGAAATGTTAATTGTATTCTCATTTTTCTGTCATTTATAAATGAGTGAGTTGGATCAACAATCCATTTTGAATCCAATTTATCAAGATGTTCTAACAGTGGCATTACAATATCTTCATTCCTAACCAAGTTGTAACTGTTCTTAACAACATTTATAATCTTACCATCTTTGTTAACAATAGCTTTATGACCTGGTGCTGGCACCATTTCAGTTCCATTTGTAAAATATACTTTATCAGCGTGAACTGGTGTCATAAACTGTTGAAGTTGACTAACATTACCTACAACATGAACACCATTTTTAACAGTGTCTTCTGTAAAGGTGTGTGTCTGATTTCTTTCAACTTCACTTAATCTCTTTTTAATATCAATCATTTTATTTTCCAACTTTTTGTACATTCTTCTTTTGGTTGAATCACTTGCTGTAATCAATTTGAATTTTTCTTCATTGGTTAGGAATTGACATCCAGCTTTCCACAAATTCATTTCCTTTAATGCTTGATTCAATACCGCACCTGAAGATGTTGGTGACACTGTTGATATATCTGGTGTTGTTTCTAATATTGGTTCAATTATTGATACTGTTGTGTTGTTTGAAGTTCTCATTGTAAAGTTCCTTTATATTAAATTTATGTTTGTTTGTTTTGTTGTTTGTTTTGTTATAATATACAATTGAAAAAGTGGACAATAAATTTACTGTCCACTTGATGTGAAATTATTTTACCAATTCTTTGAAAATGATTCCTAACATTCTGAAATGTTCAGCATCTGGAATCATTTCATTCAGTTCATCAACTTTAGAACTTAATTTTGTGTTCGATTCATTAAGTTGTTGAATTTTCAATCTTAAATTAGCACCTGATGCTTCAAGTTGTCCGATCTTGTTTGTCCATTCCTTTTCTTTATTAAACAATTCAATGCTTTTGACAACCAATCCTGTTTCCTTTTCATCTACATCTTTCATTCTGGTTTCATATTCCAACTTCAAATAATAATCTGCCTTAAAATTAGCATAAATGTTTAATAAATCAAGTTGAGCATCTACACCCATGGCTTTGCCCACTGAAAAAATAACCATCCTGAATTCAGCCATCTTCTTGTCAGAGTGTAATTGTAAAAAACATTTCTCAATGTCTTCACCTCTTGATTTACCATAAATGTCTTGTAAGCCACACATTATCTCTGTTCCAACCTTATTAGCAGTGGTTGTTCTATTAACAGCATCAGCCCAACTATGTAGTTGTTCAGGTGATGTAATAATTGCAAAATTGATTTGCATTGTGTCAAGTAATAATTTTGAAGTTGTCATAAATCACACCTTTTTTTATTTGATAAATAATATTTTTTGTTTTTTAATAACATTGTATAAATTGAATCTGAATGAACTCTATTTGATCTGGCATAATTACTCAGCCATCTTAATACACCAGCACCTAAATCATTTACATTTAGTTCCTTACCATTTAATACAATAATGTTTTCTTTACTTGAATTGCATATTGTATAAATTTCTGAATAAGGTGTCAATTGCTTGAATGTTATTTTTTTTGCTTTCTTTTTCATTTTAGTTCCTATTCAAACTGTTGAGTGTTGTCAAATTCTATTTTATTTATATATGAATCATCATCCATTTCTCTGACTCTATCATGTGGGTCACCATTTTCTAATCTATTCAATTCATCATCAGCTTCATCTAAATTCTTTTGTTCATCTTTCCAGACAGGATGTAAATACCAATAATTTGATGATAAATAAATCAAGCCCTGAAAATCACCCATTTCAGCAAATAATATTCCCTTTTTACACAAGCTACCAACCACACCTTTAACAGTGTTAATTTTAAGTGAAGTTGATTTTGCTAAATCTGTACAATCAATATCTGAAAATCCAGGTTCAGCATATAATAAATCAATTTCAGCTTCAAGAACTTTTAATTCAAGTTCAGTCAATCCAAGTTCATTTATTGTTTTCATCTTAGTTCCTATTAAAATTGTTGTTTGTTGTTTAATAAAGAAGGGCATTTTTCAATGCCCTGTCTGATTACATTTTTGTTGATTTCCAAGTGTACTGTGATAATTCAACTGTTGATAACTTATTTCCAATAAATTCAATCATTTCTTTCATTCCTGATTCATTTATTGGATTATTCATAGGATTCATTGTAATTACAACATCTTTTTTGAATGTGAAGTTGTTTACTATAATATTAACAAATTCCTGATACATTTTACCTGTTATGAATTCACCACCAATTTCTAATATTCTAAATGTCTTGAAATCTTCAGTTGTAAACTTAATGCCTGTTCCAAAATTTTCATCTCTATTTGAAAATTCATTTTTCTTTGTTTCTTTTATGAATACAACTTCAAAATGTTCTGATTCATATGAATATCTGTCTCTGCCTGTTCCACTGTAATGTGTTTCTTTAACTGATTGAACACTATCACCAAAGATGTTTTTAATTTTACCTATCTTTGTTTGGCTTGCCTTTTCTACTTTTATTTTATTCTCAACTGTTTCTTTCAAATTTTCATATTCTGTCTTTACTCTTTTAATAATTCCATCTGTTGTTTTGTACAAGCCCAAATGATTGTAACTTTCTTTTAATGCCCAGCCTGAAAATTTACTTTGTGCACTCCATTTACTTACAGCTGTGAAATTGTTAACAAGGCTGAATGTCTTTTTAACTGTCTTGTGAGAAATTACAATGTGATAAGAAATTTCTGAATTTGACTTCTTATCAAAATTTGTATAATCAGCATATGATGGCGTAACTATAAAGCCAATTGCTGTTGGTGTAGCATCATTAAATAATTTACAATTTTTTACATACCAACTGTTTTCATAATTCTTAACTGCTTTGGCTGTCCAAAGTGTTCTGTACAACATTTCATTTTCTTTTCTTAGTTCCTTAAATTTTGAATACAATTCAGAAAAATCAATTTGTATTCCTAATGTCTTCAACTGTTTCAAGTCAAATCCTTGAAGTGTTATATTATATTTTTCAACTTGATAATCTGTTTCTGTTTCTGTCATAAATGTTTCAGTGTACTCATCCATCTTTGCTTTAATCTCATCAAGTGAATATGAATGTTTTGAATAATTATAATCATCATACCATAAAGTGAATTGTGATTCTAAATTATTAAATAATACTACACCAATCATCTTATTTGTACATTTGCCTGTTAATTCATTTTTGTCAGCTAATAATTGAGCATCCATTAATTTTACTGTTGTGTTATTTGTAGTTGTCATTGTAAAGTTCCTTTATATTAAATTTTTGTTTGTTATTTATTTTTGTTGTTATAATACTTATTATGCAAATGACCATGAATATTTTACTATGCTAAACAATTCAACAACTTCTGCTTTTGTATATATAATTGTTTCATTATTTTCAAAAACAGTTAGTACATCAGTTTGAATATTTAATATTCCAAGACAATAATGATTTGACCTATTTTTCAAAGTCACTCTTGTGAAATTTTCAATAAATTCTATGTTTGCTTTTTTTATTGAGTTTGCCATGTTGGTGTTCCTTATATTATATTGTTATTTGTTGTTTCTGTTTTTTGACTTCTTCAGTTGAGTGTATCTTATTAAATAAGAAACTCAAGACAACTTTGTTTTTTGGTGTTTCACAGTTTTGCATCCCTGCCAGTTGGCATATCATTTTGAACCAGTTGGTGATTTGAACCTTTGTAACCTTATAACCTTATTTGGTTTTTTGTATTCCTAAATTTTGGTGTATTATAAAGAGTATCAAAAACCAGTGTCAAACTGCTGTGTTTGGGAAAACATTGGCTGAGCAACTCTCTCAACCAATCAATCTTTCATCATTTCAAATAACTGTCTCAATCACCATAAGAAACTTAAAAAAGTTTTTAACAATATCCTAATGTTTTTTGAAAATATTTTTAATTTTTTTTGGATTGGATAGCCAATAATGGCAATATCATTTAGAATTGTGGAAAAGGGTACAAAAAAATACCCTAAATTATTTTGTTATATTATTATATAGATTGGCAACTTTATATATTTGTTTTGAATTGCTATATATAGAACACCATTTTTTATATGTGATGTTGTTTACATCTTGACCCTTTGGCAACAAAGTTCTATATAGTTCAACACCAGTTCCCAACATCTTGTCTTTTGCTTTCACAAATCCTTTAATGCCAGCTGGGTCATTATCTAAACACAGAAACACTTTATCAAATACCATCAATTGTTCTATCTGCTCATCAGATATATCAGCACCAAAACAACAAACAGCAGGAACACCCCAAAACCATAAATTCATTGCATCAACTATTCCTTCAGCTACAATACACCAATTGAATCCTTTTCTCAATACCCTATGTATGTTGAACAAATATTCTATCTTATTAACACCAAATGGCCTGTAATACTTTCTGTCTGTTTTAGCCTCTGTAATCAACCTGCCTTCACTCCATATGTATTTTCCTTCAACATTATGGCATGGTATTATTATTCTGTTCAAATATTCTTTTCCATATGAACTATCTGATTTGGTTGTATAGCCAATATTAAACATTCCAATCCATTCAGTCATGTTTCTCTTCACAAGATAGTTATAATGATTGCTACAGTGTATATCTGTGGCAGATATATGTTCAAATCCTTTTGGGATATGAAATGTTTTTTCTTTATGATTTTTTAGGCTTGTTATTTCTTTTATTCTTTGTTTGCTTTCTTTCCATAATGAATCAGGCAACATCCCAACAGTTACACTTTCCAAATTCATATCCCAATTCATATGGGTGCACAATTCACTCCAAGTGCCACTTCCACACCCTGAATAACAGTTATAACCACCATGATCTTTGTGTATAAAAAATGATGGTGTATGATCTTCGTGCCCAAAAGGCAATATACACTTCATTTTAAGCCATTTACCAGACACTATATATTCAATGCCTTTTTTAGCAATAAAACTTTCTACATCAACTGGTGCAAATGAATTACTATTGAAATCTGATTCAACAAAATCTTTTAATGATGGCATATATTTCTAAAACAATTTGCTTTTTTGGCTATTTCTTTATCAAACATTGGATTATTTAACTTCATTCTTTCAGACATTTGAATTTTTTGTTCTGGTGTCATTCCTCTATTTTTATTGGCTTCTGCTATTTTCTTTTTGTGTTCTGGTGAATGTACATATTTTTTACCTTTATTCCAAGGCACCATTCCTTTGTTAGCCTTGCTAATTTTATTTTTTGTAGTTGTTGATATAATTCTATTTTTATTTGCTTCTGCTAATTTTCTTTTTGTCTCATCAGAATGTGTCTTTCCAAAAAAAGGATTTTTGTCACCACTCATTCTTTCACACAATTTTTCTCTCATCTTAATTATTCCTTCAGTTCCACCATCAGATATATTATAACCATTTGGTGATTTGGAATTATAAGAAATGATAAAATATTTTTCCAACTCATTTGCATCATTTTGGTTATAACAAATTGCCAGTGTTACCTTCTGAAAATTTTTCTTTCCATATTTAATTATTGCACTTTCAATAGCATATCCACTACCAAAATAATTTTTATATGCACCATTTGATCGAGTGGTTTGGCCAATATAAATTTTTTTATTGATGAGATTTTTCACCATATAAATTTTATATTTTATCATCTTTTTACAACCATTTCAGTAATTTTTACCTGTTATGTTGTTTTGATTTATTTTAACACTTTTCATAAGTTTGCCAATTAAAACACTTATATGACACGATTGTATGACATTTTTGAACATTATAAAAAATTTTTTACACCATATAAGTTGTGTAATTATATGATGTTATGTCAATTGTACAATTTTGTGGAATATAATTACATGTGTGTTGATATATTTTTGTCATCTTGATGCATCTATGGAATTTACATTTTTTGACACCCATTTGAAACCATATCTGATGGTCTGAAAGTGGTCATCAATATGATGCCATATTCAATGTACAATTTATATATAACAAAAACATTAACAACCAATACAATACATATAATAACAATTAAAAATGTCCTGTATTTATTCTTCATCTGGGTCAGTTTCTGTTGGTTCTTGTTTATCTGGGTTTGGCAGGTTCATTTCTGTTCTTTCCTTGTCACAAAATCTGCTCTTTGCAAAGTCAGGGAATGTATAAAATGATACACCCTTTTTTCCAAATCTCATTTTGAAAATTTCAAATTTTATTCTACCATATTCAGCATCTTCTTTAGATTGACCAATGCCCAAACCAACACTTGCGTGTTGTGCTGGCAAAGGTGAAAATGCTGCATCCTGCCAGTCAGTTGATCCAGTTCCTGCTTTGGTTGTTTTCTTTTGATTGCCAGTCAAAACAGGAATGCCTGCCCTGTCATTCCATCTTTTTGCAATCTGTGCCAAATCCCAACTTATTTCACCCATGGCATCCCAGCCCTTCAAATTTTGGTATTTGCCCATAGGTTTCATGTCATTTAGATAATCAATTGAAAATAAGTCAAATTTAACACCATATTTGTTTTCAGCATCCTTTGCTTTCATTTCTATGTCATTTGCTGTGGCACCTTTATCAAAGGAAACAACATGTAATATTCCACAATTCTTTTGCCACCAGTTCAATTTCTTTTTTACTAATATCAGTTCATCCCTTGTTATTTCACCAGTTCTAAATCTGTCAAATGGTATGCCTGAAATCCTGCTATAAATTCTCATTTGTTGGTAAATTTTATTCATTTCAATAGTAAACAAAATACAGTTGTTTTTATTGACCATTGAAGCATACAATGGTATTTCCATAAGCAGGAATGATTTACCAACATTATTTTCTCCAACAAGAAAATAAAACTCACCAGGGAACAATCCACCATCTAAAAAATTGTCCAAATGAACTATCTTGCCTTCATCCAAATCTGAATCATAGTGAACACCATAAATTCCTGTTGGAACTGGTTTGATCAATTTTCTTTTCTTTTGTTTTATCAGATTGACATGTTGTTGAAAATCATCAACAATATTCCCTTCCATCATCTGATTTTCAACCACCTTCATTTCATTCAGTGCAAATGAAATATCTTCATTGATCAAATCTAACTTTCCACTGTCCAAATTCTTTTCACTAACATACAACAAGTTCTGAACCAACCTTGTTTTTCTCATGTGTTCTAACATTGCAACATCTGACTCTTTGTTGCCTGCTACACCTTCTGGCAGTTTATTGTATAGCCTCTCAACTGATTTCAACCAAATTTTTCTTTGATTTTCTGGTGTCTTGAATCTTGCATCAAATTTGATATGTGGTACTATTTCAACTTGTAATTTTTCAATTGTTGGAATTGTGCCATACTTATTGTAGAACTTTTTTATGGCAGAAAAGGCATTTTGGTGAAACAAATCTGTAAAATGAGTTTCAATTATGGAATTATTTATGAAGACACTATTGCTAAAATTTTGAATCTGTAACAAACACTTGATTACACTTCTTTCTATCTCAACATCATTCAGTTTCATTCTGCACACCAACTATATATTGATAAATTTCAAAAGATGATTCTATTGTCCTATACAGCTCATCACCATATATTTTACCAATATCACCCAGATCATTGCTTTCAACTTCTATACACATTACAATGCTTTTATCCATAACACCATTGAATAAGCTATCTACAAAGGAACTAAATACACCCATCATTCTATCATACATTTTTCCATACGATCTTATGTTGGTTATGGAAATCAACTCACAACTGTTCATCTGTCCAATCAGTTCCATATTCATTTGACCAAACTTATCAATCATTGTATTCACAACATATACAAAATCCAAATATCTACAAACTGTTTTTGATTTCAATAATTCCCTAACCAAAATGGAAACTATTTTATTGGCTTCTGTTATGTTATTTGTTACAATTGCTACTGAACTACCACTTTGTATCATTCCCTTCAATTGTTCTACAGCCAGTGTTTCAGTTTCTGTTATTGGTGAAAACCAATATTTTTCAGGCAAGCCAATATTGTACAAAGTCATTACCTGTCTAAGTTTGTTGACTCCATACTTTTTTTTCAGTTTCTCCATCAAATTTATTTCCATTCACACACCTTCCAAAATTTACCGTTTTGTTAATATACAATTTCACTTCTTAATGTTACTGTGTACTTTCTTTGAAAATTGAAAGTTTTTGTTATTTTTACCCTTAGAACTGTATTTCAAATCATGTGTCCATTCAGTCATCATTCCCTTGTTACAAATAAAATTCAATGTTACAGGGAATTTCAATTCACCACTTTTCTTTTCATACATCCAGTCAATGTAATTTTTCAAATCCTGTCTGACCATATTTGAATTAACAAATACATCAATCAGTTGTCTTTTTATGACTGTTCTAATTACACCAGATGCTGATTTTGCATATTTCTTTCCACCAAATACTGTAAATTCCATGCTATTGTATCCATAAGTGTCTTTGTATTTGTTTTGCATGTATTTCAAAAAATCTTCAGATGTCCACTTGTTGATTAGTTCATCTGGCTTTGGTTCAAAATATTTCTTGTGTTTTGCATTGACTTGTTGCGCTTGACTGTGTTTTACAAATACCTGATCTGTCACATCAACTGAATTGTCATTCTCATCAATAATTTCATCACTTTTATTTCCACAAACTTTCTGTTTTTCTTGTTGTTTTTCTCTGTCTTTCTTTTCTTTGTATATTTCTTTTCTTTCTTTCTCTTTTATTTTTTCTTTTTTTCTTTGATTGATTATTTCAATTAAAGTATTAAATTTCAGTAAACTGAAATTAACAGAAGATGAAGCACCAATGTTCTCATTTTCTTCAATCTCACTATTGACACTTGTTATTATTTCAATCTCTTCAATCTCATCCTGAAAGTCAACTTGTTCAAATATCTGTTCCATAGCATCCAATAAATCCAATTTCACAATTACTTTCAGCTTGTTACCTCTGTAAAATGGATAGAATTCAACTTGATTATTTATCATAAATTCACTTTATTGTTTTGATTTGTGTATAAAATAAAAAGTGGTTTGGTTTTCAAAGCAATGTTGGGTGTGACATTGAATCTAATCACCAAACCATTTTGGGTGTGAGAATGTTCTGACCTAATATACAATTGGAAATTCATTTTTGAGCTCATTTTATTTTCAAATTCTAAAAATTGTGGTTCAATGATACTAATACATGTGACAGATTTGAGCCATAAACCAGTCATTTGACTGTGTAACTTTGCTCACCCATACCTTTTTATGCACAGAACATTATAGATCAAATTTGACTGACATTTCAAAGTGGTGTTACTTTCTAAAATCAATCAAGTTCCTAATGTCTTTTATTGTCAACCTGTTTTCCATCCTATTGTTATCAAGAATATTTGTACTCATTTTTCTTTTCTCCCAAACAGTTTCAAATACTTGTTCTTCAATTGTTCTCTCAGCAATAATGTTTACAATGTTGATTACTTTATGCTTTGTGCCCAATCTATCAATCCTGCCCACTCTTTGTTCCATTTTAGCTGGATTAAAAAGCATGTCAAAGTTTACTACATAATTGGCTGATGTTATATTAACACCTTCAGTTAAAATATCTGATGTGACTAATATTTTACAACTTTCATCAGCATTAAACTGATTTATCACTTTAACTCTATCATTAACACCACAGAACAAAGGTGAATTTTGATTTCCATGAATACAAATATTTTTATATTTATATTTGTCAAGTGTTTCTTTTAACAATTCCACCATTCCTATGAAATGAGTGAAAACAACGATCTTGCTTTTATCATCAAGTGAAGCAAGAAAATCAATCAATTGATCTGTCTTTGTGCTGATATTTTCTGGATGACCAACTAACTTAGCTGACAAACAACATTGCCTTAAATATGTAATCATAGGCAAAATTTCAGCATATTTTATCTTTTCTGCCTTTTCCATATCTGAAATTTGTGTTACAACCTGATTACTTATTTCATCATAAAACTTTCTTTGTATATGTGAAAGCTCAACCCAATAATTATTTTCAATCTTATCTGGTAATTCATCCAACACATCTTCTTTCATCCTGCGTATTAAATATGGTGCCATTCTTTCTTTAATAGTTTGTTCATCTTTATATCCAACAGCATTACCAAACCAATCTGTTTCAATAAATTTTTCCTTAAAATGCCAATACAATCCATCACCACCAAATATGTTGAAATCAATAGCTTGAAATATACTCCACAAATCCATCATACTATTTTCAATTGCTGTAGCACTCATTCCAATAGAATACTTTGCAAACCTTGAAATCATTTTAGTGTGTTTACTTCTTTTTGTTTGATGATTTTTGATATATTGAATTTCATCCATAATCAGAGCATAAACATATCCTTTTTGCAAAATATGTTCATCTATCATGTCAATATCCCAATTCAATAAATCATAATTTATAATCAAATAATCATATTTATAAGCCTGTTTGTATAATTTTTTTCTTTTATTTTTATCACCATCAATAACAACACATGTTTTAGTTGTCCATTTTGAAATTTCTTGTTCCCAATTTCTTTTAAGTGTTGATGGACAAATTATAATACAAAAATTTATTGATTTATCACTCATGTGTTTTTCAACAGCTGTTAAACTTTGAACTGACTTGCCCAAACCAACCATGTCGCACAACATTGAGTCTTTTGCTTTATAAAGAAAATAAGCACCAACAACTTGAAAAGGATATAATGTTGGATTGCTGTTCATTTTTTCTCTTAAATTGCTTATAATGTATCCATCTCTTAAATTGGATAAATTATTTTTAATATTTATTTGTTCTCTTTTCCATGTTAAATAATTAAAGAAGTGTTGTTTGACTGATGGATGTGCTTTTATATTAGAATTAAATATATATTTATTATTTTTAATGTTTTTAATTAACAGTGCTAAATCCCTAATTGGCACTGTGTAAACTTTCTTAATTTTATCAAAGTGTCTAACTGGCATTTTTTTTACTTCAGATAATGTGTGTGAAAAAACACTTCCATTTATATTAACAAAATTTATATAAAATTGTTCTTCATCAAGTTCACTAAAAATTATTTTTGACATTTATTTCTTTCTTATTGCCTGTTATAAGATACAAACAAAATGCCCAGCAACTTTCATCACTGGGCATTATTCAATTATATTAAATCATAATTAAATAAGATGCATCATTTCAATGCTTCTATCTTTTATATTTTCAGAAACCAATTTATTCATCCAGTCTTTACCTAACAAATCATTTATACCTTGTACAGCTGAACTTATTAACAGCTTAAATAAAATATCATCAAATGGTTCAAATATTGAAAACCATCCTTTGAATTCAACTAATTCATCAAGAAGTTCTGATGCAACATCAATTCTTTCATCTTTTGTACACAATTTATATTCAGCTTGTACTATTTCAACTGCCATCACAACAGCTTTCAATAATATCCAAAATGAAGCAAATGCTAACATAAATGATTTGAATGATTTAATACTTTTTACAATGTTCCATGCTTCTTTGACTTTAGCATCTTGCAAAACAATAGCTTTTGCTTGCTCAATGGCTTGTCTTAATTCAATCTTGCCCATGATCTTTAGTTCCTTTCATTTTTTATTATTGTGTTATTTATAATATACAAATATTAAATAAAAGTTTTTTTTATTGTCCAGATTTCACAGATATTTCATCAAACCAAATTGGTGCTGATTGATTTGAATATAAAAACAAATTCCCTGTTGTACTTGCTGTCGCAACAAAATCATAATTTATTTCTGTCAGACCAATTGTTGATACTGATTTTGTTAAAACTATATCACCTAATTTGAATGTTAAGGTTGTATTTGCAGTTGTCGTAAATGCATAAATCTTAAATCTATAATGCAATCCATTTGTAACAGCTGTAAATTGACTATTTGAAAGTGAAATAGTATTTGTTGTTCCATTACCTACACCAGTTGAAACAATTTTGAATGAATAACTGCCTGCTTGTTTATAAATTGATGAAGTATCTACACTGTGATTACCATTACCTAAATAAATTGGTATTTCTTTACAAGAAATATCATCCACATAAACTGATTGAGCAACTGAGCCATTTGTTCCCCAATACCACAGCATACTTGTAAAATTTGCAGCAGTAGTAAATTCATATGTTGTTTTAGTATATGTTGTACTTCTATTTTTAGTTGAATCACTTATAAGATAAGTTGCATTTGCATTGTCTCGTACATTATATTTCAAACTTTTATATAAATCACCTCTTGACCAAAAAGAATATTTATACCTTTTTAATGGTGTTAATGTTGTTCCATAGTTTCTTGTTGAATTTACTCCAGTCACATAAATAAGTTTCATAGCATAATTGCCACTGTGTTTAGAAACTGTAGCATCATTTATACTTCCTGATGTACCAGATTCCAAATATTCAGTCCAATCATCTGTTGTTCCATCATCTGGTGTACCTGTAAAAATTTCAAACCCAAGATTGCCTACAATTTTTTCTGTACCTACTTCCATAGTTCTGTTAATTGAATTGGTGATTAGTTCTGTGCCATTATAATTTCCAGATGTATCATATGCATTATTAGAATAATTAGAAACACCATTATTATTGACAGCTTTAATTCTATAATAATATAATGTTCCAGCTGATAAAGGTGTATCAATATAAGTAGTTAATTGTGTATTAGTTAATAATGTAGTTGGATTTATAGATGTACTTCTATAAATATTATATGAAGTTGCTCCACTAATTGCATAATTTATCAGTGTAATTTTACCTAATGAACCATTAGCTATTAAAGATGTAGATGCATTAGGCAAAATATTACTCAATACAGTTATTACTATATTTAATTTATTAACTTGTGAAAAATTTATAGATGATAATAAAAATAGCATTAAAATTATTTTTTTCATAATATTTCCTTCAATGAAATTGAATCATACATAATTGTACTTATATTTGTTGTATTACCATAAAAATAAACTAATATAGACAAACATCCAGCAGGTGATGTAAAATCATAAGTGACTAAAGTCCATATATCATCTGTAACACCAGTTGGTTCATTCAAAACAAAATAAGTTGAATTAGTCACATCTCGTAAAGTTATTTTACCTTGATATGTGCCATCACCTTTTGTCCAATAAGTCAATCTATAATTTGTTTCAGGTGTAACTGTTATGCCTAATGTCCTTATCACATTAACATCTGCCCCTGTTGAATTTATAATTTTAACAGCATATCCAAATTTAGAGTCTATTGTGGCATCAATTTTGCCTAATGTTGGTGATTCTATCCAATTTGTCCAATCATCTGTTGTTCCATCATCTGGTGTACCTGTAAAAATTTCAAATGATTTATCTGTTAATAATTCAGCACCCAATGTATCTTGAACTGTAAAAACAGAATCATTATTTAATAAATTCATTTTCTTTATTTTTAATCCACCATCAATTACAGTTGCTATCTTAAATAAATTATCTTTCATATAAATACCAACACCATAATCTAATAATTCACCCACTTCAATATCATCTTCAACTTCTTTTATTAAAAGTTTTTTATTGCTTAATGTAATCCATTCTGTTCCATCCCAAGTTTTAATCTTTGAATCATCACTGTCCAAAACTATTTTACCAATAACTTCATCATCATTTGTTATAACTTTAGTTCTTAATGTTAATCCTTGTGAATGTAAACCATTCATATCTACATTTGCTATTTGTTGCCTATCTTCATAAGTACTGGGAGCAGTATAATATTGATATGCTTTAGTTATACTTGAAGGATAATTGTTAAAACTAACATCAATATAGTTATTAGTTCCTTGATATATCCATCTATTTGGAAATGAATTGTTTTTAATTATTAAACTATCAATATTTTTTAACCATAAAGCATTAGTTGAATATCCTGTCTCTGTAAAAAACATATTATTTTCTATATTTAATTTAGGCAGTCCAGTAATACTAATAGCATTAATTCCTATTGCTGTACCATAACCAACTGACCATCTATAAAATGTATTATTTTTAATAGTGAATTCTGTTGTTGGTAAATAATAATTTTTGTTAAATTGTATTCCAAAAGCACCAGCATTCATAAATATATTATTTTCAATAATTGTATTTTTTATTATGTGTGATGTATCTGGATAGTTCCAATTATTAGTTTGTTCATAAAAAGTCACTTGAGTTTGTGAACCATTAAAAACATTCCTGGATATGGATAAATTTGTAATATTTGTAGAAGCCATCTGAATCAAAGTTCCACTTTGAATATTATCATCAGTACCTGTTAAATTTTGCCAAGTAAATTCATTATCACTTATATTTATATTATTACCTGAATAAGTTCTTAATCCATAATATTGTGCTTTAACAATATTATGACTAACTAATAAACTATAAGTTGTGTCTGGTGCTGGTGGTGCTGCTTCACAAACCAATTCCATACCTAAATAACATTCAGATATATAGTTGTTAAATATTCTCATATCTATTCCTGCCATTGTTATAGCAGCACCTTGATACCATGCACAATTTTTGAATGAACAATTTTGTATCAATACATCTCTACAATATAAACCAGCAATAGTTGTTGATGACCAATTTTCCATTGATATATTATCAAACACAACTTTATTCCACATTGCTTGACCTGTACCCCAATGTAAATAAAGTCCAACTTGTATTGTTGAACTTGATGGTGTTGTTTTATTTATCCAACTTGCTTGACCCATCATCTTAAAATTTTTAAAAGTAGCATTTCTTAAATCATAATTACTTCTATAATCATTACCAGAACCAACAGCAACTGTTGCACCAGGAAAAGATAAAATTGTTTTATCACCTTCACCTTCCCAATTAGTATTATATTGTAAATTTATTCCTTGATAACTAAATGGTGTTTCATCAATCAAATAAATACCTTCTGGAATTTTTAATAATTTACCACTACTTCCAAGACTATTTACTGAAGATTGAAATGCTCTTTGAGTAACACCACCTTGTGTTGAATCTGATTTTGCACCAAACCAAATAGGATTTATTTCAGAATTTTTACTGTTAGACAAATCTATATTTCCACTTGTATCGAATATTTGATAATATCCAGCATCAACATATCCATTTATAGTTAAAGTTTTTTCATAATCTACAGATAATATTGAATTTTTTGTAAATTTCATAATAATATTACTGGGTATAATCAAATCACTTACAACAGATTGATTCTCAGTAATTATTATTGTTTTATAATTACCACCAATAGTTGCAACAGCTTCAGATAATGTTTCATAATTTATATTACCAATTTTAATTTCTATTTCAGAAAAAACAGTATTTATCCAAGCATCCTTCACTCCAATCACACTTCCTGGCTTAGTTTCTAAAGTTATATCATCTGGATTATTAGTTACATTTCCACCAGAACTAACCAAATCTATAACAGCTTGTGATAATTTAGGAATTGTAATATTTGCATCTAATATTTTTGGTGTTGTTACAGCATTATTTTGAATACCAGTATTTCCAAGTTCACCATTACTATTGAACTTATTAGATATTATAGACAGCTTATTGCCACCAATCCAAATTCCTGATTCTTTTTTAATACTATTTATATATATATCATATTGTCCAATAGACACTGAATTGTGATAATAAGTGCCTGGTGTACTTTCACTTTCTAATAAATTATAAGCTAAAACAGTTGTTTCAGTATTATATAATTGAACTAATAATCCTGAAACTGGTTTACCAAATGTATTTCTAATGACTTTAGAATATCTTGTTGTAAGTGTTTGAGAAAATACACTTACAACTAAAAATATTAACATTATAATTACAATTATTTTTTTCATTTTTATACCTTTATATTTATTTATTATATATACAACAAATCATCTTCTATATACACAACATCACTACTTTGACTTATTGGCTTGTTTATAAAATATTCACACCCAATAATATTTATAATTCCAAAATGACCAAAAAATCTATTGAATGAATATGACCTAATAAATTCATTTACACCCCACTTTCCTAAAAATCCAAAATTAGCATCTTTATGAGGCAAACAGAATACTAATGGACACTCACTTAATTCTTGTCTATATTGTTCATGTAAATTATTCAAATATTCATATGTACATATGTAATTTGGTATCCATTTTACATTATATTCTTTTTTCATTCCTGTTAATAATGTACTTTCACCAATAATATCTTTATTAAATATCAATTCACCACTATCGTGTGGTTGATTAAAAGAATAATCATTTATAACTTCATACATCATAATATTATCAAAAAATATATTAGCATCACCAGGATCACCAGGCTCTTTTTCAACACCATAAATTCTAAATTTTATTTCATTCCCTGTTTGACCAACAGAATTACCAACAATAAAACATTTTTCAATTATATTATAATTCAAATCATAATCAGCTGATATAATTACACTGCTACCTGCTATTTCTAATGTTATTTTTGATAAGTTAATTAAATTTAATACACTTATACTAAATAAAAATATTTTATCAGCTATTGAACTTCCATAATCATAAACATATTCAATATATCCATTACCTGATTCAATTTGTAAATTTAACATATATTGACCATATGCTTTTGTGTGCTCAGTTCTAACCATAGATGATACACCTGATATATGATTCACCCAAGAAATAACATTGGTACTAAAAAATCTATTATTACAAAAATTAGTTTCATTTAATACCAAAAATCTTGGTGTATCTACACCACCTAAAACAAGTTGTTCCCATGGATGACTCATTTGTAATTTTCCTTTAATTATGATATAATAATTGGTGGTTCATCTTCAACAATTTCCAATGATTCCAACACAATATTAAAATCTGATCTTTTTGATATTCCTATTATTAAAAAATTAGTTATTTCATCTAAATCAATTATATTTGCTGGCATAAATAAATTATATTTATCCAATAATTCTAATTGTATTAATGGAATTGTTTTTAATTCCTTAATATTTAATCTATATTTAGAATAAAAATCATATAAATTATCAGCAACCAATTTAGCTATATGTTCATTCTGAATCAGTATACTATTTATGTCCATTATTTTTTTAAGCCATCCAGTGTATCCTGCTTTTTTATCACCATCATCTTCAATTATTAAACTTCTATATTCAACTTTTACAGCATCATAAAAATGTTCCCAATTAACTACATCTGGTTTTTCAGTTAATACATTTTCATCCCAAGTCAAATCTATTGTTCCATTGTATTCATCTCTTTTAATAAATCTGATAAATCTTTCTGAGTGAATAATATACATACAATTAGAAAATAATGCCAATTCATTTATTATATTTCTAATATTTTCAACAGATGAAAAATTAGCAACTTCAATTCTTTGATAAAATTCAGTTGAATATTCCCACAAACTATATTCCTTGTCTTTTGAAATTCCATAAATATTTCCATTTTCATCATCAAAAGATAAATCAACATTGCCCCACTCTTTATTTCTTGGCTCACCTTCTTTTGTAAGTGTTATAGCATTGGTGCCTGAATCATATTCAGCCTTAACTAAAAATCCAATTTTTTCTTTGTGTCTTTTGCTTTCAGCAAAACAATAAACAAATCCATCAAATGAATTATAAATAAAATCTTTATAACTATATGAAGCATCAAAATTAAAATTATCACCAGTTCTTGAAGGATATAAAATTTCACTTGTTAAGTCTAAAACAAAATAACACCATTGATATGGAAATGTGTCTGTGCTTTGTCTATTAAATAAACAACCGTGAATTGTATTTTCAGCAATATTTAATACCATCCATGTTGGCATATATCTGGACATACCATCTCCACTTGTATTATCAGCTATGCTGTCCCAAATCACTCTTTCTCTTAATTGACAATTGGTGTGTGTTGGTGTGGCTAAATATGATGTACACTTCATCCAAACATAATAGAAATCACCAAATCCATGATCTTCTGTTTGCCAATCATTTGGTATTGAAAAGGAAATTATTTTATCATCATCCTTAAATCCATTTCCAACATTAGGTAAATTAACAAATGTAGTACCGTTCCAATATTGATAATCATATGTATTAGCATTATCTTCAAGATTCATATAAATTTGTCTAATTTTTTTAATTGAACCAAATATTACAGAATCATTTGTTGCTTGAAAAATAGTACCTAATGGTGAACCAGCATTTGCTAATGTTGTTTTATCATTATAAATTCCTGTTCCAGCATTATAATAAGCAACATTTCCAAAATCACCAACTTTAACATTCAATTTCAATTTTGTTATGTAACTATATGCTGGAATTGCAGCATCACTTGCTCCAGTTCCTGTTGCTCTGTCACCCCACACTGTATATCCTAAATAAAATATTTCATTATCACTATCATAATGATGACTAATTGGATGGTGTTGTTCATTATAACTTTTCCACCCTAATTTAGTCAAATTTTTCATACTATATAAATAATAACATATATTGCTATCTGAATCTTCATTTCTTTTAACAATATAAATATCAGCATCATTTCCAACTTTATCTATAACAATCAAATTGCCTTTTTGATTATAATCTATTAACAAATTCATTGGTTGATCACTTACACCAATACCACTATTTTCTATACACAAATAATTATTTTTAGCATTATATTCTGGCCCATTTTTATCAACAAATAAACCACCTTCATTAAAAATAGAATGAAATAAAAATGACATATAACCAGATAAATCATCTGCTAAATCAATCATTATAGCACAAGATGCATCAGTGTCACCTGCTCTATATATCCTTAATATTTGTTCAAATGGAACACATAAATTTTCACTGCCTCTATTTATAGATATGCTTCCACCACCACTATTATTCCAACCATGACCTATAACATCAGTGTAAGATGCTCCATTATAATATCTGCATCCATTTCTAAGTGCTTTCAATCCATCATATAAAAATGATGTTCCATTTATTAGTGTTAATGTTTCTGTTCCTAAATCATATGAATGAAAAAAACCAACATAATTCACCTGACTGACATAAGGCAAAATTGGTTTTTGAATAAATTCTGAATATATATACAACAGTCCATCATCTTTACTTATCCAGAATTTTTTAATAAACATATATTGTTCAGCAATAGGATATTCATATTTCACTGAAACAACAAGTTCCCAAGTGCCTGTTATATGACATCTCCATATATCTGTTTTAGTTGCTATATAAACATATTTATTTGTACTATCAATAACAACACTTGATGGATTATACAAGTAATTTCTTTTTGGTGGTTTGCCCCAAATATTAAAATATCTATTTGCTTTTATTATTTTTAAGTCAGTCAAATATCTATCATCAGTGGTGTAATTAGCTTGATCCAAAGTAAGTTCAAGCAACTGTTTTATAGTTATATTTTGATACCATATTGATGGTGTTAAAGTTCCATTAACATCTTTTATAACAACTTCATCAATAGCATCTTTTGTATAAATCTTATCTTGGTAAAATTTTAATTGTAAATAATCACCTGTTTTGCCCCTAAGTCTTAACACTTTTTTCAATTCTTGAATTTTAGGTGAATCAACCCATGTGGTGTTAGTTATTTTTATCATATAACCTTTGAATGATTCACCATCATTAGTTCCTATATTATTCATTGTCCAATTACTTAAATCATTCCATTTCAGTATTCCACTTTGAGTCAGTCCTGATGTTCCATCAACAAATCCACTATTTGCAAAATTCATTACAACAGAAAATAATATGCCACCTTGACTGTATTGAAAATCATATACATTTCCAGCATCACCACCACCATCTAAACTTAATAACATTTCCATTGCCCAAAACTTTTCTGGCGCAATAATAAATAACACATCATCAACTTCATCAAATAAATCAGTATTCAAATCAAGTTTATATCCTTCATTGACCAAATCTGTTATATCTGTATATACATCCAAATCTGAATCCCACTTTACTATTCTGGCAAAATGTATCTTAATACTTTCTGATATTCCACCATCATAAGAAATTTTTGGTTCACCATATTCTGTTACAACTTTATCACCAGCATCAACAACATTTTCTAATACATTCATCCAAACTTCCATATCCAAATCAGGAAATGAATTCAATTCATTTTGTTTACCAAAATTCAGAGTAATAAATAGAACATCACCACTACCATCTTTGGCATATATTCTTTTGTTTCCTTCAGCATCTAAATCTGTATTTACAACATCAGTCCAAGCCCCATTGTCCCATTTGAATGAATTTGGATACATAAATTCCAACTTTTTAACACCTGGTGTTGTATCAATAGAAACACTGACAACACTAACACCAGATAATGGATTTGTGGATACAAATGGCTTGTACTCTATTTTTTTCACACCAACTTCACTATCTGTTGATGGTGTGAATTCAACTATTTCAATGCCTGATATAATTGACAAATCCTTATTAACTGTATCAGTAACATTAAATGATGAATATCTTTCCAATTCTTTACTATGTCCCAGTGCTCTAAAAAAATATGTTTTGTTATAATAATCTGGTTGTGAATCAGTCAATGATAATATTCCACCAAAATATATCATATCTGGCTGACTTGATGCTTTGAATTTTAATAAATATTTAACATAAAATATATCACCATCATCAATCAATCCTGTTTTAGTTTTATTTGAAAAATATCCATCTTTATTATCAACAAAAAAGTCTAATTTACCTGAATCAAAATTATTAAGTTTAACACCTTCAACTTTATTAACAACATCACTTATTCCATCTTTCAATAATCTATCTGTAATATCAATTTTTAATGATATATTTGAATTCAAAAATACTGATGAAATCAATGCTATTGTAAAAATTATGGTTGTCTCATCTGTTCCAGAATTGTATGATATTGTGTCTATTATATTTCCATTGGAAAAGTCTATGTTTGGAAACAATATTTCATCACCTGAGCTCAAATAAATGGTTAAATCACCATTCATTTTTATTGTTGTAGTTGAAACTATTTCAATAACAGTACTCTGATCAAATAACTTGAAAAGAAATATATTTTCAATTATGAAAATATTATTATTTTTTTGAATATTTAATGAATTAGCATTAAGTGTTTTCATCAGTCAAATCTCTTTTTTAATTTCACAAATGCTGGTTCAACATGTTCTTCAACAACTTTCTCCCAATATTTTTTATCATTGACAGATGGATTATTTACAACAACACTAAAATTATAATTTGAAGTGCCATATCGTTTTCTGTCTGATCCTTTTCTCATAGCTTCATTATATTTATCATCATTTGCTCTGACTATTCTTGCTGGTACAACTAATTCATCTTTATGTACAATCATCTTTCCTGTCTTCTTAACATCAGCACCAACTGCTCCAGCAGGACTGGCTGGCATTGCTGTTGCAGCACCCATTACAGCACCACCAATAACACTACCAACTGGGCCAAATAAACTTGCTACCAATTTGAAAAATAGCTTTGTAATTTCAGCTTGAAGTGCTTCCATAACAGCATTTAGAAAAGCATTTTTCATAGCTATCCAAACAGCATCCAAATCATTTTTAGCCTCTCTTGCTCCAATTACATATTTTGACCACATAGCATTCCAACCTGCCCATACAGCATTGGATGTTGCTGTGGCCATATCTTGTATTGATAAAAACAACACTCTGTTTCTTTCCAATTCCCTATTGGTGATTTGTTGTTTAACATCTTCCATTTGTAAAAGAATGTCAACATAATTGTCTGACCATTCCTGAGTAAGTTCTAATTGTTTCTGTAAATACAAATAATATTCTTCAAGTGCCTTGCCATCAAAACCTTCTTTGTCTTGATTAAACATCTCAATGCCAAACTTCATTTTATTAACAGCAGGTGCATTTATCATATCTGTTGTAGCATTGATTGCATCTACAATTGATGACCATTCATCAGTGTATTTCTTACCAGCATCCTCAAGTGCAATCCTTTTATTGTCAAGTGTTTCTTTCCAAGCAATTAAATCTTCACTGTTTAATTTCAAGTTGTATTTGAATTCATTATTCTTTTTGTCCATATTCTTTCTGAACCACTTGTCTGAAATATCCTTTTTGCCTTTTTGATATTTATCTTCAAGTGCCAAACCACTTTCAACAGCTAATTTATCAACATTGTCTATCTCTTGTTTGGATGCTTTCAAATCAACAAGTTTCTGTTTTTGTTGTTTAGAATAAAATTCCAAATCAGCTTGTTCCATCTTATATTTGGCTTCATAATATTTCAATTCAGCCTCTTCAGAATCATCAACAAATTGTTCTAATATGGACAATTGATTTTCCATACTTTTCTTTTTCAACTCATAAATTTCTCTTTCAAGCTGTTCCACTCTTGATTTTTCTTCATCTGTTGGAATGCCATCTGGCTCAGCATATATTGGCTCAATTTTATCTGGTGGCTTGATTCCCTTTTCTTTAACATCCTTCAGTTCCTGTTCCTTAGCAAGTATTTCAGTTTGAAGTTCCAATTGTTTTCCAGCCATTCCTGTAACATCTGAATAAACAGCATTCAATTTATCTAATTCAGGAACAGTTCTCATCAATACATCTAATCTTTTTTGTTCATTAGTTCCTAACTTGCCATTGTTTTCACTTTGTTTTTGTAACAGTTCATTTCTTTCATCTTCTAAATTTGTTATGCTATTGGACAATATTTCTTGGTCACCCATGATTTTATTTGAACCATCTTGATCAATTAAAATCCTTTGTAGATTTTGTCTAAATTCTTCAATATTATAAACACCTTTTTTTGTCCAATCACTCATGCTTTTCATAGTTTCAGGCAACATCTGACTCAAGTTCACTGATTTATCTAATTTGGTCAGTGATGTACCAAATATCTTTGAAAATTCAGTTTCTGTATTTTTAATATCACTATTTAATACCCTTAAATCAGTTTTGGCTTTTGTTATATCAATTCTCAGTTCCAATTCCCTTAATTTTGCTTTTTTCTGATACAAACTTTCCAATTGTTCTGCTGTTTCTTTGGATGTCACTTTTAATCTGCTAAGTGCTGTGTTGTAATCATCTGTTGAAGAAATAAGTGATGGATATAAAACTTTGATTTTATTGAAAGCACTCTTTTGAGCTTCAACCTGTTGCGTTGTTTTATTTTGTGTTTCAGCTAATTTAACATATGAATCAATAACCTCTTTTTGTTTTTCCTTTTGTTGTATCAGCCTGTTGTTATTTTCTTTTAATCTTGCTACACTTTCAGTCAATGTATCATTGTGTTTTTGTTGGGCATTTGTTATTGATCCAAAAGCAACAACCAGTGCTGTAACAGCTATTGATACACCAACCACCCATCCTAATGATACATAAAATGCTGTTCCAAGTGCTGTAACTGAAGCAATCAATGTTGGTATTTTAGCAACTAATAGTGCCATTGGTCCAACTATGAGCCCAAATCCTGTGGCTACAGCCAGTGTATTTGATAATATTGTTTTGAATACTGGTGATAAACTATTAAATGCTTTAACAACATTTGTTAAAGTGAACTGAAGTGTTCTTAAAATAGGTTGTAAACTTTTGCCGATCTGAATGGCTGTTTCCTGCATTGCTGATTCTAATAATTTCCATGACCCTTTGAATGTATCAATTTGAATTTTTGACATCTCTGATGCCTTAGATGTGCCTGTAATTTTTGTTTCCATTATATCTAATGCATCTGAGCCTTGTCTGATAAGTGTAGCAAAAGCACCAGCACTTCTTACATCAAAAATCTTAGCAAGTTCATCACCTTTATCTATGGCACCAGCACCAGCATTTTCAAAATTCTTTATAATTTCAACCAAAGAATGCATCTGTGGATTTACATCATCCAAACTTAATCCCATGGACAATATAGCATCTTGTGCCTCTTTAGTTGGCTTTTGTAATCTTACCAAGCCTTGTCTCAAATAAGTTCCTGCCTGGCTTGCTTGAAAGCCAGCATCATATAACATACCAAGTGCAGCAGTTATTTGTTCAAGTGGAATATTTAATTGTGCTGCCTGTGTTGCTACATACTTCATTGAATCCCCAATTCTTTCCATTGTAGCTTGTGACCCTGATATTACAGCAGAAAACAAATTGGCAACCCTTGTTGCTTCTGTGGCTTCTAATTGGTATGCATTTAATGTTGATACCACTATTCTTGTTGTTTCAGCCAAGTCATACTGTGTTGCAGCAGCAAGGTCAAGTGTACCTTTTAATGCTCCCATGACCTGATTAGCATTATAGCCAGCTGAAGCCAGATAATACATAGCATCTGCTGCTTGTGATGCCATAAAGATAGTTGTCTCACCCATCTTTCTTGCATATTTCTCCAAGTCATCCATTTCTTTTTTGGTAGCACCTAAAACAGAAAATGTGTTTGCCATGCTTTGTTCAAAACCAGCAAACACACTGTTTATTAAATAACCAAATCCAGCCATAGCACCAGCAACAATTGTAGTTGTCTGACCAAATTTTCTCATCTGTTCAGAACTTGAGCCCAGCTGATTAACAAATCCCTTTATATCATTTTGAGCTTGTTTTAATCCAGCTTGTAATGAAGCATAATCTGCTTTAATACCAACCCAAAGTTCCTCAATATATTTTTTTGTTCCACCAGTGTCAGGCATTGGTTGCTTCTTTCTTTTTAATTTTACTTTCCATCACTCTTTTGATTTTATTCCTTGCCTTTTCACTCATCTTCATACCTGGCAAAGACATTAATTCATACAATCCACTTCCAGTTGACTTTCCATCTTTGTTGCCATCATTGGAAATATTAACATTTGTGTTATTGTTGCCTTTATTTCTGTCATAATCCTTTTGAGCTTTGTCCTGTAATTCTACAATTTCAGTTTGACCTTCCAACAATACTCTGACCTGTCTTCTGGTCAACTTCATTATGTATTCAATTGTCCATCCATATTTTTCTGCAAGCAAATGTACATAACCTTTTAAGGTTATTTTTGGGTTGTCAGGTTTGCTTTTGTCATTGCTGAGTTCATTTCTTGCAGTTCTGATAAAAAATCATTTACATCCATAACAATTCTAACTGCTTTGGCCATTACTCCAAGTGAAAATGTTTTCTTTATTTCATCAACAGTCAATTCTGGATGCATTCTTTTCAGTGATATGAGTAAAATTTCAGCACCATTCTGAGTGTTCTCTGGTGTCCATTTAGTCATATCAGCACCTTCAAAAAATACATTTAATTTAGTCATCAAATTTGGAATTTCTTCAAGTGGTGCTGGTGTGAAATGAAATTTCTTAATGTCCTGCTTGCCATCTGATGTTAATCCAACCAACACTGACATCTCTTTTCCAAATCCCAAAATGTCTTTTATCTCTTGTTTTTCATCAACCATGTTATCCATAATTTTTTCCTTTACCTGTTCCTGTTTTTACCTGTTTTTATTATAAGTGAACTGTTGCTTCAAATGTTACAGGCATGCATCATCCACAACAGTCCACCAATTGGCACCAGCAGGCACCATTCTTAATTAACTAACATCACCAACATCAATAGTTGCTACAGAGCCATCTGTGTCTGCTTCAATACTGAAATCAAAGTTAGGAATCAAATGTCCATCTCTAACAAATGCTAAAGACAACTTTGTTGACCTAACTTTTTTGAAAGTAACCACAAAAGAAACACCATCTGTGATGAGTGTAACTTCCATCTGAAATGTTGAAGGCTTGCTTGTATCAGTTATTGCTACTGAGTCACCTGTTCTGGTGCCACCCAATAACTTCTCAAGTGCCAATGCTGTTAAGTCAGCAAATTCAGCATTCCCTGTTATTTTACCTGTATGAACTCTAACATCTTGTGGAAATGTGCCATTGCCACAATATAACTCAGCAACACTGAAACTGAAATCCATGCTTACATTCTGTAAACATCCTATTTCATCAGCACCTAATTTCATTGTTGCCATTCCAAAGTGTATCATTTTGACCTCACTGTTTTAGTTTGTGTTTAATTATTACATTGTATTATTTCATCATCAAGAACAACTTCAAATATTAAGTTTTTTGTATGAACTTCTTTTAATTCATCAGTGGTTTTCAACCCTGATATTTTGTTAATCAACCTACATCTTAATTTTTTGCTTGGTACAGCAAGATTTAGTGATGATGGTTTCTTATTCAACAAATACTCTATTCTGGCTGTCAAATTATCTAATGTTGTTTGGGCATATGCCATATCCTTTTTGACATGTCCACTAACTGTCAACTGATATTTTTGTGTTGGTATTAACAAATCAGTTTCATATTCATCTACTTCAAAAGTCACCTGTGGAAATTCAGCACCCATCTCAAGCCTTGGTCTGTTAATATTATCACCAACATAAAAATTCATTTCTCTCATTGTATAGCCAGTGTTTGCACTGTCTTCAGAAAGTATTTTGTAAACAGCTTCCAATAGGATATTTGTTTTTGATTCTTTAACATTCATTTGTATATCTCTAATTTGTAAGCATCAATTATCATTTTTATTATTTCTGCTTTTTTATTAGCCAAAGCATCAGTCAAGAATGGTCTTTTGCCATCCTCTCCATGTGCTTTACCACTTCTTTGAGCACCTATTTTCATCAACTTAGTTCCTTCATGAACATATATAGCATAATCAACATTTGTTCCATATCTGCCTTCAATAGCTGTAAATGTAAATTTGTCCAACTTGTTAGTTATTGTTCCAATCATTCTATTATGGTCAATTGGATTTTTCCAATAAACATTACCTCTAACAAGCCTGATTGATTCAGCTTCTAACACTATCAATGCTGACTTAAATCCAGCTTTCAATTTCATATTAGATTTACTGCCATAATTTGCTATGGCATTTATAACAGCATTTGTATTCTTAACTTGAAATCCAAATGAACCACCTGCTGAACCTTTGAAACCTTTTGGTACACTTGGCATTATGGCTCCACAATGGTGGCATATATCTGCCAATGACTATTATCAACACCACCAGGCAAATCATCTATGTAATCAATTTTATATTTCTTCAATGAAACTGTATCCTCAACAACATCACCAACTTCAATTGTTATTCCAATTATAGGCTTGCAAAATATTAAATGTGAACTTGAATTCATCACACCAGTTTGATTTCCATAATCAAATGATGACCTTTTATTGGTTGTTATCCTAACTTTAACAGATGTTGCAATATTCACCAAATTATTACTAACATCACCTGATGTATTCTTTATATTGGAATATCTTTTAATGTTTGCTAATCTATTTAACAACCTATCTAACATTCATTACACTCCATTGGCATAATATTCTTGTGCCCTTTTAATCATTGGAAGTAAGATTTCATCATATTCACTTTTTATATTCATGAAAGATAAATCAAATGTTTCACTGTAATCACCTATTCTAACTGCTTTCAATCCATCACCTTCAGCTTGAGTGTCTTTAATTTTTGCCCATTTTGCTGCCATAAGTGTAGCAATTTGAGCAATTATTTCTGGCACTGTTGCATACCCATGTGTGTAAGTGACTTTGACTGAATTAAATCCCTTTTTGAATTCACCTAAACAACCTGAAACAATTGAATTTACCTTTTTTATCAATTGAATAATTCCTGTGCTTTTATCAACCACATATGAATCAATGGATAGAACTGTGGGTGTGGATGATTGAGCATCATTAACAAGCTCAGAAACACCAATTATTGGAAAATTATTTAATATCAGTTCATCTTGATTTGACTTTCTAATATCATAATATTCAATGACATCTTGGCTCTGTTCAAATCCAGTCCACTTAATATTTGCTTTAATCCAATTGTTAATTGTTTCTTGCATTTCTGCTGTTATATCAGTAACAACAACACCTGCTAAATTAGATGCCTTTGTCACATCACCATAAAATGCCATTTAATTATTCCTTTTTTCTTTGTGCTAAAAATATGTTTAACAAAGTGTTTTCCAAAACAAAATTATTCATTTACATACTTGTCAAGACTGCATAATGTTGGATATCACCCAAACATCTCTGTACATTCCATCCTTGTATGCATACTTTCTCAACACACCATCTATTTCAAATCCACAACTTGTATAATTTAATACCCTTACATTATCTTCAGGGAACACAAATGCTTGTATCCTGTTGAAATCTATTTCTAAATTTGTAACATTTGTAATTATCCATCTGATTAACTTCTTGTCATATTTATATGCTTGAAATTGTGGTGCTACAACATAATTAACAGAACATCTTCTGTGTACCAAACTTTCTATATGGTATTGTACATATCCAATCTGACATTCTAATTTATCATCATAAGCAATCCATATTTTATGGTTTTCATCTTTACAGTACTCATTTTCATACCAAAATTCCTGTTCCACTCTTGTTATTTGTTTTGAGTGAAAAAGATTTTTGATGACTTCTGGATGACTTCTGGTTGCTCTCAAAAATTCAAGATTTTGCCATGAGCAACCATCCTTATACAACTGTTTGAATCTCAGCATCAGTTAGTTCCTTATTGTTTTGGATATATGAAAATAATGCCTCTATTTGCTCCATCAGCTTGTTCATTATAATGATATGAATATCCATCCAAACCATATATTCTTTCAACATGTTTTTTAATAAATTCAAAAGTGTATTCTGTTCCATCACTGAACTTATCAAATCCAAAATTCTTTCCAGGCACTTTGAAATCATGAATAGCAATTAAACTATTATTCAACTTGAATTTACTTATAACAGCAAGTTCATCCAATAAAGGATTGTATTTGTGCCAGTGTGCATCAAGATAAAATAAAATTGGCTTTTCTATCTTGGTGTAAATCCCTTTAATTATTTTTTCCATCTCAACAGGTGAAGTTCCTTTCACAGCAGTGATAGGCAATTTATTTTTTGAAAAAACTTCAACAGCACCTTTGTAATATGTTTCATTTATTTCTATTGTAAAAACTTTGTTAACAATTTTACAAAATTCCATTGTTGTTCCACCATGAAAAGTTCCTGTTTCAACAATTGTTTTAACACCAAACTTTTCTACCAATTTTACAAGTTCACCTTTAATGAAACTATCACCATTGAAACCTCTAATCACTTCAGACATATGTTTGTCCCTTCTTTTATGTTGTACCATTTTCTGTTTAATTTATCTGTGCCCCAATCTTGTTTAATTTCATAATCAAGTTTATTTTTAGGAACTAATTCATCATCCATTTCTTCATTTAATACAAATATCATATTTGTATTATTATTTTTAACAAGTGTGTATCCTTTTGATTGTCCAAGTTCTAACAAAGCATCCCAACTTGCACCATAATAAATTGTTTCATCAAATCTGTGGTTTTTATCATAAGGTATTGTCAACAACATTCCTTTTGGTAAAAATCTATTGAATTCAACAATAACAACTCTTGGATTGTATTTCAATTCTTTCCATACCCAATAATCATTTCCATCAATATCCATAGACATCAAATCACATCCACCAATCAGCTCATATTTTTCAAATAATTCATTTATATTTGATGGCATTACCTTTTCCAAATTTACTTCTTTGCTCTTTGGGTCAATATCCCATAGAACACCTGTAAAATCCCACTGTTCTATGAAGTGTCTGGTGTTAGATAAAGCATATCCATTACCAGCACCAAACTCAACACTCTTTAGATGTTTGAATTTTATTTTATCAAATACATCTAACAACATATATTGTTCACCAAACTGACTGTAATCTTTAACTAAATTCATTTGAGTACATCCTTTTTTATTGTTTCAATTCTATTTTTCCATCTGTGATTTTTCCACACTTCATTATATCCTTGTTTGGCAATTTCAATTCTTTCAGAATTATTTGACAAATAATAATCTATGTGTTCAATCAGTTCATCTGTTGTCTTCCACCATACCAGATGTTTTTTATTTTCAAAATCTCTTTCAATTCCATCATAATAATTTACCAAATAAAAACATCCTGATGCCATAACATTGAACAGCCTATCTGATGTGTAATGATAATTGGCTATATTGTTGATGCCAATAGCTATTTTTGAGCCCTTATAAATTGCTGGTGCTTTAGTCATCTTGACCATAACTGTTTTTCCACCCCAGCCATTTCCATACAAAGTAAATTTATCACCATATTTTTCAGCCAACAAATCTGATGTTTTCTTTTTCAATTCAGCCATAGGAAAATGTTTGTAAAAATTAGATAAAAACACAATATCATTTCCAAATTCATCATCTGGTTTGCATGACATTATAGTTTCTTCAAATCCTATTTGGATGTGATAAACATTTTTTATTCCTTTTGACTTTAGAATCAAAACTGATTCAGCATCTGAAAATCCAGTGTGAATATTATCAGACAATTTAGCAACATCAAAATACCATTCATCAAGTGATATTGATACATCACCTGTCCAATTAAAAATAATAACACCAGGCACAATTTTTAATATTCTGCTAATTATTTCTGGTGTTATTATTCCACCCCTCTGAATTTGCATGAATATAAAATTAGGCTTGTATGATTTAACTGTATCCAATATGTATTGTTCCATTATTGTTTTACCTTTAATTGAAAAAATTTTTCTCCAATCTAAAGAACAATATTCACCCAATGATTTAATAGCTTTAATCATTGTTGTGTTATATTCAAAATTTAATCCAATGTGTAAAACTTTCACTGGTTCAATACTTTCTGTTTTATTATCTCAATTCTATTTATCCATCTGTGATTTTTCCATATCTCATCATATCCTTGTTGAGCAATCTGTCTTCTTTCCTTAGCATGATTCAAATAATAATCAACCTTTTTATCAAGTTCATCTAAATCATGCCACCAATCCAGATGATAACCTTGTTTGAATTGTTCTTCAATCCCTTCATAATAATGAGCCAAACAGAAACATCTTGAAGCCATTATATTGAATAATCTATCTGATGTGTATTTATAAGCATTTATATTGTTAATTGACAATGCTATTTTAGCACCTCTGTATATATGGGTGGAATATGATTTTGGAATGTGTTTAACACCATTCAATATTGTATCCCAACCAGTTCCATATACCTGAAATTTATCAACATATCTAAATTTCATTTTTGCTATGACATTTTTTCTTAGTTCTGTTAATTCAAATCTGTCACCATAGTTAGTTCCTATAAAAACAATACTTGGCATATGAATTCTTTTTGATTCAGCTACATTGAAAATACCTTCTTCAAATGACATTGGCATATAAAATGAATTGCTATAACCTAAATTCAACAATGTATTAACATCTCTATAATTTGTGAATGATGTATATATGTTGTTGAATGAAGCCAAATCAATCATCCACTTTGGTGTTTCATCCCTTATATCACCACACCAATTTATTATTTTTATTTCTGGTGCAATTATATTGATGTGTTGAATTAGTTCCTTTGTTATTATATCTGGCCTCTGTATCTGCATAAATATCAAATCAATGTCATATTCATTTATTGTTTCCAATATTTTTCTATACAACATCTGTAAATTTCCATACTCAAGCTCATTTCTCCAGTCAATCAAGAAATAATTTCCAAGTGTGGATAGTGCTTTGACTAATGTTTTTTGATATTCTGTGTTCAGTCCAATATGTAAAATAGATTTTTCACCAACAGCCTTGATTCTTTTATGTATCCTAAAATTGCCTAATAATGATGGTGTAACAAGTTGATATGGTGGTGGCACCCTTTGTACTATTCCTTTGTTTACATAATTTCTAACACCAGTATTGTGTAGATGCATTGATTTTATAGACAAAGATGGATTTAACAGCTTGTATCCTGATGTGTGAAATTCATGAGCAATTTTATTATCACACCCAGCAACACCCATGTAAAAATTACCACCTTGAAATTTTGAAATTTTACCTCTAAATGCCCAAACATCTTGGCTGTCTTTCCTATTGTGGAATTGTAATTCACCATTGGTTAAAACATTCCATCTTGTAAGACAATAAACAGTTTTGTTATCAAGTGTTGGTTCAATAAATCTTATTGTATCATCAAAATAAATATCTGTATTTGCTAAAATGTTTATGTCTGAATCACCACTTACACTATTTATGATTTCAAAAATATCCTTGTATTTCAATCTTTCATTAACAGATATAAATTTGAATTTATTAGAATATTTGTCAATGTTTAATGGTGAACTATGCTCACACAATACATAAATATTTGTTATGTGGCTATTAAGAAAATTGTTGTTCAAACAATATTCATATTCCTTTAATCTTTCAGAATTATTTTCACCATACCAACAAATAAAAAGATTTACAACACTATCAAATTCAAATGATATTTCATTTATCTTTTTTGATTCTTGATTTAGAATTGTTTTTGATTGATTTTTCAGATTTTGTAGTGTTTCTTGCATTTCTGATAACCTTCTTTTCAGCTTGTGATTTTTTAACCATTGATATATTGTCTGTTGTTAATACAACTTTTTTAGCCATAACAAAACTATCTTTATTTTCAACAAGTTCTGGCTCAGTGGCTTTTGATTCAGCCATCTTTACAGCTTGATTTAATATTAGCTTTGTGGTGTTAATTGTTCCCATGTGTTCTATTCCTTTTTTAATTGTCTAATGTCTTCAAATTCTTTATATGGATGGTCACTTAATACTCTTGGTAATACACCACCAAATGGTTCATCCCAACTTTTAACTTTTTGTGTTGGTTGTGTTGGCATTCCCTTCTGCCAACCAGAAACTGTATCTGTTACAAAAGTTTCTATGCCTCTATTTTTGTAATATTTTATTTTATTTTGAAGTGTATCAATTTTCCTAACATATCCAAAATGATATATGCAATCACCAACATATGGATGTTCAGTGACATATGGTTCACCAACTTTCTGTCCATCTTTATTCAAGTTGTTAAAGAAATTAAATGATTTCAGATGTCTGAATCCTGTATTCCATCTCCATACTCTTGGGTGTTGTGTACTCCATTTGCCACCAGCATCCTTTGCAACTGTTTTGAAATTCAACCAAAAATGATTAAATGGCATCCTGACAATGCTTATCTGTTTATTATTTTCCATCATATTTATTACATCAACCAATGTCTCTGGTTTCCAAATTTCATCATGGTCAACTTTAACATAATAATCACCAGTGACTCTTTTGGCTATCTCATTTTGCATTTCAATTTTATCATTCCAAAATTTACCTTTTTTTGATTGTACAAATTCTATCTTGTTCAATACATCAAATTGTTTTAGCTTTTCAACAATTTTTATTGTTTCATCTGTGCTATTTGGTTTGATAGCATATCCCTTTACAGCACCTTCAACAATTATAATTTGATTAACAACACTGTAAATAGATTTAACAGCATATTCAAGATAGTCAGCACCATTGTAAACTATTATTCCAGCTGATATCTTAGGAATTTTGAAAACACTTAATAATGAATTTGTAGCATTGCCAATTAAACTAAATGACCCACCATTGCTGACCCAATCAATTTGCTCCATAGATTGGTTGCCCTCACATATTTGTTTAATGGCTTGTATAAATTTACTCACATTGCCAGATTCAACATATTGGATGGAATTTTTGTACACTTCTTTTAACACAGGCAATTCATAAGCTATAACTGGAACACCACAATACAATGCTTCCATTGGTGGCATACCAAATCCCTCAAATGTTGTTGGAAACACCAACACACTTGCTTTGGCTATTATTCTAAATTTTTCTTCATCTGATATCTTACCATGTGTTGTAATACTAACATTATCTAATTTGTTTATGTAATCAAGTTCATCTTTCCAAATTTTACCTATTATGTCAAAATGATATTTATCATTTGAAAATTTCTTTAATACAGGAATGAGTGTTTTGAATGGTGTCATTCTGGAAATGTAAACAACATTGTATTTATTATTGGTTGCTAAATCATGATTGCTTAATACCTTATCAGCCACAATCTGATTTATACATGGATAAATTACATACACATCCTTGTCTGGATTTAATTTCCAAACTCTCTCATCATCTTTCATCCATTCAATCAAGTGTTTTTTACTTTCTTGGCTGATTGTTATTATCTTATCTGCTTGAAATAAACACCCTTTATAACTTGCCCAAAATTCATTGCTGGCATCTACACCATCCCTCATTGTTTGAATCCAATTTGGTGTTTCAAATATAATCAAATACAATGGCAACATGTATCTCTTGGCATATTCAGTGGCATGTAATCCACCTGTCACTGGACATCCTACAATCAAATCAAATTTGTTATCTGAATTATCACCCAAGTATGTTGGTGTAGTGATGATTTCAAAATTATCATTGTAATAATCTTTGAAGTCATTATAAAATGGTGGTTTGTCATTTGTTACAACTGTTACTTTGGTATATTGAGAAAGTAACACAGCTTGGTGAAAAATAGAATATCTGCCACCAGTGTAATGTGGCATGTGTTCTATGAAAAATGCTATGTGCTTAAATGATTTGAGTGTATTATATGTTGGTTGTGTTATAGTCTTGTTTTTATTCATCAACAATGGTGATAGTGAAATAAGGATTGCTGATGTAATTTCATGTGATGTGGATTTATCAATAAAAGATTTACTGATTGTGATATTGACTTCAGTTTCTGTATGAGCTATCTTGAAAGATGGTGTGTCTGATGATATATTCTTTGAATCAACTTTATGTTGTTGTTGGTTCAAAATAAGTTTGCCTGTCATTTTGAAATCCTATTTTTTTTTGTTGTCTGCTGGTTGTACTTTTTGTTTATTTTCTACTGTTGTAAAAACTTCTTTGAATCCTTTTGTTTTTTCATTTAACTTTTTTTTGACAATTACTTTTTTCATTTGAACCAATTCATTATCCAATTAAACATGTCTGTGAATGAGTGTATCCCTAATGTTGTCATTACATAAAGGAATAAAATAACAGCACTTAATCCACCAATAAATAAAGTTCTAAGTGGTTTTGTTTCATATTGTTTTCTAATCCAACCAAATATAGTCTTTTCTGCTATGAATTCCATTTTAGCAATAATTAAATCATGTTGTGTGGCTTGATATATTTTATAATCATCTAAAACACTGTGTTGTGCTTCTTGTTTTTGTGTAATATTTTCAAGTGATTTAGCTATCTTTTCAAATTTGTGATTAACTATTTGGTGTACAACTTTAGATGCTATGTCAGGAACTTTATCCACTTGACAAGAAATTTCATGTGTTGCAAATTCTTCAAATTTAATTTTTGTCTCAGAAACTCTTTTTTCAACTTCAACAATTCTGTCATCAAGTTGAACACTCAATTTATCAAACATCTTAGCAATTTTGTGAACATTTTTTCTAATATAAAAAGCATCCAATTGACTCATATTAGCTTTTTCAAGTTGTTGTAATACAGCCATTGGTATTTGTTCATTGTTATAATCAATTGAAATTTCTTTACCATCAACAATGTATTTTCCTTCTTCAGTCCAACACATCACATCATCCTTTTTATTGATGATAACATTCCCTTTTTTATTTTCCATACAATATTTTTACCATTGGTGTTTATATTATGCTTCATATTATTCAATAATTAAAGCCAGACAATGTTAGTTGCCTGGCTTATAATAAAAATCAACAACAATTAGCTTGCTGTGGATGGTGTATCAAGATTGTACAGCTGGCACAAAGCACCTTTGTACATTACAGTGAAATCCATTCTTTCTGTAATGACATAAATCTTTGTGTCTTCCTGAATGTAGTCATCCTGTTTGATTCTGACCCTTCTTCTGTCACCAATAACAGGATTGCTCTTGTGGGTTAAAACACCATAACCATCAGTACAATAAGCACTGTTGATTACAGCAACTTTACCATATAGCTTTCCAAACTCACCAGTGAATATGGTAGCATTTGGGCCATATTTTTCAAGTGTAACAAGTTTGCTATCATCAAGCAACTGATTTGCTGACCATGGATTAAGAATGAGAACTAAATTGCTCATCACTCTGCCATACTTTCCTAAGTTAAACATTGCCTGTCTAACTAAGGCAGTGGCCATATCTGCACCACTTGCATTGACTCTGTTTGCTGCTCTTGTGTCCAAAGCTATGGAACCAGCAATGTCACCTGAAAGTGTTAGCAAGCCATTGAAAGCAAATCTGTGGTCTTTGGTGTACCATGTTACATCAGTGGCATTTGCTTCAACTGCTGTTGAAGGTGAGTGAGCTGTATCACCCTGAATCATTGCTTCCTCTTCTGCTGCAGCAAGTGTTGCAGCAAAATGCTCTCTGATGATTGACTGCATGTCATTCTGAGCATCTTCAAGAACTTCTTCACTGGCATCCATTCTTGACATGAATTTTTTAGCTTCCAATCTGATTGTACCAGTGTTAAGATTGGTTGAATTTGCAGCACCACCTTCTGTTGACTGATAGTACACTTTTGTTCCACCTAAGATTTTTGGATAATCTCTTGTTTTTGTGGCCATAGGAACAACTGTGAATGCCTGTCTCAAGAAGTTTTGGTCATACACATGGTTGATGAATTCTGTTGCCAATGGTGTTGGTAAAAAATCACCACCTGCTCCAGCTGATGTGGATAATGCTTTTTTAATAGCATCATTTAATGATTTACTCATTTTGTCTCCAATAATTTAATGAATTTATTTTTGTTTAATTTACTTTTCAAAATACCTAAGAACAATGAACTATGAACTATGAACTATGGCAATTAACTTTTGCCTGGAAAAATAACTGATTTGAAGTAATGGTCAAGTGCTTCTTTTTTCTGGTCTTTGTCTAATGAATTCAACTCTTTAGTTAATTCATCAACATCTTCATCCTCTTCATCATCACCAGAAACTTTTTTGCTGAAATTTTCATCTTCAACAACAGTTCCTTTTTTCTTTTCTTTAATAACAAAATCAACATCAACATTTTCAGGGTCAATGCCCATTGATTTAACAAGTTCCACCATACCTGCTTTAATATCAGCTTGTTTCTTGGCCAATTCTTCAGCAGTCTTTTCATCTGATGGTTTTTCATTGAGTTTTTTGGTCAACTCTTCAACCTTTTTGGACAAATCAGAAATTGATTTTGTCACTTCTGTTTCACCAGGTGTAGGTGTTGGTTCAGCAGGTGTTTCAGACACCACTGGTTTTTCACCTTCTGCTGGTTTGGTAGTTTCAGCTGGGTCACCATCTGCTGGTTTCTCTTTTATCTCTTTGATAACAGCATCAGCAATCTCAGTCAACTTTCCTGTAAGTGCTTTGACAATCTCATCTTTTGTTTTACTCATTTTGTACTCCATTGTTTTATGAATTTATTTAATTAATGCTAACTTCTTTTTCAACCTTCAGCTGGGATGCCTAATTGTTCTTCAATTGTAGCAGTCAGTTCAGCTATCTCTGAAGCCAATTGTTCAATCTTTACAGCAAATTCATTTGCTACACCCAAAATCTTTTCTTTCTTTTGTGTTGGTGTTAAATCTGAACTTTCAACTATTGAATACAATGTTTCCCTGAAGGCATAAAATATATCCCACATTTCATCTTTCACCTTGTTGGTTTGAACCATCTCATCTAATGTTTTGGTGAACTTCTTAACAAGGTTATCATCCACTGAATCAACATCTGTGGTGGTAGTTGAGTCAGTTTCTTTTTTTAGTTGTTCTTGAATTTCTGGCTGTGTGAATAAATCACTGAGTGATTTTCTGATTGGTACTGTCCATGTGTCAACACCAGCAGGCATGGCTGTTAAGCTGACTTCATATATTTCACCATCTTCAATTTCTGTTATTGTTTTCTTTAACTGTTCATCAAAATATTTACTGGCTTTGGTTATTCTGCCACCAATGCTGTATCCTATTTTTGTGCCATGTTTAATTTTGTTTAGAATAGATTTAACAAGTGGATTGTCATCTTCATTTTCCAATGCTGTATCAACTACAACTGCATCACCATCATCAATTACTTCATCAATATAACCAACTGTTTTTTCAATAGAATGTTCATGTTCAGCAAATACATTTAAGCCTTGAACTGTTGATTTTATTTTATCAACAAATGCTTTGCTCATCCTCTCATCTTCTTTATCTATTTGAGTGTTGGTTGCTGTGCCTCTCAAATATTTAACTTTGACACCATTGCTAATTTCTTTTTCAAATATCTCTATGTGTCCATTTTTTTGATTCAATGGAATCAATGCTTTGAAAAATCCCTTATCTTTGGTGTTGTTGGCAATTGATTGTTTCATTGTTTTTCCTTAAAATATTTTTTATTTTCTGTTGTGATAAATTTAATTGTTTAATACACTTGATAACAAATACATTTTCACCATTCCATACTTATTAGGACTGTTGTGTTTTATCTATTATTACAACATCAGGCATTTCATATCCAATGCTGTTTAAGAATTTCACCAAATCCTTTGTTGTCTTGTCATCATCTTCCATCATCTCCATACAATTGGTATGAAACCAAATGTCTGAATTATTATTGCTTGGGTCAGTTCCTTCAGCAACTTTATTTTTCTTTTTTTTCTTTTCAAATTCTTGAGACATTATTTCATACCTATATAATTTTTCAATATTTTAATACTATTTCCATTTTTATCTAATAACAATTCACCTCTCCACCATCCTCTATTTAACATGAAATCTTTACCACTTATTTTCACACCATTAATTGTTTTGTTATATGTAGCAAAATCCCAGCTGTGTTTGAAATTAGAAGTGTCAACAATAACACCAGCTTTTTGTTCTATGTATCCACTAAATGCTCTTGCATAATTTCTTAATGTTATGTCTGATTCAAAATCAAATCCATATTTTGCCCAAGCATATAGCCCTACATCACCATTGGCATGAACTGTTATTTTATAAACATTATATTTCTCATAAAATTGAATTTGATTTCTAAATAATTCTTTACCAATTTGCCTATTTTGAAAAGCACCTTCAAGAAAAAATGAATCATGATCAACAATAAGTTTCTCTGATATTTGTTTTCCTTCAGTAACAATTGACCTTCTTTGAAAATTTCTATGAAATGAACCTATTTCATCACCAGATTTATATGATTTTTCGTGTAATATTTGTTTGCTTTCACCATATCTTGTTTCTGTTGTGTACCACTGCAAATTATTGTAATCTTTTTGAGCTTTTAAGTGACCAGACACTCTGAAATTATCTCTGCCAAGTGGCATTATTTCAACATCTGTCTTAAATTCTGAACCTGTATTGAATGCTTTTTGAAAATCTTCATAAAATATTTTTTGTTCTTGTTTAATACCTAAAATTGATTTGATGTCATTCTCAAATTCCAATGCTTCTTTTTCAGCTGATCCATTCTCCATAAAATAATCTTTCATGGATGTCTGATTGGCCAATGCTATGTTTTCTGCCGCAAGCAATTTGGCTTCATCAAAAGTTTCTGTTGCTAATAATGGCACCCATTGGCATCTACAATTGGCGTGTTGTGGTATTACACCACTTGCTTGTTCCAATGTATAAATCATCCCTTCAAGCCCAGCGCAAATTGGACACAATCTCTCATCTGGTGAAGTGCTAAATTGTACACGATCTACAACACCAGATTGCTTAAATCCATCTAATCTGCCTGCATTATAAGCACCATTTATTTCTGTTCTTGCTACAGTATTTGCCCAATGTTTTGGTGACATCTGATATGAATAACCTTGTCTGATCACAGTTCCATCTGGTGATATTCTTGGTGGAACTTTAACATCAATTGGTTTATTCCATAATGCCAAAATATTTTTTCTAACTTCAGGAATGCTATCACCATTTTTAATAGCTTCCAACAAAGTGTATTTTATATTGCTTGAAATCTCTTTACTAACTTGTTCAGAAAGTTTCAATATGTAGTTGTTAAAAAATTTCTCAACATTCTTATCTCTGAGTGCAAAATCTATTCCAACATCAAAAATACCAAATACAGTGTTTCCACCCATGTTGTAAGAATCAAATACACTGTGTGAAATTGCTTCATTGAATGGGTCAGGATTGATGAATGATATACTGTTGATGGTCTTGTCCACACCTGATTTATTTAGCCAATCTCTCATCTCCACTGAAAATGTAAATTCCTTAAATCTGGTGATGCCAACAGTTGTATATTTCACCCTTGGTTCAAGTGGAATGTTTTCAAGTTGAACAATACTATCTTTTATGAACTTTTGGGTGTAAATTTTCTCCAATTGATTTAGCTTTGACAGAACTTCTTTTTGAGCATTGTCAAAAGCTATAATCAATTGCAATTCAAGTTTCTCTTCAGCCAATATAATCCAATCATAATACCTCTTTTGTATGTCTGATTTTTTCTTGGCCAATCTTTCAACAATAGAAAGTGTTTCAAGAAATTTTCCAACATCCTGAACCTTCATTGGTGGTGTTAAACTTAATTTATTCATTTATTTTTGTAACCTTATCAGCTGGAAATGTATATGTCTTGCTCAAAAATTGTTCCCTGTCATTAATTATCTGCTCAACAATAGCCAATCTTTGACTTGGCTCCATTGTTTCCCAGCCAACAGGTGTCTGATTGTCTTCTGACAAATACTTAGTCAACAACGATCTGCTAATCAAATTAACATTTGGAACATTGCCTGCTTGTGGTGTTTTATCAACAGCATTTGGATCACCAGGCACTGATTGTCCATTTGGTCCAATTCCAAATGGTGCAACATTATTCTGTAAATAAGGAACATCACCCCAAGGAACAGGCATCAAGCCCAATGCTGTTGTTCTTATCTCATTTATTGTAATAACACCTTTATCCAAATACATTTGATGCCATTCAGCTTGATCCTTTTTATCAATAATGTCCAAATCAAAATCTAAATACACATCAGTCATTCCTAATGCTGTTTTATCAAATATAATATGCTTGTTGTATTTATCTGTAAATGATACCATGTGTGGTTTTACAGCATCAATCTTAAATTGTTTGACTTGTTCAGTGACTGAACCTTTTGCTGCACTTCCAATTTCAACACCTAAAACAACTGGTTGCATTTTATAAACAGCCATGATCTTTTGTAACAACATTTTACTGTATTCTTGAAATTGCATTTCTTCATTGCTCATTCCAACTTTCTGAAATGATATTTTACCATTTTCAGTTCCTATGACAATTGGTCTATGTGGCTGACCTCTCAATTCAGTGTCCCACCATGTTCTAAATCTTGTCAATGCTGTCTGACCTTGTCCTGTTCCAAGCCCTTCCATCAATACAGCAAATCTTGGTGTAGCATTATTGTAAAAGAAATCAAGATTAAATTGGCTGGAATATAATTCAGCTGTTACAGTTTGGATAAGTGATTCAAGTGGTGATAATCCATACAGCCTATCTGATTGTGGATTAAGTTTATAATACAATAGTTGATTTTTTTTCCATGATGTTATCTTTTTCATGTGTCTATCAACTTGAATATAGGCTTCATCTTCTTTCAACAATCCTTTTTCATCAGCATTTATCTTAACTGTATTGCCAGGTACAGCATAAATTTCAACTAATTTCTTGCCTTTATTCAAGTCAGCACCTCTGACTATTTCCATTGACCCAGCATCATATACCAAAATGTCTCTGGCAATTTTTTTCCTTATCTCTGTCAAAGTTTCATAATTTGAATTTGGTTTTTCAAGAAGTTCTGAAACCAAATCCATGTTCTTTTTAGTTTCATCAGAAAGTTTTGCCTCACTCTGATCTGATCTTAATCTCAGTGGTTTAACTAATGGTGCCACCTCTGTTATTCTTTCAATAGTTTTATCAACTATTGCTCTCACCCATGTATTACTGATATACATCATTTTCATTTGTGGAAATGACAAGCCCTTGACAGCAAGTTTCTCTGCATATGCTACATTCCCTGATCCACCAACTCTGCCCAATGACAATTCATCACTATCAATGGAACTTTCTTTTGTGTTGGCTTTGTAGAAAAAAGATTTTGAAAAATTTATCATCACTTTACCTTTCAGCTAATTTGTTTATTCAAATAAATAGTCAACCATACAAACAAACATCCTACAACAGTCATTATTGGATTATTGTTTAACAAAAAATTCAATGTCACCAAAACAGCAACAATGATTATTACTATTGAAAAAGCATTTAATGAAAAATCCATAATTTTAGCAACACCAGACATAAATCCTGTTTCATTTTTGAAAACATTCAGAACTTTCTTTTTCAATATTTCTCTATTGACTTTGTCTTGTTCTTTTTTCATTTTCTTTTTCATGCTTTTATCAAATACCTTTTTTGGTTGTTCTTTATCATCCTGAACAACTTTATCATCCTCATCATCTTCAATATTGAAAAATCTTTCATCCTCTTCAACTGTATCAGATGCTTTTGAATCCACTATTAAAACACTGCCTTGCTTTGATGATATCTCATCTTGCTGTTTAGTGTCTTGTTCATTATTCTCCATCTTGCATATCCTTATTATTTTTGTAATTGAACATTTGGTGTACCTATTCTGTGTGGTACAAATCCATTAAAGAAAAAACAGCCCTCATTTTGATCTGTAATTAAATTTCCAGCAACATCCTTAACATTAAACACTTGTACACAATATGGTGCACTTTGTTTTATTCTTTTTGTAATCAGTGCAACAACTGTTGTACCAACACTGTCAACTATTATTGGTGTTGATGGTGGTGAATCATCAATAGAAATCACCCTTCCAACTTTATAAAGTTTCACCAGTGTATTAGTTGAGTCATACACTTTGTAGTTATGAACATCCAACAAACCATCCATAGACATTGGCTCAGAAAATTCAAGCAAAATCACTGATGTTGTGTCTGTCCATATATCCACTGTGTCAGAATATGTTATTTGCATATCTGACACAGGTGTGATTGTAAGCCAAGCACCAATTAAGAATAATGTTGGCCACATTATTATTGTACCTTTATAAATGTAACACCACCAGGAATGCCTGGAACATTTCCAACACTTCCTGTATTAGTTCCCATGCCACCATAAAATCCCTGACTATTTTCAGCCACAATTCCAACTCTGTATTCTGAGCCATCATTGTCCAAATCTTGAACTATAAATGATGGTGTAGCAGATTCACCAATTTTTAATACAGTTACATTAACTGGTGACAAATAATCCATTCCCTGTTGTAGTTTATATGGCAACACTGGTGCTTTCTTTTCTAAAAAGAAATGATATTTTGTTGCTCCAACAACAGAATTTGAAGCAATTTCATAATCATTTTTTGGCTGTCCATTACAATTGACAAAACTTACTGTCAACATAATTAACACCATCAAGAGAAACAATTGAACCTTTTTCATAGCACTTTCCTTTTTGTTAATGAATGATATTGTTACTTTTAAGATTTTTCATCTCATAATCCTCATACACAACTCCATTATTGTGTATTCTATAATTAAAATTTGCAATGCTTAAATTGAATTTAACACAAAATTGAGTGATTGTCATCTTGTGTTTTAATATGTATTCAATACAAGCTATTGTTACACCTGTTATTTCCATTTCCCTTTTTAACCATTCCCAATCATATTTATCAATTCTTGAAAATTTTCCATCTGATTTTCTTTTTTGACAATTCCATCTACACAATGATATATCCCTTAATAAAATATTTTGAAGGTGAATAAATTTTGATAAAATATCCACCAAATCCACATATACATATCTCATCCAAAAAATATTCCTACATCAAGTGAAAATCTATCATAGGCATTTTTAGTTGAACCCACAATTGCATCAATAACATCCTTGCTACCAACTTCAATTCCCTCAAGCAAAAATCTGTCCCAACTTTCTACTGGGTGATCCACTTTACCATTATCACCAATGGTTAGTTCCTTTGATTCCCTGTGAGCTATTGGATGTGGATAACATCTAACAAGCTGTTGATACATCAATTCTTTCCAAGTGTCATATGATTCATTGCTTTTGTCCACAGAAAATGCTTCAGTTGGTATGCCCTCTTGATTCATTATCTGTATGCTGTCTCTGCTTTGCCATCCATCATAGGTTACAATGCCAATATTAAATCCAAACTGATTTTTTAATCTCAATATGAACTTTCTTACATCTGAAAATTGCACCTCTGTACCTGATTTAGCAACTAATTGAATGGCCAAATCAATTACAACACCTTTTCTTGTTATGTTAAGTTCAGGATCATCAGCATTGAATTCAACAATAATACCTTCTTTGTACAAATCCTTTTTTAGCCTATCATCTAACTTTGGAAACATAGAATCAATATGAGTCAGAGCAAATCCAGCACAGTCATTCTTTTTGTCTTTCTTACCAGTGCCTAAATCCACATGTACAGCATACATTCTGCCTTCAGTTCCTTTGAAAAAAGATTTGAACTGAAGTGATTGAAGAAAAGCACTGTCAATACTTAACAAATCACCCACTATTGGATTTTCATAAGCTGGTGAAAACATGTATGACAGCATATATTTCTTACTAACATATCCACCAACTTCAGCATCACCTTCACACTCATAAGTCATCTTGGCTTTTTCATAATTCCTTTTATATTGTTGTGCCAACTTTTCTCTTGTGACCATTAAGTTCACTTCATGTGTCGCTTTCTTACTGCTAAACACTCTTTCATTATCCAATTCCTTTTTGTAAAGAACATCCATTGGATCATTGTGATAATACTTATATGAAATAACACATGTTTTACCAACACCTGAAAATCTTGATGTCACTGTATCCCTAACAGCATCCAATAATTCAAATGCCTTTTCAAAAGGAAATGAACCAAACTCATCTATTGTTACAAAGAACAAGTTCAATCCTTCACCTGTATTAGTTTCACTGTTTAGAGAATGTGCTGTAATGGAAAATGGAAACTTGACTTCAGATGTCTGTAAGTCATATCCATCTCTCATATCTACACCCTTTTCAGCAAACCAGTTTTTACCAGTTCTTGGATTGATACATTTCTTTAACAATGATTTGAACTTTTTGAAATACACATTTATTGCTTGTCTGGCATTAATGGACATATTAGCCACATCAATAGCATCATCATCACCAATTGAACATCCATATTCTGTTCTTAGGAACTCATGTGGATTTTTAAGACACATTAATTTGTATATCAAATACACCTGCATCTTGCTGATTGTTCGATCTTTACCACTTCCCTTGCCCCAAAAAGCATGTCCTTCATCATAATCTGTGTTAAATTCTGTGGCTAATTCACCAAGCATAGCCCTGCTGAATTCATCTTGAACTGGAAACAACCCTTCACCCAGCCAATCTAAACAAAAAGTTTGTATGTCCACTGGTTTCTCTGACCAAACATCACTATCTATTTGGCTAACAGATGATGGTGTAACAACAGCTGAATATAGTTCATCCATGAACACTGTTTTAACTGGTTGAGCTTTTGTAAGTGTCCTTGCCATGTTATATTGTTACTCCATCATACATCTGTTTTGCTAAATTTGATGGCTGTCTGTTTATTCCTGCCACTGTTACCTGTTTGTCCATATACTTTTATGCCTGATTATTATTTACACAATTTCTTGCCATGTCAAAGCACCTTCAACATCCACATTAGAACTTCCACCAATTGGTCTAACACACAAAACCACTGTATCAACAGTTCCATCAATCTTACTGCCCAAATTCAAAGCATTATTTACACCACCTGATGCTGATCCAGCACCACCTGATGCTACACCAGCACTATCTGATGGAACAGTTTTTACCCTCAAAACATCTCTTGTTTTCTCAAATACTCTCCACAGAAAATTTTCTGTTTCCTCTCTAAATTCCTGTTTATCATCATTTTTGTGTGACATTTCTCACTCCACTATTTAATTACAATTATTTCTGAATCAATAGCAAGTTCCTTAACTGCTTTGATACCACCATTAACACCACCTTTGGTTTTGTAACCTTCTGACTGACAAATGATTTTACCATTCTTAGCAATCAACCTGAATCTGTATTCTTTCTTACTATCTTTGAATATTTCAAATTTTCCTGACACAATTTTTCCTTTCATTATCTATCTAATTACACCACCAACATCAGCCAATTCATCTCCTGTTGTACCTGTTAATAATGTTGCATTGCCTTTTACAATTGTTGAAGCATAAGTTGCATGCATACCATATACTGGTTTTGTTACAACAGATTCACAATTATAAGTTATAACAGTGCTAACATTCTCAGCTTTTAAGCCTCTAAATGCTCCACCAGTACAAACATTTTCAACAAATCTGCCTGTTGCTACACTTAAAAAATATGCACATATTCCAGATGTAGCATTGTTATTAGAAATATAACAAGCATATGCTTGAGTCAAACCAGAACATCTATCAAAACTCAAAGCCATACCACCAGCACTGGCATATGAGTGTATTATTTTTATGTTCCTTACTGTTATATATGAAGTCATAAATTGAAACACTATTCCCTTTTGTGCTGATGTGTTGAATATAACACTTTGGGTTGTGTACTTTCCATCACCTTCAGAAGTTTTGCCCATAAAATTTACTTGTCCACCATAGAATTTTGAAATAATTATTGCTGATGTAAAAGTGTATGTTCCATCACCAAATTGAAGTGTCAAATCATACCCATTCAAATTTTTAGGTATTGTATCAATAACAGCTTGTATTTGTGCTGATGTTTATGCTGATGTAAAATTAAGTGTTACATTGTCTGTCAACAATTTATTTATTTTTACAATGCCACTATCTATTCCACCACCAGTAAATGTTGATTCATATTGACTATATATAAGTGGTGCCATCAACATCATTAAAATTAAAATTATTTTTTTCACTTCTTTATTCCTTTACTAAAAAATATTGATTGTCATTTGTTTTTAGTGTATCACCATTTGATAATATAAAAAAATCAAATCCATTTGGTGGTGTATAACCTGGTGTTGGCTGTGTTGTATCTGGTTGAACTACCATCAATGATGGTGTAGCCAATATAACAATTGTATTCAGTTTTGCAACTTTCTTTTTATTATCTTGTGAATAACCAAATACAGTCAACAAACAAAATATTACAACTAAATATTTCATTGTTAATATTCCTTGATTTGTATAATGATATATCCACCCAGTGTTTGTGGTGCACTGAATTGTAATTTCCAATTTTGTGAAAAGCCAATAAAATAAGCTGGCTGAAGTAACACTGTCTGGTTGGCTTTCACACCTGAAACTTTCAATGTATCATCCATAAATCTAACATTGTTAAATATTTTAGTGTTTCGATCTGTGTACATCAAAAAACTCACATCACATGAATCAAATCCAGCAGGAAAGTCCAACACTGAAGGCTTCATATTTTCATTGACAACTATTTCATTGGTCACTGTTGAGCCTGGTGGATAATATGTTCTGATGTACTGTTGTGAAAAGGTTACAACAGTCATTATTAAAAACAATCCAGCAATTAAAATTAGTTTTTTCATTTTCTTTCCTTTTTTATTGTAAATAATTTTCATCTGTAATTAAAGTGTATGTAAAAACATTGGCATACAACTCTTTGTGCACTCTGGCAAGCCCCATGAGTACATCAAAATCTTTTATGTCTTGAATCACCTGGCATCCAGCACTATTCTTATCAATCCACTGTAATATTCTCCACTGGCTTGCTCTATGGATGTTAATACCAAACATGCCCCACTCTTTACCTTCCATTTCATACAACTCATCCTTGTCAGCATCTCTATAAACACACACATTCTTTAGTCTTTGGCACAAGGCTTCATATTTACCATTGTGCATATCTATCTTATATGTGTTTATGTATTGACCTTCAGCCAATATTGCTGTACCTTTTTTGTTAATTGGATTTAATAGGTATGATTTGCCTGGCTCAGTTGTGGCTGGAAATTGATATAACACAACATTTACACCATTTCCTAAGTCATAAACTGACCTTTTTTCATTGGAACTAAGTTGGCTTGGATTGTCTTTACTGTAATAAAAGACACATATTGTGTCATCAAATTTGTTAATTTCTTTACCAATATGCCTGATTCCAACAATATTAAGCCTGTTAAAATCATTATAAATGATGTATTTTTTGCTATTTAACACACTTATAAGTTTATTCAAATCAATATTCATCATTTTTTCTCTGTTTTTGGTGGTTCAATTCCATCAGTTCTTGGTAAATTACCATCTCTGTTACTTGTTTTCAGTAAGTTCTTGACCTCTTGGTCATCCCAATCAGCACCATCCTTAACACCCATGGCAAAACTCAATATTGTTGTTGAAAATAAATCTTCAATTTTTTCCCATGTAGCCTTGCCCAATCTGGTTGTTCCAATATTGCTCAGCCACTTGCCAACAGCAAAACCATATGTGTGAAATTGGCCAGCCTTGACCATTGTAGCAATTAAAGATGTTACAATGCCTATAATTGCTGTTGTTCCTACACCAACCAACACATCTTTTAATACATCCATGTTATATTCCTTAAAATAATAATAAAAGTTTCACACAATAATATAACACCACATCCAACTGTTAACAAATAACTATTTACAACAATCAATCCTTTTGAGAACACTTTACTTTTTGACCTTCTTAGCAATATGTCTAATAACATCCAGCACTATTAAGCCAGCTATGACAGCACCAATAATTCCTAAGAATGTTTTGAATTCAAATTTAGGAACTGGTGTTGGTTTTATTACTACATTTGGCTTATTGGCATTGTTAATACTGTCCTGCTTTTCCAAATTCCATATTTCATCATTCAAGCTATGTATCATTTCAAGATATTTTTTTGTCTCAGCAGAATTGATGTCACCTTGGTTCAATATTCTTTCCAGTTCCAAACTAATATCAGTGCAGTTGTTAATCATTGCTGTCCAAATCTTTTCTTCAACCAATTTCATTCCCTCAGGCAGTTTCTTTTCCAGATATATGATTGAATCTTTGCCTGGTGTGTACAAAGATATGATGCTGTCTATGTAATTGTTGCCTGACTGGCTCAAACTATCTTTTATGTGTTGTAGCTGTTCATCATTGCTGGCATTATATGTGGTACAGCCAATTGCTCCATACAAAATACCTAATAAAAAAGCAATAATCCATGCCATCAACCATTCTCTTGTTGTTATTTTTCTCATTTTAAGTTCCTTTTATACAGTTATGTATGTCAAATGAATGTAACCTTTTTTCATCTTAATCAGCTCACCCTTCAGGAACTTGTCCAACTTATCCAAGTCAGCTTGGCTTATTTTGCCCACAATTGGAACATTTATTTCCATAACTTTGTACAAATCCATCTTAGATAAAACACTTTTTATGTGCTTTTTTCTTTCTTTCCAGCATCTCTCACAATTTTCTGGTGGTGCATTGAACTTTATAATTGGTTGTTGTTTCATTTTGGCAGTTCCTTTATGTTTAATTTTGAAAATGTATAATCTATTTTGTTGTAAATTCTTTCTAATATCCTATTGGCCAGAAACTTAACAGCCTCATCAAAATCACTTGTCTTAAAAACAAGCACACTGAAATCATCCCTATTTAATATGATTGAATTGGTGTCTTTGAAAAAATAGCCACAACCCTTTTTTACCAAATCACTATCTATAACACCAATGCCTCTCATTCCAAAGTATTGTACTGTCAATTGGTTTCCATTTAACTTAACACTGTCCATGAATCTTAATATCTCCATCACTCACCCACACCAAATGCTCTTTCCACAAACCAACTCAAATCAAACTCCACACTGAAATAGTAAAATGGCTTGCCATACTTTGCCCAGCCTCTATAAATAGTTGCCATTGTGTTCTTAACCACAAAATGATGGGCATAAGCAATCAACCAACTGCCATAGAACTTTTCCAAATCCTTATATGCCAGCCTATCAAACACATCATTCAATTCCCTGCCTATTTTATTTGGGTGATGGAACTTAAAAAATTGGTCACCAGATGTATTCATTGTTAAATAGTTTTGAAGCCAGCCATCACTGTCCAATGTTGGATACATATATCCAAATGCATGGCTTTCTAACACACCCAAACCAATACCACTAACAGTTGAGTACACACTGCCCAATATAATATCCTTGCTATGGTAAACACGAACCTCATCATACACCAATTTGTATTTCTCATACAATGCCTCAAGTTCTAATGGTGTCTTGATGTTACTGTACCACACTCCATTGCTGTCTTTGTCCAACATTCCTTCACTAATTAACATTTCACTAATAATTCCAACACTTTCTTTCCATTCTCTTTGACTCATTGTCTGCCCAACCACACTTAACTGTGTACAGAATATGAGCAATATCAATATGCTATATAACTTGTGCCCAAACTGCCTATGGAATGGTGGATAAATTGTTTTGTCAAGCATGAATGGTGTTTCAGCTTCCACTGCCATTGGTACTGGTGTCTGTGTTTTTAGCCTTAACCAAACTACACCAGTAAACATTACAATAATTCTTTCCCAAATTGATAACTTCCAGCAACTTATGTATTGCTCATCATCTCTATATGCATACATATCAGACACAGGTGGTTTGCCTAACAATTTCACATTAACTTGCTTAAATTGTATTGGTTTCATATCACTAAATCCTTTTAATTGTTTCCAACAACTTCAATTGTCTTTTCTAATGTTACCACACCATCATTTCTTGTCACAAATTGGAATGGTGTATTCAAAGGGAACACTGCCATCTGTTCAAATAACACCATACTGTATCTCATATTGTCAAACACCACTACTTTCTGTCTTGGATTGATTTTGATTTGGAACTTATCTAATGTATATATCAATCTGTCCCAATCATAATGTGTTATAATGGCTGTTCTGATAGCTTTGTAAACTTCTTTCAACAACTTTAACAATTTGTACCTCTTAATAACCTGCCACCACTTCAAGTCAACCAAAATATTTATAATTCCATAAACATCTTCATCCAAACTGACCACATCAATAAAATTATTTCCATCACCACTCAACCAACTGTAACTGATGCCATGTTTCTTCAATTGTTTACCTAACAAATCCATTCTCTCATCAAAATCCTTCATCACTTTAGTTCCTTATGTTTAATTTTTACTGTTGTATTAAAATCTCTCACAAGCTGAAACAGAACAGTTAAGATTTTGTTTCAATACTTGCCCAACTAATTTAATCTTCAATCAATGATTCTGTTTTGACTGTAGATGTAATTGTAATCTTTTTGAGCTTGTAATTTCTAATAATGTAAACAGCTATTTTTTCCATCATCTGCTCAAATGTTTTACAACCAGCAACTGAATCTTTCAAATCATTCACTATGTCATTCTTAGTTTTGGCCATTTTGTATTTTTCCTTTTATTTTCATTAAATTAAATCTGCCAACAGGACAACTGATGCTCTGTGCTGGCATTTGGTATTTGACTGTTTGATATTATTCCCTTATATTGTCCAGTTGTCCAGCTGGTGGAAACTGAAATGTTGTTGTGAAAATGTATGTGTGTCAGAAGAGCACATTGCCCAACCCCTGGTGCCACCATTGGCCACAAAATGCCACCACCCCCACCAATTGGCCAGCAATTCCCACTTTTGCACAGTCTAATGTGACAGATGTTGTCCAGATGTTGTGGCATGGTTACACTTGATACACTTGACACAGATGTTGTCCGATCTTTGCAATAAATAAATTCCTTGCTCATATAGGTAAAAACACACTGAACTGTTGATAATCCAACTGTTATGGCAAGCGTATGGTGTATGTCATCTGGGTATTGTGGTGGTGAAATGGCGTGGCAACCTGGCAATGTGTCAATGGCACACACACAATGCAACCACCATGGCATTACTTCAACACCAACTCCATCACCACTTTCTTTCCTTACAACAGGCATTCCCAACACAGTACAGCCACCATTCCAAGTGACTATTTCATTAAATTCTTTCATCATCTTCTGTTCCTCACTGGCAACTCCATACATTCCCAAGTGATATTATTAACAATAACACTATCATTACACACATTCTGTTCTACACTGACACATTTACTTAGTGATACTATACATAACAATAAGATAAACAACTTAATAGTTACATTTAGTTCTATATGTTTCTTACGTACAAATGTATTTATCTTAGTTCTCAATCTTTTCTTTCTGTCCTTCATCCTACACCATATTGGTTGTTGTTCTTAGGATTTATTTAATTGTATCAAATCTTTTGGGTGATGATAGGTTGATTACACTTGATGTCCAGTACAGTATTGTCCACCATATGTAGAGTCAGATGTAAGTCAACAACTGGGTTGGTGTACAATAAATCTCTTGTTAAGCTACTGACTGAACTGAATTGTGTATCAATGACTGTAAAGTGTTTATTAACATTTAGTGTTACTGATGCATAATTGCCTTTAATAAGTGTACAAAGTTCCTTTTGTTCTTTTAATGTTAATCGTTTATCAATATCAACTTTATTAAACAACTGTTGTAATCTTTTATGGTTGTATTTATTACTTAATTTTAATGGCATGTTTTTAATCCTCAGTGAATATGTTCATGTGTTCAATATAGATTGTTATTGCTGTATTTTGTAAGCTGAAATAACTTTGTACAGGTGTTGTGTTAGTTAGTTCCTTTGACCTTCTTAATATCTCAGTATGATTTACACCATCTTGTTTTAGTGTTACAGCAACTGTATATGTATCTGTCAGGTGGATCTGCTTTACATATTCTGATTTACTAAAATGTTCTATTAAATCAGCCAACACCTTTTGTCTTTCCTCAAATAACTTTATGCTGTCTTGTAGTGTCATCTTATAAAAATTGTACATACATTTGTTCCCTTATATTGATTCAATTTCTGCCTTAAATAATTCAGTGGGCATATAATTATCAGACAAATCATTTAATACATCTATTGATTGTTTAGGTGTTAAAAACATGGCATTCTTTTTTATCTTAGTTAAACAGTCAAGTGTAACAACATCACCAACTGGTCTTTTCTTCAGCCAATAATAACAGGCATCTTTGTATTGTACTGCTATACAATTATAAAACTGTTCTGGCTTGGTATCATCTACATCTTTCTTTTCCAAGTGTACAACAGTGTAACTTCTTATAATGTAATTTTTATCTGATTTAATTAAAGTGTCCAACATCTGTTTAGCTTCATATGTTTCTTCAGGTGTTCTGAATATCAGTGCTTTCGATCTTTGTATTGTAAGATTTATGTCATATGTGAATGTTAAGCCATCTGTCAGTTGTTTCAACCAAAACTTATTTTCATCCTTGTTTGTTATCTCTATGATATCACCATTGTAATGGACAGCTGGCTTATTATCTAAGTTTTGTTTCACCAACTGTGCTATGGTCTCATTGTTATTAGCTATGTCTGTGAGCTTATCAATGATGAGCCAAATGTTATATTCACTTGCTTTCTCCCATCTGTTGTGTAGTGTCACTTCATCTTTCCTAACATCTGCTAATTGCTTTGCTGTATTTATTCTTTTGGTCAGGATATTTTTCAATTCACCTGAATATGATTCTATAACTTCCAACACCTCAACAAGCCTCTGATCAGCTAATTCATCAAGTGTTATCTGTTTAATAGCTTTTGTTATGTTTTCTATATGGTGTATTTGTTTCTCTACAGTCATGATTGTTTTATCCTTGTTTTAGTTATGTGCATAAAATTAGCATAAAAAACATTTGATGTAACATTGGTGCATAAATTTACATTAAAATCTGTATTATCACTACAATACTGTCTTTTTAGCAAGAAATTATGCATGTTTACTACACCAACTGATTTTTAACATAAATTTATGCACCAATGTTATCCTATTTTGATCTTATCTATAACAACATCAAGTGTATTAACATTATCAACAATATTTATTATTTCAACCGATCTAACAATTGAATCTTGATTCAATATGATATTAGCTGTGTTCATAGCTTTTAATGTTTCAGTTGGTGTAAATATATGTGCTTTGTTTTTATATTCACTAAATGTTATTTCATTTCCATCACTTGATATTCCATCAAAATACTTAGGAATGATGCTACCAATAAATGACACTGATAATATTTTACTCTTTGTGGCCATCTTGTTATCCTTGTTTGGTCTTGTCTTCTTTAACACCTAATAATGTATTCAACCGATCTTCATCAGTTGTACTAAGTTTCTTTGTTTGTATCATCCTGCTAACTATCTTGATGAATTCCTTTTCATTCTTGACTCTTTTTTTAACCAGTTGCATAATTTCTACATATTTATTGTATTTTGCTACTGTTAATTGTGAATTTACTTCCATTTATGTCTTTCAATGTTTTGAAAATGTTTTCTATGATAAATTTATGCACATAAGTAACATATGACACAACATTTATAACATAGCTTGTTTTTTAAGGTTTCAAATATCATATGTTTACACCATTGTGTATAAAATAGGTAATGAAAGCAACATCAATTGCCACCATAAATGCCCATAGTGCCATGTACTTTCTCATCTGTCTAATCTCTACACATTTGTATTGATAAATGAAAAGAAGTATGCCTGATGGCACAATTATAGCAATAGTTGCTACCAAACCAATAATGATAATTGTTATCAATTCAGGATTTACCATGGCACTGTTATCCTTATGCTATATTTGTTTGCTTTGATTCCATCTTCAAATTCATACTTTCCTGTCACATCTGATTTATTTCTTTCAACCATATTATTTACCAAGTCAAAAGCATCTGTCTGTTGTGTACAACTGGTTATTAGTCTGTATCTAACTTGTTCTGTTACAGTTCCTTTATTTACATCATTGCCTTCATATGTTGTAAATATTATTTCAGCCAAATATACTTTCATCTGTTCCCTTCTAATGTTTCAATTATGTGCATAAATTTAGCATAAAAAACATTTGGTGTAACATTGGTGCATAAATTTACATTAAAATCTGTATATTGATTACAATACTGTCTTTTTGACAAGAAATTATGCATGTTTACTACACCAATTGATTTTTAACATAAATTTATGCAATGTTATGCACCACTTTGTTTATTCTTAACTTATCTACACTGTGAACATCCATCTTTCCAGATGTCTTAATGTTATTCCAATGTAGTTCTATTTCATCTGGTGACAAATTAAATCTTTTCCAAAAACTTTTTTTCTTGTGATTCTTAAAACAAATTTCACCACTGATAACAATTCCATTGTGTATTATCAATACTATATTCATCTGTGAAGTGCTAAGTGGTGCATAGGTTATCATAACACTATATTTAACATTGCCATCATCACCTGTTCCAATAGCATTAACAGACAAATCTTTTATTTTATCCTTTTGGTACATATCTAATCAGTTGAATGACATTTATAAAAATAATTACAGTAATAATAGCCATAATAATAATAACACCATAAAATATTATTTTCTTCATCTCAAGCCTCTCTTTTGATGAATTATATTTTTTGAAATAGTTTAACGCACAGCACACTTAATTACATATCAACATCATCTTCTGGTTCATCTTGGTGACTCATATCAGATTCAATTGATGTGATATAATCTCTACAAGTATCAATGATTTCACCCAAGCTATCTATGGTTGTTTGTTGGCCAACAGATGTGTCTCCAAATACCTTTTCAACAACTTCCAGTGCATTCTTTTTTATCAATTCATGTTCAGTCATATTAGTTCCTTTTTTAATCTTGTCCAAGTGCTTCTGAGCTAAATGGATGCTCACTATCATGAACAACATCCTGTTCATATTGTTTTTTACAGACTATACAATACACAGCTATAAATCTGCCACTGTTACTTAATTTGAAAATAACATCATCACCTTTTTTTATCTTATCTTTACAGTCAGTGCACCATACTCTATCTGTTCTGGCTGTTGATTCAACATACTTACTCATTTAACACCATTATTAAGTACAGCAGGTGATATTCTCCATCTGTTAGTTCCTTTATTGTACCAAATACATCCTGCTTTAACAAGTTGTTTAAGGATATAATCAGCCCTTTTTTCCATATTCTTTTTAAGTTTTACATCACCATCACTGTAATCTATATTTTTATAAGTGATTTGGTGTGTACACATAAATCCTTGATCAATATATTCTTTCTGATATGCCCAAAAACACTTACCACAATCCTTTTTAACAGATAAACAGACACTACATTTTTGATTGTCATTAAATCCTGTTAAATTTCTAAGTTTGGATGATGTCTTCCAGTTGTCTTTCTGTCTCTTGGTGTTATTAAGTGTTTCTACTGTTATTGTTTTGTACTGAAGTGCCAGCCACAGAAGTGCTTTAATATTATTTTTTGAAATCTTACTTTTCAATTCATACATTTTCATAAACATTGCCTGTTTTTATCCTAATATACAACACATTGCATCAACTATTTTTATATTTTTCAATAAGTTCCTTGTACAATTCATGTTCCTTAGTTCCTAACTCAATGACATGTATGTCACCAAACAGCTTCTTTTTACACTTCTTACAAAAAATAATGGCACCAACTTTTATCATCTGATGTTCTACAGTTGTACAATTAAAACACTGTGGTGATTCTATTTCATATATTTGTATCATTCTTCAACCCAATCATTAATTGTTAACAAAGTATTATTTTTTAATGTATCCCTGCTTATTTGTTCAACTAAATAAGCCATCTGTTGTTTAGTTAAAATGAATGCCTGAAATTTATATTCAAATTGAGCATTGCCATGTGGTATTATTTTGAAAAAACTTTCCTTGTCTTTTCTTTCCATCAGATTATCAGACAACTGATAAATCAATTCTGATTTAATCCTTTTATCAATATCTATGGAAACACTTTCAAGTTCTATCTTATTAACAAAGTGACTATATTTGTATTTTGTGTTATCCATTATTAAATTAGCTGTAGATGAAATTGAATTATATCTTACTGCTTTGACTTTATCTGACATTTCATTCTTTCTTTTTACTAATATACAAAAAAAATTTAAGGTATTTTTTTGTACCCTTTTCCACAATTATAAAGTATATTGCCATTATTGTATCCAACTGTCACAATAAATTAAAAATATTTTCAAAAAACATTAGGATATTGTCAAAAATATTATTAAGTTAGTTATGGTGATTGAAACAAATTTAGAAATTTTGAAAAGGAACTTGAAAATGAAAACAAACTTAAACACAACCGCAGTTGAAATACCTGAAACAGTTGAAAACATTTCAGAACTTGAAACACTTGGTTACAAAGTTAAGGAAACAATTTCAAATGGTTCAGTTGAATTAACAATCATGGTTAAAAAAGGATCACCAAAACTCAAATTGAGAAAAGTTGAAAAATTTGTAACAAACAAACTTAATTTCACATTTGATGAATCTTACTTTGAAATTTTTTAATTAAACAATAAACAATTTTATACAAGGACAAGCCAATGAATACAGCATCAAAAATCAAATGTACACCAAAATCAACTTTCTTTAGTGGCAGAAAATTTAATTTTGGAAAACAATACAAAGCAGAAATTAGTGAAAATGGATATTGGTTACAAGTGTATGGTGGTGAGTCATTTTTCCCTACAGAAATTTTCAAAGCAAATTTTACAATAGTTACATCAACCAAAAAATAATTTCAACCACCATCTACAAGAATTGCCTGTTATTTAACAGGCATTTCTGCTATCTCTTTCACCTTATCTGTATTCATCTTAATCCATTGTCCATCCTTTTCTCTGTAAAATTCAATTACAGTATGCTCTATGAACAACGATCTTACCACTGAATACATATTCCAACCCTTCAGTGAATCAAATTCTTTCCTGTTATCTGATACAATATTCTTAACCAATCCTGCTTCATTATTCATCAATACAATTGGAACACCATCCAAAACAATTTTCCATTTCCTTATCTTTTCAATCATCTGAATTTGCCATATAAATCTGCCCACTGTATCTTACCACACTCAGTACATTTTCTGTACATATTACTTGGGTATTTGTTTGGATTATATGGCACAATAAACTTAATCCAATAATGAATACATTTGGTTTGTCTCCACCATTTTCTAATATTGAAAAACCATGCATATTTTTTGTTCTTATTTCCAATCATATGCTATTCCTATCCAAAAACAAGCTATTGATAACACTATCCAAAAAATCATCAATAATAATGCACTGTTCCTTTTCTTTCTTGTATCAGTTTCACTGATGTTATGTAGATTGTATTTAATATTCCACTGTTGGAAAAACATCTTTGAACTGTATCTAATGGCATTTAGAGTACACCATACACCAGCTGAATATATTACCAAATAGAAAAGTGTTCCATTAAAAATATCCATATCATTCAAGCCCTTTAATTGGTTATGATTCTAACATTCAGCTGTAACTGTGTTTCATATTTTATTTGAATGCTTCTTAATACAAATTGAAAGATTTGTTTGTATCTATCCAATGGAACAGCTGTCTTTAATTGTTCTTCAGTGAGTGCGCTGTACATCTTATCCATAGCACTAATTTGTAGTGTATAAACTTCATCAAAAAATCTCTGAATGATCTTTTTTAATTTTTCCTTTTTACCTATTGTATTGTAATTTTCTGCCAGCAATGCTAAGATAAAAGTGTCCTTTAATTCACTTTCAACTCCACCAACTAAATCAGCATAAATTTGTTGTTCAAGTGGTGTGTTCAATTCAAATTTTTCTTGTTTGCTCATGTCAACTATTTCCATTTGTCTTTCCTTGTTTTGTTGTGTTTGTGCAACAAATTTTCACTTGATTTTATTTTGTTGCAAGAAATTTTTTAACTGCATTTTCAATTGTTGCAAGAAATTTTATTTTGTTGCAATAAATTTTTAATCCTTAAATTTGATTTGTTGCACATATGAATTTCTTGCAGATGTTTATTTTTTTATTGCAACAATTGACTTAATTTGTTGCACAACACTGTCATCAATAATTTCTATTTCAATTTGCATCTCACCTTTGGTCAACAAAACATCTCTTACATTCCTGACAACTCCAATAAATTTTCCTGATTCATCTACCACATCAAATCTTTTTTCAATAGGATCAAAACCATTGGTGAAATTTCTTTCTTTACTCTGCAATATGAATATTCTCAATTAATGAATCCTTTTATTTTGTTTCTCTCAATCATAAGCCACTCAATTTGAGAACTTTACTATCACAAGCATACAAATATACCTCAATTAGTTCCTTCACACCATTCTGTTCCAAATTCAGTTCTGATCTTTCTTCAACTATCCAATACATCACTGTGTTAATAGAATTTATCAAAACAGTCACCTCACCATCTTGTTTAGCCATTTCAATTATGTCTATTCCATTTGGATAATGTTCTTCAACAATCCATTTGAAGCTGTTGTAATTAGCTGTAAACAATTGCATGTAGATGTCATTGAATATTTCTTTTGAAATCTTATCTATATTGACCACTGCCTTTGGTGTACTGATGTAAAATGGTTTTTGTAATGTTACATATATTTTCAATGCTTCAGTCAACATCTTTATCCTAACACTATCACCATTATCATCAAGTGAATCATAATTTACTTCTTTATTTTGATTGTTTATTCTTACACCAATCACATCATTATTTTCCAAAACTATAAAACACACCAAGTGTGTATCAAAATACTTTTTTATCTCTGATGGCAATTCACCTTTATTTGTATGTTTGTAAATATCTGCTAAATAAAATGGCAAGTGTTCCAGTGAATCATTTACATCATTTATTCTATGTTCCAGTGATTTAATACCCTTCAGTTGATTATATCCTAATTTCAAGCCTTCAATCAGCTTTCCAATGTAACCAAAATCATTTGTAGTTACAATAATGCCTGTTGGCATGTGTCTTAATTGTCTAATAATCATTTGTAAATTGTTAATTTTCATGACAACATATACCTTAATTGATATTTTTTTATAAATCCTTTTTTAATCAATTTGATTTTAGTATGATGTACAATAGCACCTCTGACATCATAGTGATAATTTATCACCCACCAGTCATCTGGTGTTCCTAATACAACACCCTTAACTATATCATCATTGTGATTCTTATATGAAACCAAATCACCAATGTTGAATTTTCTTTTCTTTCTTTTCATATGATAAATCTTTTTTCAAATTCTAATGTAAAGTTCAAATTATAAATCTGTTTACATTCAATTGATGTTATTCTTTTAATATCAAATTTATTCAACACATCTTGTGTGTTTTCTAAATATACAGACATGTCTGTGTACTTTGACAATGATACATCTTTTTTTGATATTTTTATGTGGTGGAATTTATCATTGCCCAATTTAACAAGCCTATAACTTGAAACAAATTGTTTAATTTGTTCCTTGTTAAAAATATTTCTCAAATTGTCTTTGGTTATTTGACCTGCTTGAATCATTTGTAGTGCTTTCACTGGTCCAAAATTCTTAACACCTTTAACATTGTCAGATGTGTCTCCAGCTATGGCCAACAACTTAGGAATGTCTGTTGGCTTAACACCAAATTGATTATAAACATCATCTTCATAAAACAGGCTGTAATTCCCTTTTCCAATTGGTCTGAGCACATATCTATTCTTTGAATTGTTTACTAATTGCATAAAATCTTTATCATTGCTGACTATTATAACATTTGAATCATATTTTAATGTTATGAGTGCTATAATATCATCTGCTTCACAATCCTGTTTTATTACTTGTATTATTCCAACAGCTGTCAGAAGTTCCTTTGTCCTAACCAAACTTAGATTGAAGGCTTCATGATCTTCATCAGTGAATTGATTGTTCCTGCTCTTTTCTCTATCTTGTTTGTAATCATCATTTTCATCTTTTCTCCAATTCTTATCTCCATCCCAACAGACAACAAATTTATTGGACAACAATTGACTTTTGAAATTCAACAAGCCACTTATAAATCCATATGCTGTTCCATAAGGATATTTGCCAAATATGTGATAAAATCTATGAAACAAATTCATTCCATCAACTATAACAACATCTGTGTTCTTTAATGGCACTGCGGCAATCTTTGTCAAATCATATTTATTATTCATAATGTACATCACTCATCTTCACAGTTGATTATCAAATTCATAATTGGAATGTTGTGTGTTATTGATTTTTCAACAAGTTCCTTGATAATATCTCCATGGCAACTTTTTGGCTTACAATAACAAACTAAGTTTATTTCATGGTTGATAGCCATCTTTTTAATAAATTCTAATTCACCAATAACATCACCATCAAATTCATTGATTTTACCCTTAATCCATTTTCTGTATTCTGTGATTGCCTTTTCTCTTGAATCAACTTGAACTTGTGCTTTGCTTTTATTCAATGGTAAATGTGTGAAAGGATTGCCAAGGACACTGCCTCTGCCAATATAAATATCACTTGGTTCATTTACATGTTGATGTTTATTCACTACATTGATTTTAATTTGTTTCATTTTTCTTTATCTATTGTTAGTTGTAAAAATCTTATCACCCTTGATTCTATTCCTGGTGAAACACTTTCTCTGTTCCCTGCTACATTTAGAACTTTAATATTGTTATCATTCAGCCATTTTATAAAATTAGCAGGTGTTGGATTAACAATATGTGGCACTCTATTTTGTGAACATACATTTTTTGTTAATTTACTTCCAACAGATGTTTGTTCAGCAAATATAACAGTTCCATCTGAAATTTTTATATTTTCAATTGTTCTTTCTCTGTAATCATTACCTGATTTGCAAGTTGTTTCTACAAGTCCAAACATATCTTTTAATAATTCTGGATCACTTCCATTTTCAGTTCTAAATCTTTTGGGAGCAATTCCACCAGTTTTTATTCCTATCATATAAGCAAATTTTAATCCTGCTACATCAGCACCTGTCTGACCACCAGAAATTATTTTTTCAATTTTTCTGTATCTCATTTTTTCTTTCTGTAAATTTCATTTTGTTTAATATACATAGATGTGTAAATAAAATGAGCCAGTTGATGTACTGGCTCAATTGTTATTTTTTCTTTGCTGGCGCTTTTGATGTGACTTTTTTCTTTTCATCCTCTGGTTCATCTTCTGGTTCAAGTTCATCCTGTTCAATAGGTGGTGGAATTACAGCAACCATCTGACTACCAACAGGCAGGATATACTGTGTTCCATCATCAGTTTCTAAGGTAACATGAGCATCAGGTGGATTCAAATTTTCATATTCAATCACCTTGCCCTCATATTCCATTCCACCAAAAATTACTTTCACTTGATTGCCTTCTTTCAAGTGTGATTTTAGTCTTTGTTTGAAAGCCATTTCTTATATCTCCATTGTTTGTTAATGATAATGTTAATTTAGCAAAAAATTATGCATGTTTTATATCCTTGTTAAAATTACATGTTTTATAAATACTGTCTTTTTATCAAGAAATTATGCATGTTTTATATCCTTGTTAAAATTACATGTTTTATAAATA
>Ga0154020_10000196_pt1 | contig 71336 bp, 54 predicted proteins | sample Klosneuvirus_201_FD_109709 | JGI IMG/M metagenome (GOLD analysis project Ga0154020, IMG submission 109709) | Active sludge microbial communities from wastewater, Klosterneuburg, Austria - Klosneuvirus_20160825_MG | ecosystem: Engineered > WWTP > Aerobic digester > Activated sludge | place...
CAAAGACCACAAGCACCGTGCAGAGGATGTCGGCCACGTCAACCAGCGTGGACGCGTTGGCGTCACAGCCGATGGCGCTGCCGTTGAAGCCGCCCGTATGGACATAGAGCCAGTGGTTGACCGGGAACGAAGCCGGCACAGAATTCGCATCGAAGGATTCAAGCACCTCGGCCACGAAGTCGGCGGCGTTGACGATATCGTCGCTGTTGCAGTCGCCGCGTGCGTCGTTGGCGACGATGTGCACGGCGCCGTCGTGGGTCAGGACGGGCAGCGGTGCATTGCTGACATTCTTGAGCTCGGTGGAGCCAGAGAAGGTGATGGACGAGACCGTGCCAGAGGAGCAGGCGTCGCTGGCGCTGAAGTTGAGCACCACCGCGGCGCCGTCCGTCAGGTCAGTCGTACCGTTTAGGGCAATGCCAACAATGCCGCTGGCATTCGGCGTGCCTGCCGAACCGCTCCAGCCGCTCTGGAAGCCACTCAGCCCGGTGAAGGTGAGGCAGGCTTCTTCGTAATCAATCGAGAAGCCGGCGCTGCGCACGGCGTTGCCCTTGGCCAGGAACTTGACCGGCACTTGCAGGTTGCCGCTGTAGGCGACCCAGAGCAGGTCGGTCTCAACGGGCAGGCTCAGTTCGGAGCGGTCGATGACGTGGATGGTGAATTGCTTCTCGTAGAACAGGCCGCTACTATCGATGCTGCGCACCTTGATGGAGTAGGTAGGTTTGCTGTAGTCAGGCACTTCGTTGATGAGCAGCTTGTCAACAGAAGAGATGACAAATGCAGTGTTGTCACCAAAGCCGGTAACCAGTTCGTAGGTAAATGCTCCACCTTCTGGATCGCTGGTTGTGAATGTGCCAATCTCTGTGCCAACGGGCACCGCTTCGAAGACCTTGTCGTTCGAGAGCATGATGTCGGTCGGCGCCTCATTGACATTGGTGATGGTGATCGTGAATTCCTTAGTGACCACGCCACCCTTGCCGTCGTCGAGCTTGACAAGGATGGTATAGGAGAACTTTGTCTCGAAGTCGAAAATGGCAGCAGTCTTCAGCACACCGTTTTCGATGGTGAAAGCTGCATTGTCGGGGTAGGTAGGATAGTTCACCAGCGTGTAGACGAAGGGATCCGTATCGGTGTCACCTACTGGCGAGAACGTACCCACAGGCGTTCCAATGACGGCGTTCTCGGCAACGCTGTTGCTGCCAGAAAGGTTGATGCCAGTGGGCGCGTCGTTGAAGTCCAGCGGAATGCTGGCGCCGGCCGACGTGCGGAAGAGCGTCTGCCCGCCCGGGTTGCCAAAGGAAGACGCCGGCTGGTTGGAGAAGAGCACATCGACGAAGCGGTCGGCGCCCCAGCAAGCGTCCTTCACAGTAAACTCGATGGAGAGCAGATTGCCCGGGGCCAGCACGAGCGGGTTCGATACTTCGCTCCAAATGGCGACGTCGATCTCGCCATCGGTGTCGGCTGCGTCGAAGGCGACGCTTTTCATGAAGCCGGCGGGCATCCCGGTCACTTTGGAGGCGTCGGTGACCAGGCAGTTCTGGTCGTAGTCTACGGAGAAGGCAACCGAGGCGATCTGGTCGCCAGCCTCCGGGGTGAGGATGACCGGCACGTTGATGACCTTGGGGTCGTCGGTGCGTTGCAGGATGATGGGATCGGCGGGGACGGAGAGAACTGCGGTGGTCGGCGCCGCGTTCAGCCACGGGTTGTAGGTGATGTACGGGCTGACTTCTGCGCCACTGCCCGGGCCCTCACCAGATGGGCCACTCGCATCGCCCCACCAGTTGTTCGTGCCATCCGCCGTGAGATAGCTGGCGTTGGAGCGCATACCGATTGTGTTGCCAGCCAGATTGTTGTAGTTGGCTGAAATGGCTGTGAAAGGAGCAGTAGATGGGCAAACATAGGGTGGTGTGGCTGTTGGCACAGAAACACACTGATAGAATTCCAAGCCTACCTTAAAACCGGTGACCACATTGCGGTTTGCGGTGATGTTGATGCTACGTGGGCCGTAGCCTGCATCCGCTTCGATGCCGTAGGTGCCAGCATTGCCAGAGCTAGAGCTAACCAAGGTCACGACATTGCCGGAAACATTGACCGGCATTTCGGTGGCAGAGGCAACGCCAACGATGTTGTCTTCACTAGTGGCGGCAGCCTCAGCCATTGGCACTTCGTAGGGTGACGGCACAGCCTCCGGCGGGTCGGTGGCGATAATTCCCCAAGCGTACCCACCCGCCTTAATCACGTCAATCTTGTTGTTGGCAATGGCGCCTTGGGCGTCGATATTGTAGACGCCCACATGACCGTTCGTCACAACATTGTTGGTGACATCGACGTCGGCATAGTAATTCAAAATTGTAGTGGCTACCCAGTCACCTCCAGTATAGGCAATACCGGTCACGAAGTTACTGTCGATGTAGCCATCCAGCGTGCCGGAGGCGCGGTAGACCTGAATGCCGTTCTGCGCGGTCACGGCGGTAGGCCCTGCGCCTTCGATGCGGTTGCCGACGATCTGCGTGGTCAACACCGACGAACCGCCCGAATTGACCGCCATGGCGTTCTTCTGGAAGTCGTGGATATAGTTGTTGCGGATGGCGAGGTTGCGCGTGCTGCCGTCCACCAGATAGGCGTACAACGCAACGCCGTGCTGCGCGCCGCTGAACGATGTATCACGCACGCCCTTGATCTCAGTGTTGACGATGGCGCCGCCGGCGTTGTAGTAGGCGATGCCGCTGAATTTGTAGGCGCTGTTGCCACGACCTGCGCCGTCTATAACCAAATCGCGTATGGTGGCGTTCGCTCCACTCACAGTCAAGACAGGATACTGAGAGTAGGTAATATTATCTGAGCCCACCGTCGTGAAGCGAGCAACCAGCGTCGCCGGCGCCTTGATGATCGTGGTGCTGCCTGCGCCAGCCAGCGTCAGGTTCTTGGTGATGAGCGGCTGCTCGACGTAGACGCCGGCCGCTACCTGGATCGTGTCGCCGGGGTCCGCCGCGTCGATGGCGGCCTGGATGCTGCCTGTCGGCAGCACGGTCACGATGGACTTGTCAGGCTGCGGCGCCGCCCATGGCGCGGGCAGCGTATTGGCAAACGCGGCTGCACCGGCGGCTGTTGTCTGGTAGAAAGTGTAGACGGTAGTACCAGGAATTACGCTGTTGGTGACCAGGTAAGGGAACATGGTCTGCGTAAAATTGGTTACCGGCAAAGGGCTGGCTGGGGTACTGTAGTTGCCCGCCTCGATGTAGAACTGGTTCGCCTCACTGAACGAGTTGACGCCGGTCAGGCTGATGTTGTCCGACCCTCCGGTGTGGAAAAGTCCCCAGGTGTAGATAGCGACGCCGCCCCACGCATTGCCGCTGGTGGTGATGTTTTCCAGCGTGACGTTGGAGCAGTCGGTCAGACCGATGCCGACGCCCTTCAGCGCGCCCACGGAAGAGATATTCTTCAGCGCGCCTCCGCTGAGACCGTTGAGATCGATGCCGCTCCGACCGGTTCCGATCACGCTGACATCCTCGATCGTGACGGTGGCGTTCTCTCCGGAAACTTTCAGGCCGTAGTTGCCGGAGGCATCGGTATCCGGGCCATCCAGCGTAAAGTTTTTGAAGACGAAGGCGTAATCGCCTTGTGCGTCGATGGCGTAGCCCGTGAAAGTGCTGGCGTTGATGATCACGCCCGCGCGACTTTCACCTTGCAGCGTCAGCGACTTATAAATGGTGAGCTTCTCAGGATAGGTTCCATTGACAATGTTGATAACATCTCCGGACCCCGCCGCGTCGATAGCGGCTTGGATTGTGCAGTACGGGCCAGTTGGACCACAGCCGGCGGCCGGATTGACTGTCAGATCGGCGGCCTGGGCGCCGGCAAAGAAGAAAAAGGTTGCGAATGAAACACTCAGGAGCAGGATGACAGAGCGCAGACACAAACGATAGGAACGCGTAGAAGTGTCAGACATGGGGCTTTCCTCACAGTCATGAAAAAAATGGATCGGATCGATGCAGCGGTGGAACACCGGCAAGCGTCCTTGCCGAGCGTGCCTGGCAGCGTGATCGGGGGTCGATGGGCAGAGCGGAAATTTTACAGGGTGAGCGATGTCAGGGGCTCATGCCATCGGGTCGATTACACTACGTGCTACAAATGTAGCAGAGAGCGCGGCCAAATAAACATGATGAATGTCCCGTGGAATTTGGGACATTTCGCCCTCGGTCGGGACAATCTTAGGCTGGCTTACCGTAAATCGTTAAATCTGCCGGAACGCACTTTACGGTTCGCAGATCGTGCTGATCGAGCACGATTGATTTACCTATGCTATCATGGCGAAATCGTCTGTTTGGCAAAGAGGATTTTTCGGATTATGAACAAGAAACGTCTGACTGCGGCTGCTTACGGCCATTTTTCTATCGACATTTTGAACTCCTCGGTGGCGATTATCCTGACGCTGGCTGCTGTCCAGTTCAACCTGACCATTGCGCAGATCGGCTTCGGCGCGATGATGTACCAGATGTTCGCCGCCATGAGCCAGCCGCTTTTCGGCGGCCTGACGGACAAGCTCAACGGCCGCTGGATCGGCGCGGTCGGCGTGTTGTGGACCGCGCTTTTCTATGCGGCGGCTTCGTGGATGCCAACCTATCCGCTCTTCATCACGCTGCTGATGATCGGCGGGCTGGGCAGCGGCGCGTTTCATGCGGCCGGTATGGTGAATGCGTCGGCGTCCGGCGGCGACAAGGCCGCAACGGCCACATCTTACTTCTTCCTTGGCGGCCAGACAGGACTGGCGCTAGGCCCGATCCTCGCCGGCTTTGTCATTGGCGGCATGGGGCTGGCTGGTATGCCGTTGATGGCGCTGCTTGCTGTACCGGCGAGCGTGCTGATGTTTATGCACATGAACGACGCGCTGCCGGTTGCGCCTAAGGTCGTCAAATCTGATAATCAAGGCAACGCCAGCCGCACGCACGCCGCCACGGCTATTTTGATTACGGCTTTTGTGCTCTTCATCCTTCTGCGCTCCAGCACCGCCCAGGGCTACGCCACGCTGCTGCCCAAGTTCTACGAGTCAGCCGGCTACAGCGCCGCGCAGTTCGGGCTGATGCTCGGTCTGTTCAACCTGGCCGGCGCCATGGGCACACTGATCGGCGGCTATCTGGGCGACCGCTTCAACCGTCGCACCATCATGATCGTGGCGTCGATTGCCAGCGTTCCCTTTGCCTACGCCATGTTGTACGCGAGCGGCGCCAGTTATATTGTCGTCGCCGTGTTGGCGGGCATCCTGCTCAGCATGCCGCACAGCCTGCTGATGGTGATGAGTCAGGAACTTGCGCCCAATCGGCGCGGGCTGGCGGGGGGGCTGGTGCTGGGCTTTATCTTCGCCAGCGGCTCCTTCATGGCGTGGCTCCAGTCGATCGCAGCCGAACAGGTCGGGCTGCTGGCGGTCTTATCGGTCGTTGCGTTTTTCCCGTTTTTTGCCGGGTTGGTGGGGTTTGCGCTGCCTTCCAGCCGCAAACCCCACCCAGCCATCATGCCACCGCCGACTGCCTCCTCGTCCGCCGCGGCTGATTGAGTAAAAAACTATCCACAGATGGCGCAGATGGCACAGATTTTGAAAAGCGTCTGACTTTATGACTTCTTTCAATTTCAAGGCGGCGCATTCAGACTTGCCATCTGTGAAATCTCTGCAATCTGTGGATGGTTTTTGCCCCAGGTTCATTTATCCCAATTTTATTTTGATAATTAAAACAAATTCATTTGACAAAATTGTTTTGTCATAGTATTGTTCATGCGTGACGCCGTTGCGATCAGCAAGATCGACGGTAAAACAACCGGTAGGGTGAAGCAGCCGGCAGCATGAAGCAGCCGGCGGAATAGCCCTGAAGTTGGGACGACAAAATCAATGACGTTGAGCATACTTGGCAAACGCGAATCGCCGCTTTGGCAGATCATCGAACATCTCCAGCGCACTGGCTCGGCTACGATTAAGGAGCTGGAAGATCTGCTCGGCATCACCACGACGGCGGTGCGCCAACACCTGAATACTTTGCAGGCCGAAGGATATATCGAGCGCCGCGTGGTGCACGCCGGAGTGGGCCGCCCGCATCACGCCTACTTCACGACGCCCAAGGTGCAAGAGTTGCTCGCCTGTCAATGCGACGACCTGGCGTTGACCCTGTTGCAAGAGGTTTTTTATCTCGAAGGGGAAGCGCGCACCGTCGAACTGCTGGACCGGGTGGGCACGCGGCTGGCGCGGAAATATGCGCCGTCCGTGCGATCTTCCCTGCTGCACGACCGGGTCGATGAGCTGGCGCGGGCGCTCAACGGCAACGGCATCCTCGCTGACGCCCATCTCGGCGACGGCGAGGTGATTGCGCTGCACACCTACAATTGTCCGTTTCACGAACTGGCGCAGGAGCACCGCGAGATCTGCGAGATGGATCGCAGCATGTTGCAAAAGGTGCTTGGTTCGGATGTCAGCCTGAGCCAGTGCATGTTGGAGGGGCACGCCGGCTGCACTTTCACCGTGCAGCGCACCGCGCAAGTGGATGCAGTTGCCGGCAACGGGCGCGGCGCTACGGTTTAGGGGCGCAGAAATTGTCCAGGGCAATGGCCGCAAATTGGATGATGCAACGCAGCAGCTTATCGGTTTCACCCCTACGCTAATCAAAAGTAATTTTCAAACTTGAATTTTTGCAGACAGCATATAAAGGTTATTGCAACAGAGGAGTCACAACAATGAGTGTTCTTGAAATCCGCAACCTTCACGCCTCGGTCGAAGACAGTGAAATCCTGAAAGGCGTCAACCTTACCCTGCGCAGCGGTGAGATTCATGCGTTGATGGGGCCGAACGGCTCGGGCAAATCAACCCTGGCGTACGTGATCGCCGGCCATCCGCACTACACCATCACGGAAGGCGACATTCTGATCGACGGCGAAAGCATCTTGGCGATGGAGGCGGATGATCGCACCAAGGCTGGCGTCTTCCTGGCGTTCCAATATCCGGTGGCGGTGCCTGGCGTGAGCGTGGCGAACTTCCTGCGCACCGCGGTCAGCAATGTCCGCGGCTACACGGCCCAGACGCCGGCGGTGAGCGGGCGCGGCGGCGTGATCGGCAGCAACCTGATGCCGATGCGCGAGTTCCGCAAAGAGCTGACCGACAAAATGAAAGAGTTCAACGTCGATCCCAGCTTTGCGCGGCGCTATCTCAACGACGGCTTTTCGGGCGGCGAGAAGAAACGCACCGAAGTGCTGCAAATGGCGATGCTCGAACCGAAGTTTGCCATCATGGACGAATCGGACTCCGGGCTTGACATTGATGCGCTGCGCGTGGTCTCCGACGGCATCAACAAACTGGCGACCACAGAACGCGGCTTCCTGCTCATCACCCATTACCAGCGGTTGCTCAACTACGTCAAGCCGCACTATGTGAGCATCTTCTTCGACGGCCGCGTGGTGATGACCGGCGGGCCGGAAGTGGCGCACACGTTGGAAGAAAAGGGTTACGGTTGGGTCGAACGTGAGTTTGGCGCCGAAGCTGTCGCAGCATAGCACTCTCTACGACCACAGTTCGACGTACTGTAAAGGAGATTTCCAATGGCAACACAGGCTGATATGAAGGCGCTCAAGGGCGTCAAAGAAGAGTATGAGTATGGTTTCCACGATGAAGAGAAACCAGTTTTCAAGGCCGAACGTGGGCTGACGCATGCTACGATCGACCAGATTTCGGATCACAAGAACGAGCCGCAATGGATGCGCGACTTCCGCCACCAGGCGCTCGACATCTTTTTCTCCAAGCCCATGCCGGGTTGGGGCGCTGACCTCAGTGGCATCAACTTTGATGAGATTTTCTATTACCTGAAGCCCAGCAGCGGCAGCGGCAAGAGTTGGGACGATGTGCCGGAGGACATCAAGCGCACCTTCGACCGGTTGGGCATTCCCGAAGCCGAGCGCAAGTTCCTGGCCGGCGTCGGCGCCCAGTACGACTCCGAGGTCATCTACCACAGCCTGCGCGAGGAGTGGGAGAAGATCGGCGTGATCTTCCTCGACATGGACAGCGGCCTGCGCGAGCACGAAGATCTCGTGCGCGAATATTTCGCCACGATCATTCCGGCGGCGGACAACAAGTTTGCCGCGCTCAACAGCGCGGTGTGGAGCGGCGGCAGCTTTGTCTATGTGCCGAAGGGCGTGCACGTCGATATTCCACTGCAGGCGTACTTCCGCATCAACGCCGAGAACATGGGGCAGTTCGAGCGCACGCTGATCATCGTCGAAGAAGGCGCCAGCATGCACTACGTCGAAGGCTGCACCGCGCCGATCTATTCGAGCAACAGCCTGCACAGCGCAGTTGTTGAGATTATCGTCAAGAAGGGCGCACGCTGTCGCTACACGACGATTCAGAATTGGAGCACCGACGTTTACAACCTCGTCACCAAGCGCTCCGTCGCCTATGAAGGCGCCACCATGGAGTGGATCGACGGCAACCTCGGCTCCAAGGTCACGATGAAATACCCGGCAGTGTACATGATGGGGCCGAAAGCGCACGGCGAGATTCTCTCAATCGCGTTCGCCGGCAAAGGCCAGCATCAGGATGCGGGCGGCAAGGTCGTCCACGCTGCGCCGTACACCAGCTCCAAGATCGTCTCCAAGTCGATCTCGAAAGATGGCGGCCGCGCCAGCTATCGCGGGCTGCTCAAGGTGGCCAAGGGCGCGCACCACAGCAAGAGCAACGTTGTCTGCGACGCGCTCCTGCTGGACGAGGCCAGCCGCTCCGACACCTATCCGTACATCGAGATCGAAGAGGAGCAGGTGAGCGTGGGCCACGAAGCTTCAGTCAGCAAGATCGGCGAGGAGCAGCTCTTCTATCTCATGAGCCGCGGCATTGGCGAAGATGAAGCAGCGGCCATGATCGTCGGCGGCTTTATCGAGCCGCTCGTCAAAGAGTTGCCGATGGAGTATGCAGTAGAGATGAATCGCCTCATCCAGCTTCAGATGGAAGGCTCGATCGGCTAAAGATCCGCATTGTGGATGGTGACTTGCGCTGCGTACGCAATTTTTAGGCGCACGCGGCGCGAGTCGCCATGCAGAATCTGATTGACGGGGAGAAAAAAATGAGTGTACTTATAAAAGAACCGGAAGCCATCATGCAGTCCGTGGCCGGCTATAGTGAAGAGACGGTGCGGGCGCATTCCGCCGCACGCAACGAACCGGCGTGGATGCTGGAATTCCGGCTGCAAGCATGGCGCCAGTTCGAAGCGATGCCGTGGCCCAAACCCACCGACGAAGCCTGGCGCCGCACGCGGCTGACCGGGTTTGACCTGAAAGACTTCAAGCCTCTGGCTGTGTCGTCCGGCGCGGTGAAAAAGGAAGAGCTGTCCACCCTGCTGCAAGAAGAATTGAATGAAATGGACAGCGCGGCCAGCATGATCTTTGAAGACAGCGGGCTGCGCAATAGCATTATTCACGGCCAACTCCAGGCATCCGGCGTGATCTTCGCCGACCTGCAGCGTGCGATCCACTCGCACGAAGATCTGGTGCGCAAGTACTTTATGACCGAAGCGGTCAAGCCAGACCAGAACAAGTTCACTGCACTGCACGCCGCGTTGTGGGATACAGGCTCTTTCGTCTACGTGCCGGCCAATGGCCGCGTGACGCTGCCGTTGCACGTGATCCTGAACCAATGCAGCGACGGCGTGGGCGGCTATCATCACACGCTGGTGGTCACCGAAGAGGGCGCCGAAGTTACGGTCGTCGACGATCTGCTGGGCGCCAAGGATGGCTTGCAAGTAAGCGTGGTCGAGCTGATCATCGGCGCCAGCGCGGTGGTGCGCTACATGAACTTGCAGGACTTCGACCACAGCGCCTGGAATTTTCTCACCGGCCGCGCGGTGCTGAGCCGCGACGCGGATCTGCGCTGGATTCAGGTGAGCTGGGGCAGCCGTCTCACCAAGGCGTTCCTCGACGTTGATCTGCGCGGGACGGGCGGTCATGCTGAGTTGTTGGGCATCTACTTCCCGATCGGCAACCAACACATCGACCACCAGACGTTGCAGATTCATCGGGCGCCGCATTGCTTTAGCGACCTGCTCTTCAACGGCGCACTCAAAGACAAGAGCCGCAGCGTCTACATGGGCATCATCCAGGTGAACAAGGGTGCGCAAAAGACCGATGCGTATCAGCGCAACGGCAACTTGATCCTCGACCCGTCGGCGCGTGCGGACAGCATTCCGGGGTTGGAGATCGAAGCGGATGATGTGCGCTGCACTCATGCCGCCACCGCGGCGCAGGTCGAAGAGGAATATGTCTTTTATCTGATGGCGCGCGGCCTTTCGCGCCCGCAGGCAGAGCGCATGATCGTGCAGGGCTTCTTCCAGGCGGTGCTGGATCGTGTGCCGGTCGAGAGCGTCGTCCACAAGCTGGAGCGCGTGATCGAACGCAAGATCGGCGGCTGAGCCGTTGCTGACTGCGACCCTGGTAAAGATCGACCACGGATAAAGTTGAACACGCCGCTCACGACAAAATGTGATGCCGCCCATGCCTAGGAGGGAGAAACCATGAAAGTTTCAGAGAAGGGCTATGCACGTCCAGACGCCCTGGTCAGCACCGAATGGGTGGCGGCGCATCTCGACGACCCCGCCATGCGCCTGGTCGAGAGCAACGAAGACATCCTGCTCTACGATGTCGCGCACATTCCAGGCGCGGTCAAAGTGGACTGGCACGTCGATCTGAATGATCCCGTGGTGCGCGACTATATTGACCAAGCGCAGTTCGAGGCGTTGATGTCCCGGCTTGGCATCAGTAACGACACGACGGTCGTCTTTTATGGCGACAAAAATAACTGGTGGGCCACGTATGCCTACTGGGTCTTTCAGTTGTTTGGCCACACCGATGCCAAGGTCATGGATGGCGGGCGCATGAAATGGGTCGCCGAGGGACGCGCGCTGACGCGTGAGCTTCCCGCCTACGCGGCGACCACCTACACCGCGCAGCCGCGCAACGACGCCACCATTCGCGCCTTCCGCGACGATGTGCTGGCGCACATCTCCACCGGGTTGCCATTGGTCGACGTGCGCAGCCTCGGCGAATACAAAGGCGAGTTGCTGCACATGGCCGACTATCCGCAGGAAGGTTCGCTGCGCGGCGGGCATATCCCCGGCGCCAGGAGCGTGCCCTGGGCGCGCGCGGCCAACGCGGACGGCACGTTCAAAAGCGCCGAAGAGCTACGCGTCATCTACGAGCAGGAGCAGGGACTCAAGCCCACCGACGATGTGATCGCCTACTGTCGCATCGGCGAACGCAGCAGCCACACCTGGTTCGTCCTCACCCGGCTGCTTGGCTATGAGAGCGTGAGAAACTACGATGGTTCTTGGACAGAGTGGGGAAACGGCGTACAATTGCCGATTGAGAAATAAGAGAGTAAGAGATTGGAGATTAAGAGAGTAGGCGCGCGCCTACTCTCTTAATCTCCCAATTACCCAATCGCATCTTAATGAATCGTCACAACTCATGACTATCTCTGACACTATACTTACCGACCGCACGGTGGCCTTGCGCCAGGACTTCCCGATCCTCCAGCGGATGTTGCCGAATGGCCGGCCATTGATCTATCTTGACAACGCCGCCACCAGCCAGAAGCCGCAAAGCGTGCTCGATGCGATGGATGACTATTACCGGCGCTACAACGCCAATGTTCATCGCGGCGTACACACGCTGAGCGAAGAGGCCACCGCGGCGTTCGAGGCGGCGCGCACCAAGGTGGCGAAGTTTGTCAACGCGCCCAGCGCGCGGCAGATCGTCTTCACCCGCGGCGCGACCGAGAGCATCAATCTGGTGGCGCACACCTGGGGCCGCGCCAATTTGGGGCCTGGCGACGAAGTGCTGATTACCGAGATGGAGCATCACGCCAACATCGTGCCCTGGCAGATTCTGCAGGCGCAGCTTGGCTTTACGCTGCGTTATGTGCCCATCACCGATCACGGCACGCTTGATCTGCGCACCCTGCCCGACCTGCTCACGCCGCGCACCAGGCTTTTCAGCTTTGTCCACGCCAGCAACGTTGTCGGCACAGTCAACCCGGTGCAGGAGCTAGTGGCGGCGGCGCGGGCTGTCGGCGCCGCAGTGCTGATCGACGGGGCGCAAAGCGCGCCGCACATGCCGGTCGATGTCCAGGCGCTCGACGCCGACTTTTTCGTCTTCAGCAGCCACAAGATGTGCGGGCCGACCGGCATCGGCGTGCTCTACGGCAAACGGGAGCTGCTTGAAGCCATGCCGCCTTTCATGGGCGGCGGCGACATGATCCGCGAAGTCACCATGACAGGCAGCAAGTGGAACACTGTGCCCTACAAATTCGAGGCCGGCACGCCTTCCATCGCCGAAGCCATCGGGCTGGGCGCGGCGGTGGACTATTTGCAGCAAGTAGGCATGGCATGGATTCAAGCGCACGAGCGCGCGATTACCCAGTACGCCTACACACGCATGGCAGAGGTCGAAGGCCTGCACATCCTGGGGCCGGCGCCGGACGCACGCGGCGGGCTGGTGGCGTTCACGCTCGAAGGGGTGCACCCGCACGATCTCTCGGCGATCCTTGACCGGTCGGGCGTGGCGGTGCGCGCCGGCCATCATTGCGCGCAGCCCCTGCACGATCGGCTTGGCATCCATGCCAGCGCGCGCGCCAGCTTCTATCTGTACAACACGCTGGAAGAAGTCGATGTGCTGGTGCAGGCGTTGCATAAGGCGCAGGAGATCTTTACGCTATAGAAGATGGGCTTTTGTGAGCATATTGATTGGGAGACGCTCTTATGGGCAGTGACGATCTTTATCGGGAAGCAATTCTCGACTATTACAAACACCCGCGGCACAAGGGACATCTCGACAGCCCTGACGTGCAATATCACGACCACAACCCCTTCTGCGGCGACGAGATCACTGTTGAGTTGAAGATCGAGGACGGTGTGGTGGTGGACGCTGCATTTGACGGCCACGGTTGCGCCATCAGCCAGGCCACGGCCAGCATGTTGATGGAAGAAATCATCGGCAAGTCGCTCGATGAAATCAAGGCCATCGACAAGGAGTTCATCCTGGAGATGCTGGGGATCGAGATGGGGCCGGTGCGTCTTAAGTGTGCGCTGCTGCCGCTCAAGGCGCTCAAGGCCGGCGCCTATGGTCTGGAAGAATGGCCGGAATGAGATAGAGATGATGAGCAACTATGTAAAAGTCGCTGCCCTTGCCGCAATCCCGGTTGGCGGCAGCAAATTGGTTGAGGTCAATCGTGTGCGCATCGCGCTGTTCAACCTGGACGGCGAAATCTACGCGATCGAAGATACGTGCACCCATGATGGCGGCCCGCTGGTCGAAGGCACGATTGTCAACGGCTGTCAGGTGCAATGTCCGCGCCACGGCGCACGTTTCGACATTCGCACCGGCGCCGCGTTGAGCTTTCCGGCTTTCGAGCCGACGAACACGTATGCCGTCCAGGTGAAGGATGGCGAAGTTTGGATCGAGCCGCCGCACTAGGCGTTGACCGATCTGTCTGATTCAGAACCAAGGAGTAAACCAATGACCCTGCCCACAAGTGTGGAAGTGCGCGAAGTGATTCGCGAGCGAGTCAAAGACCCCGAATTGATGATGAATATTGTCGATCTCGGTCTGATCTATGATGTGGCGATCTCGCCGGAAAATACTGTCGAGATCACGATGACGCTCACCAGCCCCGGCTGTCCCGCCGGCCCCGAGATCATCACCGACGTCCAACGGGAGACGCACGCCGCTTTTCCCGATGTGGAGGAGGTGAACATCCACCTGACCTGGTCGCCGTTCTGGAACCCGGACATGATGTCAGAAGATGCAAAGGAAGAGTTGGGTATCTTCTAAACCAGGCAATTGCATCATGAGCAGCGCTCCCGACGATGGCGCCTGGAGCAGTATGTACAGGTGAATTTCAGAGAATTGTATCGTGCGTCGCACGTCCAGTTCGTGCGACGCACGATGATGTAAAGTCTTCGCACCGCCCATCCCCGGCTATATCGTGGCGATCCATAAACTCTATGCTAAAATCAGATGAATCATCCTGTGGCGTGTGTGCGCGCCACACCTGCATACTATCTGCCAGCGATCGAGGAATCACTGTATGTCAGCCGTCGCCATGCCAGCGCCAACCCAATCGTACAACGCCCATTTTCGCTGTTTCCGCGGCTGTCCGGGCGAATATTCCGTCTATGAAGTCATGTACACCTGCCCAACTTGTGGCGGCCTGCTTGAGGTGCACCACGACATTGCCGCCCTGCGCGAGCGCACGGCCGATGCATGGAAGCGAGAGTTTGAACGCCGCGCCGGCGCCTCGGTCTGGCCCTATGGCAGCGGCGTGTGGGGAATGCGCGAATGGGTAATGCCTGATTTGCGCGACGAAAACATCGTCAGCATGTACGAGGGCAACACCAATCTTTTCTGGGCGGAGCGTCTGGGTCGCGAAATTGGGCTGCCCAATCTGTGGATCAAGCTGTGTGGCAACAGTCACACCGGCAGCTTTAAGGATCTTGGCATGACCGTGCTGGTCAGCGTCGTCAAGCAGATGATGGCGAGTGGCAAGAGTCCGGTCAAAGCGGTGGCCGCGGCGAGCACCGGCGACACCTCCGCGGCGCTGGCGGCCTACGCGGCGGCGGCCGGCATTCCCTCGATCATCTTCCTGCCGTCGGGCAAGGTGAGCACGGCGCAACTGATCCAGCCGGTGGCCAACGGCGCGCACGTGCTGGCGCTCGACACGGACTTCGACGGTTGCATGCGCATCGTCAAAGAGGTGACGCAGGACAACACCATCTATCTGGCAAACTCCATGAACAGCATCCGCATCGAAGGTCAGAAAACCGTCGGCATCGAGATCGTGCGCCAGTTCGACTGGGAGACGCCGGACTGGATCATCATCCCGGTGGGCAATCTGGGCAACATCAGCGCGCTCTATAAGGGCATGAAGCTGATGCAAGAGCTCGGGCTGATCGACAAGATGCCGCGCTTGGTGGCCGCGCAGGCGGGCAAGGCCAACCCCTTCTATCGCAGCTTCCTCAACGGTTTCCAAGAGAAAGTGATGATCCACGCTGACAAAACGCTGGCTTCCGCCATTCAGATCGGCGACCCGGTGAGCTATGAAAAGGCCGTGCAGGCGGTGGTCGCCACCAACGGCTTGGTCGAAGCCGTCACCGAGCACGAACTTGCCAACGCGGCCGCGCGCGCGGACCTGACCGGCATGTACACCTGCCCGCACACCGGCGTGGCGCTGGCCGCGCTCTTCAAGCTGCTTGCACGCGGCGAGGTCAAGTCCACCGACCGCGTCGTGGTGATCTCGACGGCGCACGGGTTGAAATTCACCAGCTTCAAGGTCGGCTATCACGAGGGCAAGCTCGACGAGGTTGAGAGCGAGCTGGCGAACCCGCCGGTCTATCTGCCGGCGGATGTAAAGGTGGTGAAGGAAGCGATTGCGCGGAAGTTGCAGTTATAATATCAATACCAGGGCGAGAACATCGTATGCCAGTCTTCTATCGATACTTTGGTCTTTTGATCCTGGTCTACTCAAACGAGCATGAGCCGATCCACGTGCACGGACGCTATCAAGGCGCTGAAAGCAGAGCGGAGTTGATCGTTATCGATGCAAAAGTTACAGAGATCCGGATCGGGCGCGTGCCCGGCAAGCGACCACTGCCGCCGGCGCAGCTTCGTGACTTTCAGTTGATTGTTGAGCACCACGCGGAGGCGATAGTACAAAAATGGATCGATTACTTCATTCTTCATCGTCCGGTGTCGTCAGAGGATATCACGCGACGGATCCGCTGACATGGCCACCTGATGTTGTCGTGGCGATTGTTAACGCCGAATTGATCAGTTCGTACACTCTCCGTCTCTATTTTGAGGACGGGTTCACACGCGACGTAGACTTTGAACCATTTCTTACGCAAGCGGTCCATCCACAGATTAGACAATTTCTTGCCCCTGAACGGTTTCAGACTTTCCGGGTCGAATCAGGTGATCTTGTCTGGGGGGACTATGATCTCTGCTTTGCGGTTGCAGACTTATACACCGGTAAATTGTGACTGAAGCGAAAAGCGTCATATCAGCATCTTACATCCCCACTACTTTCTCCCAAGGCCGCATGGACTTCACCTGGGAGGCGCTGACCGACGCCGAGCGCGCGCAAGTGTATGCTGACTGGGAAGCCGGCAAGGGGTTGATCGGCGGCGACCCACGCCAGCGCCCGGGTTCGCACCTGCTGCCAAGCTGGGGGATCGACCAGCCCTTCTTCCGCGTGCTGGCGCTGGACGACACGCGCGGCGGCAACGGTGCAGCCCTGCGCAGTCTGCTCACCTCGGCCCGCCCATTGGAGATCGAGATCGGCTTTGGCCGCGGCGATTTTCTCCTCGACCGTGCGCAACGCCACCCGGAGCGGCTGTTCATCGGCTATGAAACCAAGATCAAGGCGACGCGACTCATGCTGGAGCGAGCCGAGCAACTGCGTGCGAGCGGGAGACGGGGAGACAAGGAGACGGGGAGACCAGGAGACGGGGAGACGCCTGCTCTTCACAATTCACAATTCACAATTCACTATTCACAATTAACGACTGACTCATCCGCCCCTCGCCCCTCGCCCCTCGCCCCTCACGACAACCTCTGGCTCAGCGATGACGATGCGCGCTTCAACCTGCCGCGTGTGGTCGCAGACGGGCGCGTCGAGGTATGCCACGTCCTCTTTCCCGACCCGTGGTGGAAGAACGAGCACAAGATCAGGCGTCTCTTTTCGCCGCCTTTTGTCGATCTCCTGGCTGCGAAGCTGCGCTCTGGCGGGCTGCTTCACTTCAAGAGCGACGTGCACGAATATGGCGAACTGGTGCGCTACCTGGTGGAGCAGCAACCTGACTTTACTCCGCATGACCCCACCCAGGCGGCGCGCATCGGCGAGGTTGCGCCGACCCATCGCGAGCAGTGGTGCCGACGCCACGCTAAACCGGTGTGGACTTACTATTTTGTGCGCAGATAACGCCGGCATGTCCGTCGTTCTCACATGGCCGGGCAAGCAGGCGCCAGGCGCGGTGGCGGCTGCACAGCCGCGGCTTGTCGAAACCTTCGAGCCGCACCGCTTTCTGGAAGCGACGGCGGCTTCGTCCGTACCAACGGAGGCCAGCGCAGCAAACGCCCCTCACCCCTCGCCCCTCGCCCCTCCCAACGCCCTTTACCACGGCGACAACCTGGGCATTCTGGCGCGTCTGCTCGACAGTGGCTGTGGCGGCAAGGTGCGGCTGATCTACGCGGACCCGCCCTACGACAGCGGCGTGGCATGGACGCGGAAGGTGCGGCTGCGCCAGCCGCGGCGCAACGGCGTCGATCCGGTGGTGATGCAGCAAGTTCAGTACGGCGATGCGTGGCCGGAAGGCGCCTATCTCCAGTTTATCTACGAGCGGCTGCCACTCCTGCGTGCGCTGCTGGCCGATGACGGCAGTCTCTGGCTACACTGCGACCAACGCCGCGCCCACCATCTGCGCTGTCTGCTCGACGAAGTGTTTGGCGCCGAGCATTATCTCAACACCATCACGTGGCGCAGCCAGACCGCGCGCGGGGCCAAAGTCAACGCCTTTTATTTTCCCAACAGCGCCCACACGATCCTGGTCTATGCGCGCAACCGAACTGCGCCCACCACATGGCATCCCCCGCGCAGACGCATTCTGCTGACAGAGGCGCAGGCCGCGGCAGAGTTCATGCGCGACGAGCTCGGCTTCTTTCGCACTTCCGACCCCGGCGCGTACACCTTTGACAGCCTCAAGAAGTTAGCTGCCGAGGGGCGGCTCTATGCGCCGTTCGGCGGTGAAGTGGCGGTGGACGAAGCGCAGCAGCGCGTCTTCGCCTCCAATGGCGGCAATCTCGGCGTCAAGTATTACCTGACAAAAGTTGGCCGCAATCGCTATCAGGTCGAGCGTGCGGTGGACAACATTTGGGACGACATCGTTGGGCTAGGCACCACGCCAGGCGAAGATCTTGGCTACCCGACGCAGAAGACGGAGGCGCTGCTGGAGCGCATCCTCACAACCGGAAGCGACCCCGGTGATCTGGTGCTTGACCCGTTTTGCGGCTCCGGCACGACGCCTGCCGTGGCCGCAAAACGGGGCCGCCGCTGGATCGCCTGCGACGCCAACTACGGCGCCATCCAGACGACGACGCGCCGTTTGCAAGGCATCTTCATCGTGCCATCGTTCTCTATCCAGCCGGACCGATCGGACCAGGACAAAGGCGTAGGCAACCAGGCAGGCTTTGCCGTCTATGCAGCGACGGACTTTCCGGCCACGCAAAACATTGAACCGGAGGTAACGCTTTCGATTACCCGAATCGACGCCGATCCAGGTACAATAGAGGTTATTGTGCGCGCGGTGCGCGCACCGTCGTTGTCAGGAATTGGGGAAAATCTGGCCGAAGCGGCATGGCCGGCGCTGGTGGACAGCATCGCCATCGATCCGGCCTACGATGGTCAGGTCTTCCGGGCGACCGTTGCCGACGCGCCGCTGAAGAAACGCACAACCGTCGCCGGACGTTACCAGGTGACGACGCCGTCACTGCCGGCGACCGTGGCGGTGCGCATCGTCGATATCACCGGCGGTGAGCGCATCGTGACGTGCAGGATCAAAGAATAGGCCGCGAATGAGGTGATCGGAACGGATTTTTTTGAATCCGTGTCAATCCGCCAAATCCGTGGTCTATCAGCGAGAACAGGGAAGGTATGCTATGGCTACACCCGCTTTGACGGTTCTGGAAGAAGACAGGCACGCCTGGTTTGCCGGGCGCACGCGCGCGATCCTGAAATATCTTGACGCCGAGTTGGGGTCAAATGGCGGTGGCCAGGCCCGCAAGGTGCTCGATCTGGGCGGCGGCGCCGGCAATATGGCGCACCATCTGGCGCATTATGGCGAAGTCACCAGCATCGACTACAACCCACGCCCGATTCCGATAGCACAGCGCCGCGGCGTGACCGTGCTGCAAGGCTCTGGAGATCGCCTGCCCTTTCCCGACGCCTCCTTCGACCTCGTGGCGCTGCTCGACACCGTGGAGCACATTCCCGACGAACTGGGCGTCTTTGCCGAGTGTGCGCGCGTGCTCAAATTGGACGGCGTGCTGCTCGTCACTGTGCCGGCCTACATGTGGCTGTGGAGCTACAACGACGAGATCAACGCGCATGAGCGGCGCTACACCGCGGACGAACTGCGGCTAAAGCTGGAACTCAGCGGGCTGCATGTCAGCCGCATCAGCTACAACAACTTCTTTCTCTTCCCTGCGGTCGCAGGCGTGCGTTTTTTGCGCCCATATAACCCCGGCCTCAAAAGCCCGCATCTGGACGCGGCCGAGGAAGTCTATCAGGTGGACATGGAGCCGATCCCCGAACCTGTCAACTCCGTGCTGCACGGCGTCTACTGGCTGGAGGCGGAGATTCTGGAGCGGATGTCCTTCCCCTTTGGTAACAGCATCATCTGTGCGGCGCGGAAGTAGGGAACAGGAGCCTACATGCGCCCTATTTTTGCTGGCCCACGCCGTCATCTCGTGGCGTTGGGGCTATATACAATCCTCGCCCTGCTCCTGACCTGGCCGCTCATTTTGCACCTCACGACCCATGTGCCCGGCGTGCCGCAATGGGCGTTCGACGAATCCACCTTCGTCTGGAACATCTGGCACTTCAAGCACGCGCTGATCGACAATCTCCAGTCGCCGCTGCACAGCGAGTTGATCTGGTTCCCACTTGGCATCGACCTGATTCTCTACACCTATAACTTCTATCACGTGCTGGCGGCCATGCCCCTGGCGCTGGCGTTCAATCTGCCGCTGGCAAGCAACGTAATCTTGCTTGCCGGCACGGTGTTGAGCGGGTACGGAACGTGGCTGTTGATGAACTCATTATTTTTGAGATTGGAGATTAGAGATTTGAGATTGGAAAATGGAGGGCGTTCTCCCCAATCTCCCAATCTCCCAATCTCCAATCTCCAATTTCCAATCTTCTGGGCCGCCTTCGCCGCCGGCGCGGTTTACGCCTTTGCCTCGAACCGCGCGGTCTACGCCGCGCTCGGCCACTACGACATGGTGACGACGCAGTGGATCCCGTTCTACGCCCTGGCGCTGTTGCGGATGCTCGACCCACAGCTTGCCCCGGCCCGGCAGCGGCGCTGGGCGATCCTGGGCGGTCTGTTCTTTGCGTTCACCGGCCTGGCCGAGATGATCAGCGCGCTCTTCCTGGCGCTGTTTACGGTGATCGTGCTGGTGGTGAAATGGCGAGATTGGAGATGGGAGATTAGGAGATTAGGAGATTGGAAATTGGGCAATTCAGCCGACGCGCGTCCTGAAGATGCTCGCGCCGAATCCCCAAATCCCACAATCGCACCTCCCCCCAATCTCCAATCTCCAATCTCCAATCTTCTGATCTTGGGCATCGTCGCCTTTCTTGTCTGGTCGCCGGCATTGTTGCCGATTGTGCAGGCATTTTTCACCGCGGACTATGGCCTGCAGGGATGGGGCGACGCGCTGATGCTCAGCACCGACCTGCTGGGCTGGTTCACGGCGACCGTCTTTCACCCGCTCTTTGGCGGCGATGTCGTGCAGGAGATGCGGCTGGTGCAGCAGCGCGCCGCCAACCCCGATTTGTTGGGCTTCCGCGACATCAACACCGTCTTTTTAGGATGGATGACGCTGGCGCTGGCTGTGGTGGGCGGAATTGCCTACCGGCGCAAAGTCAGCATCTGGCTCTGGACGAGCCTCATGTTTGGCGTGTTGACGCTAGGCCCGCTGCTGCAGATCAACGGCCGCTATCGCTTCGACCTCGACGGGCTGGAGACGACCGTGCCGCTGCCCTTTGCGCTGCTGCATTTCCTCCCCGTAATCAAGGCCAATCGCGCGCCCAACCGCAACAGCGTGCTGCTGATGCTGGGGCTGGCCGTGTTGGCCGGCTATGGCGTCTACTGGCTGCTGGGCTGGCTGCGCGGCAAGCGCTGGGTGGGGCGCGCCACCTGGATGCAACCGGGCGTTGCCGTGGTGCTGACTGCCGCCATCCTCTTCGAGCACCTAGCGCTGCCTTTCCCGCTTTCCGACGCACGCATCCCCGCGGTCTACGCCCAGATCGCGGCCGAGCCGGGGAATTTCAGCATCATGCAACTGCCGCTGGGGTGGCGCAACAGCTTTGGCGTCTTTGGGCCAGAAAAGACGCTCCTCCAATATTACCAGTCCGCGCACGGCAAACCGATGCTGGGCGGCAACATTAGCCGCGCGCCTGAATTCAAAAAGGCGTACTTCCAGCGCATCCCCTATTTTCAGGCGCTGACCGAAATCGAGTTTGGCCGGCCGGTGGCGCCGGAAATCTTAGAGGCGGCCGCGGCGCAGGCCGCAGACCTGATGTATCTCTACGACACGCGCTACGTCCTGCTTTATCCGCCCATTCCTGGCCGGCCACCCTACACCGACACGTGGGAGGCAGCGTGGGACTTCGTAAAGCACACGCTGCCGCTGGAAGCGGAGCCCTTCTGGGCGCAGGATGGCATCGAGGCATATCGCGTCCTCCAGCCCGGCGGCGGCGACCAATTCCACCTCAATCTTGGCGTGGCAGGGACGTATCCCTACCGCGGCGAAGGGTGGGATGCCGCGGAGATCGACGCCCCTTACGCTGTCGAGTCGATCTGGGCCACGGCGCGGTCCAGCCGCATCTTCATCCCTCTGCGCCAGGTGGATCCAGCGGCGACCTACAACATCCAGGTGCGCGTCCATCCCTTTCTCTATCCGGGCGCGTCGTCGCAGCAGGTGAGGCTGGCGGTCAACGGCGCGCAGGCGTGGGATCAGGCGCAACCGTTGCGCGACGGCTGGCAGGAGATCACCTGGCAGGTTCCCGGCAGCGCCCTGGTCAATGGCCTGAACCGCCTCGACCTCCAATGGGAGTCCATCGCTATCCCGCGCGAAGTCATGCCCGGCGACCGCGCCATCGGCGCGACGGGCGTGCAGTTGCCGATCGACGCCGATCTCAAAGCGTTTGCAGACGGTGGCTTTATTGCGCTTTTCGATGAGACAGGCCAGCAGAGCGATGCATCGGCGGGACGGCGCGGGGTCAACCTCACCGTGCTCGACCCGCGCACCGGCGCGGTGCTGGACAAGGCCGGCTTTGACACGACGGCCTCCGCGGCGGAGGGCGAGCGGCTGGTCGATTTTGTGGCTGGCATTGAGGTGGGAGCGCCCGTGCTGGTAGCGAGCTACGGCGACGCCACTGCCTATCTGAGCGAAGACGCTCTGGCCGCCTTGAACTCGCTAGGTGCGGCGCTCACGATGGAGGAAGTACGCGGCCAGTTTTTTGCCATCGCCGGCGTCAAAGCCGCCGCGCCAGGCACGGCCGCGCAAGTCATCGACGCCAACGACGCCTTTGTGCGCATCAGCCTGAACCGCGACCGGCGACCGTTGGCCGCGGCGGTGGATTGGGTGCAGATTGGGCGGTGAGAGCGAACGATGAGATCGCGCAGTGAATCAGCGCGCCGCGCGCCGTTCCTGGTGCTCGTGATAGGCGGCCATCATGCGCTCCCACGGCAGGTAGTGGGTGCGCAAGCGGAGGATGGTGTACATAGCTTTGTAGATTTCGAGCTTGTTGATCTTGCTGGCGCCTTCGGTGCGGTTGACAAAGGTGATGGGAACTTCACCGGTGCGAAAGCCGGCGCGCTCGACGAGGAACGCCATCTCGATCAAAAAGCTGTACCCGCTGCTGAAGATGGCGTCGAGATCGATGGTTTCAAGCACCCGGCGCCGATAGCAGCGGAAGCCCGCCGTGCAGTCGCGGGCCGTCACGCTGAGCAGCGTGTGCGCCAGTGCATTGGCCGCATAGCTGATAAGCTTACGCAGTTGCGGCGAACCAACGACCGCACCGCCACGCACGTAGCGGCTGCCGATCACCAGGTCGTAGCCACTTGCAGCCATATCGAGCAAGTCCGGCAGGCGCTCCGGACCGTGGCTGAAATCGGCGTCCATCGTGCAGATGTACTCGTAGCCACGCTCGACGCCGGCGCGAAAGCCGGCGCGGTACGCGGTGCCAAGCCCCAGCTTGTCCGGTCGATGCAGCACGCTGACGTAGGGATCGCAGGCGGCGATAGCGTCGGCAATCGCACCGGTGCCGTCGGGCGAGGCGTCGTCGACAATCAGGATGTGAATATCGCCGGGCAGCGCGCGCAGACGTCCCACCAACCGCGCCAGATTTTCGCTTTCGTTGTAAGTGGGCACGATCATCAGCGCCCGCCCGCACCAGGGTAAATCCATAACCTGAACATTATCAGTCAATCAGTAAGCATGGTCAAATCTGCCGCCGTTACTCGCCTTGACAGACAAATTGCACTCGTGTTGGCCGCCGTGGTCATCGGACTGCTCGTGCGTGCGACGCCGCTCGATCTGCTGCCAGGCGATGCGGGCGAATTTCAATTTGCCGCGTGGGCCTTTGGGCTGGCGCACGCCACCGGCTATCCGCTCTATCTGCTGGCGGGCGGGGCCTGGCAACATCTCTGGGCGCTGGTAGGCGTTGCGCCGGCTGCGTCGCTGAACATCCTCAGCGCGGTCTTTGCCGGGGTTGCCGCGTCGCTCTTCTATCTGCTGCTGCTCCGTTGGATGCCGGGGGAGGGCGTCGCCCCGCGTCTGGCGGCTATGCTGGCAACTGCCTTTTTCGTCGCCAACCCCACGCTGCGCAGCCAGGCGCTGCAAGCCGAGGTCTACACCCTCCACGCTGTGCTGCTGATCGCCATCCTCTGGGCCGCGCAGGACGTGACCACAGCGGAGGGTGCACCCGCGGCGGCGCGGCCATTGGCGCGTCGCTTTGCTACGTTGGCGTTTCTGTTCAGCCTGGGATTGACGCACCACGCCACCACGCTGCTGCTCGCGCCTGCGCTGCTCGTCTACTTCACCGTCTGGCAGCGCGCTTGGTGGCGCAACGGCCGCGCCTGGCTGTGGGCAATTCCTGCTGGATTGCTGCCGCTCTTGCTCTACCTCTATGTGCCGCTGCGCAGCGGGCCGGACGCTTCCCCCTGGTATCATCAGCGGCTGGGCAACGAGACGCTCACTTTGTACGACAACACCTGGCCGGCGTTTCTCAACTTCATCACCGGACGCTCGATCTCGGTCGGGTTCAACAATCTGGAAGCCGCGCTGGCCGGCGTCCCGACTGCGCTGGTGCTCTGGCTGCGTCACTTCGAGTGGGCCGGGCTGCTGTTGATGGTCGTCGGTATTTACGTGCTGATCCGGGTGCGGAACTGGCCGGTGCTGGCGTTGACCCTCACCTACTTTGCGACCCAGCAGATCTTCAACCTCTTTTACGCGATCGGCGACATCTTTGTCTACTACATCCCACTTTACCTCGTCGCCTGCATCTGGATTGCCTTTGCCGGCGCGGGCATCGGCAGCGGCTTTCAATTCACCGAGCCACTTGCGCCAGCGAACGCGACGTCCCCACCGCTCGCGCAGCAAAATCGTGCGCGCTGGGGGACGCCGCTGCTGGCGCTGCTCTTCGTTCTGCCGCTGCAACTTTGGATCGCCTATACACCGCTGTTCGAGCAACTGAAGCTGGAGAGCGCGGCTACGCGTCAGCAATGGGAAGCGATCCTGGCCGCCAGCCCGCCCGACGGCGCCATCCTTATCAGCAACGACCGCAACGAGATCGCGCCGCTTTTCTACCTGCAAGCTGTCGAGGGACGCGGTGTGGGCTTGACGGGACTCTTCCCGCTGATCGCGCCGCAGCCGCGCTTTGCCGATGTCGGCGCCACCATCCAGACCGCGCTCGACGCCGGCAATGCACCGCCGGTTTTCCTGATCAAGCCCATGCCGGGGTTGGAAAGTCGCTTTTCCCTGGATGAGCGCAAGCCCCCGCTTGTCGCGGTGATGGGCGAGGCTGCTACGTCACCTTCCGTGGCAGTTGATGCAGCGTACGGGCCGTTGACGTTGCTTGGCTATACCTGGACGCCGACGGATGCTGGCGTCGAAGTGGCGTTGACCTGGCAAGTGAACGCGCCGCCGCCCGAAAATTACACGACCACGGTTCAGATCTTTGACGGCGCCGACGCAAAGCTTGGGCAGGAAGACCGTCCCGCGGGCGGTGTGTACTATCCGACCTCGCTTTGGAAGGCGGGTGAGACGCTTGTCGATCGGCGCACGGTTACGCTGCCGCCGGATGCGACGCCGGTGTGGATGCTGGTCGGCATGTACGCCGGGCCGGAGGCAAAGATGCTGGCGGAACCGTTGAAGATTCCGCTGAATCGGGATTAGGCGGTAGGATGCAGGAGCGCGCAAAATAAGACGCGGATTGTGCGGATTTGGCGGATCGGCGCGGATTGAAATCTGTGAAAATCCGCCAAATCCGTCACCTCCGTGGTCAAGCGGAGAAACCGAGTTTTTTTAGAAAAACTCGGTTTCTGACTGCTGGCCCGTCGTAATACTAAACAGGTGCAATTTAGCGAGGATGCACAGATGACGAGCAGCGAATTCTCTGTTGCCCAGCCCTGGCAGTCGAACACTAAAAACGCCGGGCGCTGGATCTTCAGCAATGTGCGCCATTACTGGCCGATCATCGCCGTGATCCTGGCCGGAGCGATCGGTAACGCAGGGTTGGCCGCGGCGATCCCGATCTTCACCGGCGCGGCGTTCGACGCGGTCACCGGCGCCACACCCGACTTACGGGCGCTGGCTGTAGCGTGTCTTGCCCTGGTGTTAAGCCAGGGCGTGCGGTCCACTTTGCAACTGGGGCGCAACTTTGGCAGCGAGGTGCTGGGCCAACGCCTGGAGCGCGACTCTCGCCGTGAACTTTATGGCGAGTTGCTCGGCAAAAGCATGGGCTTTCACGACATGCACGCCACGGGCGACGTCATGGCGCGCGCCACCAACGACGTGCGCGAGCTGGCGCTGATGATGGCGCCCGGCTTGAACCTGGTCATCGGCTCGGCGATCTTTCTGGTGATGCCGATCCTCGTCTCCCCGCGCTATCATCCGACGCTCATCATCGTGCCGGTGCTCTTTGCCATCGGCTACGCTCTGTCGATGTGGCATTACCTGCGTTCGCTGCAACCGGTGACCGCCGCGGTGCGTCATGCCTTTGGCGAAATGAACGCACGACTGACCGAAGCCGTCGAGGGCGTCGAAACCGTCAAAGGCGCGGCGCAGGAAGATCGTGAAGTTGCCATCTTTGAACACAACGCCAGGCGCGTGCGTGACGCCATTGTGGCGCAAGCGCGCGTCGAGGCGCGCTTTCTCCCGCTGCTGCTGCTGGCAGTGGCGACGGGCGTAGCCTTCGGGCAGGCGCTCTATCTTTACAACGCGGGCGCCATTACGATTGGCGCGGTTGCCGCTTACATCGGGCTGATTTCCCTCTTCGATTTCCCGGTCTTCACTTCGTTGTTTGCCTATTCGCAGGTGGCGTCGGGGCTGTCGAGTGCGCGGCGCATTCTCGAACTGATACGCGCGCACGCGGTGGTCGATCAGAACATGGCAGGCCATGCCGCACCGATGCGCGGCGGCGTCCGCTTCGACCGCGTGAGCTTCCGGTATGCGTTGGGCGCTCCTGATGAAGAAGCGGCGCGCAGTGCCCTGGATGACATTTCCTTTACACTGGAGCCTGGGCAGACCCTGGCTTTGGTCGGGCAGACAGGCGCCGGCAAAAGCTCGATCGCCAAGCTCATCAACCGCATCTACGATGTCGACAGCGGCGGCATTACGATCGATGGCGTCGATGTGCGCCAGTGGAATTTGGAGACGCTACGCCGGCAAATCTCGATCATTGAACAGGACATCTTCCTATTTAGCCGCTCGATTGCGGAGAATATCGCCTTTGGCAAACCACAGGCGACCCGCGCCGAGATCGAGCAGGCGGCGCGCGCGGCGCAAGCGCACGACTTCATCATGAGCTTCCCAGACGAGTACGAAACCGTTGTCGGCGAGCGCGGCATGACGCTTTCCGGAGGCCAGCGTCAGCGCATCGCATTGGCGCGCGCTTTTCTGACTGACCCCGCCATCCTGATTCTGGACGACTCGACCAGCGCTATCGACAGCGCCACCGAGGATCAGATCCAGCAGGCGATCGAGCGCGCCACCGAGGGCCGCACCACGATCCTCATCACCCATCGCCTGTCGCAAATTCGCTGGGCGGATCAGATCGTCGTGCTGCGCAAAGGGAGCGTGGCCGCGCAAGGCTCGCACGCCGAATTGATCGAGCGCTCGCAGCCCTACCGTGACATCTTTGCCCGGTTGTAGTGATTCTCTGCGCGGTTGGGAAATGTACCGAAACAAAGACTCAGGCTATCCGGTGGTATACTCAACCCATTGGTTGCCCGGCGGAAACGGGCAGATGCTCAAACCCCATTGCAAATAGACTGGACAAATTTCATGCCTACGACAACTGTTCCTGCTCGATCTGAGATTCCTGTCGAACATACGTGGAATCTGACCAACATTTATCCGACGCCGGCTGATTGGGAGGCCAAGCTTACTGAAGTCAAGGCGCGACTTCCTCTGTCCCGTCAGTTCCAGGGGCGATTGGGAGAAGGGCCTGATGTGTTGGCGGAGTGGTTGGCGCATTTCCAGGATCTGCTGAAAGACACGCAGCGGCTGGTCATGTACGCGTCGCTCGACTACAGCACCGACACCAACAATCAGGCCGCCGCGGCGCGTACCGCGCAGGCCACCACGCTGGCAGCGACCGTGCAGGCTGCGGTGTCATTTGCCGAACCCGAGCTGATGGGCATTGGCTTTGACGTGTTGCGTGCATGGCAGCAAACACATCCACCGCTGGCGATCTACGCCCACTATTTCGACAACCTGGAGCGGATGAGCGCGCACGTGCGCTCGGCTGAAATCGAAGAGTTGCTCGGCCAGGTCGAAGATCCTTTTCGCACCGCCGCCAACACGCACGGCATCCTCACCAACAGCGAAATTCCCTTTGCCACGGCGCACGCGTCCGACGCATCACAAACTTTTGAAGTTACGCACGGCGCGCTGGGCGCGCTGCTCAGCAGCCCCGACCGTGAGGTGCGGCGCACTGCCTGGGAAAGCTATGCGGACGGGCACCTGGCCTATAAGAACACGATGGCAAACGCGCTGGCGGCAGGCGTCAAACAGGATGTCTTCCGCGCCCGCGCGCGCCGTTACGCGTCCTCGCTGGAGGCGGCGCTAACGCCGCCCAATATTTCGACCACGATCTTCCACAACCTCATCGAAACCTTTCGGCGCAACCTGCCGACGTGGCATCGCTATTGGCGGCTGCGGCGGCAGGTGCTCGGCGTGCAAACGTTGTATGAATATGACATCAAGGCGCCACTGACCAAAGATAAGATCGAGGTGCGCTATCCACAGGCGGTGACATGGATCTGCGAAGGTATGGCGCCGTTGGGCGAAGAGTACGTCGATGTGCTGCGCCGTGGAGCTTTGGAACAGCGTTGGGTGGACATTTACCCCAACAAGGGCAAACGCCTGGGCGCCTTTTCCTACGGCGGGCCGGGCACACATCCCTTTATCATGATGAGCTACAACGACGACATTTTCAGCCTGAGCACGCTGGCGCACGAACTGGGCCATTCGCTGCACTCCTACTACAGTTGGCGCACCCAGCCGACCATCTATGGTCGCTACACGCTGTTTGCCGCCGAGGTGGCTTCCAATTTCAACCAGGCGCTGGTGCGCGACTATCTGCTGCGCACGCAGTCCGACCGTACGTTCCAGGTGGCTGTCATCGAGGAGGCGATGAGCAACTTCCATCGCTACTTTTTGATCATGCCTACGCTGGCGCGCTTCGAGCTGGAAGTGCACGCACGCACCGAGCGTGGAGAAGCGCTGACTGCCACCGTCTTGAATGAGCTGATGGCCGATCTTTTTGCCGAAGGCTACGGCGCAGACCTGGCCATGGATCGCGCACGCACGGGCAGCACATGGGCGCAATTCTCGACCCATCTCTACTCGAACTTCTATGTCTATCAATATGCCACCGGCATCGCCGGCGCCAATGCGCTGGCGCAGGGCGTGCTGGCGGGGAAAGAGGACGCGGTTGAGCGTTACCTGGACTTTTTGCACGCGGGCGGCTCACGCTATCCGCTGGATGCGCTGCAGCACGCCGGCGTCGATCTCACCACGCCTGCGCCGGTGGACGCCGCGTTTGCCGTACTCGCCGACTATGTCGACCGGCTGGAGACTTTGCTGCTGTAGACGCCAACTCAATTTTGGGAAAGGCAGAAAAGCAGAAAAACAACCTATTGACAGCAGCGAACGTATATGCTAAGCTATCTCACGTCTGGTATAGACCTCTATACCGCATGGATTCCAGCATGATCGACAAAAATAGTCCTGTTCCGCTCTATTATCAGATTGCCGAGCAACTGAAAGAGCAAATTGCTACCGGAGAATTGGCAAGCGGCTCGCGTCTGCCGTCGGAACGCGAGTTGAGCGAGCAGACCGGCGTCAGCCGTATGACGGTGCGCCAGGCGCTCAACTACTTGCAGCGCGATGGCTTGCTTGCGGTGCGTCAAGGCGTCGGCGCCTTTGTCGCCCAGGATAAACACACCTACGATGCGCTGCATCTGCTGGGGTTTTCCGAGGAGATCGGCCGGCGCGGCGACAGCGTAGAGTCAGTTGTGTTGGAACAAGTGGTCGTGTCGCCGCCTACGCGTGTTGCACAGCAGTTGGCGGTGGATGAGCACTGCAAAACAGTAAAAATTATGCGGGTGCGCAGGGTCAACCAGGAACCGATGCTGCTCGAAACCAGCTACATCCCATCGCCGCTTTGTCCAGGACTGGAGGCGGTCGATTTGGCCACCAACTCGCTCTATGCGGTGCTTGAGAGCCATTACGGGTTACAGTTGCACCGTGCGCGCCAGACCATGGAATGCGTGGCCGCCACCGATTATGAGCAATCACTGTTTGACCTCCGCTCTGGCGCGGCGGTGCTCCTACTCGAAGGTGTGACCTACGATGCGCACGAGGCGCCGGTTGAGTATTTCAAGGCGATCTACCGTGGAGATCGCTGTAAATTTCAACTGGAAAGCTGGCGCAACCGCGGCGCGACCGAAGTCAATGCAACACAGCGAATGAGCGTTGTTGTGCGCTGACGCCGGCGCCGCTCATTGTCCGATTCATTTTTCCACTATTTTAGTCGAGTGAGGATAGCTATGGCAGACCCTGTACGCTTGGGTGTGGTGGGTTGCGGCAGCGTGATGCAGCACTCTTATTCGCGCCAGATCAACAACCTGAAGATGCGCAATTTGGTGGAGACGGTCGTCGCCTGCGATGTAGTGGAGGAGCGCAAGCCGGTTGTGACCGGACCGGACTATGGCTACCAGCGCTTCACCACCGACTTTGAAGATGTGGTGACGGCCGATGACGTCGATCTGGTGTTGGTAACGACCTCAATGCGCGAGCATGGCATGGTCACGCGGGCGGCGCTGGAAGCGGGCAAGCACGTGCTCGTCGAGAAGCCGATGTCGCATACGCTGGAGGAGGCGGCGGCTACGCTCGAAGTTGCGCGCAGGAGCAAGGGCTTTCTCGTGCCGGCGCCGCATGTCATGCTCAGCCCGACCTATCAGAAGATGTGGCGCCATATCCACAACGGCGACATCGGCGCGCCCTATCTGGCGCGTGCCTTCTACGGCTGGGCCGGGCCAAGCTGGGGCAAGTGGTTCTACGAGCAGGGTGGCGGCTCGATGTTCGACCTCGGCGTCTACAACATCGTGAGTCTGACCGGCTTTCTGGGGCCGGCCAAACGCGTCACTGGGCTGATCGGCACGGCGATCAAGGAGCGCATCGTCGACAACGAGATGATGACGGTGCAGACCGACGACAACGTGCACCTGTGCATTGAGTTTGCCAACAACTGCTACGCCGTCGTCACCACCGGCTTCACCATTCAAAAGTACCGTACGCCCGGCATCGAAGTCTATGGCAGCGAAGGCACCATTCAGATGATGGGCGAGGACTGGGATCCCAACGGCTACGAGCTCTGGCAGAATGAGACCGGCGCCTGGAAGCTCTACCCGGAGAGCGACCCCAACTGGCCCTGGACGGACGGCATCAACCATCTGGTCGACTGCATCCACAACGGCCAGCGGCCGCTGCACAACCCCGAGCAGGCTTATCACGTGGTCGAGATCATCGAAAAGGCGCGCATTGCCGGCAAGACAGGCGTGGCGCAGACCATCGAAAGCACCTTTGCGATGCCGAATCTGCACCCGGCTGAAGCGGAAGTTGCCGCACACCTGCAGCACGACCGCACCAACTAGCCCAGAGATGAAGACACCGAGTTTCTGGAAGAAACTCGGTGTCTGGCTGCTGACCCACCCAAGCTTATCTATACCGGCAGCGTTGGCTGCCATAGAGAGAGAATCATTCAAGATGGCGTACAAACCATCACCACGCCCGACCTTTGAGGAGCCGACGCTGCTGCGTTACGACGACGTGGCGCGCCACCTATGGGGCGACCCCGATGCGGGTCAGGTGGCAGATTGGATCTATGTATCGAGTTCTAAAATCCATCAGATTGTGTGGGGACTGGCGCCGGGCGGCTCGTTCCGCCACTCGGCCGAGTTCCGCACGATCTTTGGAGCCGACCTGATCTATTACGTCCTGCAGGGGACAATGGTGATCGCTAACCCGGAGACCGGCGAAGTGCAGCGCGTGCAGCCGGGCGAGGCGGCTTTCTTTCGCAAGGACACCTGGCACCATGCCTTCAACTACAGCCGTGAGCCGCTGCGCGTGCTGGAGTTCTTTGCGCCGCCCCCTTCGCAGGGAACCTCCGGCGTCTACGCCCGCACCAGGCCGTTGCTCACCGAGAACAAGTATGGGCTGGATAACGCGCTCGGCCGCTGGCCGATGGCGCGCGATGAGATCGAGCGCGCCTTTACCATTGCGCTCATGCGCGAGGCGGATCTGCTGTGGCGCTACGAGGGCTGTCACAACCAGGTGCTGATCGGGCTGCTCTGTGCGACTGAGCACCTGACCGTTGGCAAGCTGCTCCTGCTCCCCGGCCAGAAGAGCGACCCGATCGTTCGTCCCGGCGACACCAGCCTCTACCTCTTGCAGGGCACGCTCAACATCTTCTGCCCGGACAAAAGTCAGGGTCCCAGTTGGTTTGAGCTGCGGCCGCAGGATGGTTTCTTTGCACCGGCGCAGACGCCGCACCAGTTTCACAACATGACCGACCAGCCCGTCGAACTGCTCTTCGGCGTCGCACCAGAGTATGTGTAGCACGGGGAGGGTCTTACGTCCCCGGCACGGCTGCATGAAGAGGTATGGTGATAACGTTCGCTGCGGCAGCGTGCCGGGGACGTTATCTGCGGGAACTCTAGCAAGCAGGTGTAGTGGAAGGAGAAGCACGCTGAACGACAGTGCAGTGACCGTGGCGATCGGGCTGGATGTGGGCGGCACCAAAATGGCGGCTGGCCTGGTGGATCGCCGGGGGCAAGTGCTGCTGCGCTCTGAAATACCGACCCGCGTCGCCGAAGGAGGCGGTCGCGTGTTGGAACGGGCGTTGGCGCAGGCGCAGCGTCTGCACGACCATGCCGCCGCACGCAACTGGTCGCTGGTGGGCGTCGGCGTCAGCGTCTGCGAACTCGTCGACCGGCAGGGCGCCATTACCAGCGCCTATACGCTGCCATGGCAGGCGACGCCGGTGCAGCAGATTTTTGCACGGCAGATTGCCCCCGCGGTCGTGGAGGCCGATGTGCGGGCGCACGCGCTGGCCGAGGCCAGCTTCGGCGCCGGACGCGAGCTGGAGAGCTTTGTCTACGTCAGCGTCGGCACCGGTATCAGCAGTTGTCTGGTGCTGGATGGCCGGCCCTATGCCGGGGTGCGCGGCAACGCGCTCGTGCTGGCGACCATGCCCATCACCGCCTTTGATGCGCAGGAGCGCCCGGTCGAGTTTGCGCTGGAAGCCTTCGCCTCCGGCGCCGGCCTGACCAGCCGCTACCGGCGCCACCGGCCGCAGGTCACGCACGTCGAGGAGATCGTCGCCGATTCTGCGGCCGGCAGCCGCGAGGCGGCAGCCATTTTGCGCAGCGGCGGCGAAGCGTTAGGCAGCGCGCTGGCGTGGCTGGTCAATGTGCTCGACCCGGCCGCTGTGATCGTCGGCGGCGGGCTGGGGCTGGCCGGTGGTCTTTACTGGCAACATGCGGTTGCCGCGGCGCGTGCCCACATCTTCGCAGAAGAGAGCCGTGTGCTGCCGATCTTACCGGCGGCGTGCGGCGTGGATGCCGGTTTGATCGGCGCGGCTGCTCTGGTTTTTTGCACCTAGTACAGAAGGGCGCAAATCAGCCGCTGGTTGGCACGGTGCAGAGAAACCGAGTTTTTCCAAAAAACTCGGTTTCTGGCTACTGATATACTATGACGTAGGCGCATTTCTGGTCGCACACGGGGCCTCTTCCAAGCAACCAACAAGGTATCTCAGCCCGTGTGTACTAGCTCCCTGGATGTCAGCGCGAGACAGCGCACGATGCGGATTGGCAGCAAGTTGGCCCTGAAATAGTCGGGCAGTTGAGAGCAGACGATGCCCCAGCACAACGCTTGGTATCTGCAATATCATCAGGTAAAGAAGGGGCGCACGTGGCGCACGTGGCGCACGTGGCCGCTGCTTCGCCACCTGCGCGCCATGCGCCTGCGCCGGCTGCGCCCCTTCGACGCCGGTCGCCAGGAGAGCCTGTCGGTGATTCGCTACTATTGGGCGGACTTTCTGGAACAGCAGCGCGCTGACTTTCGCGGGCGGGCGCTGGAGATCGGCGAGACCGCCACGATTCGCCACTACGGCGGCGACGCGCTGGTGGAAGCGGACGCACTCGACCTGACCGCGCATAGCCCGGAGGTGCGCGTGGTCGCCGATCTGGCGCGCGCCAGCGCTGTGCCGGGCGAGCAGTACGACTGCTTTCTGGTGCAGTTCACCAACAACGTCATCTACGACATTGCGTCGGCGCTCTACCATGCGGTGCGCCTGTTAAGATCGGGCGGCGTGCTGCTCACCAATTTCTGGGCGACCGATTTCTATTTTCACAACGGGCTGGACATGGGCACCGGCGCACCGCTCTACATGCACTGGTTTTTTACGCCGATCCAGGTGGAAAACCTGCTGCACCAACTAGGCCTGAGCCACAGCGACTATCAACTGCGCGTCTACGGCAATTTGTTGGCCAAGACCGCCTTCCTGATGAACTGGCCGGCGCGCGAACTGACTGCCCGCGAGCGTGACTTCTGCGATCCTGGGCAGCCGCTGCTGATCTGCGTCCGGCTGGTCAGGCCTGTGGATTGGCAGGGCGCGCAGCCGGCCACACGCGAACCGCGCTGGTTGCCAGCCGGCGCTCCCCTGCGCAGCGCCCAGGAAACGGGACATTACGGTGATGCCTATCTGCGTTGACGTTGTAGCAGTAAAGTCTTGTGTCTATCTCACGCTGTTTTAAGGAGTCAAGGAGAACCCAAATGACAGATCATGCAAAGGCCAATTCTCTCAGCCGCCGCCAGTTCTTGCGCTTAACCGGTATGGCAGCAGGCGCAGTGGCGCTGGCAGCCTGTGCGCCGTCTGCGGCGCCAGCCGGTCAGGATGCAGCCGGCGATGCCGGTGAAGCAGCTGCCGGCCAGGTCACAATTTCCTGGTGGAACGGCTACAGCACGCCTACCGTCCAGGAAGTCGCCCCCAAAATCATCAGCGACTTTGAGGCCATGCACCCGAACATTAAGATCGAATACGAGATCACCGGCGGCCCTCCTGGCGGCGGCAACATGACCGAGGTCATGCTCTCGCGCATCGCCGCTGGCAACCCGCCGGACACCGTCACTCTCTTCGACTCGCCGGCGCAGTACGGCGCTTTGGGCGCACTGACCGCGATCGACGACTTGATGGGCGGCGCACAACTGGCCAAGCCGGATGCGTTTTATGAAGGTGTGCTGAACACCTGTAAATGGCAGGGAAGCACCTATGGCCTGCCTGCCTCGGCTGCGGCATCCGCCATGTTCTATAACACCGATAAGTTCGCCGAAAAAGGCATCGCGATGACACGCGAGAACTTCCCCACGACCTGGGACGAACTGCGCGCCTTGTCGGATCAATTCACGGTCCTGGAAAACGGCGAGATCGTGCAGGCCGGCTACATGCCGCCGTGGGCGGCGACCTGGCTCTACCCGGTGTGGAGCGCACTCAACGGCAGCCAGATCTTTGACGCCGCCAACACAGTCTATACGGTGAACAGCGCTGAAAACGTCGGCTGGGTTGACTACTGGGCAAAGTGGCTGGATGAGTCGTATGGCGGCGATTTTGAGAAGATCAACATTGCCGCCGGCAACTGGGCCGATGCCTATCCGCCCAGTTCTGCCTTCACCAATGAGATGTCCGCCATGCTGGTTGATGGCGGCTGGATCATGACCGACGTCGAAATGCCCTTCCAGTGGGAAATTGCCAAGCTCCCCTACGGCCCGTCCGGTACAAAGACCGCCTCCGGTTTCTGGCCCAACTGGTTTGCCATGCCCAAGGGTGGCGCTGCGCCAGCCGAGGCTTTCCTCTTTATTGAGTACTTCTGCACACAGGGGTGGGAGACCTGGTACAGGTCAATTCCGGATACGCCGGCGTGGAAGGGCGCGTCACGCGACGTCGTCACCCAGGGCCTCATCGACAAATTCGGCGAGGAGCGTGCGCTGGACCTGCACCGCTTCTTCCTCGATTACCTGGCCGACGCCGCACCCATGTGGAACTCGCCCATCAACAACTTTGCCTCCGACACGCTGGCGGCTGCCATCACCGAGGTGCTGGGCAAGGTCAAGGGGGCGCAGGAGGCGATGGACGAAGCGCAGGCGTTGATCCAGGCGCGGCTGGAAGAGACACTGAATGCCGCATAGTCAGGAAAAACGGGCGTAAACGCGTGTTGGCATCTTCCAGGAAGCGTACAGATTCCTGGAAGATGCCGAACTGTTGCGGTCATTCCGTATCTGACCGAGGAGAACCCTATGTCCCGCAAAGTACGCGACAACCTGCGCGCCTATGCGTTTGTCTCGCCGTGGCTGATCTCGCTGCTTGTCTTTACCGCCTACCCGTTGCTGGCCTCCTTTTACTTTGCCATGACGCGCTACACCATCGTCAAACCGGCGGAGTGGATCGGCTTTGACAACTTCACGGTGATGTTCACCAAGGATGACCTCTTCTGGGTAGCGGTGTGGAATACGCTCTATTACACGCTGATCTCGGTGCCGCTGCAGATGCTGGTGGCACTGTGGCTGGCGACGATGCTCAACCAGAGCACGCGCGGCATTGGCTTTTACCGTACGGCTTTCTACCTGCCCAGCCTGGTGCCCGCCGTTGTCACGACGCTGCTGTGGATGCTCATCCTCGACCCGCGCGCCGGGCTGGTCAACGCTGCATTGCAGGCGATGGGGCTGCCCAAACTCGGCTGGATGTACAGCGCGGCGTGGGCCAAGCCCTCGCTGATCATCATCTCGCTGTGGGTTGGCGTGGGCCAGCCCATGCTCATTTTCCTGGCCGGGCTGAAGGAAGTGCCTCGGTCGCTGCTCGAAGCGGCCACCATCGACGGGGCCAATAGCTGGCAGCGCTACTGGCGCGTGATTATCCCGCTGCTCACACCCACGATCTTCTTCAACCTGATCATTACGCTGATCGCCTCCTTCCAGGTCTTCACGACCGCCTTCGTCGCCACGGCCACGGCCAGCGGTGTGACAGCGGCCGGCCCTTTCAATTCGATGCTCGTCTACATGGTGCATCTTTACCGGCAGGGTTTCCGCTACTCGGCGATGGGCTATGCCTCGGCGATGGCGGTCGTACTTTTTGTTGTGCTGGTGCTGCTGACGCTGCTTGTGGTGCGCAGTTCGCGCTCATGGGTTCACTATGAGGGTGCGCCACCGCGGTAGCAGGAGGGGCGAGTTGCGAGGGGCGGTGACTTTGCAAAGCGCTGCCGCTTTGCGACGCTGCGTCAATCGGTGTTCGTTCACACAACTGGGCAAGGAAAACGGGCATGAAGGTATCCAAGCTATTCGGCACGGTCACGGTTCAGGTATTGTTGCTGGCCGTCTCGTTGCTCTTTCTGATCCCCCTGTGGTGGCTCTTTGTCTCATCGCTCAAGCCAATCGACCAGATTCTCACGATTCCGCCCATCTGGTGGCCTCAGCCGCCGCAGTGGAGCAACTATGTGGACGCGCTGACATCACCCGCATTTCCGTTTGTGCAGTTGATGGTCAACACACTTTTCTACTGTGCGCTTGCCACGATCGGCACGGTGCTCTCCTCGTCTGTGGTCGCCTATGCCTTTGCGCGCATGCGCTTCGTGGGCCGCGACCTGCTCTTTGGCATCACGCTGGCGACGCTGCTCCTGCCTGGCGTCGTCACGCTGATCCCCACCTACGTGCTCTTTCAGCGCCTCGGCTGGGTGGGCACGTATGCGCCGCTGATCGTGCCCTACTTTTTTGGCAGCGCCTTCAACATCTTTCTGCTACGCCAGTTCATGCTCACCATCCCGCTGGAGTTGAGCGACGCCGCCTATGTCGATGGCGCCGGTGACTTCTTGATCCTGTGGCGGATCATCCTGCCGCTGGTCAAGCCGGCCTTACTGGTGGTGGCAATCTTCAACTTTATCTACGCCTGGAATGATTTTCTCGGCCCGCTGCTCTACCTCGATGACGCCTCAAAATATCCCTTTTCCATCGGTCTCTACGCCTTTCGTACGCGCTTTGCCTTGCAGTGGAATCTGCTCACCGCCGCCGCGCTGGCGATCACCATACCGCTGATCGCTGCCTTTTTTGTGCTGCAAAAATACTTTATCGAAGGGGTGACGCTGACCGGCGTCAAGGGTTGAGCAAAGATGAGCAAGCTGAAGCTGGCGTTGCTCGGCTGCGGCGATGTGGCCGAGCGCGACTATCTGCCGGAGTTCCATCGCATCGCCGATCGCGCCGAATTCGTGGCTGTCTGCACGCGCACGAATGAGCGGATGCGGCAGGCGATGGCGCGCTACAATATCCCGACCGGCTACACCGACTATCGGCGCATGCTGGCCGAGAGCGATGCCGAGGCGGTCATCAACCTCACGCCGATCCAACTGCACGACGCCACCAATCGCGCCATCCTGGAAGCGGGACGCCATCTGTACAGCGAGAAGCCGGTCGCCAGCACCTCTGCTGTGGCCGCACAGCTTGCTGAGCTGGCCGCCGCGCGTGTCGTGCAGATGGTCTGCGCGCCAAGCATCCGCCTCTTTCCGCAAATGCGCTACGTGCAGGCGCTGCTCGCCGCGGACGCCATCGGCCCGGTCTACTCGGCGCGCGCACATGCCCACTTTGGCGTGCCGCCGTGGGCAGGCTATCCTGCCGACCCGACGCCCTTCTTTGCCCGCGGCGCCGGGGTGATGATGGATATGGGCGTCTATCCGCTGCACGCGCTGACTGCGCTGCTGGGGCCGGTGCAGCGGGTCACGGCGCTAGTCAACCACGTTCTTGACGAGTTCACGGTCAAGGATGGTCCACACGCCGGCCTGCACGTGCCGGTGACAGCCGACGACCACTGGCAGGTGCTCCTCGACTTCGGTCGCGGCTGCACCGCCAGCCTCGCCGTCAACAACGTGGTCGTCGAGACGCGCTGCCCGCCGCTGGAGCTGCACGGGCTGGCCGGCACGATCGCCTTCGACCCGATCTATGTGCAGCAGCCGGTGGATCTGCTGCGCGCCGGCCAGGAGTGGGAGACGGTGCAGCCTTCCTTTCTGCACAGCCGCCCCGGTCGCAACGCCGGCCCCGACCACATTCTGGGCGTCGAACACTTGCTCGACTGCATCGACGGCCGCTGCGCGCCACAACTGGGCATCGAGCCGGCCCGTCACGTGCTTCAAATCATCGAAGCTTCGGCCTATTCGTCGCAGGCAGGACGCGTGGTGGAGATTACGTGAAATAGAACGCGGATGACACGGATCAGAATTAATCCGCCCGATCCGCGTCATCCGCGTTCTATCAAACCCGCCCCTTGATCACGCCTTCAAAAGGAGACCCATCTCATGTCTACAGCTCAACCTTTACGCGCCGCCCTCGTTGGCTGTGGCAGTGTGGCGCAGCGCGGTGTGCTGCCCCACTTGAGCCTGGAAGATGCCCGGCAGCGCGTGCAACTCGTCGCCGTCGTCGATACGGTCGCCGCGCGCGCGGCGCAGTCGGCGCAGGCGTGGGGCGTGCCGGCATGGTTTACCGACATCGACGCGATGCTGGCCGGCAGCGACGTTGATCTTGTACTTGTCACGACGCCGATCCAGCAGCACTTCGACCACGCCATGCGCGCCATCGAGGCCGGCAAACATGTCTATGTGCAGAAGGCGATGACGACGACGCTGGCTGAGGCAAATGATCTGCTCGTCGCGCGCGACCGCATGGGGATCAAACTGGCCGCGGCGCCCGGCTTCGACCTTTTCCCCTCAACCGGCAAAATGCGCAACCTTGTCCAGGGCGGCGCCTTGGGACGCGTGGCGGTTGCTTACACGTACACTTTGGGCTTCGGCCATGAGTACGAGCCGATCCGCAAAGAGCAGGGCGCACTCAACGCCATTGACCCGACGTGGTACTATCGCGCCGGCGCCGGTCCGTTGCCCGATGTAACCGTCTATGCCCTGCAATTAGCGACCAGTGTGCTCGGTTCCGTGCGCAAAGTGACCGGGCTGGGCAACAAGCTGCTGCCGCAGCGCACCTGGCGCGGCGAGACGATTGACATTGAAGTGGAAGACAACAATGTTGTGTTGCTGGAATTCAGCAGCGGCGCGCTGGCCGTCGCCGTGGGTGCAGACTGCGTCGGCAGCGGCATGAATCCGTGGGGCGGGCTGGGCATCTACGGCACGCACGGCGCGCTGGAGGTGACCGAGGTCGACGGCGCCAGCGGCTATCCCACTCGCTTTAGCGTGCGGCGCGGCGGCTCGTGGGCCGTGGCTGGCGGCGGCGCAACCGAGACGGCGATTGCACTGACCGACTGTCCCTACCTGACGCCGGAACATCTCCAGCTTGAGGAGCCGCACCTCTATGTCGACATCATGGAGCTGGCCGACGCCATTGTGGAGGATCGTCCCTGTCGCGCCACGGGCGAACAGGCGCGCCACGTGGTGGAGATCGTTGAGGCCGCGCGCCGCGCCATCGCATCGGGCGAAACGCAACTGCTCACGACCACAATCGGCGAACCTCAGCCCAAATCTACCTGAGCTGGAAAAATGATGTGACGAAAACACTGCGCTTGCCTATCAACTCCGGTGCATCTAACCCTCTACACACATTGCTGGCTATGCTACACTGCATAAAAGGGAGCGATGGCTGGTGATCGCGCTGATAAATTGCAATTCGGATTGATTCTCACAGGGAAAAGAAGGGGCGCGTGCTATGTTTAATCGGTTAGACCATGTGGGCGTGGTCGTCCACGATATCGATGCAACGTTACAAACCTACTGTAATCAGCTCGGTTTCAAGCTGTTGGAGCGGGTGGAAATTCCAGAGCAGAAGGTGGTGGCGGCTTTTCTCGATGGCGGCAACAGCGCCATCGAGCTGATTTCGCCGACTGACGCCGAAAGCGGCACCGCGCGTTTTCTCGCTAATCGCGGCGAAGGCACGCATCATGTCTGCTACACGGTGGATGACATCCAGGCTACGTTGGCGGAACTGCGCCAACAGGGCGTGCGTCTGATCGACGAGACGCCACGGCAGGGCGTGCATGGCCTGGTCGCCTTTATCCACCCCAAAGCCACCAATGGGTTGATGATCGAGGTGTTGCAAAAAGCACATAAGTGAGACATATGGAAACAACGACAGAACTGACGGCTGAGCAATGCTGGGCCGCGTTACACAACGTGATCGACCCCGAAATCTATCAAAATATTGTCGATCTTGGCTTGGTCTATGGCGTCGAAGTGGGGCCGGAAAAAGCGGTCGTCGTGACGATGACGTTGACGACGCCGCATTGTCCATTGGGGCCGCAAATCATCGAAAACGTCGAGCATGAGTTGGCCGCCGTGGGTGCGTCCGCCGTGCGCGTCGACATTGTGTGGTCGCCGCCGTGGACGCCCGACGCCATGACGCCCAATCTCAAACGGTTGCTGGGCATCTTGCCCGACGAAGAGGAAGAGCCAGAACCAGCGCTGGAGATCGAACCGCCTCCGCCCGCTAAAAAGAACAACGGGTTGCTCGGCTGGCTCTTCCGTTAAATCAGATTTCTCTTCACGCTACTTCCGCCCATGCCTCCACGGCTGCGTCCAGTTCGACCTGCGTGTCGGTGTAGGCTTGTCCCAGCCGCTGGATCGCGGTGATGTCCTGTGCAAGCGTGGCGGCGTGTAGATTTTCTTCCAGCTTGAGCAGGTGCGCTTCCAGGGCGTGCACGCGGCCTTCCGCGTCGGCGACCACTTTCGCCCGGCGCCGATCATCGGCTTTCGATTGTTTGCCGGCGACATATTCTTCGCGCACACCCGACCGCACGACGGCCGTCGTCTGTTTTTCCGCCTCGGCTGCTTGCTGGCGCGCGGCCAGCATGGCAGTGTAGGAGCCCGCAAAAACTTCGAGATGGTGGTTGCGCAGCTCCCACACCTGTGTCGCCAGATGATCGATCAAATAGCGATCGTGCGAGACGAGCAGGATCGTCCCCTCGAAGTGTTCGAGCACCTGCTGCAAGACTTCCTGCGCCGGGATGTCGAGATGGTTGCTCGGCTCGTCGAGTAGCAGCAGATTCGCCCCTGCCAGCGCCAGGATCGCCAGCGCCAGCCGCCCCCGTTCGCCGCCGCTGAGCAGTCGCACCGGTTTGAAGACATCCTCGCCGCGAAAAAGATATTGCGCCAGGTAGTTGCGCGCCGCGCCGAGCAGCATCTGCTTGTGGCTGAGCAACTCGTCGATCACTGTGTTGTTTGGGTTGAGCCGCTCGTGCGCCTGCGAGAAGTAGCCGATCTTGAGGCTGGCGCCGAACTTGATCTGGCCGTCCAATGGCGCAAGCTCGCCCAGCAACGTGCGCAGAAAGGTGGTCTTGCCGCTGCCGTTTGGCCCGATCAGCGCCGCACATTCGCCGCGCTCCAGCGTGATCGGCTCCGCCTGAAAGAGCGTCTTGGCCGGATAGCCAATCGTCAGCGCGGTCGTGCGCAGAACCAGGTTGCCGCTGCGCAGCGCCGTCTTGAGCTTGAGGCTGAGCTGCGGTGGGCGCACCACCGGGTTGCGCAGCCCTTTGATTGCCTGCTCCACATCCGCGACGCCCCACTTTGCCTCGGAGATATCGACCTCCTCCATGACCTGGCCCCAGTTCTTGCTGAGCAGCAGATCAAGCCCACCCGCCTCGACCACGCGCACCTCGCGGATCAGCCTGCGCATCCGCCCAACGGCCTGGTTCTTGGTGGCGTCGCGCGCGATATTGCGCTTGATGTAGTCGAGTTCGCCCAGAAAGCGCTCCTTGATGGCGGCGAACTCGACTTCGCGGCGTTCCCACCGTTCCTGGCGCTGGCGCAAATAGTGGCTGTAGTTACCGTTATAGGTCTCGAAGCCGGCTGGCCCCATTTCCCAGATGCGGTTGACGACATTGTCGAGAAAGTAGCGGTCGTGCGAGACGATCAACAGCGCGCCGTCCCACGTGCGCAACATGCTCTCCAGCCACTCGACTGCCTGCACGTCGAGATGATTGGTCGGCTCGTCAAGGATCAGCAGGTCGGGTTTTTCCAACAGCAGGCGCGCCAGCAGCGCGCGCGTCTTCTGTCCGCCGCTGAGCACCGAGATCTGGAGATCCCACTCGTTGCGCGTAAAGCCCAGGCCATAGAGCACCTGGCCAATGCGCAGCTCGTACTCATAGCCGCCGGCGCGCTCGAACGCATCCTGCGCCGCGCTGTATTCGGCCAGCAGGTCGTCGCTGTGCGCTTCGGCCATGCGATGCTCCAGGTCGTGCAGCCGCGCCTCCTGTTCGTGCAGCCCCGCGAAGACCTTGAGCATCTCGTCGTGGACAGTGTTGTGACGACCGGCAAAGGCTTCGACCGCCTCTTGGCGCAAGTAACCGATGCGCGTACTGCGCGCCATCGTGACGTTGCCGGAGGATGGTTGCGCCAGCCCCGCGAGCACGCGCAGCAGGGTCGTCTTGCCGATCCCGTTCGGCCCGACCAGCCCGATCTTGCCGTCGTTGGGGATCGACGCCGAAATGCCCAGGAAGACGTCGTAGTCGCCAAAGGCAAAGCCTAAATTAGAAATTGTTAGCATTGACATCGCTGCATACTCCACAATTGATGGCAGATGGCATCGCTTCCGATCAAGACGCGATCACTGCCATTTCAGAATCACGCACAATTATAGCAGATGCAGCACACTGGAGTGTTTTGTGATGGGCGTGGGGGCAAGCTCTGCCTGCAAGCTGCCGGTTTGTTGGCGCAAGACACGTCGGGCTGGTAGCCCGACCTACGCTATTGTTGTTGGCGACGGGCACGGCTTGCGTAGGTCACGCTACCAGCGTGACGTGGGTCGTCAATGCAAGCTGCCGGTTTGTTGGCGCAAGACACGTCGGGCTGGTAGCCCGACCTACGCTATTGTTGGTGATGGACACAGCTTGCGTAGGTCACGCTACCAGCGTGACGTGGGTCGTCAACGCAAGCTGCCGGTTTGTTGGCGCAGATGTGTCGGGCTGGTAGCCCGACCTACAGGTTAAGCTGCGATTTATATCATGGCCCGACCTTGCGGCTGGCCCATCCAAAGAGCGCAATGCCAGCGGCTGCACCTAGCATCAACGCAGCCAGCTTGAAGAGGCGGTCATCGATGAGCAATGTGATGGCGCCGAGCGCCGCGCAGAAGAGCCAGTAGCCGACCACCAGCGCGCGTTCGTCGACGCCCATGTCGAGCAGGCGAAAGTGGAGATGGTCGCGCCCGCCCTCGCCCGGAGAGACGCCACGCCGCCAGCGCGTAAACATCAGCCAGCCCACCTCCAGCGCCGGCAGCCCCACGACCATCATCACCGTCGCCAGGCGTGCGCCGCCGATGATGCCGAGCACCGCGATGACAAAGCCCAGGAAGTAGCTGCCGCTGCTGCCCATAAAGATGCGCCGGCCGAAGTTGAAAGGCAGAAAGCCTAGCGTTGTCCCCAGCAGCGCCAGCGGCAGCAGCGCCACGCTGAGCTGCGGCGGGTCGGCCTTGAAGATCATGTGCAGCGTCAGCACGGCCGCCAGCACCGCGGTCACGCCGGCCACCAGCCCGCTGGCGCCGTCGAGAAAGTTGATGGTGTTCATCATCCCCATAAACCAGAAAATGGTCAGCAGGAAGACGAGCCACCACGGAAAGCCGTCCGGCCCGAAGAGAAACCCCTCGCCAAACGGGTTGTTGACATGCTTGATGAAGATCAGCCCCGCGAAGCCGATCGTCGCCGCGCCAAATTGGATCAGATATTGTGGGCCGGATTTGAAGCTAAACCGGTCGTCGAGCAGGCCAAAAATCACACAGTAGGTCGCGCCGATCAGAAGCGCGACCAGGCGGCGCTCCTCGTTTGGGTCGTTGCGCGCCGGGAACCAGGCCGCGAGCGACGGTATCCAGTCCGGCAGCACGGTCAGCAGCAGCACGGTTACGAAGAAGCCGCCGAAGAGCGCCAATCCGCCTGTGCGTGGAATGATTCCGGTGTGTTTGCGCCGTCCGCCGGGCGCATCAACCAGGTTCCAGCGGCGACCAACCCAGCCGGCCAGCGGCGTCAGCAGCAGCGTGAGCAGAAAAGCGAAGAGTAGCGCTGCGAGGAAAATCATGAGAGGAAGCTATAAAGTATGAAGTATGAATCGTGAAATGTGAAGGATAGAGCGCCGATATAAGCGTTCCTACTTCACATTTCACGATTCACCATTCATACTTCGAAAGCTTTCACGGGCGCATTGTCGTCAACGTGCGCGGAAAGGCGATGGTCTCGCGCACGTGATCCAGCCCGCAGATCCAGGCGACGGTGCGTTCGACGCCGAGGCCAAAGCCGCTGTGCACGACCGAACCGTAGCGACGCAGATCGACGTACCATTCGTAAGGCGCCATCGGCAGGTGATGGCGTTCGATGGCCGCGATCAGCTTGGAGGCATCGCTCATGCGCTCGCTGCCGCCGGTGATCTCTCCATACCCTTCGGGCGCCAGCAGATCGACGCTGCGGCACACTTCCGGTCGGCCCGCTTCTGGCTCCATGTAGAAAGCTTTCACCTGGGTGGGGTAGTGGTGCACAAAAACCGGCTTCTCAAACTGGGCGGCAATATAGGTCTCGTGCGGGCTGCCAAAATCGTCGCCCCACTCGATGGCGGGCACCGGATCTTCGTAGCCGGGCACCAAGTCGCCCCTGGCCGCGGCGTCGTTGATCATCTGCACCGCCTCGTCGTAGTGGATGCGCGGGAAGGGTGCGGTGACGCGCTGCAACGCAGTTGTGTCACGCTCCAACACTTGCAACTCCGGCGCGCATTCGGTCAGACAGCGCTGGACAATATAGCTCACGAATTGCTCTTCGATCTCCATGAGTTGGTCGAGATCGCAGAAGGCGATCTCCGGCTCCACCATCCAGAACTCCTGAAGATGGCGCCGCGTCTTGCTCTTTTCGGCGCGGAAGGTGGGGCCGAAGCAATAGACTTTGCCAAAGGCAAAGATATTTGCCTCATTGTAAAGCTGCCCCGTCTGCGCAAGATACGCCGGCTCGCCGTGATAGTCGATCTCGAAGAGCGTGGTCGTGCCTTCGGCCGCAGCGGGTGTGATGATAGGCGTGTCCACGTTGAGGAAGTCGCGGTCATCCAGCCAGTCGCGGATCGCACGCACGATGGTGGCGCGCACGCGCATCGCCGCCCACTGGCGCGAAGAGCGCAGCCACAGATGCCGGTTCTGCATCAGAAACTCGACGCCGTGCTCCTTGGGCTGGATCGGGAAAGGGTCGGAGATGCCCATCGACTCGATGCCGCGCACGTCGATCTCATAGCCGCCTGGAATGCCGGGCGCACGCGGGTCAGCCTTGACGATTCCGCGCACGATAACGCTAGTTTCCTGGGTGACTGCCTTGGCGATCTCGAAATCTTCCTCCTGGACATTGCCACGGAAAACGACTGCCTGGCAGATGCCGGCGCCGTCGCGCACTTGCAGGAAAACCAACTTGCCCTTGCCGGTTTTAGCGTAACACCAGCCCTGAATGGTAACTTCTTGATCAACGTGCTCGTGTAAGGAGCGAATCGTCACAATCGGCGCTTGCATAGCAGCACTTATTCCTCTTCTTCCCAGTCACTCCAATTGAAATCCGGCTTTGACAGGCTCTTCATCACCGGCAACTCGTCTGGACCGGTTTTTTCTGCCGCGAACAGCGACGAAATATCGATCTGATAGTCGTCGAGGCGCCGGCCTACGGTGGAAAAATGGTCGGGGCGAAACTCATAGCTGTCGCGCATTTCCGGGTGCGCGCTGTGGGTGTAGATAAAGACTGCTTGAGGCGCGATGTAGGCGACCTCGGCTTCGGCGGCGGCTTGCGACTTTGGGTCTTCGGCCGGGCGCTGGCGCGAGCGCGCTTTGCGGCGCGCCTTGCGCTGGCGCGTCGCACCTTGCTTGGCTTCCGCGGGGCGGTTTGGTTCGGGCGCCGGCGTCTGGGCTGAATTCTCTTTTTTGGGGCGGAAGAAGCGTCGCCGGCTGCGCCGCGACCCTCGCTCCGATTTTTCGTCACTCATTGTGCTGCTACTCCATAAATCATTACATGCGTTAAATCACTACATGCGTTAAATCACCACAAAGGATTCAGAGGAAACAACAGATTGGATCCTTTGTGTTAGGTGCACTCTCAGGGCGCTGTCAAACGCGAAACTTCCTGTCCCTGCGGATTGACGAGCCGAGCGACGCTGCCGGTCTGCCAGACCGGGGCTGCCTGGTTCCAGTAAAGCGCAACGCTGGTGTCGGCGCCGGAACCCGTGTAGAGAACGACGCCGCTGCCAGGGAAAAGGGAAATGCCGCCAAAAAGATAGGAGGGGCCATTTTCTTTTTCCAGCCGCCAGCCCTGTAGATTGATGACAAGGTCGCTGTCGTTGGCAATCTGCACTGACTCGTTGCTCAAGATGCCATTGCCGGTAAACGACGCCACCCGGATGCCTTCGCCTGCTGCCGGCGTGTTTGTCGCAACAAGCGGCGCAGGTTGAACCGTGCTGACAATCGGCTGCACATCCCCACGCGGGATCACCAGACGCTGGCCGGAAAAGACGAAATCCGGATTGGTCAAGTTGTTGGCGTCCATGACCGCCTGCATCGTCACACCGTAGCGTCCTGCAATTGCCAGCAAGCTGTCGCCCGCCTGGACGATGTAAACCTCCTCGGCGCCTGCCGCAGCCGTCCCCTCGGGCGTCGCTGCATTCGGCGCCGATTGTGGAGTCACGATAGCTGCCGGCGTCGACGTAAAGGTCGGGGCGATCACCGGCGCGGTGAGCGGGGTGGCGAGCGCCGCCAACACCTCTGGGTCGGGTCGTCGTTGTTCCACCACCCAGACGACGGCAACCGCAATCGTTAAGCTGATCAACGCGTTGAGAATGATGACTAGAGCCAATTGACGGCGATTCATGCCAGATCAGCTCTCACAAGGGAATCGGTCTGCATGGTGGCATTGTACCACAGCGGTCAGGAAAGCCGAGCCACATCGCGATAATGGTGATCCTTGTCACCGTTACGGACAGGTGGAAAGCGTAAAATCGACAAACTGCACGCTGACAGGTTAAGCTTTGGCTTATTGAACGAATGGTGAAAATCACATGTATGATTTGACTCCGCCTCCCCGCCGCACCAAAGGCCCGTTGTTGTTGATCGGCGGCGCCGGCCTTTTGGTCTTCGTCAGCCTGTGCGCGGTTGTGACGCTAGGGTTTATGAGCATGACGCGGCCAGAGGCTACGCGCGCACCCACATCGGACAACCAATTTGTCCGCGTGGCTGCGACGCCGCGGCCGCAGATCACCGTAGAGGCGCCGCCCGAAGGCATTGATTACGAAAGCGCCGTGTTGCGCAACATCTATGCGCAGAACAACGCCTCGGTGGTCAATGTCACAGTTTGGATGGATCACCCCCCCATCGATGACTCATCGGCGCTGCCGATCCCGTTGCCCGAAAATGGCAATGGCGAATTGCTGCCACTCGTCAACGGCTCTGGCTTTGTGTGGGACGCCGACGGCCACGTCGTCACCAATTTCCATGTCGTCGAAGATGGACAGCGTTTCCAGGTCACTTTCTACGACGGCGCTACGGCTTTGGCGGAAGTCATCGGTCGTGATGAAGACAGTGATCTGGCCGTACTCAAGATCGACCCGGAAGGCTACGACCTGGTCCCGGTGCAACCCGGTAACATCGACGATGTCTACGTCGGGATGCGCGTCGCCGCCATTGGCAACCCGTTTGGCCTGCAAGGCACGTTGACCAGCGGCATCGTCAGCGCCATCGGTCGCACCATTCCCTCGCGCGGCAGCTTCAGCATCCCCGATTCGATCCAGACCGACGCCGCTATCAATCCTGGCAATTCCGGCGGGCCGCTCTTCAACGAACGTGGCGAGATCATCGGCGTCAACGCACAGATCCGTTCGGAGGTGCGGGCGAACAGCGGCGTAGGCTTTGCCATCCCGATCGCGATCGTCGAACGCGTGGTGCCAGGGTTGATCGAAAATGGCCGCTACGAGCACAGCTACATGGGCATCAGCGGCGTCACCTTCAGCCCCATTTGCAGCGAAGAGCAAGGCATTGAAAAGTTTCAGCGCGGGGTCATCGTCGATCGCGTGCTGGGCAATACGCCGGCCGCGCGCGCGGGTCTGCGCGGCAGCACGCGGCCACTGCAAACCGCCTTCACCGGCATCTGCCCACAAGCGTCGGGGGGCGATTTCGTCGTTGCCGTCGATGGGCAGCCGGTTGGCACTTTCGACGATATTCTGATTTTTCTGGCGCGCAACACCAGCCCAGGCGATACGATCACGCTGACTGTTCTGCGCGGGAGTGAGACGCTCGACGTGCCGTTGACGCTGTCGCCGCGGCCTGGTTGATCAAGGCCAGGCCGCTGGGTGGCTTGAACGGACGCACGCCAAAATTCTGAGATATCCCTTACCAAGCAGGTGGCTTTGTCGCAACGGGGCGGCAGTGCTACAATTGCCTTTGCCACCGTGCGCTGTGCGTGTTTTCGCCAGCGCACAAATTATGGGGTGCACGCACATGATTTGCTCGCCAGCCGACCCCATCGAAGGAGTGCTTGGTGCAATCTTCCGCCTTCCGCATTTTGTCTGCAATCGTCACATTGTTGCTGATCGTTACGCTCGCCATGCTTGTGGCGTTGACGCTGCGCAGCCAGCCCACGGTGACGATCCAACCGGCGCCCACCTCTAGCCCCACCCTCACACCAACCAATCCAGCCACGCCATTTCAAACTTTGGGCGCGGATCTGATTGTCCCGGAAGGCGGCTATCGCTTCCAACCGCTGCTTGGTTACGGGGTCACTATCCAGGGTGCGGCTGTAGCGTTGACTCACATGCTCTCGGACGCCACCGCGGCGAATGTTGCCGGGAGCGGGCAACTTTCCACCATCGGCCTGGACGCGCGCGCGCTTGATGCGCTTGGCGTGCGTGCTGACCTTTCCCTTTCAGCGCTGCTTATGCAGGTGGCGCAGCCTTTTATCAACCAGACGCAGGCGCAGGCCGGCGCGGTCGAGATGCTGACGGTTGGCGGCATCGACGCCGCGTCCGTGTCGCTGCGCGGGGAACTCGACGGGGCGCCGATTGCGGGCCGCATCGTTGTGGCGCAGCCGGAAGCGGAGCGCCTGTTCATTGCCGCGGCCACCGCACCGCTCGCCACTTGGACGAGCGAAACCGGCGCTGCGCTCGACAGTGTGCTGCAAGGCGTTGCGTTTTTTGCGCCGGAGATAATACCAACCGAGGTAGCGCCAACCGAGATGGCGCCAACCGAGACAGCGCCAACCGAGATAGCGCCAACCGAGCGACCGCGTCCCGAAGCCACGGCGCGGCAGACGCCCATCGCTGCCACACCGCTGGCCACGCCATCGCCGACGATGCTTGTCGTCACCATCGTCGGCCCCCCATCTCCACCCCCTGCCACGCTGACGGCAACACCCGCTATCACCATCACGACATTGCGCGTGCCAACGCCCACCCCTTCGCCGGTCAGCCGCAGCACAACACAGCCGTGGACGATTGTCACCGACGGCAACTGGATGAACGAGATCGTGGTGGTTGGCAACACGCTATGGATCGCCACCGATGGCGGCGCGCTGGCCTGGACACGCGGCAGCAAGACGCCCGTCAAATTTACCAGCTTGAACGGCCTGACCGATAACCGTCTCACCGCGGTGGTCGATTGTGCATTGCCTGACCTGGGCGTCGTTTTCGGCAGCAACGCTGGGCTGCAGGTGGTTGATCCGGGCGCCGGCGGGTGGCGCCAACTTGACAGCAGCAACAGCGAGTTGAGCTATGACGATGTGGTCGACCTGGTTTGCAACCCGGATGCGGGCTATCTCGTCGTCGGCTACGCGCGGCATGGCATTGATGTGTTCGACGCGCAGAGTGGCGAATGGCGCCATCTCGACCGCAACAGCGGGTTGGCTTTCAACGGCGTGCAATCGTTGGCGGTCGTCGGCGAACTGGATGAGATCTGGGTAGTGGGCGAGGATGGCGTCACCGTCGCGGCCGGCGCCGATTCCACCTTCTACAATGCAGACAATAGCCCGCTAGAAAGCAACCGGATCGGCGCCGTTGTGGCCGACGCGGACGGCGCCGTCTGGCTGGGCGGCGACGGGGCGCTCTACCGCGTCGCCGACGAAAGCTGGACGGTCTTCAACGCCGAAGAGGTCGAGGACGCCGGTTTTCCCGTCCGCCTGATCACCGGCCTGACATTGGCCGGCGACGGCGAACTCTGGTTAGGCGACATCGACGGGACAATCTGCCGGTTCGACCCCGCCACGCGCACGTGCACCGCAGCTTTCCGCGGCGAAACCGGCATGGCGGCCGCGCCGTTGACTCATCTGACGCTCGATGCCGATGGCCAGGTCTACTTCACGACCGCGGGCGATGGATTGAGCGTTTACGACGGTGCGACCTGGCAACGCTTTGCACGCTCGAATGAAGGGCTGCGCGGCAATGCTGTGCGCGCCGCCACCGTCGATCCGGACGGCGCTCAGTGGGTCGTGACTGAGGCGGGCGTGCAGCGCGTGCTTGGGCCGGATCGCTCCCCGACGCTGACGCCAGATGTTCCCCTCGACCCGGCGACGGTCCAGGCGATCTATGCCGCCAGCAACGGCGACATCTGGATCGGCGGTGCCGGCGGCGCTGCCGTCTGGGATGGTTCAGCCTGGCGCGTCTACACGGTAGCCGACGGCGTAGCCGGCGAAATAGTCCAGGCGATCGGTGAGGACAGCCGCGGCCGGATCTGGCTGGGCGCCGATGCGGGCGTGAGCATCTGGAACGGAGAATCTTTTTTCAACTTGACCCGCGACACGGGCCTGCCCAGCGCTGACATTCGCGTGCTTTTGAACGACGGCAACGCGATGTGGATCGGCAGCGCTGGCGGCGGGCTTTACCGTTTCGAGCGCAATCAGCTTGAGGTGCTCAACGTCGACAACATGAACCTGCCCAGCGATGTGCTCACCGCCCTGGCGCTGAGCGGGGATGGCGCTTTGTTGGTCGGTACGGACGCCGGGCTGGCTGAACTGCGCGACGGGATCGCCATGCCACTGCCCGCGCTGGGCGAGCGCGCTATCACCCAGGTGCTTGTCCAGGGCGGTGCAACCTGGGTGGGAACCGCCGCCGATGGGTTGTTCTATCAAAGCGGGGAAGAGTGGCAACAGGAGACTACGGCAGGCGCTCTGCCCTCTAACCATGTGACGACCTTGCAGGCTGTCGATGGCGACGTCTGGGTTGGCGGCGCAATGGGCGGTTTGGCGCGCTATCGATTGCCCACAGAGGAATAAAGCAATGAGAATCCGCACAACCAAAGGCCTGACTTTCGATGATGTATTGCTCGCGCCGCGGCAATCGCCGATCCGCTCGCGCAGTGAGGTGGATGTTTCGTCGCGGCTGACGCGCACGATGCGGCTTGCGATTCCGATTCTCAGCGCCAACATGGATACGGTGACCGAGTGGCGCATGGCCGCGGCTATCGCCCGCGCGGGGGGACTGGGCGTCCTGCATCGCTTCATGTCCGTTGAACAACAGGTCAAGCAAGTAGCCAAAGTCAAACGGGCGCAGGGGTTGATGGTCGAAAACCCGTACACGGTTTTGGCCGGCGCCACTGTGGCCGAGGCCGAACAACTGATGACGCAGCACGAGGTCGGCGGGTTGATCGTCGTCGACGACAACAAGAAACTGGTGGGTCTGATCACGCGACGCGACATCTTGCTGGCGCCGGAGGAGATACAAAGCGTGGCGCAGGCGATGACGCCGGCTGACCACATCGTGTCCGTCGGGCCGTCGGTGACATCGGCGGAAGCCCGTGCGCTGCTTTACCAGCATCGTCTGGAAAAGCTGCCGGTCGTCGATCGCGCGGGCAAAGTTGTCGGCCTGATCACCTCGCGCGACGTGGTGCGCGTCGAGCATCGCTCCGCGGCCAGCGTTGATGCCCGCGGGCGCTTGTTAGTCGGCGCGGCCATCGGGGTCGGTCAGGGCGAGATCAAACGCGCTGAAGCGTTGCTCGAGGCGGGTGCAGATCTACTCGTGCTCGACATTGCGCATGGTCACGCCAACCACTGCATCGAGATGGTGCAGACATTGCGGCGCAGCTTTCCAGCGGCGCAGCTTGTCGCGGGCAACATCGCCACGGCCGAGGGCGCGCGCGATCTGGCCGAGGCGGGCGCGGACGCCATCAAGGTGGGCATCGGCCCCGGCTCGATCTGCACGACGCGCATCGTGACCGGCTTTGGCGTGCCGCAGTTGACCGCCATCATGGAGGCGGTGCGCGGCCTCAGCGAGGCTGGGCTGGACGCGCCGGTGATCGCGGATGGCGGCGTCAAGACCTCGGGCGATCTGGTCAAGGCATTGGCGGCCGGCGCCAGCACGGTGATGATCGGCAGCCTCTTCGCCGGCTGTGAAGAAGCGCCAGGCGCGCCGGTCATCCGCAACGGACAGAAAGTCAAGGTGATCCGGGGCATGGCTTCGCTGGGCGCGGCAATGGGCCGTCGCGCGGCAGAGCAGAATCTCGATGAAAGCGCCGAGGACCAGGAGGATTGGGATAAGGTCGTGCCGGAAGGCGTCGAAGCGGTCGTGCCCTATCGTGGCGAGGTCGCCGAAATTTTGCATCAATTGGTGGGCGGGCTGCGCTCCGGCCTGAGTTATGGCGGCGCCCGCGACATCGAAGAACTGCAACGCCACGCCGAATTTATCGAGATCACCAGTGCGGGCGTGCGTGAAAGCGGTTCGCATGATGTGCGGAAGATTTAAAGATGGTTTGTCGAATTTACCGTCGTACCGCATACTAGTAAGAGATCGTCAGACCAGACCAAATTACCCTGAAATCTAAAAAGGCGGGAGACAGCATGGGGAGCCAAACCGATCACACCGATTCAACCACACAGCCGGAATCTTCCTCTGCGCTGACGGAAAGTGGCGCACTGCTATCCGCTGACGCGTCTGACGCCGCAGGGCTGGCCCAGCCGGTCACCACGCTGGCAACAGCCGAGATCGAGGCGGTGGTCGGCGGCTATCACGGCGCGCCCTACGATGTGCTTGGCCCGCACGATATCGTGTTGGACGGCGAAGCAATGCTGGCGGTGCGCGCTTTCCGTCCGTTAGATGCTGGCGTGGATGTGTTGGACATCGAGAGTGGTAAGCGCACACCGATGCAGCAGGTTCACCCCAGCGGCTTTTTTGAGGCGATCTTTCCACACGGCAAGACTCCTTTCCTCTATCGTCTCCTCCTCGTGGGTGGCGATGGCGCCGAATATGAATTGGAAGACCCCTATCGCTTCCCCTTCCTATTGTCGGAGTTCGACCTTTATCTCCACGGTGAAGGCAACTTCATTGAGGGGTATGAGAAAATGGGCGCGCACCTCATGACCGTTGACGGCGTGAGCGGCGTTCATTTTGCTGTCTGGGCGCCGAACGCGCAGCGCGTCGGCGTCGTCGGCCCCTTCAATGCGTGGGACAACCGCGTCAATGTGATGCAGCGTCGCAGCGATGGCGGCGTCTGGGAGACCTTTATCCCCTCCCTTCCGCAAGGGACGCATTACAAGTACGCGATCCGATCTCTGTCGTTGGGATATGAAGTGGACAAAGCCGACCCTTACGGCGCCTATTTTGAGGTGCGCCCGACGACGGACAGCCGCGTCTGGGACATCAATACCTATGCTTGGAACGACCAGGCCTGGATGGAGAATCGCGCCGCGCACCAATCCGTCAGCAAACCGCTGAATATTTACGAGGTGCATCTGGGCAGTTGGCGGCGCGGTGAAGATAACAGCTTTCTCAACTACCGCGACCTGGCGCATCAAATGGTCGATTATGTGAAAGAGATGGGCTATACGCACATCGAACTGCTGCCGATCACGGAGCATCCCTTCGACGGATCGTGGGGCTACCAGGTGACAGGCTATTTTGCGCCGACCAGCCGTTTCGGGTCACCTGACGATTTCATGTACTTCGTGGATTACTGCCATCAGCACGGCATCGGCATTTTACTCGATTGGGTGCCGGCGCACTTCCCGCGCGACGCACACGGCCTGGCCTTCTTCGACGGCACGCATCTTTACGAACATTCCGACCCACGGCAGGGCGAGCATCGCGATTGGGGCACCAAGATCTTCAACTTTGGGCGCAACGAAGTGAGCAATTTTCTCCTGAGCAATGCCGTCTTCTGGCTCAAGCAATATCACCTGGACGGGCTGCGGGTCGATGCAGTGGCGTCGATGCTCTATCTCGACTACAGTCGCGAGCCGGGGGAATGGGTTCCCAACAAGTATGGCGGCCGCGAGAATCTGGAGGCGATCGATTTCCTGCGCCGTTTCAATGAATTGGTGCATGAATACGCGCCCGGCGCCATCACCGTTGCCGAAGAAAGCACTTCCTGGCCGATGGTGACGCGGCCGACCTATATGGGCGGCCTCGGCTTTGACTACAAGTGGAACATGGGCTGGATGCACGACACCCTGAGCTATATACAGAAGGATCCTGTCTTTCGTCGCTACCACCAGAACGAGATCACCTTCAGCTTGATCTACGCGTTCCACGAGAATTTTATCCTGCCCTTCAGCCATGATGAGGTGGTTCACCTTAAGAAATCGATGCTGGACAAGATGCCCGGCGACGTATGGCAAAAATATGCCAACCTTCGTGCGCTCTATGTCTACATGATCGGCCATCCTGGCAAGAAACTCCTCTTCATGGGCAGTGAATTTGGACAATGGTCGGAGTGGAGCGAAGCGCGTAGCCTGGATTGGCACCTGCTCCAGTGGGAAGATCATCAGCATCTGCAACGATTTGTGCGCGATCTGAACCATATTTATCTGCACGAGAAGGCGCTTTTTGAGATCGACACCAGTTGGGAAGGTTTCCAGTGGATCGACTTCACAGACGCCGAACAGTCGGTGCTCAGCTTCCAAAGGCGGGCAAAAGAGCCGTCCGAAATGCTGGTCTTCGTGTGCAACCTCACACCGGTTGTGCGTGAATCGTACCGGATTGGCCTGCCGGTCGACGGTATGTATCGGGAAGTGATCAACAGCGATTGGGAAATCTATGGCGGCAGCAGTGTCGCTAACCAGAATTTGATCTCTGCTGAGGCATTGCCCTGGCAAAATTGTCGCTTTTCAGCGCCGGTGCGTCTGCCGCCGTTAGGCGTCTTTATCCTCAAACCAGCGTCCTCCACCGGTGAATAGCAGCGGTTTGTAACGTCTGAGACAGATGATGAGCATGGGCGAAATGCAACAAATGGTGGCAGGAGCGCCGGCCACGGTGTTGGTCGTTGAGGATGACGAGCACCTCAACCTTGCCCTCGTCGAGACATTGCAGGCGTACGGCTACTCGACCTTGAGCGCGTATAATGGTCGGGAAGCGCTGGAGTTGTTGCGCGGCAATCGGCCGGACGTGATCGTTTGTGACATCGCCATGCCGGTGATGGACGGCTACACGTTTCTCCAGCATACGCGCACCGAACCGGAATGGCGCCTGCTCCCCTTTATTTTTCTCACGGCGCGCATGACAGTCGAGGATCAGCGCCGCGCCAAAGCTATCGGTGTAGAAGATTATCTGAGCAAGCCGATCGATGCCAGAGATCTGGTGGCGGCCATCGAGAACGCGTTAAACCGCCAGCGGTTGATGACCGCCGAGATCGAACGCAATATGGACAATCTGCGCAATCGCATCGTGGGATTGCTGCAACATGAATTCCGTACGCCGCTGACCTTCATTCTCGGTTACGCGGAATTACTTGCCACCAGTGAGAGTGAAGGTCTTAATGCCGAAGAGATGCGTCTGGCGGCCAGCGCTATCCTGGCTGGCGGCCGCCGACTTCAGCAGCAGATCGATATTTTTCTGGTTTTGGCTGAACTTCAGAACCATACGCTCGATCCTAACGTCGTCGAATCAATTAACGCATGGTCGTTGTGGAGTGATATCTTGCGCGATCTTGCTGGGTCGGAGCAACTAGGCCCGTTGCCAGTAGAGTTGAATGACCAGAATCAAGATGTCAACATCAAAGTCGATGTGAGGTTGATTGACGAAGCGCTGCGCCAATTGTACGGCTATGTGCAGCGCATCCACCGCCCCGACGCCACCGTGATCAAATGCAGCGTGGAGCATCACTTCCCCTTCGCCGGCCTGGCAATTTACTGCGACAGCGTCGAGCCGCCGCCGCCGCCGCCCGCTGCCCATCTGGAACATGCAAATGGACGTGCAGCGACAGTTTCCGAAGCCGATATGGACCTAGGGCTGACGTTGGCGCAAAGCGTCGCCAGCGTACATGGGGGCAAGCTGACGATCGAACACAGCGCAGCGCACACGGTGGCATGCACCCTCTGGCTGCTTAACGCGGAAGAACGATGATCCTCATCCGCCGAGCTGCGTGACGATGACGCGGCGCGCACCGGCCGCCGCCAGCGCGTCTTGCACGGCGTTTACGGTATCCTCCTGCACCAGGGCAATCATGTTGCCGCCGCGCCCGCCGCCACTCAGTTTTGCCCCTAGCGCGCCTGCCGCGCGCGCCCCCGCCAGCAACTTCCGCAGCGGCGCCGAGCTGACTCCAAGCGACTCCAGCAGCATCTGATTGGCATCGAACTGTTTACCCAATGCCGCGCGGTCGCCGTGTTCCATGGCGCGTCGCGCGGCCTTCACCACCGCGGCGATCTCGTCGAAAATAGCTTCATAGCGGTTGGGATCTTGCTGCCACGCGCGCCGCACATATCCCACGGTTTCCTTGGTGGGGCTGCGGATGCCGGTGTCGGCAATGGCGAGCAACAGCGGCGCGAGCGCAGCAAATGGTTCGGGCGGTTGCCCTGTGACAAACCAAATCGGCTGCCCGTACGCCACGACCGTGTTGTCGATGCCACTGGGCGCACCGTGGTAGAAACGCTCACTTTCATACACGAGCGCGCTGACCGTGGCTGCATCGACAACAACGCCACATTGCCCAAAGATGGCGCGCACCAGAGCCGTGCTGAGCGCCGCGCCGCTGCCCATGCCACTGGCGATTGGGATGTCGCTGCGCAGGTCGATCTGCCAATCGGGTTCCTGGTTGATGCCAAGCTGAGCCAGCGCCAGCCTTGTCACCACCGCCAGCGGCTCCTCCGCGGCGGCCTCATTAAGCCGGAGGTGCAGATCGATGTCACGCGCAAAAATTGAACAGCCAGCGCCCGGCGCGGCAGGCCGGACCGTGGCCGTCGCCAACGTCTGCCAGACCGGCGCGGCGATCGCCGGCCGGCCGTAGACGACCGCATGTTCGCCCACCAGGATCACCTTGCCAGGCGCCGTCGCCGTAAACATGTCAGTCAACACGTCAGATGCCTTGCAATAACTCGACGAAACCATCGGGGTAGAAAGGAATCCCTTGCGCTTTCAGGCTCATCGGCTGCACCCACTGCGCGACCTCTTGTTTGTCGCCTTCGCAATACATCAGTGTTTCTTCCAAATAGAGCGCAGGGTCCTCAAACTCCACTTGCCAGACGATGACAATTTCATGCCCCCGCGCGCCGTCATAGACGAAGATGCTTTCCAGTGTTCCCAATTTGCGCACCAGGCGAATCGCCACACCCAACTCTTCCGTCATCTCGCGTTGCAGCGCCTGTCGCGAGCTCTCGCCAAATTCCACACCGCCGCCTAATGGACGATAGAAGATCTGCAGCTTGCTGGGGTCGTAGCCGCGGGAAACCAGCAGGGCGCGATCCGTGGGGCGCAGGATCGCGGCCAACACAACAGTGCGTATCTTATCTTTGATTGCCATACCCATAAAGCCCTTTGCTGATCACGTCGGGAGCGTCGGTAATGATCGTTGCGACGCCGAGCGCGGCAAGGCGCTGCGCTTCCTCCACCTCGTTGACTGTCCACGTGTTGACGGCGCATGGCAGCGTGTGCGCCCATGTCATGAAATCGGCGTCGACCAGTGCGTGATGAGGATGCTGCGCCTCGGGGTGGATAGGTGGCCCCGCCCAAACCTGGCGTAGAAAGTCAGGCATCTCGCTGCCATACAGCATGCCCAACGCAATCTTCGGATCGAGACAGCGCATTTTGATCAGGGTGATCGGGTTGAAGCTGGAGACCAGCACCTGGTCGTACAACTTCCGCTGCCGGATGATCGCCGCCACGCCCGCCGAAGCATCGTTGGCATAGGGATCCATACTCTTGATTTCGAGATTAAGCCGGCAGCGGTTGCCCACCAGCTCCAGCACTTCTTCCAGCAAGGGAACCTGGACGCCGGCAAAGTGTGGTGAGAAATGACTGCCCGCGTCCAGCCCGCGCACTTCCGCCTCGCACATTGCAGCCACGGCGCCTTCTCCGTTGGTTGTCTTTTCCACCGTAAAGTCATGGATGACTACCAGCCGGTCATCGCTGGTGACATGCACGTCAAACTCGATGCCGTTGACGCCCATCGCCAGCGCGCGTTCAAAGGCAGGCAAGGTGTTTTCGGGCGCAACCCGGCGTGCGCCGCGATGCGCAAAAATAGCAGGTCGGTTTGTCATAAGATTCCATCACTCTTAGCAAGTTCGACAAGTTGTGACCCGTCGATCAGTTCGATAGGTTTGCCCAGCGCCCAGCGCCGCGCTTCGTGACTGATCGCGCCGGTGGTGACAAGATAAGCAAAAGTGGCGCCGGCATGAATCATCGTGCCGTACAGATCGCGCACCACCGCCTCGCCGACGGTGCCGCGATACCGTTTGCACTGGACGACCGCCTTCTGTCCAAAGCGGTCTGTCACCAGCACGTCGATGCCGCCATCCTTGGTGTTGCGTGTGTTGTCGGCGTGATAGCCGCGATAGGCAAAGAGGCGCTGCGCGACATACTCTTCGAAGACGCCTGGCTCCATCGCCTGGAGCTGCTCCAGGTTCAAGGCTTTCCAGCGCCGCTTGCTTGTCAGGCGTCCCGTCAGCGTAGCGCGCCAGCCTAACATGACGGTCACCCCCAGCACAATGCTGATGATCAGGAGTATCGTGTGGACGCCGCTCCATCCCGCCAGGCCTTGCACCCACAACAGCCAACCCAGCCACGCATAGAGCACCATCCAGCCGGCGCTTGCCGCCACCAAGGCCCCGAAAAGGAAGCCCGCGCGCGATTGCGCGGGCGTTTTCCAGAGAAGCGGTTCGAAGAAAAGTGTTCGCTGCACCATACATGACAATCTTACATCAATGACAACTCGGCGAAAATCGTATTACTGCCTGGCACCCTGCTGAAAGCAAAGCCAAGCTTCTGGCAGATGCGACGCATCCCCTCATTTTCCGGCAGAATTTCGGCGACGATCCGCTCCAGCTTTTCGTCGCGGCCGATCTGGACCAGCCGGCTGAGCAACTCCGTCCCCAACCCGGTGCGCTGATATTGATCGCTGATCAAAATGGCGAACTCGCCGTCGTTTGTGCCCTGGAGTTTGGTCAATTGTCCCATGCCGATGATCTGTGTGCGACCGCGATCGTCCTTACATTCGGCGACCAGCGCCATCTCACGGTCGTAGTCGACAAAACAGAGCATGGCAAGCTGCTCATGCGACATCAACTGCGCGGGCGACACAGGATGGAAGTAGCGCAGATAGATGCTGTACGGAGAGAGCGTGCGGTTGAAGGAGGCCATCATCGGCTCGTCTTCGGGGCGAATGGGGCGGATGTACGCTTCCTCGTCGCTGTGGAGAACAAAGGGCGCGCTGTAGCGTGTGGGCAAAGGACGAATGGCCGAATGTGGCAGATCCTCTTCGTCCATCTCCGGGTCGTGAAGCACTACGCGCGCGTCGAGCGCGACGATCTGCGCCGGCGACGCCAGCAGCGGGTTGATGTCGATCTCCTTGATCCAGCTCTGCTCCACGACAAGCTGGCTGAAGCGCACGAGCAGACGCTGCAGTGCTTCGGTGTCCACCGGCTCGCGCCCGCGTACACCTTGCAGCGCCTCCCACACCTTGGTCTGTTCCATCATGCGGCGCGCCAAAGTGGTGTTCAGCGGCGGCAACGCCAGCGCGCGATCCTTGTAAACCTCGACGAGCACACCGCCGGTGCCAAAGAGCAAAACCGGCCCAAACTGGGCGTCGATGCTGCTGCCAATGATTAACTCGTACCCCTCGAGTTTCAACATCGGCTGGACGGTCACACCCTGGAAATGCTGGGCGCCGTGGCGTTCGGTGACCGCGGTGCGGATCGTCTCGAAGGCAGCGCGCACAGCCTCTTCATCTTGCAGATTGAGTTGCACGCCCTTGACATCCGACTTGTGCGTGATCGTCTCCGAATTGAGTTTGAGGACAATCGGATAGCCGATGGAGGTGGCTTCCTTCACCGCAACGTCGGCAGTGGCGGCGAGGCGCGTTTCCACCGTCGGGATGCCATAGGCGGCAAAAATTTGCTTGGATTCATACTCAGTGAGAATCGTGCGGCCTTTTTCGCGTACATCGTCGATGATCTGGCGCGCCCGGTTGCGATGCATCCCTTCCGCCTCACTGGCGACAGGCAGCGCCGGCGTTTCATAGATGCCTTTTAAGTTGTAACTGTAACGCCACATGTAATTGAAAACCTGCGCCGCGGTGTCGGGATAGGGAAAGGTTGGAATGCTGGCGCGGTTCAGAATCGAGACGCCAGCCGCCACATCCGCGCCGCCCATCCAACTGGCCAGCACCGGCTTGCGTCCCAGCGAAGCCGCGGCCTGGCGCAATTGCTCGGCAGTGCGCGTGGGGTCGGTCATATCCTGCGGCGTCAGAATCACGAGCAGCCCGTCGGCGTTCTTGTCCTTCGCCGCCACCGCCAGCGTCTTGGCATACAGTTCGGGGCTGGCATCCCCCAAAATGTCAATGGGGTTATTGTGGCTCCACGCGGAGGGCAGGAAGCCATTGAGTTCCGCCATCGTCTCCTCTGAGATTTCGGTGAGCTGGCCGCCGCCCAAGATCAGCGAATCGGTGGCCAGCACGCCCGGCCCGCCGGCATTGGTGACGATGGTCAGGTTTGGCCCCTGCGCACGCGGCTGCTTGGAGAGCACTTCGGCCATGTAAAAAATGTCGGAGATGCGATCCACGCGCAGGATGCCGACGCGCCGGAACGCAGCTTCGAGGACATCATCGCTGCCCGCGAGCGAACCGGTGTGTGACGCCGCGGCTTTGGCCGCGGCAGCCGTGCGCCCTGCCTTGATCACGATGATCGGCTTTGCCAGCGCGACTTCGCGCGCGGCGGAGAGGAAGCGCCGCGCATCGCCGATGGTCTCCATGTACATCACAATCGCCTTGGTGCGCTGGTCGTCGCCCAGGTAGTACAGCAGATCCGCCCAGTCGACATCGAGCATCGAGCCGATCGAGACAAACGCGCTGAAGCCGACGTTGTCCTGCAAGCTCCAGTCCAGCACCGAGGTGCACAGCGCGCCGCTCTGGCTGATAAAGCCGACGCTGCCCGGCAACGCCATGCCTTTGGCAAAGGTGGCGTTGATGCCGGTGAGCGGACTCATCACGCCGAGGCAGTTGGGGCCGATGATGCGCATCTGGGCATCACGCGCCTGTTCCAAAATTTTCTGTTCCAGCTTGGCGCCGGCCTCCCCTGTCTCTTTGAAGCCGGCCGAGATGATGATGGCGCCCTTGACGCCGGCTTCCACGCATTCGGCAATCACGCCAGGCACGGTGGGCGCGGGCGTCACGATCACCGCCAGATCCACCAGATCCGGCACATCGCGGACTGATGGATAGGCGCGAATGCCCAGGATGTTGCTGCGTTTTGGATTCACCGGGAAAACGGTGCCGCCAAAGGGATTGCGGATCAGATTCCACAGCAGCGTGCGGCCAACGCTGTCCTCTTTTTCGGTGGCGCCGATGACGGCGACGTTGCGCGGTTTGAAAATTGCGTCTAATGGGTGGCGCCGGAATGCCACTTTCAGCTCAGAACTTGGTTTCGCTGTGCTCATCATTTCCTCCACAATAGGTCGGTCGTTTGGATCGCTCTCAATGGTTCAACCGGTAGACGCCTGAAGTCGTGAGCGAAAGTCTGTGCATTCCAATGGCGTTACGCATGGCACAATGCGATCAACTGATCAAACTCTTGTTTCGATAAAGGTTTGATGCAATATGCATCGGCCCCTCCTGCCAGGGCTGCTTCCCGATCACCGGGTAGATGCAGTGCGGAAAGCACAACGATGGGCGCACTGTTGAGCAATGCGCTCTTGCGGATATTGTGCAGCGTTTGCACGATGTTAAAAGAGAATAGGTGGCTGTTGATAATGACCAAATCGGGTCTACCGATGATAGGGGAGTCGTCCGCGCCTTGCAGCATCACCTCCACGCGATGACCGGTGGTGCGCAGGTGGCTGACCAGGAGATCGCTGGCGCGATCCAAACCGGCAACGATCAATACAAAGGGGTGGTGATCGCTTGGCAGCGCGGGGCCGTCGTCGCTTTTATCCAGCACCGCTTGACGGGGCAGCCGGACGGTGAAGCGGCTACCCGCGCCCTTGCGACTTTCCACGACCAGGCTGCCACCATGCAAGGCTGTCAGCCGATGCACGATCGTGAGACCAAGCCCTGTGCCTTCGTAGCGCCGGCTCAGGCTGCTGTCCAGTTGCACAAAGGGGCGAAAGAGCCGGTGCAGATCACTTTCGTCGATGCCGATGCCGGTGTCCCATACGGTTAACGCCAAACAGTCGTGCTCTTCGTCGCGCTGCACATCCAGCCCGATGGCGCCGCCTTCAGCCGTGAACTTCACGGCATTGGAGAGCAGATTGAGGAGGATCTGTCGAAGCCTGCGTTCATCCGCAATGATCGTGGTGATCGATGGATCGATGGTGTAAGTGACGCGTTGTTTTTTCTCGGCCGCGATAATCTGCCCCAGACAGACGCGGCAGAGATGGTCAACCTCTACTTCCTGGACGAGCAATTGCAACTTGCCCGATTCGATCCGTGCGACATCCAGCACATCATGGATGATTGATAGCAAATGTTTGCTGCTGCTGGAGACGGCAGATAACGCGCGGTGCTGGCGATCGGTCAAGGCGCCGTAGGTCTCTTCCAACAGGATGTCCGTCATGCTGATGATGGTGTTGAGCGGCGTGTGCAATTCATGGCTCATGGCCGCCAGGAATTCATCTTTCATGCGGGAAGCCTGCGCCATTTCCTGATTGGCGGCGCGCAAGGTTGATGTCTGTTCTGCGATCCGGCCCGCCAAGTGTGCGCGCTCCTGCCGAAGCTCATTCTCGACGCGCGTGCGTTCTGCCAACTCGCGCTGAAGACGCTGCACCAGCGCAGCATTGTTCAGCGCAATGGCGGCGAACGCGGCAAAGGCGCCAGTCGTTTGGGTGCTGTGATCGTCAAAGTGATCCGCTGTGTGGTGGCTAAGGTTGAGCAACCCGATCACTTGATTGTTTGCGATCAAGGGCACGCCTAACCAGCAACGAATCATTGTGCTGCCGGGGCGGCTGATCCACCGGACGTCGTCTTCGGTGTCCGCGATCAACACCGGCGTTCTTGCGGCGAGCACGGCTTGAATATGCGTCAGTTCGTGCTGATGAATCGTCAACGGCTCGGAGTTGAGGGAAAAGATGGAGCGTTGCGCCACCGGCCTGAGCAGTTCACCCTCTAATAACATAATGGACGCGCTGTCGTAACTCACAAGACGCGCCAGTTGGTCAAGAATGGTGGGCAACACGACCGATAGGTCTAAATTGGTGGTGAGCGTTTGCGCCACCTCCAACAAACCTACACTCAAATCGCGTTGCTGCTCGGGCATAATGACCTCAGATGGAGAGGCGACGCGGCTTTCGAGCGAGCGTCGCCTCGATGTCATGGATTATTGGGCAAGATGATGGAGCAACATACAGTACGCCCGCTGACCGCGCACAAAGTTATCCAGCCGGAAAAATTCGTTTGGCGAATGCTGCCGTTCGTCGTTCAGTGCAAAGCCAAAACTCACCGTATAAGCGCCCAGCGATTCCAGAAACATGGCCGTGACCGGAATGCTGCCCCCTGAACGCGCCAGGAACGGCTCCTTGTCGTAAATCTCCACGAGCACATCGCGCGCCGCGATGTTGCCGGGATGGCTGCCGGACATTAAATAGGGCATGGCGCCGTTCTCTTTGATCGCCGTCGTGGCTTTGACCCCTGGCGGCGTGTGGCGCGCCACGTGATCGGCCAGCAGCGCGGCGATCTTTTCCGGGCGTTGATTCGCCACCAATCGGCAGGTGATCTTGGCGTGCGCCTCGCTGGGCAATACGGTTTTGACGCCCTCCCCTTGAAAGCCGCCCCAGATGCCGTTGACTTCCAGCGTAGGCCGCCCCCAGGAACGCTCCAGGGTGGTGTAGCCCGGCTCGCCAAAAAAGGCGTCGATGCCGAGTTTCTGGCGCACGGCTTCCTGATCGTAGGGCACGCGTTCGATCTCAGCGCGGTTGACGTCGCTGAGTGGCACGACATCGTCGTAGAACCCTTCGATCAAAATGCGGCCGTCCGCCCCGCGCATCGAGGTCAAGATAGCCGCCAGCGCGTGGATCGGGTTCTGGATGACGCCGCCGTACAACCCGGAATGCACATCGTATGCCGGCCCGATCACATCGAGCTGCAGCGCACATAGCCCTTTCAACCCCACCAGCAGCGCGGGCTGATCTTCGCTCCACTGGCCGCCATCGGCGCTGAGTACGAAGTCACAGGCAAACTTGGTCTGATGAGCGGCGATAAACGCGGGCAGCGTGGGGCTGCCGATCTCTTCCTGCCCCTCGAAGAAGCATTTGACGTTGATGGGCAGGCTGCCCTCACTTTTGAGCAGCGCCTCCAGCGCCAGCACCGGCGCCAACATGTTGCCCTTGTCGTCGCTGGCGCCGCGCGCATAGACGCAGCCATCTTTGACGACCGGTGCGAATGGCGGGCTCTCCCACAACTCCAGCGGGTCGACCGGTTGGGTGTCGAAGTGCCCGTAGATCATCACGGTCGGCTTGTCTGGCGCGTGCAGCCAATCCGCATAGACGACGGGATGGCCGCCGGTCTCCATCAGCTCGACGTGCTCCATGCCGGCGTCACGCAGTTGCGCCATCACCCACGCGCCGGCCTGACGCACAGCGTCTGCATGTTCGGGCAAGCTGGAGATGCTGGGGATGCGCAGAAAATCGAGCAGCCGACTCTCGAAATTTGCCTGGTTGTCGTCCAGATACGTTTGCCAGTTCATTGATCGGTCCTTTACAACTAAGGTGAGCAGGGTAGGCGATGCACGCAGGGGCGGCAACGCGCCAGATTGACTGTCCGCTCACAGTGGAATTTTCTTCATGATAGCCTTAGCTTGGCAAATCGAAAAACTTGGTCGCCAAGCATCTGTCACTGTTGCGTCCAAACGCCCCGCAGACGCTGGGTGATGCGTCTGTCACGTTGTGCAGACCCTACCTGGGTTTGATCGCGCGCGTGGCAATGTAAGTGGGCGTGTATTCATTGAGCTTGATCCCGGGCCAGATGTCTTCATAAAAGCCGGTCAACATAAACCCAGCATCCAGTTGCCCGCCGATCTGGTCGGTGAGCATATGTCCAAATTCCAGGGGCTGAAGGTCGTCGATGTAGGCAGCACGTTCGGCTTCGGTCAAACTGGTGAGGTCCGAATAGGGCAATTGGTGGCGCACTTGCAACACGCCCTCATCGGCCAGCTCCTGGTCAAACAGATAGAGGATCGGGTTGCAAAAACCGGCCAGCAGGACGCCGCCGGCGCGCAGAACGCGATACGCCTCCGCCCAAACCGGCCGCACCGCGGGCACGAACAGGTTGGAGGTGGGATGCACGATCAGATCGAAGGCCGCGTCGTCCAAATCTGACAGGTTGCGCATGTCGCCCTCGACCGTGTGCAGGTCAAGATGCTCGCGGCGCGCCACGGTGCGATCCTGCGCAAGCTGCTGCGGCGAGTTGTCGAACACGGTGACGCGTGCGCCCGCCGCAGCCAGAATCGGCCCTTGCTGGCCGCCACCACCGGCCAGGCAAAGCACCGCCGCGCCTGCCAGAGGCGGAAACCAGTGGCGCGGCACAGGCTGCGTCGGCGTCAGCACAATCTGCCACGCACCCGCGCGCGCCGCGGCGATCTCTGCCGGTGAGACCGGCGTCGTCCACTGGCTCTTGCGCTCGACGGCCTTGTCCCAGGCGCGGGCATTGTAGCGGCGGATCTCAGTCGGCTCCATACGCGTGTGCTCCATGCAAAGAACTGCTGTCCACCGTGCGCAGGTAATCTGCACATTCTTCGGGCAGCGACGGGTTGATGTAGATGCCGCTGCCCAGTTCAAAGCCGGCGGCCAGCGAGATACGCGGCACGATCGTGATGTACCAGTGGAGATAAGGCGCACCGAGGTCGCGCACAGGCGCGCTGCGGAGCACATAATTGAAGTCAGGGTTGTTCAGGCCGACATAGAGGCTGCGCAATATGAAGTGCAGCGACCGCCCCAAGTCTTCTAATGCAGCAGGGGTGGCGTGCAACAACGAAGCCGAATGTTGCTTAGGAACGATCCAGACATGAAACGGTGTGGAGGCAGCGTAGGGCGAGAACGCGACAAAGTGCTCACTTTCCAAGATAATCCGTCGCCCGTCAGCCAACTCTTCTTGCAGCATCTCGCAGTAGGCGCATGCGCCCACCTCATCAAAGTGTGTGCGCGCCGACACTGCGCGCACACGCACTTCGCTCGGCACTATCGGCAGCGCCATGATCTGAGCATGTGGGTGGCGCAGCGACGCGCCTGCCTGACGACCGTGGTTCTTGAAGAACAGAATGTACTCGATGCGCCGATCTTGCTGGATTGCCCAGGCGCGGTCGATGAATGCCTGAAAGACGCGCGTCAAGTCGGCTGGACGTTCGAGCGCCGCACAGGTGTTGTGGATCTGCGACTCGACGATCACTTCGTGGTAGCCCACCCCGGAAATGCGTCGCACCAGCCCACTATATTCGCGCGCTAACGATGTCGTCTGCGTCAACGCCGGGTAGCGATTGCCGACAATTCGCACTTGCCACGGGTTGCCGGCAGGGACGCGCATCACCTCAAGCGCCGCTTCCTCATTGCCTGGGCAAAAAGGACAGGTGGCGTCCCACGTCGGCCCTTCGCCGCACATCAGACGTCCTGGTTCGACAAATTCATGTGGACGCCGCGCCCGCTCGGAAGCGATGATGACCCATTCTTTGGTGGCCAGGTTTTGGCGTAGTTCTGACATCACGCGCTAAATTGCATCCAATGCCTGCGCAAGATCGGCGATCAGGTCGCTTGTCTCCTCGATGCCCAGGCAGAGGCGCACCAGTTCGTCGCGGATGCCCAGCGCCAGCCGCTCCTCCGGCGCCACCGAAGCATAGCCCATCACCGCCAACGGGCTGACCATGCTCTCGACGCCGCCCAGGCTTGGGCCAATCGTCGGGATCTGCAGCGCGTCGATAAAGCGATGGGCGCGCGCGCTGTCGCCGTCGATCTCAAAACTCACCACGCCGCCGGCGCCGCGCAGGGTGGCCTGGGCAATGGCATGGTCGGGGTGGCTGGCCAGGAATGGATACCAGACGCGGCGCACCTTGGGATGTTGCTCCAGAAAGCGTGCGACCGCCAGGCCACTGGCATTCTGGCGCTCAACGCGCAGCGCCAGCGTCTTGATCCCGCGCAGGATCAGATACGCCGTCTGCGGCGCCACCAGGTTGCCGAATAGTCCCTGCATCTGGCGCAGCGGCGTCGTCAGGTCGTAGCGTCCGGCCACCGCGCCCGCCATCACATCGTTGTGGCCGGAGAGATATTTGGTCAAGCTGTGAATCACCAGATCGACGCCGAGGGGGAGCGGACGCAGATTGTAGGGCGTGGCAAAGGTCGAATCGACCACCGTGAGTAAGTTGTGGCGCCGCGCCATCTCCACCAGGCGCGGAAAGTCGAGGCAGCGCATAAATGGGTTGGTCGGCGACTCTGAGAAGATCAATCGCGTCTCCGGGCGGATCGCGGCCTCGATGGCGGCATAATCGCCAAAGGGCGCCAGCGTGCAGGCAATGCCGTAGCGCTGCAAAAAGCCCTGGCTGAACTCCAACGTGCTGTGATAGCAATTGTCGGTCAGGATAAAATGCTGTCCCGGCTGCAAGAGCAGCAACAGCGTCGCGGTGACGGCCGCCATCCCGCTGCTGACCGCAATGGCATCCTGCGCGCCTTCGAGTTCGGCAAGCTTGGCCTCAAGCGCGCGCACGGTGGGGTTCCCGTAGCGGCCATATTCCTCGCGTTCGGGTTCGCTCCAAAAAAAGCGTTCTTCGGTGTAGTTGACCAGATCCGCCGTGGTTTCGAAGGCGTAGACAGCCGTCTGCACCACAGGCACGGTCAGGCTGTGGTGGGAACGGAAGCGGTGTTCGCCGGCATGAACCGCCTGCGTGGAATTGGTGGAGGAGGCAGCGCTTTTTGCCGGCTCCATCGTAGAGCTTGCGGCGGCAGGCGCGCCGGTTGACGAGTGATTTTGCATGTTGGCTCGGCTTCCCAATGGATCGGGCTGATAAGTTCTGTACGGCTGGAAAGCATAGCAGACGCCCTTCCCCGTCGCAAATGGGGCTGAACAACAGGACTTGTCCTAACATTGGGCCGCCCGATTCGCAAGTCGATTTACAGGTCGATTTGTAGGTCGGGCTATCAGCCCGACGGTGCTTCCACCATCTTGCTGCGCGTCATCGTCCCGTCGGCCCGTCCTGCTGGTTGACGCCACCCTGTCGGGCTGCTAGCCCGACCTACGGCTACGGCGTGCGTCTCAAATTTGGCGCGCTCCAAAAGGACTGGAAAAGATATTGAATACCGGCGCGTCTTCTCTGACGAAGGCGCACCAAAATTTTGGCAGGCTGACCCCGCCAAGAAATGTATTGATCTCTACATCAAATGATTTAACGTTGAATTATATTTGACCTCGCAGGTAGCATTGTAGGTAGCAATCAAGGTGTTAACTATCAAATTTCAAGGAAGAGGACAAACCACTATGCCATTTCAGATCGACGCTGCTCACTCCGAAATCCAATTTTCCGCGCGCCACATGATGGTGTCAAAGGTGCGCGGCGTGTTTGAAAAGTGGGGCGGCGCGATCCTGCTCAACCCGGCCAACCCCGGCGCCACAGTGGTCGACATCACCATCGAGGCGGCGAGCATCAGCAGCAAGGACGAAAAGCGTGATGAGCATCTGCGCTCACCAGACTTCCTGGGCGTCGAGCAATATCCGTCCATTACCTTCAAAAGCACAAAGGTTGAAGTCACCGGTGACAATACGGCCAAATTGCATGGCGATCTGACCATCCGCGACGTCACCAAGCCGGTGGTGATGGCTGTTGAGTATCAAGGGAATGCCAAAAGCCCGTGGGGCACCGTCAACTATGGCTTCAGCGCCACCACCAAGATCAATCGCGAAGATTGGGGTTTGTCCTGGAATGCGGCGCTCGAAACTGGTGGCTGGCTGGTCGGCAAGGAGATCCAGATCGACATCGATCTCGAACTGGTGCAGGTTGCCGAGCCAGAAAAAGTCGCCGCCTGATAGGCATTCTCGCAGATTCATGACCCCACAGGCGTAAGTGAGCGAGCACTGAACTTTGCATCGATGAGGTTACAAACAAAGGGGGCGGCAAGTTTCAAACTTGCCGCCCCCTTTGTTTGTAACTGCACTGGCAGCGCGTCTATTTTTCGTACCCATGCGGATGCGAGACATGCCAGTTCCACGCCATTTCCATAATGGTGCGCAATTCCGGGTATTGAGGCGCCCAGCCCAGTTCGCGGCGAATCTTCTCGCTGCTGGCGACCAGCACGGCCGGATCGCCAGGACGCCGCGCCACCACCCGCGTAGGGATGGGGCGACCGGTCACTTCACGCGCCATGTCGATCACTTCTTTCACGCTGAAGCCGCGACCGTTGCCCAGGTTGTAAGTGCGGCTGCCTTCATCCAGCGCACGCAGGGCCAGGATGTGCGCCTGCGCCAGGTCGACGACGTGGATGTAATCGCGCACGCAGGTGCCATCGGGCGTGGGATAGTCGTCACCGAAAATGGCAAAGTCCTGGCGTTGCCCCAGCGCCACCTGCAAGATCAACGGGATGATATGGCTCTCCGGGTCGTGGTGTTCGCCGCGTTCCTCTGAAGCGCCGCACGCATTGAAATAGCGCAGACAGGCGTAGCGCATGCCTTGCGTGCGATCCAGCCAGTAAAGCATCCGCTCCAGAATGTTCTTGGACTCGCCATACGGGCTGCCAGGAATGATGCGTTCGTTCTCGTCGATCGGCATGCGTTCGGGTTTGTCGAAGAGGTTGGCGGTTGAAGACAGGATGAACTTCTTCACATCGTGCGCCAAAGCGCTTTGCAGCAGATTGAGACCATTGGTGATGTTGTCGCCGATGTACATGAATGGCTGCTGCATCGACTCGCCGACGAGCGTGTACGAAGCAAAGTGCATGATGGCATTCGGTTGATGCGCGGCCAAGACAGCGTCGATCGCGGCGCGATCGCTGAGATCACCCTGCACGAACGCCGCCTTGGGATGCACCGCGTCGCGATGCCCCTGATAGAGATTATCGAAGACGACGACCTCGTCGCCGCCTTTGATCAGTTGTTCCACCGTGATACTGCCAATGTAGCCGGCGCCGCCAGTAACGAGAACTTTCATAAGGTATTTTCCTTGTTTGGATGCGCGATTGGCGCAATTCAATGCTTGATGCGATGTAGAATCATCGGTCAAGGCGCTCTATCTTCAAACATCTTTTTAAGATTTTATCAGATCAATGGTGTTTGTGCATTTCAATCCGCTGACAGATTTGCCGTCTGAAATCCACTCGGTGCACTGGCTTTGACAGCTTTTATGCAATACATATATGATGCAG
>Ga0154020_10000197_pt1 | contig 71113 bp, 92 predicted proteins | sample Klosneuvirus_201_FD_109709 | JGI IMG/M metagenome (GOLD analysis project Ga0154020, IMG submission 109709) | Active sludge microbial communities from wastewater, Klosterneuburg, Austria - Klosneuvirus_20160825_MG | ecosystem: Engineered > WWTP > Aerobic digester > Activated sludge | place...
ACTGTTTCCATGATATTAATTAAGTGATGGGTTTACCTGTTTCTTTTTTTGTTTCAGAATATCTTTTTTGCCGGTCATTATTTTTAATTTAAAAACCATGACGAATTGTATCATTGTGGTAAGTATAATTTCCTGGTGCATTAAATAAGCCTGAGAGTAGAGCCTGCTGATTGAAGTGGTTGATGCGAAATACTCTTTTGACTCCCAGAAAATTGTTTGTAGCTCCTTAAGGCTTTTGCCCTTGCACACAGCTATACCATCGAGCGCTCCTTCCTGCTCTTCTTTATTTAACGGGATACTTTTTAATTTTACCGTTATAATTTCAATGATTTCGCCAAGCACACGGAAGTACGCTGTATCCATCGCTTTGGTATATTCTTTATGCAGCTCACGGTATTGTTTTCTGCGCCGTGCAAAAGACCTGTGCAGCCAGTAATGTACCCATGTGAAGCCTATTAAAAGAATCGGGAACGTAATTATGATTTGGTACGCACGTATATCAATAAAGGGGAATATTGCCCAGAGAAAGGAAGGTATTACTGATGCGACCATAAATGAAAAAAATGTATTTATACCGATACGCCTCGACTTTTTATAAATCCACCTGCCGCATAGCCGGACGTACCAGCCGAAAAATACATTGTGTATTGCACGGGTTTTGTAGAAACGTCTGGACTTCCACCAATCCCAAAATTTTTTCTGTTGTTTTTTTAACTGATTCATTTTTCATTTTTTATCAAAGAATCCAATCCACTCCTTTGCTACGTTCCAGCTTAATGCTTTTTGCGGAGTGTAGTTTTCTTTTGTAATTGTATGGTATGATAACTTTCCTTCGGTTGGCTTTAATCCCAGGTCGTGCAACTCGCATAAGCCATTGTTAAAAAATGTACATGCTTTTTTTTCTTCATCATAAGTAGCCTGCACCATATTTATAGGTTCGTCAATAAGCTCCATAATAATACCCGCTGCCCATGTAGTAGCTTTAAGCCGGTCTTTAAATCCCGCATCAACGAGTTTTTGAATATCCTCCGGCGTGCCGAGGCATGGCGTACTGCATTGTGATTTGCATTTTACGCATTTGCAAAAACTTGGTTTACGACCTGTGCGCCGCATGATTTTTTCAAATGTAGATTCGCTCATTATTCATTTTTTAAAAAGTTCAGTTAGTTTTATTAGCAGTTTGAATTTTACTTTATCCAGACACTTCCTGCAATAAGGATGCGATGGTATGTCTGGGTCAGATACTGGGAAAAAAGCAACGGCTTTGTTTTTGCATTTCTTTTCGCAGCAAATAAAATCGGATGCTTTACTCATCGGTAAGTTCTTTAACTTTTTTACAATTGATATGCGATGCTGTATCGCCGTAAAGTATTTCATGGATTTTTGCGCTGTACTTTGCCGATGATGTAACGTATTCAAGTTCGGGCGTTACGCCGGTGGTAAACAATGCCTGGAGCAACAGGAAGTCACGCTGCCCATCGCTGCGTGGCAACCAGCCATACACGTTATAGTACCCATTGTATTCGGTAAATCTATCCCAGGTTACCGGAATATCTTTTTTGATTACATCAAGCAGCGTGCTTACAGCAGCCTTTGCCAGTTTATTCTTTTCCATACTGATTCATTCCGATAATAAATAAGCAGACACCGCAAATCAGGAGCGCCACTTTTGCGAATCCATCAAAAGCAAATGCGCCAAAAAAAAGAAAACCGCCTGCAACAGATAGCAGGTCTCCGAGTGTGTGTATTGACTTCATTGAACAGGAATTTTGTTAAAAGTAGATAAAAATTGAATAAGTTGCAAACGTATCAAAAAATAGTAAAAAATCATATATATAAAAAAGATTTTGTTTTTTGGGTATAATAAGTATCTTAGTAGTACCTATTCAATTTAACCCAACGGCATAATGAGATTGTTTCTGATTAACGATACTGCCTGCGAGCGAATTTTCGCTGTAAAAAATACCCTGCTTACCATTACTATACTATATATTTACCTAATCCTCTAACTTAAATTTTACTACTATGAACAACACTGCGTTTGCAAAAGAGTTTAAGACAAGAAACTGGGGCAGGTCACCTATGCGTATTGAAAGCGATGTGCCTGTTGTACAATTAAAACCCTCCGAACTTCATTGTGTAGAAAACGGGTCTCTCGACAATAAACCGTTATTTACTTTTGTTTTTGGTATGCCAAATTCAAGAGGCAAGGTGTTCGGTAATATTACATTGAAACAGTTAGCCAAAGGTCTGGAAGAGCTGGGCTATAAAATTGATTTATTATGAGTGAGGAAAAAATTATTGTGGTGTGCAGCCAGAACCATCACAATTTGCCAGGAACGGCAGAGCTGTGTGAAAAATGCGATGCGCTTATCTGGTTATCCAAAAGTACAGTTAACACGTTAATCGAAAAGATGCCCGAAATCGTAAAAGGTTTAACTGGCAATGCGGCTATACTTGTCGTAATGCAACGTGTCACTTTATTGTGTGCGAAATGCGCTGTGCCAGGAATGACTGCTGCTGCAAAAAAAAATAACTTAACTATGCTGGCGATTGGCGATGAACAGAAAAAGGAAATAACAGACCACATCATGAAACAAGGTAACAGGTTTAATTAAAAATTTATTATGAAAATAAATGAATCGCTGGAAAAAATTTTTGAGAAGCAAATCGAATACGTGAAGGAGTCTGTTGAAAAAGGAATGAGCGGCTCTGCTGTGTTCATCACATTAAAAGATACGGAAAAGGAAACATCGTACAGCGCCGGTGTTGCAAAAATACCAATGGAAATATTCGGCAGCCTGCAAGATGCGATTGATATATTAACAAGTGTTGCCGCTAAAAAAAGCGCTGACGGCATACTGTTATTTTTGACGGTTACTATCGCAATGTTAGCGCCGCCACCACCTAATACGGATGTTACAAAACTACTCGGAGAGCTGGAGGTTAATGGAGTAAAGGAAAGTGATGTTATTAAGGATATAGATGTACTGTTATGTTTAGCGGAAACAAAAGACAAGCAACTGCACCGTGCTTTTGAAGTTGTAAACCAGTCGCCCTGGGAGTGGAAAGATTTTATTGACAAGGGTGCAGTGGTGCATAATCAAATCAGCGGGATACTGTATGAGGGTAATAAAGAAAAAGTAAGTAGAAATTAATGAGCGGTAAGGTGCAAATATTGGTGGTGTATAAAAATCCATCTGACTACCCAAATAAGTTTGTGGTGCGAGAGCAATGGGCTGGAGCTGGCGGTATCGAGTTTGCAGATTCGCCGCTATGCGTTGTAGATACTTACGATGAGATTTTGCCGCATATACCGAACTGGATGGTAAAGATTATGCGCTCACCGGAGGATGACCCTGTAATATTGGAATCATGGCTGTGACGTAAAATATTATTCATATAATAAACTGTAAAAAATGAGTACATACCTGACAGGTGAAGAGGCGGTCATTGTTAAAAATGCAGCCCTTACACTGAGAGCTTTGCAGCATAAACTGCGGCAAAACATCCTTTCGATTCTGCAAAAGAAAGGCAAGGCAACAGTAACGGAGCTGTATATACAGTTAAGGCTGGAGCAGTCCGTGTGTTCGCAGCACCTTTCAATCCTGCGCAACGCTGGGCTTGTAATAACCGAGCGGAGTGGTAAGTGTATCTATTACTCAGAAAACAAAGATGCGATTCAGCGGGTACTAACGGCTGCGGGTCAGTTAAAATAATTTCATAACCATTAAGCTCTGATTCATGCCTCCAAAACAAAAACTGCTTATCCCTGATTATACTGTTCTTCGTGGAACAGTGATTATTGACATCCATCAAAATTGCAGCACAGTCAGGGTTGAGGCAAAAAACAGCAACCCGCCTTTAACGTATCATGAAATAATTGGCATACTGGAGTCAACAAGGATTAATTTCATCCTTGCACAGTCGAACCAAAATAAGGTAGCTGCTGAAAAAGCTAAAAGTGGCAAAGCGATAAAAATAAGTAAGCGCTGATTACTTATCAATCCACCATAATTCTGCATCTGCCATGATTAACGCCTCTTCATCTGGGCTGACTTTCGTGCCTGAGTTCTTGTGAAAATTCACACGGTCTCCTTTTTTAATATCCTTGCATGAGCTGGATACCGCAACAATCACCCCGCTTCGGGTTACCATGTTTGCTGTTCTGGGGATAATAATACCGCCTACTGTTTTTTCTTTCTCTACGTCCGGCTCTACAATAACTCTGTTACCAAGTGGTACTCGCATATAATGTTGTTTAGGTTTGCGCAAAGATTGCGTTACTCACTGCTATGTATAGCAGAAAACACGGGTACAAATAGTACCATACTCTTCAAATAAACTTTCATACCTCGTTTTCCTGCCAATCCGCTGCGCACACTGATACCTTTGGATAAACTGATTATAATATGGTTTGTCCGGTAAATAAACTGATTGTAACCATTGACAAAAAATTCAATGATGAAATCACCCTGAGCAGCGGTATAAAGCTGTACCAGGATACCAGCTTTCACCCTGAGCAGCATGTAACTACTACCGGCAAGGTTGTCGCTGTGCCATTATCCCTTAACGACAGGACTGAAAATAAAGGCGCAATACTGGAGGTACAGGTAGGCGATGAGGTGAGTTTTGACTATACGATTGTATTTGATGTTGACGACTCTGGTAATCATAAAAATATGATATGGCACGAAGGAGAAGAATACTGGTTTGTAGAACATAGCCAGGTGTTCTGCGTGAAGCGTGGTGACCAGGTAATCCCTATCGGTAGTAATGTTATCATTGACCAGATTGAACAACCGGCAGAAGAAAAGTTTGCAGGCTCGATATTTTTTAAGCCGGAAAGCTCCCAGCAGACCATTGCAAAAGGAACGGGCATACTGCGCCATATCGGAACGCCACTAACGCATGAGCCTGTACTGGATGTTTGCCCAGGAGATGTGGTTTATTTCAAACCGGAAATCGCTGCGGTTTACGAGCTGTATGGTAAAAAACAAATCATAATCAGGCAACGGGATTTATTAGCAAAACTTAAAAAAGTAGTATAACGTGGATATAGATAAAGTACATGAGTTTATGGATTTCATCATTGACAAGCAGCAACAGGCTTGGTACTCACCGCCGGAAAAAGATGATATGCTGGACAGGGCGCAAATGAGTTACTTCATGGAGCTGTATGGAAATCCGAGACAGTACCAGCCGAGCCGGTACGTGCCGAGTATAAGCTACGGCGTGAGCCAGAAAATAAACGACTCCTTATCTCCATTCAAAGTTATCGCTGCTTTTACTGCCGATGCAACAGGCATCATAACGCTGCCATCAAATTATGTTCACCTGCTTGCTTTAAACACCAGCGAAGTGCTTGCAGGCGGCACAGTGGTATTACGTCCGGTGCAGCCGCTGAATGAGGACGAGTTGATTGAGCGGCTGGAGAGCCAGCTTTGTCCGGTATCCGTGAGCGACCCTGTTTGTATTTTAAACAGTGAGAAAAAGATACAGCTCTTTCCAGAGGTTGCCCAGGTTGGTAAGCTGTACTACCTCAGAAAACCGGCAGCTCCCGTATTTGGATACACGCAGTCGGGCAGGGTTATTACGTATGACCCATTGACTTCAACACAACTGGAGTGGGATGACCCATCGGTAAATACAATCATGTTAAAGGCGCTGAGTTTTATCGGAATCAATTTACAGGCAAATGACCTGGTTCAAATAATGGAAGCAAAAGAAAAAATGGGCGTATAAAAAAATAGGCAATGTCAATTATAATAACAAAACACTTAATAGCGGAACAGGTTAAGCGGCTTTTAAAAGGCGGTGACCCCAGTGTGGCGAGTAGGGTGCATGGTGCTGAAATAAAAATGGCAATCGGTCAGGTAATAAACCAATTGCTGAAAGTAGAATATTTTTCAATTACACTGCCTAACGGTGAGACCATACCCGAAGGAGCTGTACTTGCGACCTATGATAACGTGCCGGTGGTGACCTATAAGAACGTGAGTAAATCAGTTCTGCCAGCCATGCCGGTTAAGCTAATAAGGAACATGGGCGTGTACCATATTGGCGAGACTGACGATGTGCATTGTGGGTATATACCCATCCAGCCAGGACAGTTCATGTTCATAAAGGAGCAGCAGTTAATATCAACAATACTCGACCAAGTTGGTTACGAAGTGAGTGGCACTGATATTATTTACACCGAAGATTTAACTGCTGCATCTCCGGCAATTACTGAGGTTATGATGAAGCTGGTAATAATGGATATTGGCGAGTACACCGATTACCAAATGTTACCGATAAGCGCAGATATGCAATGGACGGTGATACAGGAAGTATTTAAAATGTTTAGCGCCGAAGGGATACCGGACAGAACGGTTGACAGCGGAGCGGAAAATAAATAAAGATGAAACTATACACACTCGACAGTATCATACGGAGTACCCTTTTACGCAAAGGATACCCGATACATTTTTACATGCAGTTCCTTAAGTACGGAGCAGACTGTCTGCGTGAGCTGTCTTTTGATTCGTTGATGAATTACCGCTCGGTAAAACTGACCCTTAATGAATATAACGCTGTACCGTTACCGTGTGATTATGTTGACTGGATAAAAGTAGGTTTGGAAAACGGGCAGATGGTAAGACCGCTTGCCCAGAGTGATGGATATAACCGGCTGAATAATTTCGATGATGATGGCAATAAAGCGCTTTATGCGACACCGACAACACTTGCAGAAAACTCATTGCCGCTATATGAAGAGGCTATCAACGTCAACGGCGAATCGGTAGGCAGGCAGTTTGGATTCAGAGGTGGTAACAATCCGAACAGCTTTAAGATTCTCAGGGAAAGAAACTCAGGTGAGATTCAGTTCGACATCTCAGCCACCGGCGATATAATCCTGGACTACATATCTGATGGCATGGAGTCTGATGCAGCAACATCTGTACATCCTTATGCAATGGCTTCCATTGAAGCGTATATCAACTGGCAGATGAAAGAGCATAGCAGGGCTTACGCTCCAGGCGACAGAAATATGGCTAAAGCGCAGTACGACCATGAGCATAAAATATTGCGCTCACGCTTAATGAGTTTCAGCCTGACAGACCTGCGTAGGGTGTTGCAACAGAATTACAGCGGAACGATAAAAAATTAATCAATGCCAATACCGAACAGGAAAATACTGAACGCCGGTCTTAATGCTGACGACACCGATTTCGTAGTCGCAGAGGGCGAGTATATCAATGCTGAGAACATACGCTGGGGAACAACCGATAACGGTTCAGTGGGTCATATTGAGCCGATTGGTTCAAATATCGAGATACCATATACGCTACCTGCTGGAACAAACATCTGCATTGGTAGGTGTACGGATGAAGCCAGGAACAGGATTTTATATTTCAATTATAACAGTAACGGTGACCATGCGATTTACGCTTATGACGAAGCAACCGGCGACACTTATGTTGTGATGCTGGATAGCGATGTAACAGATGGGCTTGGATTTGATAAGGACTATATTATACACAGTGCTTTTATTATAGGTGACCTGTTGTTTTGGACTGATAATCTGAACGAGTTGCGCCGGTTAAATACAGAGGCAGGTATTAAACTTAACGATGGAGCTTACTCGACAAGTGTTGAGCCGTACACTTCACCGTTAGACCAGTCTGTGATTACAGTTATCAGAAAACCTCCGGCACTTGCACCACTTGCAAACAAAGCAACCATCTCGGTAGATGCCAGCAATGCGGCTGACTTTGCAGGGCAGTTTGCTTACAGATATATTTTCAGAGATTATGAAGAGTCGGTACTGAGTCCAATATCATTACTGGTTCGTTATAACTTAAAGACTGATACCTATGATGCAGTGAATGTTACAGTGAGTACTGATGAGTTTATTGAGCAAGATGTTCAGGTAGTAGAAATGTGCGTGCGTTACGGCAACTCCGGTCAGTTCTATGTAATAAAATCCTGGGATAAGGCGAACGCTGATGAGCTGGCTGAAATTAATGACCATAACGCAGCAATCACTCCATTACAATATTATTTCTTAAATGACAAGTCTGGCAGACCGTTAGGTGATGCTTATTCAATAAAGCCGTCCGATGCAGTGCCAAGAAAATCTGCAACGATTGAAGCTGCTGATAACAGAGTTTTTGCAGCCAATAATTTAGTTGGCTATAACTCACCAACCAAATCCTCGTTAACGCTTGCAACGGTTACTGATACCAATGTTACATGGCAGAATCCTGTCTGGAAGTCAGGAGGCTTATACCAGTTTGGTATCCGATTTAGAGATAAATACAAAAGGCAGGTAGGTAATATTTATACAAACTCTACCTTTCGGGTACAGATACCCGAAAGAGCGTGGGATATAACGCCTTACACCAAAGTAATTACAGCGAACCTTTCAAACGCAGACACCACAGAAATACCAGACGGTGCGCATTTTTATGATATACTGGTTACAAAAAACCTACGTACCAGATTTTTTATACAGGGAGCATCCGAAACTTTAAAGTATGCGATGAAAGATGCAACCACCGGCGCTATTACTTTCAGTGATACTTATTCGGCAATTGCTTACGGGCTTGCTATTGATATAAGCGCACTTACTGCTGCTGGTCTGGGCTACTCGTATCAATCAGGTGATGTGTTGAATCTGTTCAGCGATGATTTTACAGCGTTTAATGCAAAGGTTATTGACCAGCAGGGAGTGTATGCGATAGTACAGTTGCAGGATTTGGGCAACTTTACCAACCCTTATATTCAAACTGGTTTTGAAATTTACACGCCATACGCAGAACTGGATAATGAACCGTTTTATACTTACACAAACGCAGGAACGATTAATAACCCTGGCACAGCATTTAAGCTATACAATGACGTTGCTTTTAATTTATATGGTGACACGTTTATCCGCACCAACCCAGCAACCAGTCCTGATGGTGATTATGAGTATATGTCCAATAATGAAAAGTTCTGGCAGGATTGGTTCTCAGACTGGGGTGAGGCAAATTTTGATTTCCCTGCCGCAGAGCTGCTGGATAAAACGGCTATCCAGTACAGTAATGGATTAATAATCGGAACAAGAGTAAACGGATTAAGCACGTTTGATTCTTCGGATAAAAAAACATTAACACCTGAGAACGGCGCAATCAGGAGGCTGGTGCGTACAAACAAAGTGCAGGGCGAGAAAGGTATTGTAATGCTTGCTATTTGCGAGAATGAAACCGTGAGTATGTATCTGGGTGAAATACAAATGATGGGTTCACAGAGTAATGCGTTTATAGCATCAACACCAGGGGTAATAGGTACTGTTAATGTTTTAAAAGGTTCTCATGGCACAATAAGTCCTGAGAGTGTAATTGAACATAGGGGCAGTGTGTTCTGGTGGGATTTGCGTAACTCTGCGATTGTGCAGTACAGTGTGAATGGGCTGGATGTTATCAGTGATTACAAACTGCGCCGGTTCACCAGATTGTACTCAGAAAAATTCCGCTCAATGACCGCCGCTGCAATCGAAGCGCTGGGGGGCAGACCGTTCATTTTTGGTATAGTAGATAAATACCATGCAGAAGTGATGTGGAGCTTACCGGAGCTGGAGAGCAACCCGAAAGGAAACCTGGATGACTTCACGGACTTTTCTGATGGGGTCAGCTCTGATTATCCTTATGATTTTTACGATGGACAGGCAAAAACAATTGTATATAAGATTGGCGCAGACAAATGGATGGGCGCTTTCGGGTTTACCACAGAGATGTTCGCAACCATTGGCAGTAACCTGTACAGCTTCCGTAATGGTGTAGCCTGGAAACATAACGATACAGCCAGTACAAATACTTTTTACGACACGCAGGTTAATAGCAAATTGATGCTGCTGTGTAACGCCGAGCCGCTGGATATTAAAACCCTTATTTCAATTGCAATCGAGGCGAATATTATGCCATCGTTCCTGCATATACGCAGTGAATATCCTTACATACAAAGCTCTGCATTATTCCCAGACGGATTTGTGACCAAAGAAGGTGTTCATTACGGTTCGGTTCTGCGTGACCGTTTATCCCCTGCATACAGCGGTTCGTATAACGATATTATGTACATAGGAGATAAAATGCGCAATACCGCTTTTCGTATTTATATGGAGTGGGATAACAGGGTGTTGACAGAGGATTTTTCCAGCTTTAAACTGATTACATTCGGTTATAATAAAAGTTACGGACAATCCGCTTAGGTATCTCAGAAAACATTTCATACCCGATATTTTGCTACAATCGAAAGTGGTCAATCTACTTTTGGATATTCAGTAATTATAAAATTTACAACTATGGGAATGGGAGGAATGGTTGGCGGAATAACACAAGGCGTATTTGCAACGATTGCAGGAGCTTTTGCTGCTCGTTCATCCACCAGGTCAAGAAGAGAGATGCAGGAGATAATGGGGAGAGACCCTGCGTATGAAAAGATGGGTTATAAAAATGATATGCTTGGGCTTGCCGCTAACAGGCTTAACTCCCGTATGACCGGAGCTGCCCAGCAGGAACGTAATATTTATAGCAACGCTGGTAACACGATTTCTGCGACCAACAGGTACGCATCTGACCCATCACAAGCGGCTGCATTTGCGCTTGCGGCTCAGGGTCAGGCTGATAAATCATTCGGTGATATGGCTCTGGCAGAAGCTGGCGATTATGAAAATAAGTATGCCGCTCTGGATACGCAAAAAGACCGTGTTGCAAACGCAGACAGGGAAGAAAACAGATACGGACATGAGGATAAGGTTCGCCGTTTCCAGGACGAAATGAATTTTGCAATGACCAAGTATAAGATGCGCATGGCTGGAGCGCAGGGTATCAGTAACTATGGCAACCAGATGGCAAGCAGCATGAACTCAGTGTTTGGAAGTGGTGGTGCTAATATGGGAGTTAACGGCGTATCGAGCGATAAGAGATTAAAGCACAGTTATTACACTGTTGGTAAATCGCCATCCGGTTTAAATATTTACGAGTTTTGTTACATGGGTAGCGATGACCGTTACCAGGGCGTAATGGCTCAGGAAGTTCCGCACGCAGCAGTGATTATGCCTAATGGTTATCTGGGTGTTGATTACAATAAAATTGACGTTGAGTTTAAAAAATTAAGTTAATGGCATTATCACCAGTTTTACAAGATTACGGGGGAAGGTTTGAACCATTGGATTTTGCCAGCAATGATAAGCTGACTGAGACCGTGCAGCGGCAAGCCGAAATGAATCAGCGTGCGGAAGAGCGTAAGGCTGAAAGAAAAGATGCGCAAGCGAAGCAGGATGAGTTAGACCAGCAGAAAAAAAATGAATACCTGCAAACTGAAACAAATCCAAACGACCCGAACAAGGTAACAGCTTCCGAGAAAGCGAACACCATGCTCGCTAAACGGCTGGAGGCTACAAGAAAAAAATTCAGCGGTGATGAATATGGTAAGGGCAAGATGTCGGTAAGCCAATTCCAATCGGAGGTACAAAAAGATATGGCAACTTACATGGAGGGTTACACTCCGTATAAGCAAAAGTTGATTCAGCAAGAAAGTGATGCGAAAACAATTGTTCCGAAAGTTGACCCGAACATTGATATGACTTTATTTTTAAAAGACTTACGTGACCAGATAGATGCAGACTCATTGCTGACCGATGAAAAAACTGGCGAAACAACTTTTAATAAAGCAAATACTGGTATCAGTAAAGATTACATCACCGAGATGCTGAAACCAGAGAATCGGCACAAGTATATTAATACTACCGATAATTACGATAAAATGACATCGCAAGATGCAGGTGGTGTTCAGAAACGTGAGGAAAGGTTGCCCAATGGAGGGATACGCAATTACGAAATCAATGTACCGTTCTGGGCGGAAGAAACAAGGCAACCGAACAAAAACGGTTATATTGATGGAGAGCCGTCTGTTCGTGTAAAAGGAGAGTCGCACCTTACCTTTAAAGGTGTTGATAAAGACGGTAAGCCTATTTACGATATACAAGTTTTAGCGCCGAAAGAAACGGAGGAAAAGTTATTAAACACACCTCAGATGCAGGCTGAATTTCAAAAGAAGTGGGAGGATGAAAAGAAAAATAAAAAATTGAAGTTCACTGAATCTCAGCAGGATGAAGAACGTATCGCAAGGCGTGCGTTTATGTACAGCGACCTGGAGAAGAAATTAAATAAACCCGCAAGGGATACTGGGCTGACTGCTCCACCAAGACCTACCGGCGGAGGTGGTGGCGGCTCTAAAGCGGCGGAGGATAATGAAGGGTTGTTTAGACTTTTGGAAGGTAAGTTTGAAAAATCTAAAAATGACCCGCTTAAAGAAGTCGGTTTAAATCCCCGTGAAAGGAATATGTTAGCAGAGCCGGTGACTGGTGATGAAAAAGCGATACCTCCAGATATTGTTACTTACGATGAAACTACCGGCGAAGTACAGGCGAAGTGGTATAAGCGCAATAATTTAAACGGCGTTGTCACTATTGTAGCAGGCAATAAAGTTGATAAGGTCAGAAAGTACTCAAAGGAGGATGCGATGGTGACCATTGCTGGTGGTGTTCGTGCTGCAAATTCAAAACAGAAAAAAACTGTAATAGATAAAACCGCTCCAAAAACTCCGGCAGAATTAGCGAGGGAAGCTGCTGAGGCTGCTAAGAAAAAAAATAAAAAATAATGGACGAAGAGCAACTGCAAATACTGTGGAAGAGTCACGCAAAAAACGGCGGCTTTAAATCGTTTGATGAGTTTAAGCAACTGATGAGTAATTCGGCTGCGAGGCGTGCGTATTTCGACAGTTCAAACACAGAGCTTGGGTACAGGGATTATGACGAGTTTGAAGGTCTGCTCGGCGTAAAAAAAAAAGGAGCTACCGTATCGGCAGATGGTGGCGAAATTGGTGGGGCAGTGGGTACAAGGTCTCGTTCCAAAGCCCAGTCACAATCACAAAACGGGAGTCCGTTTAGCGCAATAGCGGAAGTAAAAAAAGACAGGGATAACCAACTCAAAACACTTACACGGCAGTTCGAGGCTGCTGTCACTAACGGCGAGCCGATAGACGAAAAGACCGCACAGACCGTTCGGCAGTATGACCCAGAGACATATAAGCGTATTGCAAAAGCGGTACTGCCAGTAAAGACCGATAGATATATCGAGAGCGATGCTGCGTTCAACAACCTTGTAGGCACGCTTAACGACTACGCAGGTGCGAAAAATTTCCTACAATCATTTAAAGATAAAACTGGTCAGGAGTACGAGCCTGGGAAACTGGAAGCGATGACTCCAGAGCAGCGCATTGGTTTCGGTTTCGAGATGCCTGGTGACCAGATTGCTGTTGCCAGAAAGTTAGCGATTGATGATGACGAAAAGAATAATCCAGTAACAGAGCCGAGTATATTTGAAGAGGGGTTTAGACCATCTGTTGAAGAGCAGAAAAAAAGAAAAGAAGAGTTAAAAAGGAATCCAGAGATGCAGACCGATTATCTGTATCAGCGCCAAAAAAATCTATCTGAAAAAATCGCTGAGTTATCACCTTACGCTGACAGGTACTCGTCAGAAAGTATGAACCTGGAAGGTGGCAATGCTGATGTCTTAAAAGTCCGCAAAGAAAAAATTACGGAGATGAATAAGCTCGCTGCTGAAAAAGCGAAGCTGAACAAGGCAGCGGGAATTATAATAAATCCACTGCTGGTTGAAAATTATTTACGTTCAAAAGGAGTTACAGATATAAATTCTCACCAAGCAAAGCAGTTACTTACGACAAAAGATGCCCGTGAAAAACTGGGGATGGAGCTGGCGTTAAAAACCAATCCTGAGCTTGTTGCCAACCTGGACGATATTGAATCCTCATTAAATAAAGGTAATCCCTGGAGGGGCAGGGGCGCAATGTTTGGAACAGCACAGGTTCAAACTGACATGGATAGCAAATTTAAAATGCTGTCGAAATCCGGCGATGAAAAAATACAGGCACAATTGCGCTTACAGGGATACGGTAGTATGATTGATTACGCCAGGGCTACTGGTAATGATGGCTTATTAAACAGTCTGCTCGCTGATAAAAATAACGTGGCTATTGAAAACGGTGCGGCTTATGCTGATGAACTGCTCGCACGGCTGGGTGTTGCCAGGTTTAAGGATAATAACGAAGAAGTGTCTTATGGCATTGGCGATATAACAGCAGACAATCTACGTAAGTGGGGTGTGCAGTCAGGGTTTACGCCGGTTGAAATGGCGATACTGGAAAAGACAATTATACCCGATGAAACTGCAAGAACATTTACAACGAATCTGCCCACTTCCGGCTTTTTCAGAAAGGGTGTGGAGGCTCTGGGCGGAAGCGCTGTAAGTATCGCAAATCTTTTCAGAACTGATGCTGCAAGGGTGCGTGAAAACTTAAATGAGAGCGCAGGGAAAAATGCAGAAGTTGGTAAATATACTCCGTTTATCGAAGAGCTTAAGGCGCTGGAAGAACAGCAAAAAGCCGGTGAGCTTAATGCTGATGGTGTGGAGCGCCTGGAGATGCTGAGGAATAATACGAATGTGCTGAATATGTGGCAGCTCACTAAATCAGGACTCGGTAATGTTACCGGACAGGTTGCTGGAATGGCGCTCAGTGCAAAAGGAATTGATAAAGTTTTTAAAGCTCTCGGAGCGGCAAAAGCGGTTGCCAATACAAGTAATGTAGCATACGGGCAGTTTGGTAAGGCATCTGCCGGTATTGCTGATGATATTTTTGCGAATAAAGGTATTGTTGGTAAAGGTGCGGATTATATTAACGAAACTAAAAGCCTGTTTCTGTCATCATACGGTGCAGCTTATGACCTTAATAAAAAGGATGCGTTACGTTTAATGCCTGGAAGCGAAAACGAAAGTAACCGTCTGGCTTATGTGCATACCATGTCACTCATGGAGGGGTTGAGCGAACAGATATTTGATGACAGAAAAATACTTAATGCGTTTGGGAAAACAATCAGACCGGCTGTTAAGGATATTGTTGAAGCAATGGGTAAGGGAACGCTCACCAGCGCTGCTGCTATGGGCAAATTAAAATCAACATTGCTCGGCACTGACCTTAAAAAATTCCTGCTGCGATTCGCTGCCAATGATGAGCAGGAGGCAAGGGAGGAATGGGTTGTTGATGTAGTAGGTGATATTGCCAAATCTGCGCTGCTCGGTCAGGATTATGATTTTAATGAAAGCATGGGTAGCGCTTTTAAAACATACACAACCATGCTGGTGGACGGTGCGCTTGTAGCTGGTATGGGTGCAAGGAGTGATGTGCGCAATACAACATTAAATAAAACTTCACTGTATCATGTAGCACGGAGTCCGGTTGATTATCGCCAGGAGGTAAACAGGTTGTTTCTTAACGGTAGTATCACCCAGAAGCAGGCTGATGAAAAAATGCAAATCATCAACACAGCCAATGCTGCTTACACAGCTATGGTAAGGGATGGCGTGGTATATAAAAACGGTAAGAACGATGTAAAGAACGCAACGTACTTACTGCATACGGTAAACTCTGCAACAAATAAACAAAGGGCTGAACAAACCACAGATGAGATTGTAAAAAAGCATTATACCAATGAGGCGAAACGGAGCGATGAAATCCGTGAGGGTATCTATAACGGTACGGTTCATGTGGATGAGTTTATGAATCCGTTTACTACTGATGAGAAACTTGCCCAGGAGCTTGATATATCCAGTCCGTTAAACAACGAGCTGACTCCAGTGCCTGCTGTTACCATCACTGCTGACAACCTGGATGATATTGATAAAATCAATATGAGTGAGTTTGCTCCGCAACAAAAGAAGGTAATGAGCGATGTTAAGTCGGTTCTGCAATCAATATCAAAGCTGGTAAGCGGTGACGTTGGTAAAAAGGTTTCGGTAACAACACACACAGACAGGGAGGGTTTTGAAAATAAAATCGTTGAGTCGGTTGTAAATTCTGGAGGCACACAGCAGGAAGTAGAAGCTGCGAAAAAAGAGGCGAAAGATGCGAAGGGCTTCTGGATGGGTAGTAACGGCGAGGTGCATTTAAACATGAATGAGGTGACCGCAGAGACTATGCTGCATGAGGGCTTCCATCCGATACTGAACTTCATGGAGAAGCATAGCCCAGGAACGATTGATAAACTGCATGGTCAGCTCGCAGGTATCGAGGGCGCACATCCGTTTGTGAACGAAGCGAAGCGTGATTACGCCGGAACTGTTACGCAGAAAAAAGAAGCGATAACTGATTTTATTGCGAACGTGGCGAACGGCAATATAAAAATACAGGAAACGAATTTTGAAAAAATAAAGGCGTTTATAAATCAGGTACTCGAAACTGTTGGGCTAAAGGATTATGCTATCAGCAAATCACTGAACCTGGACAACGCAAAGGATTTAAAGCAGCTCGCAAAAGTCATTACCGGCAAGTTTAAAGCAGGTGAAGAGATAAAGGCGGGTGACCTGGGCGTGAAAGAAAAAGCCGGAGCAAAAGCTCAGGAGACCGGCACGGAGCTGTCGAAAAAAGAGTCAGCTCCCGCTGCAAAGGAAAAACAAGAAACCAAAAAAGCAGACAATGAAAGTAAGGATGCCAAAAGTAAAAAACCAGCCGAGCCTGTTCAGCGAACACAAACAACCACAGGGCAAGCCTCTCAGCAAAGAACAAGCGAAAAGCCTGCTCGCAGCAATACAAAAAGAGAAGAGGTCAGAACCTCGCTTGTAAAGCTCAGGGATGAAGGTCTGTTGCGCACTGCCGATAAGTCTCTCATTGCACGGGCAAAACGTGCGCTTGGTATCGGTACGCCCAAAGTGAAAATGACCGACAAAGAGATTGATGCCCAGATGCAGTTGATGGATGCGATGGCTGGTGTATGGAAGCGTGTAACGGGTAAGGATAATTTCTACGATACCTTTATTGATAAGGTGCAGAAGGGAGACCTGGCTGCGCTGCAAAATATGGGAGGTGCATTATTTCAAGATGCGAGTACACCTAAACGTCCGGTAGCCCGTGTCACACTGGCTGTTTTCGATATACCCCAGTTTGAAAAGATGAAAGGGCAAATGGTTGCTCCGCAGGCAATCTCTGACCTGATGAAAGGCAAGGGTAAGCAGATTGAAAAAGAACTGATAAGCACTGTGCTTGGTTTTGAAAAATACAAAGGGCAGAAGCGGATACCGTTCGATGAGTTCAGAGCAGATGTTGATATGCAGGTGATGAAGCTGGAAAGGATTATTACACATTCATACGCTTCGTATGGTGATGATAATATGGGCGATAATGAGGATTATGGTGTAGCAAGAACTATCATATTAAACGCTCCGATTGAGCATGGACAAAAAGGTCACTTCTCAAATGATTTTGTATCCGGCAATGATGGCAATATAACTGAATGGGAACTGCGTGAAATTCCAGGTACGAATACCTGGGCTGCGGTTGATAAAGCGATGCCTGCCGGTGTAACAGCAGACAACCTGCCAAACTATGTGGGTACTGCCGGTAAGAGAAGTGATGTCGAGATGTGGATAGCGCAACGGGAAAATAACATTGACTCCCAGCGGGTGAACGTGGGGTTGTTCGGTCATATAAGAGCCTGGTTTGTCAGGGATTCCCGTGTGATGTACATACCGGAAATGCAAAGTGATTATTTCCAAAAAAACGATGCAAAGGAATTATTAAAACAAAAAATACCTCAGCATGAAATTGATGCGTACATGAATAAGGAGGTGTGGCTACCGTTCGATTCTGCACAGGTACAGATAATGATGAAGGATTGGGATATAACGGTTGAGCCTATGGTAAGCGAACCAGGTTATAAGGCTATGCGTAACGGGGAAGAGCTGGCAAGGGTTAATGTGTTAAGTTCAGATATGCCTGGGTTAAAGCCAGGAAGCAGGGCGTATGTTCAGTCTGTTGTGAGTGGGTTTCAAGAGATGAAAAATAATAAGGTAACTGTTATTTACGATGCAGACACAAAAAAATGGAAAGCATCGCAAAATAAGTTCGGAGACAAAGAGTTTGCGAATGTTGATGATGCAACAAAGTTTGCTCAGGAAAATGACGGAGAATTAAATGGGGCAAAAAAATATTACGATGATTTTAAAGCAAATTATGATAAGGAGCGTAAACTGCTGGAGGTAAAAGAACAGGAGTACGTTAATAAGCGTATAGCCGAAATGGATGGTGAAGGTGAAAATGATATTATGCTAAAGCAGTTTGTCGCCTCGGCAAAAGTTCATGAACTGAGATTACTGCGTGAGGCGATTGCTTATGCTGCCAGTGAAGGTGCAGAGACAGCTCGTTTCCCAATGCCTTATACGCTTGCAGTCATTGAAGGGTACGTAAATAAAGAAGGTGACAACGAAGCTCCGTATGAAATCGTTGATGGTGACAGTGAAAGGCTGTCTCCTGGTGATATTATTTCTTATGGCGGGGAACGTATGATTGTCGTTGATGCCGGTTCTGATTACATTAAAGTAGCGCCCAGGGATGAAGTAAATACGTTTAATTATTACGACTGGCTTAATGAAGAAGTTAATTACAGGTTTAGCGAGCTGGAGTACGAAGTTGATAAAGAGTTCGTTGATAAGCACGCAATAACAAAAGAGGAAATTGAAAAGTATAATGACAGTGGCAGCAGCTCAGGTGAAGGTTACTACCTGATAAAAAGGGCTTATAAATACCTTGAAAATAATCCAGATGAAGAGGTTGTTGATTGGGATGAAATTAAGGATAAAGTGCAGGAGGATATTGAATCAAGCACAAGCGATATGGGTGTTGAGGATATGGGTGGCTATGATGCTACCTATTGGGATGGAGATACCGTGTACGGCGTAACGAGCCGCAGCAGTGTTGAAGAATTTAAGCAGCCAGACGATTATGATTCCAGCACAACAGAAACTGATTTTGAAGAGGAATTAACTGATGGTCAACAAACTGTTGTTAATAAATATAAGGAGCTTGGCAGAACGCTTGAAAAAATGAGACCTGATATTGAATCGGTTTATGACGATAACGGCATGGAGTGGCTGGAAACGAAAATCACCGAAGCTGACCGGAACAATCCAATCGTTGCGTTTCAGCAGGAAGGTGCTGACGTGAAAGGTGCGGTTGATTTTATGAATAATAACAAGGCTGCTGTACACATTTTTGACGGCGCTGATGTATCTACGTTAGTTCACGAAATGAGCGGACACATTGGGCGTAAATTCCTGGAGGCAGTGGCGCAGCAGGACGAGTCGTTTGCGAAGGATTATGAAACCGTGAAAAAATGGGCGAAGGTAAAAGATAATCAGTGGTCACGTTTCTCCGAAGAGAAATTTGCCAGGGGTTTTGAAAGGTACTTACGCAATGGTAAAGCGCCAACCGAAGCGCTGAAAAGTGTGTTTGAAAAAATGAAGGACTGGCTGACCGAAATTTATAAAATGATTACCGGCAGCAGTATTGATGTTAAGCTCACGCCGGAGGTAACAAAAGTGTTTGACCGGATGCTGGGCGCTGAGTCAGCTCCAGAGTTTTCAAAAAAGAAAGATGCAGTTACAATCGGTATTACACCGTTTGCGGGTACACGCATCCCAAAATACCAGGAGCTTAACAGGCTGTATGACCAGGCTATTCAAAATGGAAATACCGCCAATGCAAGTAAAATCAGGAACAAGATTGCTAAGGATTTGGAAACAAGGTTAAGACGAATTATCCCTGATGCTGATTTTAAAATCATGCCATCAACAGGTGTTTGGAAAGGTGATACAGAGCCTACTTTTTACGTTACATTTAAAGAAGCGAATGACGATGTGCTTGCAGCTCTGGCTAAGGTAGCTGATGAGTTCGACCAGGATGAGGTACATATCAGGGATAATAAAAATGTAGATAAAAATATCCCAGGTCTGGAAATACAACCGGACGGTTCGTATAATACAATTGCGGCTCTGATTAAGTTTAACGATGGTAACTATGATTTTCCATCAATTGCCAGTAAACACGGGTTTGCTGGTGCTACCGTAATTGGGAAAAATACCTTACTTTTGTATAACACAGATTTGCCATCTGATACAATAACGGCAAAACAGATTACTGATGATTTTATTGACAAAGTAAACAACTTAACAAATGACAACGCAGGAAATGTTAGAACGAGCAAGACTGAGGTTACGAAACTTATCCGATATTCCAGAGATGGACGAGAAAGAGGCACAACGTCTTATGGCGATGCCATCGGCAACCTTCATCCGCAAGAAGCAACCCGTAAAAGACTCGCAGGTGAAACCGAAAAAACAAAGTTAGGTGCGTGGGCTTCTGCTGTGTTATCAGGTGCGCAGCAGTTTATGGTTGATATAATCAAGCCCTTAAGTGTAAAACTTAAAAATCCGGCAACAATTGCGAAACTTACAAAGGTTGGCAAACAGTTCGATGATATGCCGCTGATAAATAAAGCTCCGATTATTTATGATGCCTACCGCTCGCTTGTACACGCAATCGAGAGTCAGTATAAAAAACTCCCAATAAAAGTAAAGCCAAATTCAGTGCCTTTAAAATTAAAGGACGGCAGTATTGTATGGCAGGAAGAGTACGCAGAGCCATATAAAAATTCCACAGAAGTAAGTAAGGATATTGAGAATAATAACCAGATGGTTTTTTATGCTACGAATCCAGGCACGTTTGGGTCAGTAGGTGTTGATTATACCGGACACCCAATGCTTGAAAAATCTCCTTTTAAAAGCGCTGCTGTGCAAGTGTACGAAGCGGGTGAGCAAGATGCTGATGGTAGATACGAAATCGGCGAGTTGGTTGCTGGCGAGACAGCGCAATACGATTTATTACAAAATGATTTACTGAGAGTTGTTCATGATTTTTATGCACATGCAACAACCGGAGCGGAGTTTGGTGCAAGGGGTGAAGAAAAAGCATGGGCTACTCACGTTGCAACAATTTTAAAAGAGCCTGGTCTTTCAAGTAAAGATAAGCTGCTTGCTATATGGGCGCTCACTTCTGAGACCAGAGGACAGAATACGTGGGTGAATTTTATAAATGAGCATAATAAAGTTGTAAACGCTGAACTGGATAAAGCAAGAGCGTTGGAGCGTGACGGCAAGGTTCAAGAGGCAGAGGAAATACGGAGCAAGTACAAGTATCCAAACGGCATACAATTTAGCGACCAGAAAGTTGGTTTACTACCAACTGATGCCTTAATGGGTGAGCATGAGGAAACAAAACAGAATGATGCGGCGGTGCAAAAATTAATATCAGATAACCCATCAACTGTAAGTTCTGTTTTGGAGGCGCAAAAAAATCCTGTGCTTGAATTATCAAAAACCGAACGCAGCAAACAGCGGAACATAGATAAGTATGAGGTAAAAGACGGTAGGCTCGTTTTAAAGCAGCGTGAAAATACCGATGCGAAACCGGCAGGCAAAACTGTTGAAGTTTATCGCTCAACAAAATACAGCCCACTCCTGAGTAATAGTATTAATTATTTTACACCGAACATAAGATACTCAAAAGTTTTCGGAAGCACTACCAGGAAATATATCATATCGCTGGATAACATGCTTGACCTGGAGAAGTACAATAACATCCTACGTGATTTAGGGCTGGAAGATTTTGGAGGGCAAGGAACTTTTACAATCGGTGATATATTCATGGATGACAACTACGCCGTGCAGCGTGATTTATTGTGGAATTACTCGGAAGAGGCAGGCAGGCAATTTGATGAAGAGCTTAAAAATGCAGATGTAATAAAAGGCGAGGATGCAGGTATGCCTGGAGTAATTGCATACGCAGTTAGAAACAGGGATGCGGTATTATCTGTGGAGGATGGTATGGAGTTTTCTAAAAAGAAAGATGCTGCAAAAAAAGAAGTTGAAGTCAAAAACGAGATTATTAAAATAATCAGTGAGAGAAAGAGAGGCAACGCTGAAAATCCTGTTTTAAGATTATTAAAGCCAGGAGAAGAGCTGTTACAGAAAGCAACAGAGGAACAATCGTACTTTGGTCGCAATATTGCGCACGCAGCAAAGCGTTATATATTCGTACCAGTTAGCGAGAGCAAAGCCTGGGATACCTCACACACCATAGACTTTGAATATTACCCAAAGCCCAATGAAAATACTCAGGTTGTAAGGGTGTATGATACTCCATACGAAGGTGCGCCAAAAGAGTATGCTGCTGAGTTAAAGCAGTATCCAAAAATAAAAATGTATGACGATACGTTAGTAGGTGAAGATGGGAAAATCATTGACGACAGGTATCAAAATGTACGTGACTGGTCGCTACCGATAAATAATTCAGAGGTTGATAAAGCTCATTTATTTAGAGGATTATCTAAAGCTGAACTTATTGCTGCGATAAAAAATGGCTACATAAAAAGTGATGCCAGATTAAATATAGGAGATAAACAGGCGAACACAACTTCTTTTGCGCAAAATCCATCTCAGGCAACACATTATGCCTTTGGCTTTACAGCATGGTATGACGATTTAACTTTTCAAGAACCTCGTTATGTTATAAAAATAAAACGTGAAAACGTTGAATATAAGCCAACGATGGAAAAAGAAATCTACGGCGAAGTTGATGTCTTTGGTAAAGTTCCGATTGAGAATATTGTCGAGGTGCATGAGGTTAAATTATCGTCAAGTATAAAAGGGTTTCTCGCTATTAGGGAAGAGCGTGGTAAAATATCGGAAGGTAGCAGGAGTGGTATGCAACAACAAGCTGTAACACGCCAAGTTAGTTTGGATGAAGTTGTTAACCCTGTATCGCCTGCTGAATTTTCCCGCAAGAAAAATAAGATTGTAAAATTTACGAAGTTTGACGGAACAACAATTGATGTTAACCTGGATGAAGTAACTGTTAAACAGGTTAACGCAGTATCTGTCAGTCAGCTCCATGAAAAAAACTCCAGCTCGTTTGGGATATTCAGCGGTAATAACCAGTTAGGTTTTATCAATCTGGAAAAAAAAGGCGAGGATATTCATATCGGTCTTTCAAGTTTATTTCATCCCAGCAGTGTAAATAACAACGCTTCGTTCGCTGAGGTGGTGTTGGTCGCTATAAAAAAGCTGCTGAAAAAAATTGGCTTTAAAAAGGATTTTATTTTAACAAAAGAAAAGAATCAAGGTCTGGGTATCGGAACGATGGCGTATGAAAAATTGGGCAATATGCTGTATGTCGATTACGGCAAAATAATGCGCTCAGATGTAACAAGGTCTGATGCCGCTGAAAACCTTTGGGCTTCGTTTGAGCGTAAAGGTATGGCACGGGCTGTCGGTGATAAAACAGGGAAGAGGTATGATTATCATTATGAATTTATTCCGCTTGCTAACAGAGGAGAAAAAAGCGACAGTTCTACCGGCATGGATTTCTCTCGCAAAAAGAAGCCTCGGAGTGCAACCAATCCTATGACCACCGGCGAAGTGGATACGATGAAAGCGAGCCTCCAGGAAAAAGCTGCGGAGTATAACGCTGCTGGCAAATCGCTGGTTGATTTTATGGAATATGTTCAAGCGCTTATCATTGACCTGGTTGACCAGAAAAAATTAACACCATCACAGGCACGGGATGTTCTTAAAAACGCACGGTACGACAGTAACGCTGAGTACGGCAAGAATCCTGCTACCCCTCTGGTACAAACGCAGGAGCAAAAAGACCTTAACTACCAAATCAAAACCCTGGCACGGGCGGCTAAAACTGTTGAAGGTGTCCGTAAGGAATTTGCAGCCCAAATAAATGCGTTTCTGGATGATGCTGTACGAAGAGGCAGGATGTCTGTTAAGCAGGCAACAGTGCTGGCTAAACGGGCTGCTGATGTCGGTATCAATCCGGTTAAGCTGGATAAGTTTGTTGATTATGCAAGCAAGGTTATTGCCGATGCCGAGTACGCCCAGAAAGTTGCAGATGCAAAAGCATTGCGTGGAAAAATAAAGCGTGCAATAAACGGCAAGGCTTGGCAACGGGCAGCGAACAACATCGCCTCCGTTAAAGCGTTCCTAAGAATTAATCCGTCCGATGTCGCAGCTATTGATAATTATATCCGTATTGCAGATGCAATACTTTCAAACTCAAAGGGAGTAACCGCAAGGGTTATTAACGAGGAAGAGGTTCAGACCCAGAATGAATTTTATCGGGTAAGCAACGAGCGTATTGATAAATACGTTGCAGACCATGAGGCGTATGCTGAACAAAGGGCAAAAGAAAAACTGGCTGCAACATACAGCGAGCTGATTGAGACTGGTGTGATTGACCCAGCCAGCATGACCCTGGAAGAGATGAATGAAATCATCGAAGCGCTTTCAGACACAGATGCTGATAAGGCTGATGAATATCTCGCTGCTCAGGAGAGAAAGGAAATGAAGCTCGCTGCATTAAAGAAGCTACTGAATTACCAGAAAGAACAACTGCGGTACTGGCATGAGAGCGACAGTATAACCACCACACCGGAAACGCTGGAGGTTATCAATGACCTGCTGGCTATTGACGTGGATAAGCTAAACGTGAAGCAGCTCATAAAGCTGAACGATGTTATAAATAATATCATCACCAATGACAGTTTTGTTGATGCCGGTAATATTGCGGCTCTGGCAAAAGTGCAACGGGATAATAAAGAGATGTTGCGCCAGGAAAGAAGGAGCGGTATAACACTGGGTAGCATCAAGAGTGCCGTGCTGAACGGGCTGGCAAGCGTGAACCTGTTGGTTGAATTTATTGCAAAGAGTACCAAGCTGGCGGCAGAGATACAAAGGCTCAGTGGTATCAGCGGAATATTTAACGGACACGCTCAGGCAAAAGCGCTCCAGGAAAAAACGCTCCAGGAGTACATGAAACTCCGCAAGGGGTTTGGGCTGGATATTGACAGTGCTGAGAACAGATACCGCAGGGGTATATACGCTGCCGTTATACAGCATTTTGGTGGCGATACTGCTGCACAGCAGGCAGAGTTTGTGCGTGTCAAGGGTTTGATTAAGCAGACCGCTGACAGGTTGCAGATTTCTGAGATAAAGCGTGAACAGGAAGAGGGCAGGATTGTACAGGCTGTTTACGATGAGCTGCTGGAAAATTCTAACAGTGCCGATGATGTGCTTTCAAAAATGAGCATAGGCAATCTGGCTATCGTAAGTTTCTGGATGAATAAATTCGCACAGAACAGCGAGCGTACTGCTGAGAACGCAGAGCTGTATGATAATAAGATTTTCGAGGACGTGGTAAATTACACCTCAACAAAGTATAAGAGCTTTAACGCCCAGGTCGGCGTGAGCGAAAAGAGTGAGCGTGATATTTTCGAGCAGATATACTTCAATAAAAAGGTTGATAACAAAATGGCTGGCACGAAGCAAGCCAGGATAAGAACACCGCTGTTGCCACAGAACAGTGTGCTTGATTTGGATTTTGATGCGGTGCAAGGGCAAAGGTTTTATGAAACCAACTATGATGTTTACACGAAGAAAGCCATCGCCCAGGCAAGGTTATTTTTCGAGAGCGCCGAAAGCTCCGACATACTGGGTGGCGTGGTAAACCGCAAGATTTTAATGGATGCTGTTCGTAAGACTGTCGTGATGCAGTCAAACAAAACTCCGCCGGTTGAAGCCTGGGAAAAGGCAGCAACGTCTGTTTTAAACTCCTTACAGGCTAAGGGTGTGCGTATAGCGCTTGGTGGTGTTTCCCAGACCATAAAACAGTACCCATCGGTTGCACTGAATACATTGTTTAATCTGGGCGCTGACATGGGATTGTATGTAAGGGCGTTATTTGTTTCCAATAAAATACCACTGTTCGATAAATACAATATCGGCTTACGGGGTGGCACACAGGCAGGATTTAACCGTGAGGTTGATTACGGTAGCATTGACCGCAGTACACTTGGTAACAGTGTACAGGAAACAGCCAGACAAATCGGCTCGACCAGTAAAAAACTTATGGACTTTGCAATGGCTGCGTTAACCGTATCCGATGTGTCGGTTGCACGTACATCATGGCTGGCTTATTATATGCAGAGCTTAAAGCAGCAGGATATTGATATTTCAGAAATTGACTGGAAAACAGAGCATGAGAACCCGAACGAAAAGGCTGCTGCGTATGCAGAGCAGATGGTGAGCCGGAGTCAGAACCCGAATGATGTATCTGCAATGGCTGCGTTTTATAAAGATTCGGTAGGCTCAAAGGGTATCCTTAAAAATATGCTGATGCCGTTCAGCAGCTTTGCACTCAACCAGCGTATGCGCATGACCAACGATATGCAGAAACTGTTGTATGGCGGTCAAAAAGTTGAAGCGTTGAAATCGCTGGCTGGAACAGTAACAGAGATTGCGCTGTTTAATGCTGTAAAGGTTTATATTATCGGTCAGCTCACAACTGCTGGCGCTCAGGGTATCGCTGCCATGTTTGGAATGTGGGATGACGATGATGATGAAAAGCAAAAGGAAAAGGAAGAGGATATTGAAATAATTATCGGCGGTAAAACAGTAAAGGTTTCACCGAAGTTCAGAAAGACAGCAGCCAACACTATCAGTGATTTCTTTTTCAGCGGCATGGGTACAGCTCCGCAGACCTGGGCAAATAAAGCCATGAACGCAGCGTACCGGCTGGCGGCTACTGAGAAGTATGCGAACGGATATACCAATTATGCGCCATCGTTATTTTACATATACGACCCTGCGAAATACGGCGAAGAGGATTACAGTGCCTGGGGCATGTATGGCATCCCGTTACAGCGCCTGCAAGCAACCTGGAATCTGGGTGAAGTAGCAATTACCGGAAAGACGGATAATGTTGTTAAGGGTGGCAAGGAGAGTGATATGGAGTTGGAAAAAAAGAAAGTTACTGACAAAGAGAGGGCTGTACACTCACTGATGTTTGCTGTTGAGGCGCTGGGTCTTGCCGGAGCATCCGATGCTGACCTGCTGATGATAAATAAAAAACTGCAAAATATTGTGGGTAAAAGAATGGATGAGCGGTACGGTTATACTTTCTTGTTACCTATTGGTAAAAAGGGAGAAGGTGAGGTTACACCGGAAGTGCTGGATTTTGTGAAGCGTATCAGTGAGGGCGAGGACTTGTCAACCGAGGCGAACCAGGAGTTTTATAAGAAAAATAAAGCAGCGATTGAAAGCGCCATGAAGCCGAAAAAGGAAAAGGAAGCGCCGACCAATGCCATTGTAACCGATGACGTGAAAGATTTCGTTAAGCGCATCTCTGAGGGAGAGGATTTATCAACCGAGGCAAACCAAAAATTCTACAACGAAAATAAAGCTGCAATAAAAAAGTATATGAGTAACCGTGAGCAGGAGTAAACCCCACTGCCTGCTTTATAGATTCCCTTAATATTTCATACCGCATTTTCTGCTATACCCATGCTGTGCCTGTTTAGCTTCGTCTTGGTACATTTTGTACCTATTCAACTATGACAATATATGCTGACCGTGACTTTGCAAACTGCAACTTCAATCCGCTCGTAAAGAGCCTGTTTAAGACATATCCGAAGTTAAAAGTTTTAATAAGTCGCAGAGAACAAAGAACAGAAACCGAATGGGAGGCGCTGCTGCGATACATCATTGCGCTGTATGACCCTGACAGTCCATTAGTGAAGGATAATAATGATTTGACTGTCCGTAAACAGGCAGCAGCTTCGGTTGCTGGATTTGATTTATTGAAAGATAATGAATACCTGTTGCCGATTTATACATGCAATGATGAAGATTTTGCTGAGGTGGCGATTGAATATTTAAAGCAGTATGGCAATAGCCGGTTATGGATAATGATACAGGCAAACCTCCAGACTTTCTGGGAGTACAGCCTGCGGTTGATGACTCCAATAAGCAGGGCAGAGAAAGATAAGGATATGGTATCGGCGGTAAGTATGAAATCAAAGATGAGTGAGGACTTGGAAATTATAAATGACAGGATTGAGCGTTGCTTAAAAAAGTTCTACATGGGAGACTCGGAACTGGAAAATGTCGCAAAAATTAAAAGGGTAACACCGGAAAATATCGCAAATGTATAAAGCGTATAAAGGCGGAAGCTCAGAGGATATTCAAGGGTACACTGTACAGTTACCTCCAGAGGGCTATGGAAGGAATCGGATAACCGGCGAGATGGAATTTATTGGGGTAATCAGCAAATCAAAACAGGCTGCTGACCAGGTGTGGGAACGGATACCGCTACCAAAAGATTGGGTGGTACGGAGAAAAAAAGAAATAGCGCAGCAGCATAACGACCCTGATTATTTTGACCCAGACCTGGAACGGGTAAGGCAGACGTTCTGGAAGTACCGGCTTTGTGGCGTGTGGGTAATGATACGTGGAAAGGCTACTTACATACCTCCATCATATTTTTTCTACTTAAACTTTTGTGTGCTTGACATCGGGTATCCGCATTACAGGGATACGGATAGAAAGTTTTTTATGGTTTGGGAATATTGCTGTGATGACCCCAGGTGTGGAGGGCTTGTTGATATTGAAAGGCGGCGACAGGGTAAAACATTTAAGAGCGGTTCAATTACACTGGACAGAAGCAGTAGTATGAAAAATCATCATGCCGGTATCCAGAGCAAAACCAGCATGGATGCCAAGCAGGTGTTCCAGAAAACGGTAATTACGTTCTTTAAAAAACTGCCAGATTTTTTCAGACCGATATACGATAGCTCCAAAGGTGCGACCCCTACAAGTGAGCTGCGGTTTTTCCAGACAACTATTAAGGGTAAACGAGCCGAGATGATGCTTGGTCAGGCAGAGCTTGAAAGCTGGGTTGACTGGGGTTCATCTGAACGGTTTCATTATGATGGAAGCAAGCTCGGTACTTATGTGATGGATGAGTTTGGTAAAACAATCAGTGATAGTGTTTGGGAGCGCTGGAACGTGGTGCGTTTCTGTTTAGACCAGGACGGTAAGTGGTGTGGCAAAGCGTTGCTGACATCAACCATTGAAGAGATGGAATCAGGTGGAGAGGATGCAAAAAAAATCTGGGATTCATCTGACCCCAGTGACAGGGATAAGAACGGCAGAACCAAAAGCGGATTGTACCGTTTCTTTTTGCCTGCATACGAGACAACATTTTTTGACAAGTACGGGATGCCGGAAGTTGAAAAAGCAAAGGAGTATTATACCAATCAGCGTGAGGGCTTAAAGAATGACCCGCACGCACTGTCATCCATCATACGTAAGAATCCTTTCAGTATTGACGAAGCGTTTAGGGTTGACGGTAGTAAGTGTATTTATAATCCAGAACTGCTGAACGCAAGGCGTGATGAATTGAGCTGGATGGAAGGAGTTACTGAGCGTGGAAATTTTGAATGGGTAAAAGGAGAAAAGGATACTGCTGTTGAGTGGCGCAAAAATTCTAACGGCAAATGGCTTATGTGTAAGGGATTTCAGTTTGATGACGAGGCTCACCGGAACAATGTGATTAAACAGGGTAATCAATTTAAGCCAGGGAATAAGGCGCTGTACACTTCTGCAATTGATGGATACGACCATGATGTAACAGAGGATGCGGTCAGGCGCTCAAATGCCGCATCGCATGTAAAGAAAAAGCATGTGCCAGGAAAAGAGGATGACCCATACAACTGCGCTTATGTTGTAGAGTATTGTGCCAGACCAGCAATGAGCAGCATATTCTATGAGGATATGATTAAGCAGTGTTTTTATTTCGGCTGTGACACGTTAATTGAATCGCAAAAGCCTGGGGTAATGAAATATTTCAGAGAGCGTGGTTATGAGTGGTTTTTAATAATGCTGCCAGGATATAAAGAGCCTGGTATCCCATCTACTGTTGAAAATAAAAAGACTCTGGCTGAACTAACGGAAGAGTACATCGAAAAGAATATCCATAAAGTATATTTTATAAAACTCATTGAGGACTGGCTGGAGTTTGATTTGAAAAAAACCCAGAAGTATGACCGTGCAATGAGTGCTGGCTGGACTGAGGTTGCGGATAATTACCGGACAGTAAAAAAGAACACGGGCAAACTGGCAGACATCACAGATTATTTCAGAATGAATAAAGTAATAAACGGATAACAATGGCAGATAAAACTAATTTCCCTTCGCATCTTATCAGTCCGAAGTTGAAGAACAAGGACTGGATAATGAAGTACGTTAAAGCTGCCTGGGAACAGCATGGAGGCATATCACACAATATGTTTTATCCTAACAGGATACGTTACTCTATTATTAAAAGCTATGCAATGGGCAGGCAGGCGATTGATAAGTATAAGGCGCAGCTAAAAGCGGACGAGGATAAAGATTTCTCATGGCTCAGTATTGACTGGAGCATCTTGCCGATAGTCGCAAAGTTCAGACGTATTGCGCTGGGCAAGCTGATGAAAACTGAATATAATATCGTAGCGACACCCATTGATGCCCAGAGCCGTGTTGAACAGGATGCGTATTATAATGAGATAAGGACAAAGATTGTAATGCGCCAGCAATTGATGCAGTTAGCGCCGGAGGAAGCGGCAGCAGCGACAGTGCTTATGCCAGAGGCAGGTGAGCCGCAGGATTTGGAAGAGCTGGAGATGCAAATGACTTATGGTTATAAGCATCAAAAATCTATTGAAGCAGAAGAGGGCATACAGTTAATATTTTACCAGAACGATATTGATTACTACCGCACACAAATACTCGAAGATTTATTTGATTATGGGGTGTGCCTGTATAAAGACTGGATTGACAGCAACGGTATGGTTCGGTTCAGAAGGGTTGACCCTCGCAATGTTGTTATGAACCATTGTAAGTACGGTGATTTCAGAGACCGGCAATACTGCGGTGAGCTGTACGATATGAGCATAAGCGACCTTAAGGAAGATGCAGGCGCTCAGTTTACAGATGAGCAGTACGAAGAGATACTGGAGCAGTCGTGCAGGGGCAAGGTATATGCGTATGGTGAACGCAGGGATAACACAAAGCTCCAGGTTCTTGATATTGATTTTTATAGCCATAACGACATTGTGCGTGAGCAACGAATCAATAAAAACAATAACCTGGTTTACGGTGCAGCCGATTATAATGATGCTAAAAAAGACAAGGAGAAGTATGTAAAAAAGCAGGTGAAGGTTTATTACACTGCGAAGTGGATTGTTGGTACTGATTACATATACAACTATGGGCTTGGTACTGATATGAAGCGTGCCAAAAGCTCCATGATGGAAACCGTTATGTGCTTTGAAGCGTTCGCTCCTGATTTTTTCGAGATGACATCGCTGGGTATGATGGAGCAGTTAATACCAATTGCTGACCAGATTCAGATTGCGTGGTACAGGTTACAGAACACGATGAACAAGGCAGTGCCGAAAGGTTGGGAGATTGACCTGGATGCACTGGAGAGTGTGGCGATTGGTAAAGGCGGAGCGATGATGAAGCCGCTTGACCTCATTGATATGTTCCAGAAAACTGGTGTGCTGGTTACAAGGCGTAAAGATATTTCAGAGCGCAATATCAACTACAAGGCGATACAGGAAATGCCGAACGGTATGGGTAATGACGTAACAGAATACTGGAACTCGATACTGAATAACATCCAGATGCTGCGTGATATTACCGGACTCAATGAGTTTACTGATGGTAGTACACCGAATCCAAAAACAAATATTCCGGTGGCTGAGATGGCTTATGAAAGCACAAACAACAGCCTGTATTTTATCCAGAACGGTGAAAAGCAAATGCTGATTAAACTGGCGAAAGCGGTGATACTGCGTTTACAGGATACTGTTTTGCGTGGTAACGTGGAGGGTTATATAAAATCTCTCGGTACAAATACCATTAAGTTTATTAAGGTCGGTAAAGGTATCTCAGAAGCTGAGTTTGGTATCATGATTGAAAACAAGCCAACAGACCAGCAACGTCAGATGCTTATGCAGCATATCGAACAGTATCTGGCTACCGACATGCTTGACCCATCTGATTCCATTATTGTAGAAAGTACCTGGAACTTAAAACATGCCCAGCAATTACTTGCGTACAAGGTGAACAAGCGCCGCAATCAGAAACAACAGGAAGCTGCAATGATGCAGGAGCAGAACGGTATGATACAGATACAGAGCGCTCAGGCAGCGGAAGAGATGAAGCAAAAAACTCTGGAGAAAGAGTACGCTTTAAAAATGGAGCTGATGAATTTACAGAAGGAGTGGGATTACAAAATACAGGAGCTGATTGTTCAGAGCAGGGGCGATGAAATGGTTGCAGGCAAAACACTCGACATGCTTAATGAACATTCATTACAGGAACAAAAACTGGGGTTAGGTAACGGCGAGCAGATGCCTGGGTTTGGAGAATCCGGCGAGATGAACGAGGCTGAAATGGAAAATGATAAAGCCATGCTGAATGAGCTGGCTGCTCAATAATGATATTTCATACCGTGTTTTTTGTGATTGCTAAACAGCTATGATGAAATATTTGCTAATTCTATTTTAACCTAAAATTTATATATGCCAGAAGAGGAAGTTATAACTGATGTGTTTGCTGATTTAAAACCGGAAGATTTTAAAAAAGTAAATACCAATGAACCGGCAGAAGAGCCGGTAAAAGCATCAACCACTGAGCCAGAAGCTGAGAAAGTGCCAGAGCCAGAGGTTAAACCGGAATCTGAAAAGAAGGAGGCTACACCTCCTGAGCCAGAGCCGGAGAAAAAAGTTGAAACAAACCCCGAAGCGCAAACGCAGGCAGACTGGAAAGCGGAGTTGAAAAAAGTGAATCGGGAAGAAGCCCTCAAAGAGTTGGGGCTTGATGAATTTGAAATAGGTTTATTAAAATACCGCAAGGAGACCGGCGACTTAACTCCATACCTGGAGGCTAAATCGGTTGACTTCACCAAGTTATCGGACGAGCAGATTATGAGACGTAATCTTAAAGCCGAATACAAGGAACTTTCTGATGAAGAGTTTGAAATTCTGTATCAGGATGAAGTCACTGACAGGTTTAAGTTGGATTCCCAAATTTTCGATGATGCCCAGATGAAACTCGGTAAGCTGAAACTAAAAGTGGAAGCCGAAAAGCTCAGGGCAAAATTCATTGAAGAGCAAGGAAAATTTACTGCACCTGCAAAGCCGAAGGATGAAGAAAAGCCAGACAACAGCGAAAAGGAGTTTGCTGAATTAAAGGCAAACTGGTTAAAGGTTGTACAGGAGAACGAGGCTACAAAAGAGCTGCTGACAAACAAGAGACTTGTTCTTGGCAGCAAAGACAGCACGTTCAACTTTGAAGTGAGCGACCCAGCACATTCGATTGCCTCTGCGGAGGACAACACGATTTTCTGGAAAAATTTCGAGACTGAGAAGGGTACAGACTTTAATAAATTTTACAAGGTCAGCGAATACGCAAAAGACCCTGAGAAATTTGAAAAAGCGCTTATTGATTATGGTAAGAGCTTGGGCAACAAAGCGGTTGTTGATGAACTGAAAAACCCGTCTAAACGTGAACCTGGTGCAGCGCATGAGCAAACCACTGGTGACTTTTACACTGATATTGGTCAGGCGTTTTTGAAAAACGGGGTAGTAAAAAATTATAGATAACAATTAAAAAAATTAATCATGGCAGCATCCACAGGTCAAAGTACCAAAAGATACGTCTCCGCCATCAACCTGCTTGATAAAAGAGAAATTGCGAAAGGCGTATTTGACATCTGGAACGAGAGCGATTTCCTCGATGTTATGGAGCAGTTGGGTCAGACCGTACCAACAATTGTTCCCGAATACAATTTATATACCAAAGACCCATTGTTCGTGCTGGGTGTAATTGATGGAGCGCCAACAGGCAGTGCCTCGGCAACCATTACGGTTACACTAAGCTCAGGCACATCGGGCTTTGCAACAATCAATACGCTTGTTAAATTCCCGAACGGGAAAGTAGGACGTGTTGACAGTATCACATCAACCGCACCAGACGTACTGGTTATTAAAGCGATTGATGGCGGCGTACTTACCGCTGCTGATACGAATAAGCTGGCGTTCTTCTCGAACGCACAGGGCGAGGCTTCAAGTTCTCCCACAGCGAGAAGGTTTTCCCAAACCCAGTACAGCAACCTGATTCAGATTTTTAAAGACCAAGCCATCATAACTGATGTGCAGTGGGCTTCACAAATCGAAACAGTTGGCTCTGACGGCAAGCCTTACTGGACTTCGCAAGCAATTGCGGATTCTTACCTGAGCTTCCGCTCGCAGATTGCACTGGCAATGATAATGGGCAGGAAAGGCGTAACCAAATTCAGTGATGCTTCACCATCCATCGTGGATGCTGCAAGCTCACCAATTCAGACCACAATGGGTCTGGATGAGTACACTACCACTTACGGTATCAGTGATACGCTGACCACTCCAGGCACGCCAATTTTGGCTGACATCGAGAGCCTGGTAAGCCAGATAAAAGCTGTGCGTGGTGCAACTAACTACTGGGGCTGGTCTGGTTCTGCTCCGAAAATGAAGTATGACATCCTGATGAAAAATCTGGGTTCTTCCAACGTGCAGTGGTCAATGCGTTACAACAGTAACGGTAAAGACATGGACTTCACTGTTGACAGCTTCAACTTCGGCGGAATCAAATTCAACCTTAAGGTGTTGGATATTTTCGACCATCCGCAGACCGTGAACTACACCGGCGGTACTGACATCATGAAGAGCATGTACTTCGTGCCTGCTGATAAAATCATGACAATGGCTGGTAATAAAGTTGACCGTTTAAGAATCCGTACCATGAAGAGTGGCGGATTGAATGACAAGGGTAACGGCATTTACAGCGAGGTTCATACCGGCAAGCTGGCTGAGAATCCTACCGATGATGCAAGTGTATTAAAAGTACACTTTGAATCAAAGCAAGGACTGGAAGCCTGCGGTGTTCAGCACTTCGTTAAACAAGTTGTGTTGGCTTAAAATAAATTAAGAGCAGGTTGTTACGACAGCCTGCTCTTTCCTATTTCAATCAAAAAAATTTTATATGCTAAAAAAAATCGGCACTTATAACGACTTCCCAAAAGAGTTTAAGCAGCCAAAATTGAAGAAGGGTGAGTCTGCCCAGTATCGTTTACTGAACTCCGTTAAAGACCCTGTTCTCCCTGGTATATTTCGTTTCCCTGCAAGTGTAAAAATCCGCAGCGTTGACCGTGTAAAGATTGACGACAGCGGCGAGGTGCATGATATTGGTCTGGTTACCGAAATTGACAAAGAGGGTGGCGTGAGAAATGTGCGCTACATCATTATACCTGCTCAACAGGATGCCGGATATTTCAGAGTAACGGAAGGTAATATACGTGATGAAGAGATGTACGCTTTTCTGGAGCTTTGTAATGCAAACAAATCGAACCCGAACAGAGATGAGTCAATGCCGGAATTATTCGAGCGTATTGACGAAGAGCGCACCGCAGTTGGTGAGCGTAAGAAAAGAAGTGATAAGCTCGCAGCAATGACATTTGCAGCGAACATGACACTGCTTGCAGCCAAAGAATTTGCCGCAGCCCGTAACTGGGATGAGAACGACAAGGAGGAAGTATTGCGTGGTAAGATTGAGAAGTATGCTGAGACCGAGCCAGAAGCGTTTATGAGGTCGGTAAATGATAAAGACCAAATCATAAAGGCAACGATTAAACGTGCCGTTGATAAGGGTACAATCCGCTTTGATGCACCTCAGAGTAAATGGGTTTGGGCGAAAGGTGGCGAAACCATTGCTATCGTTCCCAGAGTGGAAGGTTTAGAACCGTTTGAGGGGCTGTGTGATTATATCAAAACCCATAAAAAGGGCGATGCCGTTTACACCGAGATTGCAAAGGGTGAGCCAAAAGAAGAGGCAAAAAAGAAATAAAATAATTAGCCGTAGTAGCAACATTGTTGTTACGGTTGAATAGGATACCTGCCCTGTTTCCACAGGGCGGGTTTTTTATTTCTGCACTTTTCATACCGTGTTTTCAGTTATGCCCTTTGGCACGAAATATATCTTTGGATTATAACAATAAAATCGCAACACAATGGCAACAGATTTATCAGCTACACAGTACGAGTACTGGTACACAGTTTTAAGGTCTATAATGCTTTCAGCCGGATTTGCGTTCACTGCGACCAAAGTTGCGAACGTAACTACGGAGCTGTATCTCACAAGGGATTTAACCATCTCTGACGAGTACGTTTCGATTATCCAGTACCATTTAAACCTGACACTTTTGGATACCAGTGTGATTGATGTAACCTCGTCAACCGATAAGGTGAAAATAATTATTGACAAGGTTGCTGCTGCTGCGCTTATGGATACCCGAAACGCTGGATACGAAGCACCATAATTTTTAAAATATTATAACAGAAACGTATGCCTGATTTAAGTGCCTATATAGATTTCGATGTCGAAATGGACATCCGAAATAAAAATGTTCCTGTCTGGGTAATTACCGACCCAAATAATTACCCGCTTGGTGTAGATGTGGACGTTATCGGCATTTTTGAAATCACCCAGCCGGATGGCGGTGTTTATACTGGGCTGTGGTCAGCTCCAGATATTGAATACTCTGGCGGCATACTACAACCGGCATCTATTGCAATGCGACTGGGAACAGGTAGCCTTGTACAGCCAGGAACGTACATTATAAAATATACGATTGACCATCCCAGTTATACACCAACAGTACTGACCAAAATATTCACAATTTCATACACAGCTCCGACTGCGGATTTAAACGAGTCCTTTGATGTGTTTGTGCCAGAGCTATCCATCTCGGACGATACAACGTACAGCGCCTCTGGCTACACAGTGTTTGTCAGTTCGAGAGCATGGAGTGCTGTTGTGGGAACAGTCGGTACTGTTAATGGAGTTGCACAAGTTTTAGACCTTGCTTACCTCGGAGATTATTACGATGCTGCTTATGAGATTACGCTCGTTGCGGATTTTTTATGTACATCAAACACCTATGCGTACCTGACAATACGAGACCGGATAACTACTGTTGTTGAAACAGATGCGTGGACTCCACCAACAGCAGCTCAGTTGCTTGGGTATTTAAAAACGCTGAAAGACCGTCTCGATGAATTAATAAACTCCTGCCAGCGGTATGACAGGGCAAAGGCGGATTATGAATACGCTTCTGTATTATACCAGCATTTAAAAAACAGAATCTGTTCTGGCGATACTGTTGGGGTTTACACATACATACAAGAGATACTGGATATACTGCATTATCACAGCTCGATTCCGACAACCCATACCGAAACGCCAATACAGCCATACGTATATACAGCATTATGCGCAGCAACCGGAACACTGACAGCGGCGCAGATTTATATAGTTGATGGCTCTGAAACTCAGGAGGTGGGCTATATGACTTTTATAATTGCCGGACTGATTGATAAAACATTATTACAGGTGTCGCTGGATGGTATCGAAAGAAAATGCACACAAGGCGGCACTCCGGTTGTGCCTCCGGCAGATGGTGAATTTCATTTTGAAACAGCACTGGGTAAATTTTATTACTCACCAACATTAAATATTGACCAGTACATACAGGTACTATATCTATCGTAATATGAAAAAGATAATTTTAACAACCCTGATTTTATTGCCGCTTTTTTTAAGCGCTCAGTATATCAACAGAGACGGATACTCGATTTGGCAAGGACAGATGAGTGTAGGAAAACCTAACACTACCAGAGCGCCGTCTTATTCATGGCTTGAAGTTGGCAAGGACAGTACAACAAGGGGCTTACTGTTGCCCAGAGTTGTAAACACCTCTGCGGTCACTGCGCCAGGGCGAGGGTTGGTTGTTTACAGTATTGAGGATAGTTCTGTTAAATTTTACACAGGTAGTCAGTGGTTAACGCCAAGCACATCGGCAGTAGGTTGGGGCTTATCTGGTAACAATATAACTGCTGGTCAATTTATTGGAACTACAAACAGTGAGTCTTTACTTTTTAAAGTTAATAATATTAAAGGAGGACTCATTGACCATGTTGGCTTTAATACTTCGCTTGGTTATTTATCACAATTTACGGGAAGTGGAACGGGTAATACTTCAATAGGAAGAGGGTCGCTACAAACTAATACGGGTGATAATAATATTGGTATTGGATACAACGCCGGTGCGCATAATACCACAGGCTCAGACCAGATATTTTTAAATTCTATTGCCCGTGCGAATTACGCAGCAGATACTGCTCAGTCTCCATTCTATGCCTTGCAAGGTGCAGTGGCATCTCAGCGGATAAGATTAAACGGCAGGATATTCGCTGATTATATCCCGAACACGGTTGAGAGTAATGTTGTGTATTATAATTCAACATCAAAAGAGTTTAGTTATGGAGCAGTGGCAGCAAGCGGCGTTACTGCAATGGGCGCAATTGGGGCATCTCCTAATGCAAACGGTGCAACAATATCGGGTAGCACACTAAACCTTGAACCTGCATCCACTTCATTTGGCGGTATCGTTACAACAAGTACGCAAGGTATTGGGGGCTTTAAATATTTTCCAAATAATATAGGGCTGGGAACTATAACAAGTAGCGGCAGTAGTTCATATTTAATAGAAGGGAGTCAAAGCAATACAGGGTTTTCTCGAATATTTTTAAAAAATACTAATACAGGGAACGGAGCAGGAGTCGGCGCTATATATCAAAATGATGCAAGCAAAAGTTTACAGTATTATATGGGTAGCGAAGCAAATCTATACTCACCAAGCGCAGCATATTTTAGGTCAAGCGGTGATAACGGGATTAAGTTCGCTCACGAAGTTGCTGGTTCAAAAGTTAGGTTTAGTAATACAAACTCTCCGTCAGGAATCGAAAGCGGTGTTTACTTAAAATTTGATGCTGATGAATTTTCTCATATAGCAATACCACAAGCTCCGAGTATGACAAGTAAGACTGTTCTTGTTTATGACAGTACTGGTGGCGGCATATTTTATCAAATAAGCAAAGATAGCGTTGGAGGAACGGGTGGCTCAATGGTTTATCCTTCTGCGGGTATTGCGGTATCAACCGGCGCAGCATGGGCTGCTTCGATTACAGATAATTCAGCCAATTGGAACACGGCATATACAGACAGATTAAAATGGGATGGCGGCGCAACAGATTTGGTAGCCGGTACAGGTAGAACGTCACTCGGCGGAACTACAATCGGGCAAAATTTCTTTACCCTGACAAATCCATCGGCAGTTACTTACCCTCGTATGAACGCAGATAATTCAATTACTCCGAGAACGCTTGCAGAGGTCGTTACCGATTTAGGTGTCGGCGCTACATTCAGAAACCCAGAACTGGGTGACACGTTATTAACTAACCCTGGCACAGATACGTTTTTAATAAAAAGCCTTATCGCTGGCACAAACGTCACATTCGATGTTGATGATACAACAATAACAATAAATGCCAGCGGCGGCGGTGGTACTCCTGGCGGAAGTACAACACAGATGCAGTACAATAACGCTGGTGCTTTTGCTGGAACGTCAGGAGCAACTGCGACATCTACACAGGTAACGCTTGCCAAGCCGTCAATAAATAATATTGCAGGAACTTATACAACTACTGCAACCGCAGCAGGTACAACAACACTAACCGTAACCAGTACTTATGACCAGTACTTTACCGGCGCAACTACACAGACTGTTGTGATGCCGGATGCAACAACGCTAACGGTTGGTATGGGTTATAGGATTGTAAATAACTCTACTGGTGTTGTAACGGTTAATAAAAATGGTGGCACTCTTATAAAAGCTGTTGCAGCAGGGCATGAATTATTTGTGCAGGTAACGGACATAAGTAGTGCTGCCGGAACTTACTCGTCTGCATACAGTACTGACCTCGCAGTTGGAACTGGTACAGCAACCAATATAACATTCGATGCCGGTACAACTTCGGTATCACCGATAAATATGGCAGCAGGTACTTTAAAAACAACTGCCGGTGATGGCGATATTGAAGTGGATGCAGATGCAATGTATGGCACTACAGATGCAGGGAACAGAGGCGTTATAACTGTAGCGCAATTTATCCGTGCTGATGCAACCCGCACATATACCAGCAACACAAGTAGCCAAACAATTTTTGATAGCCCAGCCAGCGGTGCATTAACACTTGAAACCGGACTGTATGAATTTGAGGGTATGCTTGCATGGACTGCAATGAGCGGAACAAGCGGTAACCGTTCGGTTGATATACTTGGCGCTGGCAGTGCTACAGTTGCTGCATGGATGTGGTCGTTAGACGGTATTGATAACTCATCACTCTCGGCTCTCGTTGATTTGGATAATGCCTTTTTAACAACCAATACAAGCGCCGCATCATGCGTAACAGCAGGAACTGGAACAGGATTACGGGTAAGGGTTAAGGGAACATTTGAAGTAACCGGCGCTGGAACAATTATACCATCAACAACAATGGTAACGGCAGCCGCATCTGTTTTATCAATCGGTTCAATTTTAAAATTCAACCGCATCGGTAGCACGTCTGCTGTTAGCGTTGGTCAATGGAATTAATATGAAGAGAATAATTTTTATACTGCTCCTTTTTAGCTCTGCTGTTTCGCATGGTCAGTTTTTAAAGAAGCAAGCAAGAAAGGGAGGCGTTAATTCTGGCGTGACATCATTCACGTATGCAACTTGGAATCCATCTGATAAAGATGCTGACGTAACATTATCCGGCGGCGACCTTGTTATGGATGGCACGAATCAGGGAGGTGTACGGGCAACGATTGGTAAAGCGTCTGGCAAATGGACTTGGGAAATTACTTTAACCTCTTCGTCTGGTGTTTTTGATGACTTTTTAGGAGTAGCAAATTCATCATGGGATTTAAACACAAACGTAGGAGCAGCAGCAACGGGCTGGGGGATAGTGCAAGATGATGGTGGTTATTATCATAGCGGGTTTGTTGATATACTACCAGCCTACACAACGACTGCTGGAGACATAATTACAATGGCTTTGGATATGGATGCCGGTACTTTAAAGGTCTATAAGAACGGAACTATTTTAGTGCCAGTTGGCGGTGTATCAGGCGACCCAATGTTCACAGGTATAACGGGTACTATTTACCCAGCAGCAAACATCCAATTTGAAACAGTAACACTGACAGCGAATTTTGGTCAAACATCACTAACACATCCAGTTGGCGGATATAACGAAGGGGTTTATAATTAATCATGAAAAGGATAATAACAATATTACTGGTTCTGTTTAGTTGCATCTGCCATGCAGCAACTTATTATGTAAGGACGGATGGCAACAATGGAGCGAGTGGCTTGAACAATACTACTAATATAACAACAGGAGCATGGGCTACAATGGCGTATGCTGTGACTAACGCCACAACCGCAGGAGATATAATTTATGTTGTTGCGGGAACTCATACCGTTTCTACGGAGCTTGGTTTAGCCGTTGGGGTATCTGTTACTGGTGATGGAGTAACAAGTATTATCAATGCTACTGCTACTGCTGACTGGAGTACATTGTTTAGTTTAAGCAGTGCTGATGGAACAAATGGAAATCAAAGCATATCTAATTTATTGCTCGAAGGTGGTTATATCGCAGAGGGTAATGATAAGTGCTGGGTAGCAATTTGGATAACAGGGAGAAGTAATGTAATTATCAATAACTGCACCATCCAGAATTTTTACGAAAGGGGCATTATTGTTAATGGTATAAATACAGACAATCCTGGCACTGATGATGGCTTTACTCACGCAACGGGTAATGAAATACACGACAATCTTATTTACAACTGTGCAAGATATAATGTTGGTGGCGGAGCTGGGTGTATCAATATCGGCTTTCAAGATGGCATGTTGATTTACGACAACACGATTCAACAAAACGAAAGAGTAAACGGAGCTAACGGTTGGTGTATTAAGTACTGGAATCAGGGCTGGTTGAAAGGCTGTAAGATTTACAATAATACCTTAAATAAAAAAGTATATCACGGAGATTACCCTGGCGATGGTGGCTGGGATTTTAATATCGAGCTGTTCAATATTCAAGGGCTGGAAATTTACGGCAACACCATTGAGGGTGCAATTGATTTGAACTATAATTATAAAGGCAGTTACGGGTACGCTGCATGGATACATGATAATACTATTGGTCGGGCTACACAAGGTACAAAGGTTGAGGGTGCGATTATTTTGGAGTGGCGCAGCGAGAATGTAATCATTGAAGATAATACAATCAGGAATGTAACATACGGAGTTTCTTTTAATACCAGAGGGCAGGCGCTTAATGGTGATGATAGAGATAATGAGCCTGGAGGCAACACTCCTGGCGGGTACAGTTATATTGATAGCTGTATTATACGAAACAATCTGTTTTACAATTTATATAACGGTGCAGGCACGGGTAACAGATTTGCAATCGGGGTGATTTCAGAGGGCATTATAAATTTAGACCCGCAAGTAAATTATTTACGAATCTTCAATAATACAATTGTTGCTGATGCCACAGACCCTATTTCTGTCGGACTGGATTTTACAAGCCAAACTAACGGTGATGTAGATAGCCTGTGGGTAATAAACAATATTTTTCAAGGTCTTAGCGGGGCTTACATAATGGGCGATGCTACCAATACAAATATTAGTAATTGCTTATTAAGGTATAACGATGTATATAATTGTGGTAATAGTAACAACCCAAGTTTTACTGCTGGGAATCCAAGCCCTTATACAAATAGCAGTAATGTTTCTGTGATACCGTTGTTTGTTGGTGGCGTTGATTACACATTACAGAGCGGCAGTACACTGATTGATGCTGGGCTGGATGTTGGATTTCCGTATGAAGGTGCAGCTCCGAATATAGGGTACTGGGAAGAGGCTGGCAGCTCGCCACCTGCAACGTGGGGAGGATTCTCAATTAAAAGAAAAATTCGATTTTAGTTATGATACAGTTATTGCAAGTTCCAATGCAGTCAGTGCAAAATAGCCTTACACAGTACGGCATACTTGGCATGTTCGCATTTATTATGATGTGGATAATCTGGTACATGGAAAAATTAAGGAAAATCCGTGAAGCCGACATCATTGTAGAAAAAAACGAATTAAAAGCGAGGGTACTTGTTTTGGAGACACGCTTTTCAGACTACCAGTTGCATGACCGTAAAAGGATGGAGGACTTAATTGAAAAAAATATTGAAGTAATGGAGGCTGTTAAAACCAGGCTTCAAAGTTTAAAAACTTAAAATAAGCGACCATGTACAAATTAATCAGAGAGTTTTTTTCCGAGAACGGAACAGGCTCATCAAAAAGACTGATAGTTATATCTATCGGCATCGTGCTTGCTTGGGGTCTCGTCTTTGCAATGTTACGGGCAGTTACTGACCCTGCGAGACAAACGCTTGTAAACTCCATAATGATTTTTATTCTGGTTATGTCCGGCGTTGCAACCATACCGCAGATTGTAACTCTGATTCGGGGAGGCTCGCCTGCAAAAGAAGAGGGCAATACGCTGGAGAAAAAAGAAGAGGAAAAGAAACCGTAATGAAAGTATTAAAAACCATAGTTCCGGTAGCGCTGGTAATCGGCACGTACTTTTTAATTGTCCATGATATTTTAATTGTCTGGTCAGCTCTGGTCATGTGTATCAGTGCTGCTATTTTATTAAAACAGATTGTGGAGCATTTTACAAAACCTAAAAATTAAAATTATGACAATTATTTATGTCGCACTGTTTATTGCCGTAGCGGTAGTTATCGGCAATATCATTTACGATAATGGACTTCACAGACCAGTCAACTGGCAGCGCACGGTTATTATGGCTGTTGTTGCAGCGGTGCTGGTGTTTGCAATTGAATGGGCGGCTGAGGTCGGTATAGACATCGGCAGTCAGTAATTAATCATTAAAACAAACAACCATGACACTTACCTTAATACTTTTTACAGTAGCAAATATTGTTCTGGCTTTTATAGATGCCCACAAGATTTTAAAAAGCAAAACGATAAACCATGTTGTTAATGCAGCCATCTACATCGCCCTGGTCGCTGTACCGTATTTTATTTTTCACAATTACTTCCTGATTGCAGCGCTGTTATTTAACCGACTGATATTTTTCAATATGTTCTTGTCGCTGTTCAGAGGTCTGCCAGCTTTTTACATGCCAAAGCATCCAGCCTCGTTTGTTGACAGGTTGGCAAATTCAGTGTTTGGTACTAACGGTAAAAAAATGTACGCCGTTTATGCAGGATTATTTATTGTATTAACTGTAATCAGCTTTATATGACAAACTCGAATCGGATAAATGTGTTTCTTATAATCGTACTGGCAGTGCTGCTGTATATCATGCTTGCAAAAAAATGCAACGGCGATGTAGTGCCGGTAGTAAAACCATCTACCGAGATTATACAGGAACAGGTTGATTTAACAGCCATCACAAAACGTATCGCTGACAGTTTCAATCTGGAGATACAACAAAAGGACAGGGAAATTGAGCAAAGAAAATCCGAGTACGATAATCTACTTACCGAATATCTGAATGAGCAAAATGATATTTCAGCAACGCTGGCAAAACCTGTTCCTGATACCTGTAAGCCGATTGTAACGGTATTGACCAGGCAATTTGATGCGCTCAAAAAAACGTCTGCAAATAAAGACAACACAGCACAGCGGTTAATCACTTCGCTCCGGCAGCAGGGTAAAACTAAAGACAAATTCCTGTCCGCAAAAGATACAGCCATTAAAAAATATATAACCCTGCTGGATACCTGTACGAAGGGTTACCAGCAATTAGAAAAGTCTGTTAAGAAACTGCAACCCAGAAGTGAGGTGTATGTCGGTGTAAGTATGCTTGGTTACCCGAACAAGATACTGAACGGTTACGGGGTATCGCTTGGCTTACGCAATAAGCAGGGAACGCAATTTGAAATCAATGCCATCAACATTAACAATACCATCAATTACGGTTTGTCAATTAAAAAAAGGCTCTTTAAGTTATGATAAACAAAGTAAAATTTTACGAACAGATTCGGGTTAAAGGGTTGTTTAAAACTCTGACAGATGCTCAGGTAAAAAGCATTGACAGCATTTTGAATTACTGGGATGCGACAGGCTTTAAAGATTTGCACTGGCTATCTTATATGCTGGGTACTGCATTTCACGAAACAGCCGCAACGATGCTGCCGATTGAAGAGTACGGTAAAGGCAAGGGCAGACCTTACGGAAGGAAATTAAAGCTCTCCAGACTGCCTTATACGAAACCAGACAAGATATATTATGGCAGAGGTTACGTACAGCTCACTTGGTATGAGAATTACGAACTGATGGGCAGGCTACTGGGTGTTGACCTATTGAATCATCCTGAGCTGGCTTTAGAGCCGGATATAGCCGTTAAAATTATGTTTGAGGGCATGACCAGGGGTTCGTCATCTTTCGGAGATTTTACTGGGAAGTGCCTGGAGATGTATTTTAATGAGGATAAAACCGACTGGATAAATGCCAGGAAAATTATAAACGGTCTGGACAAGGCGGATATAATTGCTGGCTACTCCAAAAAATTCTTACAGTGCCTGAGCGTAATTTAAAACTACATATATGAGTACAAAAGTAAAATGCACATGCGTTTCAAAAAAGGAGCGCCAGAACTGGGATGTTGCCAATCCGATTGTAACCGAGATTGAGCTGCAAGTGCCATACGATTCAAATTCGATTTACTACCAACTGAGCGGAGGCACAGGGATATTGTTATGTACAATAAATCCTGATGCTGCTGGTATGTTTAAAATTGGAGGCGCTTATGATGTGCTGATTTCACCGGCTGAGGATTAATAAAAAAAGCCCCGCAACTCGCAGGGCTTTATTTTTTGAATCGGGTGGTTAGACGGCGATATTGTTAACGCTATTTAACGCCTGACGAACAGCATCTATTGTAGCTGACTTATTAATACGAACGTACTTCATTGTCGTCTGTACATCCGAATGACCCATCATTTCTTTTACCTGCACCAGCGGCACGCCTCTCTCAATTAGCAACGTACCGAACGTATGGCGAGCCATGTGGAAGTGAGCTATTTCATGTAAACAAGGTGTTGTAATAATACTATCCCTGCCCCTCCTTACATTTATCTCACACACCCTGTTAAGTTTACATGCTTTAAAAATTTCTTTCAAGCGCCTGTTTACCAGCTCTGACGATGGCAACGCAAAAAACGGCGTGTTAACATCGTCAACTTTATACTTCTTGATAATTTTAAGGGCGTAATCGCTAAGTGGTATAGCCAATTTTTTAGTACCGCCTTTTGTCATGTGACATTCTAAAACAGAATTTCCGAAAGCGGTTTTAATATTTATAGAGCTTATTTTTATAACATCCGAAAACCTGATACCTGTCTCACAGGAAAATAAAAAAGCATCCATTTTAACCCTGTCCAAAGGAAGTACGGTTTTGTAATCCTTTAATACCGCCAGCTCTTCCTCTTCTAATGGGAAACGGTTAGAATCTGGTGTTTTTAAAATTGGCATAATCTGCTTTTTTACATCTGCTACCATCTCTCTGTCTTTTGCAAATCTTACCAAAGTAGTAAGCATCCCTAACCTTCTTTTTACAGTAAGGTTACAGTTCTTTTTTTCCCTTATGCAGTAGCTTGAAAAATCCTCGTAAAAACCTTTCGTCATTTTATCGAGTACAGTAGATGATAATTTCAAGCCTGGATTGTCCTCAATATATTGAGCATAATCATTAAGAGTAACCTTAAGCCATGAGTACTTATCCAACGTCTCTGTTTTGTGGGTTATGCGTTTAATTTCTATAAACTGGTCTATTACATCCGAAAGGGTAAAACCTGTTATTTTAAGGTCTCCGCATACATAAGAAATAGCGGTGTTTAGTACAGGTGTTTTTTGGGATTCTTCGCAATGCGAAATATACTCGTTAAACTTATTCTGCCATGCCGTAATTAAGGTGTTGGCATCGGCATTATTTTTAAGCCTTTTATTCTTTTTAAAATAATCCGGCTCTGTTGTTGTGAACCCTGCTGGTTTATCCTTACTTTTACTGCCGTCATAGAAGCGAGCGACAAGGGATAGATTACCAGACTTGTGTTTCTTAAGAAAGAATTTAAGTGTCATGTTGAATAGGTTTTATGTGTTATGCGCCACAATTTGCGCCACAGTTTTTATCAAATAGTATGATTAAAACCAAGCACAAGATAGACGATTTATACGTAAAACTGGTATTTTCTATGACATATTTATGATAAATTAAGTCATCTTTAGAAACAACTTGACTTTTTATTTTGCTGTAACGACAGTGTTTTCAGCGGTTTATAAGGCTTCTGCGCCACAGTTCAAGGCACGTTTTTTACCCTAAAATATTTCTATCTTCTACGAGGCACACGGAGGGCAGCCTCTAAATTATACCACCATTCCCCGTTGCGCTTCACCATTCTCACATTAAACTTGGCGCACTTGTTTTTTTTTGACCTTATAGAACTAACCTTGTACCCCTTTTCTAACATGATTTCTTCAAACTGCTTGCCACAAACTTCGCCGTGATTGGTTGGTATAATCTCCTTCGACATAGCATTGTTATACCCGCTAAAAATTTCAGTGATTTGCCTTTTTAATTCGTCAGGCGAATCGGAATCAATTATTATTATTCTTCCCATATTTTTGGTTTTAAATTTCCTCGATTTTATACACCATCCCGACATCCTGTATCATCTCTCTGGGAATCAAAAAAGCCCGTGCCGAATCGGTCACTCCGTCCACATCAAATCGGCGTGCTTTAAGCCCATGCCAAATGATGATATTTTTAATCTCGTCCGGCTTAATCCATACCACCGACTGCCCATCAAAAATGACCCAGTAATCCGCATAGGTTAGCATCAACCCTGAGCGTTTTGTAAACATCTCAAACTCGATAAAATAATTGCCGGTTTCCAGAGATTTTAAATCATGTTTTACCTCAACGAGTTTTTTGGTCTCTGGAACAAAAATATCAGAGCCAGGTACATTACCACTTATCATAAATGCCTTTGGGTATGTACGCCTGATAATTTCCAAAACTATCCGCTCCGCCTGCAAGCCTTTTTCGTGCGATTCATCAAAGCCACTTCTTGTTATATTGTTCATAAGCACTTATTTCAAACTTTACCAGATTCCAGAAAGCAATATTGTCTTTATAGAAATATTTATCATCCAACAGGCTGGTGTACCCCTTCATTAAATTATACTTCTCAATTACCGCATCACAATAAAACAAAGCTGCCTGTATGCTATCGGAACGCTCATGCTCAAAATAACTTATCAGGTACTGAGCTGTTTCGTTCGGGTTCATTTCTTCTTCTTTTCATCCGTGACCTTGTACGCATACTTAATCGGGTACTTTGGTTTTTTAGCCGGTTTAAGTTTTCCGGTCTTATCGGACGTTAAATGATACATTCCACAGTTCTTGCATTTATATACTTCAACCCTCACCTTACGATGCGACATGATTTGCTTGGCATCCTTATGGGCATCTGTAATTGTTCTGTATGTAATCTTATCACATGCCATCGTTAAAATAAATCTGCCTGTTGGTAATCAAATGTCAACTTCCGGTCATTGAGCAGCATTTGTAAATAATCTCTACCCTCAAAAAAGTACCTGCGCCTGCTGCGGATATATTCAAACAGTACCATGCCTCGCTTGCCCACAATTTTCTGCCGCCGGATTTTTTTGGTATAAAACTCACAGGCTGTATCATCTGGTGTGGTTTGCATGAGCGGACGGTGAAAGATGAGTATGTTATCCATCTTGTTATTCCACATAGCGCCATCTGCCAGGTCAAACACATCTGGGCATGGGTAGTTGCCATTTGCCTGTTTAACCATTTTATGCGGGTGCGCAATGATGATAAAAAATACATTGTTCACCTGAGCGAACCGACCAAAATCAGCCAGCAAGGTTTCCAAATATTTATCCGAGCGACCACCTGACTTATTGTAGTCGTTCGTCATCTGGTTGAACGGGTCAATACCAACGCCGTCAATTTTCTCCTTTATTATCAGCTCCAGAAACCGCTCTTTAATATAGTCCGGTGTAGGTGCTATGTTTTTCGGATACACATAAAAGATATGAGCCGACACAAAATCATACGCTGCTTTGTAAACTTCAATCCCAGGTCTGCGTGAGTTTCTGGGAGTGCAATCACAACCAAGCAATACCTCTACAAATCCATGATAATACTCTTCTGGCGGGTTATCCTCCGGCGAGAACGTAGCAAACTTTTCACTGTATTTTACCACACGAAGCAGCAGCATGTACTTATACCATTCTGACTTGCCATAGTTGCCAATGCCAGACAACAGGGTAACCTCGCCTCGTTTCATTTTATAATGCTCGTCCAGAACTGGTATGCCAAACTCCTGCACATACGGGTATCCGTTTTTATAGATGTTCAGTGCATCCGCTTTCACGTCCTGACCGAATACCACGTCACGGGGTCTGATTGTCGGGTCAAATATGGTAACATCAATGGTCACCTCCTGCCTCGTCACACGGTCAACCAGTGTATCGTATTCAAAGTGGGCAGTGTTCGCTTTGCTCGAATTAGCCTTATATGCGCTCTTTATTGTTCGTTCAGCCTCTGTGACCTGGAATGTATTATCGAAGCTCAGAAAGGCTGCATTGCACAAATGGAAGCAGTCATACTCATCTATCCCGAACCGGCAGCAGGCTGATGCCAGTTTGAATATGAAATCGTTCCGCTCGCCGGTCACGAACGCATCTCCCTTATTCGCCAGCCATTTCAAGATATTATTGAAAATCTGCTGCTGATTATCCAGTGCCTTTTTAATCTCTACCTTCTGAACGGTTTTGATTTTTACATAGGATATTGCATTTTCGTTTATGTATATATCTGGGTCGTATGACTCGTAACATACACGGCTGGGGTTCACGCCGCTCTTATCAACGTCTGGGAATACCTCACGAAGCGAGTCGAAGTGTTCCCTGTGCTTTGCAGGCTTGGCAATTTTTACCAGTGCTTTTAATCCATTACCTCTGGGAGATACCCAGCAGGCATAAACAAAACTGTAATTAATCAGCTCGGTTTGTTTATCACGGATATTAACCACATTATCAAAATCCAGAACAATAAAACCTGAGTGGGCTATCAGGCTGTCATCTTTACGGTCTGCCTTAAACGTACCGGAAAAACATACGCAGGGGAGTTGCCTTTTTAAAGTGTCTGCACGTTCCTTATCAATCACCTCCCGTATCTCGTCAATCTTTTTTTTCGATGCTCCGGTTTTGATTCTGTCCAGAGCTTCATCAACGGTTATATACTGAGGGTTGTCGGAATAAATATCAGGGAATATTGTTACCATTCGTTTTTAAATCCAGGGGTTCTGCTAAGTAATTTTTTTTCGTCTAAATACATTTGCTCGTCTTTTGCGCTCAGGATAATCTCATCATTCCAGCACTCACCATTAAGCCAGGTTGCAGGATGCTTGCGGTATCTTTTATCTGGAGTTGATATTGCGTACCTCGGAGCTTGCCTGATACTTGCGTTAATCTCATCTTCTGTTAACCTGTTCCAAATCAGTTCGCATTTTTTTCTTCCAACCTTATTATCGTACAGACCCCAGAATAGTTCAAACTCTTTAGGGTTTTTCAAAATAATTTTCTTCATTGTGTAAGGTTCTTAAAAATCATTATCACACCAGATTGGGGTTTTCTCGCCCATAAAACTACCGGCTGTGTTGAAGTAAAAATGTTCAATCGCATCCTCTCTGGTCATGCCTTGCGAGATTAAAATTTCTACACACCTACTGATTGAGTATATAAGCCGGTTAGTGTTTATCTCGATACCGATTACAGCATCATCATAACCGTCTGCAATTAACAGCTCTTCATCGTTGCCATCAACATACTCCAGTATTATGCGTTGTAATAGGTTACCCATCTTAATCGAGTGTAAAAGTTTTATTCATATAGTTAGCTGATGCCTCGCCAGGATTGGCTAAATAAACACGCAGCTTGTCCAGCAGCTTGTCTGCCGATTCGATTGCAAATGATTTACAGCCCACACTGACTGTATAACCGTAATCCATAGGTTGTATATTTACATTCCAGCCTTTGAATGTTTCGGCAGGAGCAGCGACTAAACCGCTACGGTCAGCGCATGGCACTTCCTGTTCTCTAAAATTTCTTTCGTCCATGATAATTTGTTTTTAAATTATTGAATAGGTTTTTTGTATTTTCTTTTTGGTTTTGGTACGCCGTAACGACTCTCGTATTTTTTTGCGTTTATATATTTTCGATTAACCGACTCCGGTTCGGTAAGCTCATAAAAAGCAACGCCGCCAATTATTTTTTTATCGGGATAAACCTTTGGTGCTACCATTACCTTTGGTTTCGGCGGGAAGTACTTAGGTGTATAATCTTTTTTTACAACCTTTCTCATAACGACTTTTTAAGCGACTATGTAAAAACCTTCATCATTTTTTTTGATGTACTCTTTTTCAGCAAGCTGATGTATAACCCCGCAGGTCACGTTCGTTATCGGGTTGCCGGTTGTTGTTCTTAAGCGATAGCAGACAGTGCCGGTCATTTTTTTGTGCAGGTGAACAATGCAGCCAGGGTTATCCGCCATGAGCGCATATACTTGCTCCTGTTTTTTTGTGAGCGGTATCTTGCCGTTCGGGTCTTTGTAACGCATGTTAATTGTGTTGCTCGTTAATAACTGTTTCGTCAGATGCCTCCAGACCCCACTTGCTGATGATTAAAAATCCACCACGCAACGGACACAACACAATCGGGTCATTAACCAAAATATGCCCCTCCATCCTGTCATCGTAATTCATTTTAAAATCAGATGCCGGTGCAACGATTTGGAACGCTGGAGATGCACTGCTTGCGGTTGGCACTGGCGCATGAGTCGTTGCTGTAACTATACCAACACTGTCCATCATTGCTTTTGCTTCAAGCTCATGGCGAAACGCATCTACACTAACATGCCATCCGTTGCCAGCCCTTCGTGCAAAATAATGAGCGTACATTTCCGAATCAGTTTTATAATCATCCTTTTTAAGTTTAAACGCTTCGATTTCGCACAGGTTCTTTTCTGGTATATCGCCCTGGTACTTGTAGGAATCGCCCATTATAAGGTTGTACTTCTCGCAAATAACCTTTACCTGTTCGGCGGTTATAAACCTGTATAACGGGTACGCAACCTTGCAGTAATTAACAATATCAATCAGCGACTTTGCTTTGTTGGTCTGTTCCATTGCTTCACGGTATTGTTTGGCACGTTTTGACCAACCGAAGCCAACACGTTCCAACCGTTCGGTCATCTCACGGTCAGCAACAGTTACCTTATTAAGAATCGCCTGCGCCTCAGCAACAAGCCTGTCCTGAGCAGTATCGAACTGCAAATGAATTTCCTCGATAGTTTTACGAGCTATCTGCTCTTGAATTGCGCTCATTTTTTTTGTTTTTTAGGTTTAATAATAAATTCCGAAAACTCTTTTAATACCACAGTTCCCTTTTCCTCGGTTGCATACAGAGCTACGCCACCTGCTGCATGAACCTCCTGTAAAAATTCGATTTGTTTTGGACTGAACACATCCCCAATTTTTTTTACTTCGCAGGCAATAAACACTCCGGTACGTTTGTGGTATCCGATTATATCCGATACGCCCAGCGTTACGATACCTTTGCGCCTCCTGACCGTCAGGTTGTTTTGCCTCCAGACTCGGTAACCCCTTGCAAGCAGCATGAGCTTTGCCGTGTCTGTTATCATTGCTGCTTCCAGTTCCTTTTTAAACAGCATCATTAAGCGTTTCTGCCTGTAAGCGATGAATTTCCTGGCTAAGTATGCCGACCAGTTCAAAACGTGAGTATCCGTTAATAAACAGCTCAACAGTAACACCCCGCTCATCATCACCTATCACAACCAGTGCGCCCCTTTCGTTTTCAGCCAGCACTGATTTTTTTGAATCCTTCTTTTTGGTTGCAGCTTTTTTCGGAGCTGCCTTTTTCTTTGTTGCCATGTGTTTTGTTTTATTGGTTAATTAAAATGGTAAGTCATCTACCGGAGCTGGTGGAGCTGCGCTTTTCGGAGTCGGCTTGAATGTATTAACGGTAACGTATAAGCCGTCTTTACCTTCGAGCAAATCAAGCGTTAGCTGCTTGCCGTACTTCTCAGAATCAGTCAGGTAATTCTGATTCTGCTTTAACCATGCGACCAAATCATTCGGGTTAACTACCATACTGCCTTTTACAAATGTTGGTGCGCCGGTTCGAGGTGCAAATATTTTTATCCCTTTCGGATAAACTTTTTGGTCTGCCATGTTTTTGGTTTTATATTTTAAAAAATTATTGCCTGCTTTATATTGTCGAACTTTTTGAAAAATTTAAACAGTGCCTCTTCTGCTTCCTCCAGGTCAGCCTGCATCTCTTCTCTGGTTACCCGCAAGATGTACAGCGGCTTAAAGGTGAACCGAGGGTCATAGCTCACATAATCCAGCCACTTAATTTTTTTGTTGACCAGAAAGTAACACATAGCCTGATGCTTGTACTGGCTTGGTATCTTTCCTTGCCGGATTGTTTTAACATGGTTCTTTGTGTTCGGGCATTTAAACTCCACTGCTCCAAAGTGTCCGACAAAACCATCTGGGCTGAACCCAAATAAAGGGTACGTATCAGAGCCTGCGAAGCCCACCAGTCGAACCTTTTTCTTTGTGTGCCTCTCATACTCCCTGCGTGCCATTGGCTCTAAATCTGTGCCTCTCTGCATCTCTTCGGACACGTAATCGCTCTCTTCGCTCATGCCGGTAACCTGTTCAGCAACCATTATATCAAGCAGCGATAAATTATCTGTACTCATCAACTGCTTTAACCTGCTTCCTGTAATCTTGCCGAGCCTGACCTTGAACCATGCAGGACTGCCTTGTTTGACTTTAAAAATTTTCATTTAAACTTTTTCTTTAACTCGTCTTTCAATGCAATTACATCTGGGTGTTTTTTCTCAGCATCTGACAGGGATGTGTAAGCGAGTTGCAGGTCTGCAAAACTCTTCTGCTCCTTTAATGTTTCGAGCGCATTACTTACATCAATCGCCTTTTGTTGTGAAATAAAATCACGGATACGCAGCGCATCGGTAACATCACCGAACGCATTTACCTGAGCGACATAAAGCTGAATCTGTTTACCTGCCCAGTCCTCAACAAAAGGACTGCCGTGCAGCTTCTGGATTGTTTTAGAGTTGGTGACGTTAAGTATCATCGGCTTGGTATCCTTCTCTTTGAAGTACACAACCATGCACCTGTCTTTTTTACCGCCATCACCTGCGACCTGCTCTGCCTTTACCTCTTTGATGGTCAGTATTACATCCGCACCGTTCGGAGGCATCATGTATGCGCCGAGATAATTATAATCGTGAAACTGCTTCCAGTGTGTTTTATCGTTTGCCATATCGTTTAATTTTTTGTTTATTTTTTACATCTGCAACCAGCTCGCTTACGTACTCCAGATTATTTTTACGGTTAAACAATATACTTGCCTGAGCTGCCCGTGCTATATATAACCAGTCCAATGCTCTTAATTCATTTTCATGAATTTTTCTATCACTATTATCAATACCAGTACGACAAATAGCCATAAGCAATGTGTTATAATTTTTCGCTTTTGCTTTGCTTTTAAATACTCCCTGCGGCTTTTAAATTCTGCCATGATTTTTTAATTTATTTATAAGTCTCGCTCTGGGCAGGTCAACCCTTTTTTTAAAGTGCCGGTACAGTATCCGCTCGGTTCGTTCGGACAAGATTACCCGCCTGCCATTGTACCACGCCTTAATAATAAAGTACTCGTCATCGAAATCTGCCATCCAGTAACTGCCGTCCGGTTGCTCGAACCATGCAGTAAAGTTGCTCACAGTGCCAGCCTCTCAGATTTTGCAATCATTTGCTTGGCTGCTGCAATTATTTTATTAAACTCGACCATGTTTCTTGACTTGCCGGACATTACGTTATTATACATCTCATACGGCACACCGGCTTTTGTTGCTGCCTTGCGGATGCTGACCTGGCTCATCATTGCCCTGATTGCTTTGCGCTCTGTGGCGGTAGGAGGGATACCCTTAGCTGTTAGTTTTGCAGTGTTCTTTTTCATCTATTGATTCATACGTTATAATGACTCTGTAAAAGTATTATTTCGTGTGACATAAAAAAGAACAATCTGGAAAATGTGGAAAACCGGAGCGGTTTATACGGGAGAAAATTTATGGCATAATTATTGGGTAACGGCTGAACAACAAAAAAGGGAAGCATTTCTGCTCCCCTTTTTATTAAGACTCATCACTCGAACTATTTTATCCGCCAGACACGGGATGCTTTCTTATCCGCTGATATGATTGCTGTACGGAACTTGTAACCTTTGTAAGCCTCGCTTATTGCTGCGAGCTTTTTAAACGCAGGGATTTTGTTTGTAGGGATTGGGGTTGATGAATTTACCTTACCCATCTTACTTAAAGCAGCTAATGCTGCATTGTAAAACTTCTGGTCTGAGAAGCCCCTGGGCGGTATGGGTACGTCATCTGCTACCGCAAAATAGTCAATACCCTTGTCTTTATGGGAGTTAAATAACTTAGGTTGTACTCTGCTGGCTACTGGCGCAGCTTTTGTTAGTGCAGCCTTTTTAGCTGCCTTTTTTTTGGTTGCCATAATTGTGTGTTGTTTTAGTTAGGAATAGTAATCGTTAAATAAATGCGGTTTTGTATCTTGGGAAAGGTAAGCCTTTATCATTTAACCATTCCGGTAATCCGAACTTGTCCTTATACTCAACAAGTCTTTTCCTTGTCCTTTCATCCTGCACCTTCTCATTTTCGGGTCTGTTAGCGTGAGTCTTTAAAGATACCACTGTAATTAATTTCAATCGCTCAAATCCTGTCTTTGACTGGTTGGCGGCATTAACAAGGTCAGTGTTTTTTCTGAACTCATCCCAAAGCTCGTCTAAGCTCATAAAATGATTCATCCTTTTTAATACCTGTTCAGTCTCAACAACCCAGCGTACAAAATTTTGTTTTTTTACAGGTGCGCCAGATTCATCTGCCGTAGTTTCTGTTTGGTACTTCTTGACCGGACTCTCTTTAATAGGCGCACCTTGCATAACACGAATAATATTCTCTTGCTCCAGCGTATTAGCATCAAGCTGCTCCCACTGAATCCTGATATTGTCAAATTCTTTTTTAGCATCTAAATACAAACCTTCTAACGTATCATAGTCTGGCTTCATCTTTGCCTGCAATGCTTGGTTTTGGGCAATAATAACTCTGGCATTATCAATGACAGTTTTCTGGAGTGTAGGGTTGATATTCTGCGCAAAATAATTCCTCTCGTTATTGTGCGACTTAATAGTTCTTAGAGTTTTGTTATCAACTTGGATAAAATCTTCCAATGTTTTGTTTCGGCTGTACGGTCTAACAGGCTTTCCTGTTAACTTGGATATTTTGGGTTCGGTTCTTTTTCTTGCATCTATCAATGCTTTTTCGCTCGGAGAAAAACGCTCCTTAATTTCTACGGGGATTTCCATGATTAAAATTTTTAAGGTTGAATAAGGGCTTAAATATATGTACTAATTTGTGACTCGCAAAATAATATTTAATTTATTTTTGTTATACGGATTTCTTTATTATTATTGCGTAATTATACCGTAATTTAACCCCTCTTTGTATATGAATTTAGGTCACTATGTTTTTATAGATTCTACGCCGGTTTTTCCTGGAGCTGGGCTGATTCTTTGTACATCCAGTCCACACCACATCGGTAAGGTTCTTAAACTAAAAAGGAGCAGCGATTACGATGATTTTCTTAGTAAAGCAGATTACCCTGTCGGTAAGGTAGATAAGTACAGGGTCTGTATATTGTATGCAGGTACGCTGTCGGGTAACGCTTCTGATTTAAAGCCCATCCAAACCATTCTGGATGATATGGCTGACTGGTATCTGGAAAACAAGATTAAACGAACGCCACACGGCTTTAAACATCTTTTACGGACATTGTTCTCTTAACTACTTACCATCGAGAAGCCAGTCATAACTTACATTAAAATTTTTGCGGATTAACCTGATGGTCTCAATGCTCGGAGCGTGCAGACCTCTTTCGATTTGGTTTATATTAACCCTTGTAGTGGATAGGGTTATTGCAAAGGACTCTTGAGTGAGTGCATTATCTATTCTAATCTTACGCACACGCATACATAGAGCTGTATGACTGGTCGTGCCGTTAGCAATAATTTTTCTGGCTGATAAATTATCTTTCATGACAGAAGATTAGAAGTGAGTAAACTGGTTTAGGATTTCCTCTGTTAACTGCTCAACTTCTTTGTTGGTATTAGCAATAACAATAAGGTACTTCTTACTGTTAGGATTAGCTGCTATTGCGGCTTGTTGTTTTAAGATAACAATGTTCTGAGCTTTTATCTCTGCGAACAGGCGCAGTAGGGTAGGACTCTCGGTAACGCCTTTAGATTTAGTAGATGACTTGACAGACTTGTTAACTATCTCATTCGGCTTGATGACTTTTTTTAACAACTTAGCTGATGGAACTCCAGTAAGTTCTGAGAGCTTATTTATAACATCATACTTCGGAGTTGTAATACCCTTTTCATAGTTATAAACTTTCTGCTTATTAGAACCAATAAGCTCACTAAATTCTACTTGGGATAATCCGTAATAATGACGAATGGTTGCCAGATTTTTTGACAGGTTTTTTATCTCGATGCTTGATAACATAAACAGTCATGCTTCTTTGTGGTGGAGTTAGCATCTCCATTGGTTTAAAAACGCAAGATAGCTATTTTTATAAATACGAGGAAATTAATTTATGTCATAATTATGCCATAAAAAAAGAGTGCCGAAGCACTCTTAAACCGTTTAACTTAACTGGCTTATTATTGAACATCCACAAGCTCACCCTTGCCGTTGACAGCAACGGTAAGTAAGTTGAACCTGCCGAATTTCTGCACCCCTGTAACGCCTTTTAGCTTCCATCCCTTGCGGATAGCCCGATGGATGGTTGACAGGTTCTTAGTGCCACGCAGCTCCATGTATTGCTGCGGTGTTAAAATCTTAATTGTTGATTTTGCCATGTGATTATTTTTTATTGGTGATGCCGAATTTCGGCTCATAAAATTCCAGTAAGTACTTAGCGTAAGCGGTAACGAACTCAGACTTTCTGAACATGAATGATTTCAAACCATTACGCTCTGCATTGTTGTATGCTGTACGCAAACTTTGCAGGTACGCTTTATTGATTTCGATGCTGTCTGCCATGTGGCTTGATTTTAATTGGTTAATTACTTCTGCTCCAGTCGTTATATCCAACTTCAAAAGCGATGCTGTCATAACGCCTGAGCAGCGTTCCTAAAGTGCGATTGTGATACGCTGATATTAAAGTACGGTTACTGATTTTGCCATCCCTAAAGTAACAGAACTTATCTACCGCTTCACTCTGCGAAAACGCATCTGCATAAAGCTCGTTGAGATGCGCCTCGTATTTCTTTTTTGTTTTAGCCATTGTATTATACCCGTTTGGTTTGCGGCGGGTAACCGCATTGGTTAGTCGAAAATAAGTTTGCTCTTCTTGCCCCTGAGATGGATGCAGTTAACCTCCTTGAACTTCTGGGCTATCTCGGTCAGCTCCAGACTCTCAGCCTCGCCGTACCTGTCACCCTTATCCCAGAACCCTGCACCATGATGATTACGGGTCAGCCAGAAATCGTGAGCAGCCAGGTAGCCCAAATCTGAACCTGGGGTTGTTAGAAGCCTTTCGCCTGTCTCTTTACCGAACGCCTCTATAACACGCTCTATGAAGCTCACACAGTCGTTCTCTGCCTGCTGCCTTGCGATGGGAGTGAACTCGGTACACTCATCTGGGCTATCTGCCATTACCCATGCAGCCGTTGCCAGATAATCGGCAACGAACTGCCTTAAATTTACTGCTGTCATAGCTCATGGATTATTTGTGAAAGATGTTTGAATGTAACCTTAGCCGTTACCTCTTCGAGCGAAATATCACAGCCCACAGTTTCACCCTCTTCATCAACGCCTACCACCAGACCGTTGCCTGCGAATGGTTGGTGTGCGCCATCGTACTCGAAAAAATGCTCAGGTTGTTTTAGCAGACCTTCCTCGTCAACTAAAACGCTGTCATGTTCATTAATGTAATGACCGACTTGTACAAGCTCTACATTCATAGCCTTGTACCACTGTTGCAGCATGTTCGCTCTGCCATCGAGCGTAAGCTCGGTAACAGTGCGCTCTATACTGTTAATCAAAATTGCTTTCATAGTGATTGATTTTTAAGGTTACAAAATTCTTCAATCTCATCAAAAAATTCGCCATCCCATTGCCTACCTGCGTGCAACTGCTCGAACTCGTTAGTCCAGTCCTCAGCCAGTTCATACAAACCACCAGTACCACTGGTTGCATGGGTGTCGTTAATTACACTCCTGCTTTTGCCATCGGTCTTAATCCTGTATCCGGTCTTAATCCTGTGTCCGGTAATAAACTGAACAACCTCAAAATGGGTTTCCTTCCATGATACCAGTGCAGCCTTTTGCGCATCTGTGTTTATTGTATCCATAATCGTTTATGCTGAATTGTTATGCTGTCAGCACAGCATTGGTTAGTCTGACCGCAGGTAACGAACCTGTGTAGCTGCCTCGAAGCAGCTCGGTCAGTGCAGGCTACTTACCTGCAACAATTTTCGGAGCAGTCCACTTGTTATCACTCAGGCGAACAAAATCTGAAACGGTGTTACTGGTGGTGTAATGAATCGAAATCTTTTGAGAGACATACGTTTCATGGATGCGGAACGCAAGCTCGATTCCATTGCGGACAATAGAGCCTTGTCTGTTGTTATCGAACCAACGTACAGGCAAATCTTTTATACTGTCCAGAAACGCCTGTATTGCATCTTTATTGGCACTGTTCAGCAATACCAACTGACGGTACTCTTCTTCCAGATAATTAATCCATTCCAGAATCTTGTTAGCAGACAGCTTACCCATCGCTCTGGGTTCGGTCAATCCTTTGCGAACCTCTTCCTGCGTAAAGTAGGTGACGTTTTTAAGAGCGGCAATATCCATGTTGTAGATACTCCACTTCTTACGGTTATTATCATAGCTTATCCGCAATGTAAGCTCTGGATGGGTGAGATAGATAGCATAGTGTACGTAAAGTGGCTTCTCTGCATTGTCATTGGTTTCAATGTTGAACATTGCAGTACAGGGATGAAACGCACTAACGGTATCTATAAGCGCATTTGAGCCAGTGATGGCTTCCTGCTTCTGGTCAGGGTTCTGTACATCAAGCGCATAGAACTCTTTAAAGGTGATATATTTTCGCATGGTCTTTAATGCCTGTTTACAGTCAGGCTTCTGTTAAGAAGCGTGGGATGGAGTCGAACCATCCCTGCAACCATTACGCTTAAAATAATCCGTTACCCTTATAATTCTTCACAGCCTTACGGATAGTCTCTGCCAGATTCTTGGCAAGCTCCTTTGTGGGTAGGTCAGCGATACACTGAACGCCTGCGTTTACCCTATGCAGATACACGCTCCAGAAATCTGCATCCTTTTCCTTGCACCTTTCAATTTGGTCACCCAAATCAGTTACAGCTTCCACTTCAACATTATCCCACTGGTCAGGCACAGCCTCCGGCACAATATCCAGATACTTGGTAGCAGTGCCAGTGGTGTAATGCTCATTGGTCTGGGTGATGGCTGCGATGTTCCATGTGTACAGCTCGCAGGCTTCGTTCGATTCGTATTCAGCGGTCAGCTCGTTCAGCCTGTTCTGAGCCTGCTGCTCTGGCGTGCGCTGCCATTCATCATGCTCACAGAAAACGAGCCAGTGGTCAGTATCAACCTGCTTACCATTGTGATTAAAGCGCAGCGTATAACACAGGATGTAAGCCAATGGCTCTACATGCTGCAATACTTCTTTTTTCTTTTTCATTTTCGGTTATGCCTAATTGATATGCAGTAGGCACTGCTTTAGTTAGTAGCGTGGAGCGGAATCGAACCGCTCCTGCAACCATTACGCTTAGAGTTTTTTCAGCTCCTTTGCAGGAGTCTCAAATGAACTTGTGTCATTAAGAATAGTTACCCAACCTGCAAACGTGTACTCTAAATAAACCTCATCCTTAGCGGTGAGGTCATTTTCTTTCAGAAACTTTTTCTTAGCGATTTTCTGAGCCTCGTATGCGTTCACAGCCTCAACCTTAATAAAACAACCGCCATCCCGGAACGCTTCACGCCAAACAACGGTGTAAGGCTTCAATACAGGCTTGGCTTTTGTTTTAACAACCTTTCCAATTGGCTCTACCAATTCAATATTCCAGTCACCCAATTCGTCACTGGTAATAAAATCACCGCCATCCATCTGGTTTGCAATAGCCTCAGCAGTCTCTTGGTCTGGAGCTGAGATAATTGCATGGCAGTATGTTTTCACTGATGCGATTGCTTTGAATTTCATAATCGTTTATGCCTAATTGTTACCCAGTAGGCACTGGTTTGATTAAATGGTTTTGTATGATTCAATAACAGTAAATCTGGCATCCTTCAACTGGATGCTCTGGATGCCGTTTTCAAAAATCCGATGCTCTATCATCGCCACAGAATTATCCGTGTTAAAACGGGCTTCCATTTGGCTCAGGATGGCATCAAACGACTCGACTGTAACAGGTGTTACAACCTGTTGCAATCCATTGTAAGTAATCTGGTTTACTTGTACCATAATTGTAAGGCTCATTTGGTATCCAGTAAGCGACTGGACTGGTTAGTGGCTGCACTGCTATTCGATAGCGTGTCTTAAAACTGTGCAGCCAGTGGGTTAACACATTACATCGTAATGAATCGAACCGTCATCAGCCTTGCGCTGAGTCTGTCCTCCTAAGCCCATCCCATGAAACATTCCACCATTAACAGTGTAACCACTAACCGCTTCTGTTACTGCATCCGCTGCCGTTTTAGTGGTTACAATAATGCGGTCATAACAGATGCCGTGATTGTACCAGTCAACTTCGTTCTCAGGAATCCCGAAGCGTTCTGCTGCCCACTTGTTTGTTGCTGCTGCTTTCTCTTTCGTATCCATAATTTTGATGCTCGTTTTATTCGTGTGAGCGGCACGTTTAGAATACAAAGATACGAAATCGGTTTTTGCAGAATCTCATAAAACCCTGTCTGGGAGCGGTTTTTAGACGTTTTGTAAAAAATTGATGTGGATAACATATTTAAAATTTTGTGGATAAAATTTCAAAAACCACTTTTTTAAAATCTGCAAAAACCGATTCGTTTCTTAATCCTATTTGCGGGTCTCTGCAATCACTGCATCGAGCCGCTTTGCCTTAACCTCTTCGCTTAAGGTATCCCAGTCATCTGGGAGAATCAAACCATTACCCATACCCGCTTTTATCATGCGGAGCTTCCAGTCGTTCTTCTCCTTCAAGGTCTGGCAGAAAATGTTGCCGAACGCAGCAACCATACCAACCGCTTTAAACGGATTCTCAGGCTTATCCTGAGATGTTTTTTTCTTACCCATAGTAAGATGATGCTCGTTTGATTTCCAGTGAGCTACTGGACTCGTTAGCGGTTGCACTACAATTCGATTGTCTGCCTGAGAGCTGTGCAACCAGTGTGTTAGCTTCTAAAATTCTGGAATATATCGTCATTTTCAATATCAACCTTTTCTCTCAGCGGAGTACTGGTTGGTACAACTCTGCTCAGGTTATATCCGAACCAGCGACCTGCTAATCCTCTCAGCCATTCTTTAGCTTCCTCTGGAGTATCATACTCCATCGAGTTGGTTGACCATACATCTTCATTCACCGCAGCTACATCTGCTCTGAACTTTTCGGGTGTTGATGTTTTAGTATTTTCCATTTTCGTTTATGCCTGCTTGTTATCCGGTAGGCATCCGGTTTGGTTATTTATGTGTACCTAAAAATTTAATGCTTTTGAATGGGTAGCCTGTAACTGCTCTGCCTCCTGTTGAATCGTTGCGCTTAATCTCCAGATGGCACGGGATAAAGCCTGTTGATTTGCCGATGTAGTATCTTTCAGTCTCACCGTAAGATGTTACTACTTCAACCCGTTGCCCTTCCTTGCCGATAAACTCAGGAATCAATTGGCTCTGGCTCTTCCATCCAGTGCGCCTGTATTTCATTAAGGCTATTTGAATCATCCGTTGGTACTCATCGTATGCTTCAATTGTGCCTCTGGCAACAGGTTTCATCCTGACTTTCATCTCCTTTGCTAACCTTGTTGTCCAGTCAATACAAACATCAAATCCTAAACAGGTATAACCTTTACCGCACGGTATTACGTAAAGTGCCTGCTCGTTGTTTACTGTTACATTGTTATTGCTCATTTTCGGTAATGCTTACTTACTGTTAAGCTCAGTTTGATTAGCTCGGTTGCAGGTAGCGAACCTGTTGTAACTGTCTTAAAACAGTTCAACCGATAAGCGTTTATGCTTTAGCGTGGAAGCGGCAAAAAAGAACGCCGTCCTTTACTGTCATCTTGCAACGTGTACCATCTTTTTTAATCTGGGTACATTTGTTTGCGGTTGGGCTGTGATGGTTGCAATACTCATCCTTGCCCACCAGATTGCCTTTAATCTGGCACTGTGTACCATCCTTTTTAATTCCCTTGCACTGTTGCGCCTGAGCGGTCAGTGTAAAAGCGAACAGACTAACGATTAGGATTAACTGTTTCATAACTGTGATGCTCATTTCCAGTGAGCGACTGTTTAGTGGTTACGGTGCAATTCGATTGCCTGTCTTAAAACGTCCGTAACCTGCGGGCTGTTAGTATGCAGAAGTGATTCCGCTTTTCCTAACTGCATTGGTAGCTTTGGCATCCCAATTTGTTTCACCCTCTTCTTCTTCATCATTCATTCCTGCGCCGTCCTCAGCGTTCTTGTATGCCCTGATACAAGCAGCGGCTAAGGCATCCAGTAAGTTTGCTTTTTTACCTGTGATATGTTTGGAATAACCGGATGCGAAAATCGCACCCCTGACTCCACCACCCAGATAGTTGCAACCTGCACCATATTTGTTTGGCAAATACTGGGCAGGTACATTCAACGCTTTGGCTACATCGGATTGATAAAAACCGAGTCCGCCTCCCCGTGAGCCGATTTCAACGGCTACATTTCCGATTCCTAACTTTTCAAGTTGTTCAATCGAGTTTACTTTTTCAAGTTGCTTAACTGTTAACATGATGATGCTGCAATTTTATAGTCTGTGCTTGACTGTTAGTGAATTTTACATTTCAAAGACCTGTTGTTCGGGCGTAAGTTACGAAGCATTGTTGAGAGTGCCAAAAAAGTTTTTTCCCATCTGGATTGGTATAATTTATACCTTTAAGAAACCTATTCTCATATATTATGAAATTTAAGATTAATTACAGGCTTAATTTTGTTCTCATTGGGAGGGCGAAATTCCCACTGGATATACTTCGTGCCTACCTGTTAAGTTATCATCCAGACCTGTGCCACAGAAACTTTGTTAAGGCTATTAAAACCCCCTCTGGAACGCTTTTTACCTATGACTGGGAAAACATATTTTTTGTTGCCAGAACTACTTCTATTCTAACTCACTTTGTCGCACACACGAAAAAATTACAACTGGCATGACCTTAACCCAATTACACGAAGCAGTAAAGCCTCAGTTTGTCTGGGAGCAGCACAACTGTAAAGACCTCCAGACGGATGCAGTTTTGTACAAGGGTAAGGGTAGTAAAGGTATAGCCAGTATTGTATTTATCGGAATCAGTTTTATGAAAGGTTTTAAGGCACGGGAAGTGTGCGAATATCTCAATATTGAAACCATAGAAGAGTATCAGCATAAACTGGCTATTTTCAAGGCAGCGATAACTGATACCAATAACGGCTTTAAAGATAAACACAGTAAAGCCATACACATCAAGACCGGACTCGTTTTGAACTACCTGAGACTACATAAAAAAATCGAGTTTATACCCCTTAATACGTTCCGCTTTTAAAGGTATAAAATATACCTTACTTAAAATATTATTTGGCACTCTCAATAGTGCTACGTATATTCATGCTGTCATTCGCTCTTATTCATCATTGAAAATCACTAACCGTGAAGCGCACACGTAAACAGCAGCATTAAACAAGATGAAAAATTTACAGGCATTACTCGCAGAAAAAAAACAGGTAGAAGAGAACGTACTTTTTACCGAGTCCAGAATCGAGGACTTAACCAATGAGATTCAAACAGCAAAATCAGACTTACTGGAAAAAATCAATAACTACAATGCTGAGATACTTCGCATTAAAAAATTGAACCTGTCAAAAATTGCTATTGCAAACCGAATCGAAAATGTCAGGTACGAAATTAATGATGCCAAAGAGGACAGCGCACTGGTGATACGTGATTATACACAGGATATTGCCAGTGAAAAAAGAGACCTTAAGCGTTACGCCAAACAGTTAGTAAAACTGGAGCAGGACTACAAGGTCGCATTATTCAACAAATTAGCTAACCAATAATTTATAACTAACCGAGTAGCCTACTCGCAAATAAACGGGCATTAATTAAAATGAAAAAAGGAACAACAATTTACAACGGTCAGGTGGTTGAAACCATTGACGTTACTCCAACGTGGTCAGGCTTATTACCAATGCTTCTGGAGCTTTATGGTCAGGCATATTGCAAGCGTAAAAATCAATTTACAGTTAGGCAGGATACGGTTGATACGATTAAGGAACTGGGAGCTGAGTTTAAAAACATGGCTCAGGCTGCGGACAAATGGAACGAGCATTGTAAGGCTGAACAGGCACGGCACGAACAGGATGCCTACAATGCAGCGTTTCTGGCTCAACTGGACGAAATTTCAAACCAATATTAATACACACTAACGGGATGCTCTACCCGTAAAAAATTGCAGCTAAATCAAATTATGAAAAAAGTAGTATCAGATTCAACAGTGGTTCACTTCTGGGCTAACCAGACTCAGCACAGTGCAACCAATCAACGCCGGACGTTCTATTACGATGGCAGGACAATTTACAGTTACGGCTCGCACTTTCCAATTGCATCTCATGTAACTAACGCCAAAGGGGTAAGCGCAGTTTTAATAACTGAGCGCACATACAGCAATACAACAGCCGGTCATGTATCAGCGGTCAGGCAGGCAAGCAGGCATCTGAACCAGATATATTGCTACCGTCCGGATTGCAGCCATGAATCAAACTTTAATTACTGGCTGAACTGTGCAGAAGAACAGGCATACAAATTAGCTAAAGCACGCAAACCAGAAATCTATCTGGGTGCAATATCTCGCATAGCCAGTGCAGTTAGTACCTATGCTGAGTTCTTTGAAATTAAAGTGCCTCAGTTACTGGAGTCTATTTTAAACATTGGTAACGTGCAGCAGTACGGGCAATATCTGGATGCAAAGGTTAAACTGTTACGTAAACAGGAACTGGCAAAGGAGCGTGAATTAAAGCGCAAACATGCCAACGAGCTGGCTAAATGGTTGGCAGGTGAAAATACCAGATTGTATCATCATAACGGGCAGGATTACCTGCGTTTCAATGGTCGCACTGAGCGCATTGAAACATCTCAGGCTGTTGAGATACCACTGCGCACTGGCAAGGGTATCTATGAATCAATTAAGGCAGGCACGTTAAAGGTAGGTGACAAGGTTCTGGACGGTTACACAGTGAACGCTGTGAACGGTGAAATCAAAATCGGTTGCCATACTTTTAAAACTGATTACCTGTTGCATTTCGGTGCAGTATTATTTGAAGAGGAACTTATATTATCATAAACTAACAGTAAAGCATACTGGCTCTGCGCAAACCAGTTACTAAAATGTGTAACGTACAAACATCTCAAAAAGTCATCGGGTACAAAGGTCAGCATTACAATATACTGGTCAGGTATAAGCGTAATTTCAAGGCAGGTGATTTATGTTATAGTCCAATAACAGGCACTGTTGATTTATTGCCGAATAATCCTCAGACTATCGCATACGCTAACTCGCACTATTATCCGGTTCAGTTAATCACAAGAACATTGTTTCAAAGGTGGAACGATAACGAGCATGGATACACTGGATATGGTTCTTTCCAGACTGCTATATTGCAGGCATACAGGTTAGCAGATTTAGATAATCAGGCACGGTTAGAAAAAGCCTTTCCTGACTGGTTCGTGAAGCCTGCGAAGCCTTATTAATAACGATTACATCCTGCATCATTTAAGCCGCTCAAATCTGGGCGGTTTTTTTATGCCTGTGCAATCCCATCAAAAATTAAAACTGGGTAAATTAGGGCTGTCTGGTCGCTCCTGAGCGGGTGAATCAGGCACTGAACCGCCTGAGAATCGGCTGTACGGTTTTGAATCAGGCATTGGTCAGGATATTTTACGCTGGGCTGTTCTGGGAGGTCTGGATGGTTATTTATCTACTCGTTCCTGCCTTAAGCGTTTCTCAATTTCCGTTAGTTCATTCTTTCCATCTAACGTGATGGCATACTTGTTAACGTGGAATCGGCTCTTTGATTTGACTCGTATCAGGTAGCCACATTGGGTAAGGTATTTCAATTCAATATCGAGGTCAGCCATAAAGTATCTGGTATTAAAGAGCAGCATTTTACGCAGCAATCCAGATGGGCTAAAATAAGGCGATTTACGGCACATTACATCGGCGGTGAATAGGATGGTAACCTGCCTTGCCGATAGCCTGTACATTGCGCTCTTATTGTGTTTAAATAAGGCTCGTTTGAATGTGATGTATCTGGTCAGGTTGCGTAGCTCCAATTGTGTATCAGTTTACTGTATGTGATAGGGGTGGGTAGGGGTAAAGGCAACTAATCATGGACGTTAGCGTATCCGAGCAAACCTGCGCCAGTACTGCATCATAGCCTTTTACCTTGCACGTTAGACCGCTGCGGTTTGTGGCTCGTTTTGTGCCTCAGATATGCAGAACCCGCACTGGTAGCGGCTTTCAGTGGATTAGTTTGAGTCCAATAGAGACTCAACCAAGTGCGCCAGACCGTTATAATCCTTGCACGAATCGAATCGGACGAATCGTGACCCACCCAGTCAACCATTTTCACTTTCCCCCAGCAGTTGCAGCCCCGCCATTATTATGTATTACCCCGAACCCTCACTCACCCAAAAAATTTTTTATAATTTTAGCAGGCACATTTCCTGGTCTCTCTGACCGTGCCTGCCCGTTCACCATTCATGCTCTATCCTGGCAATGCTCACTGTTTTTTTTAAAAGTACTTTGATGTGCAAAGTGATTCCGAGTTTTGCTATAAAAAAAAGTCCGGTAACTAAAAAGAAACCGGAGTGAATCTAAAGCCCTTTTATCTTATGGACAACATAAGAGTTACGCAGGGCAGACTCGAACTGCCGACCTTCTGGTTATGAGCCAGACGAGCTACCGCTGCTCTACTGCGCTGAGTAAAAAAAAGGCAGCGCTTCATTTAAACGAAAGCAGAGTTTAAATTACCCACGCTGCCCTTAACGATTGAGAACCTATATTTAAGATGACATTTAAAGTGCCTGGAAACAAAAAATAACATTCCCCTTCACGCCGGAAAATAAGGGCGCTCTGGTTCGATTTTTTTAAAATCTGTTCGGAATTTCTTTATCTGTTGCCCCGTGTTTAGCCTCGCAGTACCCAGGAAGTGTAGCCTCAGTACATCAACCTGTTTGGTGTGGTAACATACGTCTCTGTAATTTCGCTATCTCTTGAACCGCTGGACATCTGCCCAGTCTGACGGTGTTTATACAGAGCCGACAACTTTAATAAAAGACCTTTTCGCATTTACCGGAGAAACCTCGGAGCTATGTGTGTGACCAGCTTACGGGCTGTCTGCTCTTACTATCCGATGTCTGGGTGGAGCTTGACTCGTTAGGTCGCTTCCCACCTGGTAAGTCACTCTGTTGTGACATAATGCGTCATAAAGGTAAGGAACTGGTTTTGAGAAAAACGAATATTTTTTTATGCAATCTGTGGGAATTAAAAAACCCTGAGTAAAGACCCAGGGTTAATGAGGTTGCAAAGGAGGTTTCACGTACTTTGCAGCACAAAGCTAAGTAAAATATGATAAGATTCGATAAAATTTGTTAGGTATTATTTATACCTTTAATCTTTAAAAATGTTTCACATGAAAAAAGCACGCAGCCAGCTCACGAGGTAACGGGTAACAAAAACCGTACACAAAGAGCATGGCTACAAAAAAAGCCGGAGGCAAGGGTCAAAGAAAATACACCCGCTCCAAAAAAAAGATTGCCGGAAGAGGCAACCCGATTTCGCTGTTCGTGCGTGATAAAATTTCAGCCGAAGAGTATTTTAAAAAAAACAAGTCAGACCCACAAGGTCTGATTTTTTTATAACCCCTTCACCTTCGCAACCCAACGCTTATGTCCAGCCGCAGCGCCATCCCATGTGCGGTATCTCTCCAGGCATAAATCAAGCTCTCCGCCGAACACCATTGTTTCAAAAAGTAACGGACTGGCTTTGTCGGAAAAATTATGATTTAAAGCAAGGAACACTGTTGAGATTCGTACCGACCCGATGTATGTATTTGCAACGTGCCGGTTTTTCTTATCCATAAACCGACTCCACTTAAAAATATTATCGCACCGCACAGGTTTTTTGCCTCGTAAAATATATTGCTGACCAGTCACGCTTGAAAACTTACGCCGCATCTCTTCGACCTTCTCTATCTCTCTGAAATATTTTGCTTCTCTGGCTTGCATCATGGTTAATCGTTTAAATCGTCCGGAACAGAAAGCATGTATGTCCATGCGATAACATCTTTTGCATCAAATGGCGCATCCATTATAACAGTCCATTTTTTACCAACCGGATGGTAAAACCCAATCCATGTGTTTTTACCATCTGTCACCTGTACGGCATCGTGATTTGCGGGATTGTCTGTAACGCATCGAATCCAGCCGTACTTTTCTATGTCTGCACAAATCGCTTGCACGTTATCGCTTCGTAGTGCAGCAGCGAGCGCTGGAAGTTTATTATCCCAATGCTTTGCACGCTCTTCCCATTTGTCTTTATCGTTATTCATGATTCAATAATTTTTAACTCAACAGTTACCAGCTCGTAATCATCGAGCTGTTCCAGTATTTTTGTGTAGCCAGTGTATAAATTTCGTATATCAGCCATCGTTGCAAGCCGACCCATTAAAGCAGGCATTGTGCCGTGATATATTTCTGTTGATACGGTATAATCCAAACTCTTTGTAATTATACCGAACGTGTCCGGCAGCGTTTTATGTTTAAGTGTTTTGAATTGCATCATTATTTTTCTTTTTTATATTTTTTGGACAACTCTTCATTAAGCGCTTTACGTTCAGGCGTTCTTTCTGCTGCCAAGTTTTTAGCAGCCTGCTCCAGTTCAAGACCTGTTATGTGTTCCAGTTCAACTTCGAGCGCTGCGTTAAGACCTATATTTTCCATTGTGTCCGGTACAAGATAATTCCCACCGTCACTAAATTTAATACGCATCTTGCCGCTGTCTGTTCTGATAATTTCGATTTCAATTTTTGCTTTTTGCATGTTGTTAGTTTTAAAATCACAGAACAGTGAGTCACCTACACATAAGACTAAGGCATGGTGTTTTGACAGTCGGCGGGGCGGACAGCTCTTTAGACTGCTCACCGTTCTGTAAAAAGTTTATTTAAGTTTTTTCATTAACTCTGTAAGCGGATTCTCTGGCAATGGTTGTGCCATAAAGCTGTGCGCCCAGTTCTGAGTGTAACTACCGCAAGCGCATACCCATCCTTCGGAGGTTGGGATTAATTTACCACCATTATACTGCTCAGGTCTTTTACATCCTTCATGACCCATGCAGGTGAACGGGTGCAGATACCCAGCATCCTGATAATTTTGAAGCGCAGTAACCTGCTCGTCAGTGAATGGCGCTTGAATAAATCTCTGTTCCAACTCAGCCTGTTCTATCGCCGCCAATTTGCTCCGGTAATCCGCTTCGTAATTCAGCCAGAACTGTTTATCAATACCAAAGTAACGCTCCAGCTCACCCGCTTCGGTAGCTCCTAACGGCTCTTTACCTTCTATCAGGCGCTCGGCGTAATCAACTTTCCAGCGAAGTGCAGCGGCGAAATCTTCAACGCTTATACCTTTGTGTTTTAGGGTCTCCAGAATCGTATCGCCAGGACACGATAATAAATCCCGTTCATCTTGTATG